>ENA-UEPS01000160-UEPS01000160.1-human-gut-metagenome-genome-assembly--contig:-NODE-160-length-61815-cov-8.714924_pt1 | contig 61815 bp, 43 predicted proteins | sample MGYA00242904_ERZ507924 | MGnify/ENA primary metagenome ERZ507924 (study PRJEB26167, sample SAMN06115422) | human gut metagenome | host: Homo sapiens | place: China:Sichuan | collected 2014-10-16...
ATGCCTATGCACTAAAAAAGAAAGAAAAGAGAGCCCGATCTCTCTAAAAAGAGTATGAAAATTAAAAAAGCACAAATGTAGAATCACTTAAATCAAAAACGATTTTTCATGAGAAAGTCATTTATCTTATTATTGGCGTTTTTTCTGTGTGTTACAGGATATGCACAGAAACTAACGATTAGTGGTGTCGTCATTGACAAGGATCTAAATGAACCACTAACAGGAGTGAACGTGTTAGTAAAAGGTACTACAACCGGTACCATTACTGATTTTGATGGAAAATATACCTTAGAGGCTGACGCAAACTCTATTTTGGTATTCTCTTATTTGAGTATGAAAACGATTGAGGAGCCAGTGAATGGCCGTACGAAAATCGATGTTACGATGGTTTCAGACGCAGAGGCTTTGGATGAGGTTGTCGTAACAGCGATGGGTATCAAACGTGAATCAAAGACTTTGACTTATTCCGCACAAACGGTAGGCGGTAAGGACTTGAACGAGATTAAGAATGTGAATATGATCAACTCTTTACAAGGAAAGAGCGCTGGTTTGCAGATTACCCCGAACTCTACGGGTGCGGGTGGTTCTTCTAAGATCTTATTCCGTGGTAATAAGTCTATTAGCGGTAGTAACCAACCGTTGATTGTTGTGGATGGTGTCCCTATGATGATGAGCGTATCTGATTCGCAGGTGAAGATGGCCTATGGCGGCGAACGTGATGGTGGTGACGCTATGTCTACTATCAATCCGGATGATATCGCGCAGATTACATTGTTGAAAGGTGCTTCCGCCGCTGCTTTGTATGGTGCGGTAGCGGCCAATGGTGCTATCATGATTACGACAAAATCCGCACAAGCCGGTAAGGTCGCTATTAATGTATCTAGTAATACGACGGTCGAATCAGCCATGTCTTTGCCGAAATTCCAAAATAATTATGGTATGAGTGACGAGGGCACATTTAGCTGGGGAAGTAAATTAGGAGCTACATCTCCGAATTACGCACGTAAATTCTATCAACCGGGTTATACAACGAATAACTCTATCTCTTTATCTGGTGGAACGGAGAATATTTCTTCTTATTTCTCTTACGCGAATGTCTCATCGAATGGTATTATGCCGGAGAATGATTATTTAAGTCATAATTTAATGGCTAAGGTTGGCTTTAACTTGTGGAAGAAAGTACATGTGGATGTAAGTGCCCGCTACAACAAGCAGCATATCGAGAATCAGCCTTCTGCCGGTTATTTGAATAACCCGATTACAGGTGCCTACCTGTTCCCGAGAGGTGAGGATTGGGATTACTACAAGAGTAACTATGAAGTATATGACGGGGTTCGTAACGTGAATGTTCATAACTGGACGAATACGAAACAAGAGCAATTCTCCAATCCTTACTGGATGTTGAATCGTCAGACTCCTATCACGGACCGTAACCGTTATGAATTTGGTGGTAGTGTTAAATATGATATCATGGAAGGTCTTTCTGTTACGGGGCGTTTGCGTTATGAACGTGGTGATGAAAAATGGATCTTGAACGAATATGCGTCTAGTACCGCGGGACGAAATTTATTGGGTACCATGAAAGATACCCGGACTTTCAGTGAGCAAACATATGCCGATGCGTTAGCAAGTTATAATAAAACTTGGGATGAGACTTATTCATTGTCCGTTACTGCTGGTGGTAGCTTTACGAAGACAAGCGCATCTAGCATCGAATTGATCGGTTGGGGTGATAAGGAGTTTAAAGTAAATAACGGTGTGATAACCCCGGGTGCTTATTATCCGAACATCTTCTCCCCGAAGAACTATTATACGATGCAAACCACAGAGACTCTGAAAGAAAAACGCTTGAACTCTGTGTTCGCTACTGCTCAGTTTGGATATAAGGAAGGTTTGTTCTTGGATGTCAGCGCTCGTAACGACTGGTCTTCTTCATTGGCGTTTACGGATGGTGTATCCTTTTTCTACCCGTCTGTTGGTGTAAGTGCTCTATTGGATAAATTCTTGGACTTTGGAAAGAATGTAGACCTATTTAAATTGCGTGCTTCTTATTCTATCGTGGGTAACGATGTGCCTATCTATGCTTCCAATAAACGTTATACGATTGGTGACCAAGGATCTATCGACCCGCCAGAAGAAGCTGCTTTTAGAACGTTGAAGCCAGAGAAGACGAACTCTTTAGAGGTTGGTTTTGATGGAACTTTCTTCCAGAATCGTTTCAATGTAAACTTGACGTATTATAAGACCAATACGAAGAATCAATATTTTAATATTACCGCTCCTTGGGAAACTGGTTTGAAGAACCGTTATATCAATGCCGGTAACGTAGAAAACCAAGGTTTTGAGGTTAGCTTAGGTTGGTATAATCAGTTTACGGACAATTTCAGCTGGAGTACGAATTTCAATTTCTCTTACAATAATAATAAAATCATTGAATTATCGAATGAGTTGAAAGATTGGACATTAGCTAGCTATTGTACAGGTGCGAAAGTGATTTTGACTGAAGGTGGTCATTTTGGTGACTTATATGTTCGTGATTTCAAGAGAGACGATAATGGTAAGCCGGTGAAAACTGAATCTGGCGCTCCTGAGTTGGGAGGTACGGATAATAAGGATTTGGTATATGTCGGTGATATGAACGCAAAAGTAAACATGGGTTGGACTAACACGTTCCATTACAAAGATTTTACATTGTCATTCTTGATTGATGCTAAGGTCGGTGGTAAGGTGTTGTCAATGACGGAAGCTACCTTGGATGGTTGGGGCGTATCAGAGCGTTCGGGTGCCGCTCGTGATGCAGGTGAAGTTGTGATTGATGGTGTTTCATTTGATCCTAAAGCATATTACACGACGACTGGAGGTACAAGTTATAACTCTAATATCTTGACTTCTCAGTATGTTTACAATGCGACTAATGTTCGTTTGCGTGAGTTGTCATTTGGTTATACGTTCCGTAACTTATTTGGAGCGAATAAGAATTTGACGGCTTCTATCATTGGACGTAATTTGTTCTTCTTCTATAAAGATGCTCCTATGGATCCGGATGTAGCGGCTGGTACAGGCAATGGCTGGCAAGGTGTGGATATGTTTGCGTTGCCAACATCTCGTAGCTTTGGTTTGAATTTAAAACTTAATTTCTAAATCTTGAGTATATCTTATGAAACTAAATAGAATTTTAAAATATGCCGCTGTATCGGCTTTGGTAGTATCTACCGGTGTTATGACCATGGGCTGTACAGATAATTTTGAAAATTTAAATACTGATCCCTATGAGGTTGATCCAGATGAACTTCCGTTCTCTGCCCAATTTAAGGAGCCATTCTCTTATGTCTATGCTCCGCAGCAGAACTTGTTCCAATATTGCTTCAACCTAAATATTGATTTGTTTAGCGGCTACTTCATGACTCCACATAACTTTAATGGTTCCGGTAATGTTGATTATGCGTTGAACCGTGGTTTCTGTGGTGGTATGTATGAGAATGTATATCTTCATATTTTCAACAATACCCGTCGTCTGATTGCTTCTTGTGATGAGCAAGGCTTAAGTGATTATGGAGCGATGATGCGTGTCGTACAAGCTTATGCGATCCAGATGTTGACGGATGCCTATGGCCCAGTGGCCTATAGTTCTGTTATCGAAGATCCTACGGGTGGAGCTTCTTTCTCTTATGATACTCAGGAAAGTGTCTACAATGCTTTGTTTACTTTGGTGGATGAAGCGATCGCTGGATTTAAGGGAACTGCATCTGTTGCGGATATGCAAGCATTTGACTATTGGTGTAATGGTGATATCGCTTTGTGGAAGAAGGTCGCTAATCAATTGAAACTACGTTTGGCTATGCGTATCGTAAAGGTGAACCCTACATTGGCGAAGCAAAAAGCGGAGGAAGCCGTTCAAGGAGGCGTATTGACTTCCGCTGATCGTGATATCTTGATCAACCAAGGTTTGAGCAATGAGTTGACTCGTATGTTTGAGTGGGGTGATTGTGGAATGAATGCTAGCTTAATCACGATGTTGGAAGGTTTCAAAGATCCTCGTTTACCTTTGTATGTGACCAAGAATCAAGCGGCTGTTACTTGTGAAGATGGCTCGACAATTGAGGAGGGGACAAAGTATCTTGGTGTTCGCGGCGGATGTAACTTACCTTCTAAGCCAAATCAATGGGGTAATTTCTCTAAAGTGATTTGCACTTATACGACCGCTTTCCCTGTCATGAAAGTTGCTGAGGGTTATTTTTTACGTGCTGAAGGTGCTTTACGTGGCTGGAGCATGGGAGGTAGCGCTAAAGATCTATATGAGGAGGGCATTCGTATTTCTATCAAGAACGAATTGGCTTATAAGGGCAGTATTGCAGGTGTAACTTCTATCTCAGATGCGGAAATAGACGCTTATCTCAATGGAACCAGTGGACAGATTGACTTTGTTGACCCGGTTAAGGCGGAAAATAGTATAAAGGCGATGAATACACTAGGTGTTAAATGGGACGAAGGTGCTAGTAAGGAGGAGAAGTTGCAACGTATCATTACTCAGAAATGGATCGCTAACTTCCCATTGTCTTGTGAGGCTTGGGCTGAATACCGTCGTACAGGCTATCCTAAATTATTCCCGAATCGTGTAAACTTGAGTAACGGTGATATCAATACTAACGAACAAGTTCGTCGCTTGATCTACTCAGATACGGAAATTAACACCAATAATGCGGAATTACAGAAAGGCATCGAGCTGCTGAATCAAGAGAATACGGGTTCGATCTCTGGTGATAAAGGTGGTACTCATGTATGGTGGGACAAAGCTGGTGTAGGTAATTTCTAATCGGCATTAATAGGTCTTATTGTTAAATAATATGTAATGAAAGGGCTTCTTCGAGTTTGCGAAGAGGCCCTTCTGAATTTTGTACTACTTTAGAAGGATAAATCTAAGATTATATGATGAACAGATGTATTTATTTATTTTGTTGGCTTTGCCTGGCTTGCTGGTCAAAGCCCGTATCCGCGGAGGGGCAAGCCTTGTTGGTGATCCCGGAACCGGGAGAGAAAACCTTGATTCACTCAGATTGGTATGCCCGGAAAGCGAATGAGGTGAAAATGGATGGGAACCGGTTGAGCGCGGTGCCTTTGGATAAAACAGGATGGTTACCGGCTCGTGTACCGGGTACGGTGTTGACAACGCTTTTGGAGAATGGTTTGTATCCGGCCCCTGAGTTTGGGTTGAATAACAATTTGATTCCCGATATACATGAAGTCGGCAATGATTTCTATACGTATTGGTTTACCCGTCAGTTTACTATCGATGCTTTACCAGAGGGGCGTAATGTCTGGTTGAATTTCCGGGGAATCAATTATAAGGCGGAAATCTTTTTAAATGGTAAGCGGATCAACCGGAATACCCATGAGGGTATGTTCTTGAGGAAGACGTTTAATATAACTCCTTATCTTCGTACGGATGCCCCGAATGTATTAGCGGTATTGGTTTATCCACCTACACATGTCGGAAATCCAAATGGCGGACAAGGGGGTGATGGGCAGATCGCCCGGAATAATACGATGCAATATACGCCGGGTTGGGACTGGATACAACCTGTACGAGACCGGAATACGGGTATTTGGGATGAGGTATCTATTACGACAACCGGGCCGGTATGCCTCTCCTTTCCTTATGTCGTGACCAAGGTACCCGGCGTACGTGATCCGGAAACGAAAACTCAAAAGGAGGCTTTTGTGAATACCTCTGTCGAGCTAGAGAATACCGGGAGCACTTCCTTAAAGGGGCTATTGGTTTGTGAGACGAACGGAACCCGCTTAACCCAGCCGGTTACTTTATCGCCATTCGAGAAGAAAACGGTATCCTTGAATCCTTTAGCGGTAAAGAATCCTCGTTTATGGTGGCCTAACGGTATCGGCGAGCAGCCTTTATATGATATGAACCTCTCTTTTGAGATCGGGAATCAAGTGAGTGACCGGGAACGGTTGCGTTATGGTATCCGGGAGATTACTACCGATAAATGCCCGGATAACGGGGGACGCCGTTTCTTCGTGAACGGACAGAAAATATATGTCACGGGTGGTAACTATATTAATTCCGATTGGTTGCTTCGTCTCTCTCCGGAACGTTATCGGGATGAGGTACGTTTCCATGCGGAAATGAATCTGCGTATGATCCGTGTATGGGGAGGTGCGTTGGTGGAACGGCCGGAATTCTATAACGCCTGTGATGAGTTCGGTATCTTAGTCTTTCAAGATCTGTGGGGCAGTGGTGATTGCAATGGCGCTTGGGAGGACCCGACCAAGATGGATTCCCGAGAGCGTCGTTGGGAATATCCCGATAATCATGATTTATTTATCGCCTCCGTGGAAGATCAAGTGAAAATGATCCGTAACCATCCGAGTCTTTGTTTCTGGTGTGGGGCGAATGAATGGCCTTTAGCTAAAGATATCGATCAATGTTTGAGAAAGGAGGTTTTCCCCCGGTTAGATCCGGAGCGTCTTTTCGTGAGTTTCTCGACAGATACGTTGTTTACCCGGAATTTTTTGGGGGATAATGGGGATGGTCCTTACGGTATACAAGAGCCGGAATGGTTCTTTAGCTTCCGTTCGCATCCGTTTAATCCGGAAGCCGGATCGGTTGGTTCCCCGGAGGTCGAGAGTATGCGGGAGATGATGACGGAACAGGATTTGGCCGGTTTCCCAAGGAAAGGTTTGACCCGTAATTATACGTGGCGGTATCATAAGGATCTGGGCTATGGCGATCATCTGGAGCGTTATGGGGAGGTGAAGGATATCGAGACTTATTGTAAGTATGCCCAAGTCGTGAACTATGACCAATATCGTAGTTTTATGGAAGGCTGGGCCTCTCATATGTGGGATTGGTATACGGGTATCTTGATCTGGAAAACCCAGAATCCATGGACATCCTTGCGGGGGCAAATGTATGATTGGTCTCTCGATGTAAATGCTTCCTTGTACGGAACCCGGAAAGGCTGTGAGCCCTTACATGCCTATTATAACCCGGTAACCCGTAAGGCGGGATTGTTGAATACGACCCTGAAAGATTATACGGATTTATCGATTGTAGCCCGTATCTATAATCTGGAAGGCAAACTGCTTTGGGAGAAAGAGACGAGAGCGAGCGCCAAGGCGAATACGGTACAGGAATTATTGGATATCCCCGTTCCGGAAGGGCTCAAAGGCGCTTATTTCTTACGGCTGGCTTTGAATGCGGATGTCCCCAATATTTATTGGCTGACAACCGAGCCGAAAGACTACACCAGCTTATCTCAACTTCCGAAGTCAAGACCGGGAATCAAGACCGAGATCAAGAAGGAAGGATCGAATTTCGTAGGTACAGTCCGTCTGAGCGCTGATTCGCAGATCTCGTTCTTCAACCGTATCAAGGTCTTTGATAAGGAGACAGGCAAACGAATCTTACCGGTACATTATTCGGATAACTATATTACGCTAATGCCGGGTGACCAACAAGAAATAAGCTTGGAGTTTCCCGCTAATCTGCCGGAAGAGCGAATACAAATCGTGGTGGATAGCTACAATTCTCCTTTGCCTTGACGTACGATCTCGAAATTATCCGTCGTGCAATCTATAACCGTAGAGGCTTCCAATCCTCCAAAACCGCCGTCGATTACGATATCCACTTGATGCTCGTATTTCTCGTGTATCAATTCCGGATCTGTCGTATATTCGATCACCTCATCCTCGTCACGGATGGACATGGTTAGGATTGGATTTCCCAAGGATTGTACCAATGTACGGGTAATGTTATTGTCCGGTACACGGATTCCGACTTCTTTCCGGTTCTTGTAAATCTTTGGAAGCTCGCTGCTGGTGGGTAAGATAAAGGTGAAAGGACCGGGTAGATGTTTCTTCATCAGCTTGAAAGCGGCGTTGCTTACCTTGGCGTATTCACTAAGATTAGACAGGTCGTAGCAGATGATAGACAGGTTGCTTTTCTGTGGATTAACCCCTTTCATCTGACATATTTTCTCTACCGCACGCACGTTCAGCGCATCGCAACCGATGGCGTATACCGTGTCGGTAGGATAAACGACAAGGCCGCCGTCCTGCAGGACTTTGACGACCTTGTCTATTTCTTTTTGATTCGGATTCTCCGGATAGATTCTCACTAACATATTAGCCGTAGATAATGTGTCCGTTCTCGTCTGTATATTCCTCTAATCCTTTACTATATTGGTTCATGGCCCGGAGGCTCATACCCATGCTTGAGAAACCACCATCGTGGTATAGGTTCTGCATCGTTACCTTGCGGGTAAAGTCGGAGAACATCATTACGCAATAGTCCGCGCACTCGTCGGCGTTGGCGTTACCCAGTGGACTCATTTTGTTAGAAAAGTCCATCAAGTGTTCCATTCCCTTCACGCCACTACCTGCGGTTGTCATTGTCGGGGATTGGGAGATCGTGTTCACACGTACGCCTTTCTCACGGCCATAGATGTAACCGAAACTACGGGCGATAGATTCCAGCAGGCTCTTAGCGTCCGCCATATCGTTGTATCCGAAGAACGTGCGCTGGGCGGCCACATAACTTAATGCCACTACGGAACCATTCTCGGCGATAGCGTCTTGTTTCTTGGCTACCTGTAGCATCTTGTGGAAAGAGATAGCGGAGATATCCAACGTCTTTTCCAGCATTCCATAGTCCAGATCATCGTACGTACGTTTCTTGCGTACGTTCGGGCTCATACCGATAGAATGTAAAACGAAATCTATTTTACCACCTAATATTTCCACTGACTTCGCAAATACGGTCTCCAGATCCTCTACGCTGGTTGCGTCCGCCGGGATTACCTGCGCATTCAACTTCTCCGCCAAAGCATCTACCTGACCCATACGAACAGCGATAGGCGTATTGCTTAACGTGATAGTCGCACCTTCCTCTACGGCTCTTTCTGCCACTTTCCAGGCGATAGACATATCGTTCAGAGCACCGAAGATAATGCCTCTCTTGCCTTTCAATAAATTATGACTCATACCTCTTGTTTATTAATTACGGCACAAACATACACAAAATGTGCAACATACGCAAATGAATATCATAGCCTGACATTTGAATATGTGCCTTGATATTAAAACAAGGTAGAGCCATTCTTTGTTGGCGGCTACTTCTTATTCCCGGAAATAAACCCTCTTTACCCGAGGCGAGATAGAGGTTAATATCTCATAAGGGATTGTTTTCAATTTATCCGAAAGTTCGCTCACCGGTAGTTCGTCGCCGAAAATAATTACGGCGTCGCCTTCTTGCGCATGGATGTCGGTGACGTCGATCATGCAAGCGTCCATGCAGATGTTGCCGATAATCGGACAGCGTTGTCCATTGATCAAGACTTCCCCACCTCCGTTGCTGAAGTGGCGATCCAGTCCGTCGGCGTATCCGATCGGGATGATAGCGATCCGGGAATCACGTTTCACATAACTCATACGGCTATAACCGATCGAATCCCCTGCGGGTACGTTTTGTATTTGTAAGATCGTTGTCTTCAAGGTGCTGACATTCCGTAAGCCTTTTTGTCCGGATGCGCTTACTCCATATAAACCGATACCTAAACGTACCATATCCATTTGATAAGCGGCGAAACGCTCGATTCCCGCAGAGTTTAGGATATGTTTGATTACCTTATACTCTAACCCGCTTTCTAGTTCCCCTGCGGCTTTGGTGAATTTATCCAATTGTTGATGGGTAAAATCATCGAAGACGTACGAGTCGCTTCCGGCTAAATGAGAGAAGACCGAACGGGCGATAACCCCGGATTGCGCTCTCAAGCGTTCACAGATCGCCGGGACATCCTCCGGTTGAAACCCTAGGCGATGCATGCCGGTATCGATCTTGATATGGATAGGGTAAGAGGTGATCCCTCTGCGCTCGGTCTCCCGGATCATGGCATCCAATAGGCGGAAGCTATAGACTTCCGGTTCCAGATGGTTCTCGAACAAGACATTGAAACTGCTGAATTCCGGATTCATGACGATAATGGGGATCGAGATGCCTTCTTTACGCAATTCGGCTCCCTCGTCGGCTACCGCCACGGCCAGATAGTCGCAACGATGTTCTTGAAGGGTCTTCGCCAACTCGTAAGAGCCGGCTCCATAACCAAAAGCTTTTACCATACAAACCATCTTAGTCTCCGGCTTTAGCTTGGAACGATACTGATTGAAGTTGTGTACGATCGCGTCCAGATTTACCTCTAGGATCGTCTCATGCACTTTCTTCTCCAACAACTCGGAGATCTGCTCGAAATGGAAATGGCGGGAACCTTTAATCAAGATCAACTCATCCTTGAATTTCTTGAAGGAAGGAGACTTGATAAATTCCTCGGTGGTCGTGTAAAACTCCTTCTCGATCTCGAAGACGGAAGCATATTCCTTTAAGTCGCGGCCGATACCGATGATACGATCTATCTTCTTACGGCGAACCAAATCGGCGACCTTCTTATATAGAGATTTCGGCAAGGTGCCCGATTGAAGGATATCGGAGAGGATTAAAGTGCTCTTTAATTGCTTGCCTACCCGGCGGCTTTGTTGGAAATCGAGCGCGATATCCAAGGAGTTGATATCCGAGTTATAGGTATCATTTATCAACAGGCAATTGTTGATACCTTGCTTTACGTCCAATCGCATAGCCACCGGCTCAAGATGCAAGAATTTTGTTACGTCGTTTACGCTGGTGGGTTTTAGGTAAAGCATAACCGCCATACAATGGATCACGTTCTCGATAGAAGCGTCGTCCGTGAACGGAATGGTAACGACCCGGTTGAAGCCCAGTAAAGTACAGTGAATGATCGTCTCAAACTCTTTCTTATCGATAGACTCGATAAACAAAGGAGCCTCGGAGTCCGTACGGCTCCATGCGATCGCTTTATGAGAAAGGCAAGCCGATTCGATACAATTGGCGATAAATAAATCATCCCCATCATAAATAATGGCTTCGCAATCATTGAAAAGCGTCAGCTTCTCCATACATTTCTGATTGGAGGAGAGGAAATTCTCTTGATGAGCCTCCCCGATATTCGTGATGATACCGATCGTGGGGGCGATAATGGGTTGCAGGCGTTCCATCTCGTCCGGTTGTGAGATACCGGCCTCGAAGATGCCCAGTGTATTTTTCTCGCTCATCTGCCATACCGAGAGAGGAACCCCCAACTGGGAGTTGTAGCTCCGAGGCGAACGTACGATGTTGAACTCGTTATGCAACAGTTGATAGAGGAATTCCTTTACGATCGTCTTTCCGTTGCTACCGGTGATGCCGATCACGGGGATGTTGAATTGCTTCCTGTGGTGAGTCGCCAGTTTTTGTAAAGCTCGTAACGTATCTTTTACGATCAGGAAGTTTGCGTCCTTCATGCTCTCGAACTCCGGTAGCATATCGCTTACCACGAAGTTGCGAACACGAAGTTTATAGAGTTCCTGTATATATCTATGTCCGTCGTTCGTCTTGGTTTTCAAGGCGAAGAAGAGGCTTTTTTCCGGGAAGGAGAGACGACGGCTGTCAGTCAACAATAAACTGACCGTATCGTCAAGCAATTGGTTTGTTTTAGCACCGATAACTCTTGCTATTTCTTTAATTGCGTATTCCATTCTTTTATTTTAGTTTAGACTTTACTATTTCGATCTCTTTTCTGATATCAAAGGAAGGAATTTTCTCGCTAATTCGTTCCATCTTTAACAAAGTTTGAAGGATAAACCGCTTATAGGCCTCGCTATCCGGTTGAAAGGGCTTATGGTTAATAGCTTTTTGAATATCACCCCATTCTTTAAGGATTGCCGAAGTGTCTGTGGATAAGAAATTTTCGATAAAACGTTGCCAAATATAATCAATGGCCAATGGGGAGGGATGGAGCATATCGTCCGCATAGAAACGATAATCCCGGAGCTCGTCCATAAGGATCTCATAAGCGGGGAAGTAGGCGATTCGGCCGGGATAATCTTTCTGTAAGGCGTCCGTGGCTAGCAATAGGGTGGCTTTGCTGAGTTGGTTCTCGTGCGCCCCGTCTTTCCAGTGGCGGATTGGACTTACGGTAAATAAGATTTTCAAGGCGGGGTTTTGTTCCCAAAGGGCTAGTAACAGAGGTTTCCAGTCCTCGACGATCTCTTGCGTGGATAATCGTTGCCGATCGAACATCTTTTCCGGTAGCTTATGGCAATTCGACACGATTCGCCCGTCGCTCTTGAGGCGGTACACGAAAGCGGTTCCCAACGTGATTACCAACCGGGTCGCTTTCCGCAGGAAATCGGAAGATTGGGATAAGCGGCTGTTTATATGGTCTAGGCATTCTTCTTCCGAGGGAGCGGAGAAACGGCTATGATGGGTAAAACTATGGTATACGCCCTCATGCCGGAATAAATCCCCGGAGGTAAAACGCTCCGGGCGTAGCAGCATCCGCAATCCTTCCGCTACGGAAGCTGGGTTATACAGAGTACCGAATGGGTTTATATCTACGGAGAATTTATTCTCTTCCAGCTTCCGCCCGATATTCTCGGCGAAGCAGGAGCCCATCATCACGACCCGTTCCTCATACGAGAAAGAGAATCGTGCTTTCGGCAATAGGATTCGGGTATAAAGTTCCATATTTACTTTTTCGCAAAAGTAGATATATGTTTACGGAAATGCAAATAAAGGACCTTATTCTCTTCCGGTTTCCTTCGAGATCATTTCATTGTATAAATCTACCGGGCCCCAATGCCACATCTTTGTTTCTTCGTTTTCCAGCCGTTTGTAAGTATCGGACGAATATATCTGTTTTATGGCATCAATCAAACTGATACCTTTGTTTGTGGTCACCATATCTGCCAGCCAGCTCACTTTCGATGGCAACAGTAGATAGAGATTGCTTTGATTAATTTCTCCTATCATGACTTTATCTCCTTTGCTTCCATGAATGTTATACTATCTAGCGACCGCTCTGTGTGAAACAGATATTGATCTACCAATTTGTATGTTTGCAATTCCGAAATGAGTGCCTGTTTGCTCAATACATGTCCTTCATAGAGGGCGAATGCGGCGTATACATGATCATTGGCAACAGGACCATATACGATGTCGTAGTCATGTGTATATCCTTGCTTTGTGCGGTTAAGCATTACGAAGTCTATCCATTCTGCGGTTGGTGTTGGAAAAGAGAGCGTTTTCAACGTGTACATGGCTTGCTTGTCAAATTCGTAAATATTGACGTATCCTTTGCAGGTTTTGCTTTCTCTCATTTTACGTTGAACCCATCGTTCCGCTTGTTCGTATGAAGTGGTCGCATAAAAACCTGCGCCATAATCGAGACGGCGGTTTGGCTCTCTTATTTCAGGACTGCAAATCTGTTCTATACTTCCGTGATATATTTTCATTTTGTGTCCTCTTTCTTTCTGAGATTTATAAACTCATCGATGTTTGCCAAGAGCCATTGGTAACTTTGTGTATGCAACACATCAAAGAAATCACGCAAGTATTCCAATACGCCATACTTGCTGAACTCTTGCATGACTTCCTCTCCACTCAAGCCCTTGGCATTTTTGTACTGCTCAATGCAGAATGAGATAAAATAGGCTATATCTTGTTGTTTCTTGTCCATAATATTCTTCCTATTTAATTTACTGCTTTTATCTACTTTATCACGGTATCATCTATACAAATATACGGCATTCATTTCTAAGTGCCATAGTTTTGTACATATTTCCTTTTGAGAAGCAAATAAACATCGTTAACCCTCGTTACCTTGTCTCATGGCGGATCCAACAGGAATAACCTTGGCCCGGTCGTGTTACCGGGTGAGGTCGAGAACGAAAAAGCATACGAGCATGTGTCAGCGAAATCTTATGTAATCTTTCCTTTTGATTGAAATATTCCCTTATCGGTGACAATACCTTTGTCTGATAATCTCCAACGAGAGGGAACATCGAGCGTAAATAGGCGATTAAACCTCCTTTTTGACGTAAAAAGCAGTGCTTTCCATCGAAAATAGGCATCGGAATCCACACATATAGTCGCATTAACCCACACGTATGGTCGCGTTAACCCATACATATGGTCATGATAGGCTACACATATGGTCATGATGGGCATCGTGACCCCTCAAGAATGGGCATTGTTACCTCCTTACGACTGGGTGGTAAGGGGTGAAACATGAACTAGGGTGAATTAATTTCTCTAGAATGAAAGGCCCTTTTCTGTTAAGTGATTACTTGATAGCTGATTGCTGTTTTTTTCTCTCGTATTTGGAAGCGAGCCGTACCTTTGCCCGAAATAATCGCCTCTCCGGAACTTAGGATTACAAATTGTCAAAAAGACAAACGTTCTAAGGATTAGTTGAAATGAAACAGGCGAGGACTTTGCCTATGTCCTCGCCTGTGAGCTTAGATCTGATGTATAGTCAGCTGCTTCTAAGCTTCATCTCCCATCGTTGCCATATATTCTTTCCATAAGGAGTCTATGTCGTAATCATTGCCGAGCGCATATTTCACGCCACCATCGAACGACCAAGGAATAACCTCTAATGTGCTTCGGTTGAACTTCCGCAGGAAATCCGGGCTCTTGGTTTGCGTAAGCCATGCGAGGAAGAAGCCTGTCGTGCGGTAACCATCCATATAATGGCCGCCTTTGGGACGATCTTCCAAGGTAAAACCGCCGTTTAAGTATCTTACGGCATCCGCCACACCTTCTATCATGGCCCAGAAAGTCTTATTAGTCCCATAGCTACCTATGCCTTGAGGCTCCAATTGGAAACCATGCGTCAGCTCATGGTATAATACGCCACGGGTCTCGTAATCCACTTTCGCGGTGTCGTTATTGGCAAAACTTTTCTCGATCCATTTCGTGCTGTATACGATACTGATGGAAGGGGGCGCTCCGTCTTTCGCGGATACCCCGTCGTATTCCTTTAATGTATAGTGGATCTCCTCGATGCCCGGGATACTATCTTCCGGAGTGAAATAAAGCGTCTCTACGACCTTGCGGGCGTGCTTGGTAATATAAGCTTCCGGATCAGGGATAACGGCGGCATAGATTGCCGAGCCCTTAGCCTCGGGGGAAAGATTCTTGAAATCGATCTTTCCGATGTAATAATTATCCCAAGGATTTGAGGTGGCTTCCGCTACTGTAGCCGCCTGTTCCTTTTTGCCGGAGCAAGCGATGCAAGTCCACAGCAGGAAAGCACCGCTGATTAATTGTTTATACTTCATGAGTCTTGTCTGTTTTTTCTGATAAAATGGGTTAATCCGTCAGTGAATAAGGGCGATCCTCTCCGTTGAACAATCGCTTTTTGTTCGGGCTGGAAGTCATCTCGAAAGTGAGCGTTCCACCGTTCATGATGTCATCCTGCGTGATGTATCCTTTGGTATAGGGTTTCCCGTTTAGCTTTACCGCTTTTACATAACGGTTCTTGTCGCTGACTTTATCGGCTTTTACCTCGAAAGTCTTACCATTCTCCAAGCGGACCTTCATATAGGGAAGGTAAGGAGCGCCTAATACGTATTGATCTGTACCCGGGCAAACCGGATAGAATCCCATGGCGGAAAGGATATACCAAGCGGACATCTGGCCGCAGTCGTCGTTACCGCAAAGGCCGTCGATATTGTTGCGATACATCTTATTCATGATCTCGCGTTGCCAGAATTGGGTTTTCCAAGGCTGGCTGGTCCATGCGTATAAGAATGGGATGTGATGGCTGGGTTCGTTACCGTGTACATAACCTCCTAGTAATCCTTCTTTGGTTACGTCTTCGGTCTCGGCAAAGAACTCATCGGGAAGATGCATCGTGAATAAGGAATCCATTTTAGTGATGAATGCTTGCTCGCCTCCCATCAACTGAATCATACCATTGACATCTTGAGGGACATAGAAGGAATAATTCAAGGCATTTCCCTCGATAAACCCTTCACCGTGCGTGCTTAACAAACTGAAGTCCTCTTTGAATTTACCATTCGTATAACGGGGACGGGCATATCCGATCGAGGTATCGAATACATTCGCGTAATTGGACGCACGCTTTTTATAGGTATCGGCCACGGATCGGTTTCCCACTAATAAAGCTGTATTATAGATTGTCCAATCATCATAAGCATACTCCAAAGTCAAGGAGCCTGCGCTACCGTTGCGATCTAAAGGAACATAACCTAATTCCATAAACTCTTTGGTTCCCTCATAATACGGAATCGTAGAGCTGCTGATCATCGCTTTTAACGCGGCGTCTTTATCGATCGGTAATCCTTTGGCGATAGCATCTGCCAAGACAGAGACGGAATGATAACCGATCATGCACCAGTTCTCGTTTGCCATATGGCTCCAGATCGGCAAGGCATGATGAACGCTTTGCTCGCAATGTTTCAACATAGATTTGGCGATATCCGTGTTAACTTGTCGGTTGATGATATTGAACAGGGGATGTAGGGCACGATAGGTATCCCATACGGAAAAAACCGTATAGTTCGTGAATCCGTCCGCTTGATGGATATTATGGTCGAGTCCGCGGTATTGACCGTCAACGTCCGTATATACGCAAGGATTGATCATCGTGTGATACAAGGAGGTGTAAAGCATAGCCAATTGATCATCGCTTCCTTTCGCGTCGATGACGGAGAGCGCTTTATTCCAAGTATCGGAGGCTTTGGCGGCTAATTGGTCGAAGTCCGCACCGGAAGCCTCGGCACGTAGATTTTTCAAGGCTCCCTCGGTGCTGACTCCGGAAAGGGCGACTTTCACTTCCAACTCATCAGACATTTTCGGATCGAAATCAAAATAAGCGACGATCTTACGTCCTCCGATATCCGGGAAGTTCTCTTTCATATTGAACTTGGCATAACCGCCCCGATAATTAACTTTCGCTTTCTCTTCGCATCCGTAATGCGTGATCGGTTTGGAGAAAGACATGGCGAAATAAGTATAGTTGGTACGTGCCCAACCGTTTGTAATACGATAGCCGGTTACCAGCGTATCGTTCTCTACGCGAATATTGGTCCAAAGAACTTTGCCGTCATAGTTATAGATCCCGTGAATCATATCAAGGATAATGCGTTGGTTCTCACTGTTCGTAGGGTATGTGTATTTGTGGATGCCGGCCCGTTGGGTAGTGGTTAGTTGCGCCTTTACGCCATAATCGGCGAGCATCACCTCATAGTATCCGGGACGGGATATCTCGGTGTCATGCGAGAAGCGGGAACGGTAACCGCCATCGGGATTCGTGGCTGTACCGGGATTTAGCTTCAACGTTCCGGTGGTAGGCATAATCAAGATGTCTCCTAGGTCGGAGTGGCCGGTACCGCTGAAGTGGGTGTGACTGAAACCTACGATGCTGCTATCCTTATGTTGATAGCCGGCGCAATACTCGTAGGAGCGAGGTTGGTATTTACCGTCTACGTTGTGCGGTATGGTATCCGTATCCGGACTGAGTTGTACGAGTCCGAAGGGTACGCAAGCACCCGGGAACGTATGTCCCATTCCATTCGTCCCGATGATCGGGTTTACAAGATCAACTACACTGGTCTGTGCGATCGCTACTGTTGAGCTGGCTGCCAGAAAGAGGCAACACATCAATTTCTTGAGATTTATCATGTCGTATCAATTAGTTAGAAAAGGATGAAACATAAAAGGTCACCTTTTTATGAAGCCAAAGATAATTACTATATATGATATATTGAATGGCTGGTGGTAGTAATCAGGGTAACTGCGCCAAATATCATTTACTCTCACTTTTTCCGGATATCCCTGAATAAGAAGAGTTTTACAATAAGCCTACAATTAGATCTTATTTTTAATGAATTGATAATCAATACCGTAAAAATATGTGCATGTTTACGTTGAAACACGTACATGTTTTTTGGAAAAGTCGTACGTGTTTTTTGAAATTCATGTACGTGTTTTTCCGGAGACGATAGGGAGGCCGATAGAGATATTTGAGAAATGTACAATAACCTACCTTGTGGGATCGATCCTGTCAAAAAGGCATTGGGTACGATTATACCTTGGATGTAGGATAACTGTTTAGAAATAGTCCAAGCGGAACTAAGTTGTTATTTAGTTTTTAGCAACTGTTTTCTTTAGCTCTTTCATATACACATCGGCAAAAATATTATTTTTCTTATGAAGAATCAATTATTCTTTTGATAAAATTAGAAATTATAGCTCTTTCCCTAAACCGGATCTATAAAATCCCCGCCCAAATTATGCATAGTTCCGCTTGGACTTAACTGCTATGCTGAAAGTATCAAACAATAACAAGGTAATACCTTTAGGGCTCGTTAAAGATTCTTTTGAGGACATATATATAATGTACGCTCCTCGAATGTTACGTTTTGCTAAAGAGTTTGTTTTGTTGGATGAAGAGGCGGAGAATATCGTACAAGATATTTTTATGGTCTTGTGGGAAAAAAGGGCGTTTTTAGATATACGGATGAGTATATCTTCTTATTTGTTTTCGTTGGTGAGGAATAGATGCTTGGATTTTCTGAAACGGAAAGTTGTAATAGACGCTTATAAGCAAGAGTTGTCCATGAAAATGACAGCCTTGGAACAAATGGAGCAAATAACGATGTCGGACGAAGAGATAGAGCGTATTCTAGCGGCCGCTATCGATAAATTGCCTGAACGTTGCAAACTTATATTTGTGAAGAGCCGTATGGAAGGAAAAAAGTATCGGGAGATTGCGGAAGAACTAAATCTGTCGGTCAATACGGTCGAGAATCAAATGGGATTAGCCTTGAAGAAACTTCGTAAGGAATTGCGAGAGTATCTTCCTTTCTTTATCTTCATAGGTTTGTTTTCTTAAAAAACCTTTATTTCGAAAAAGTTTATGGTGGTATATCCAGATAAAATCGCTCTTCTCATAAAAAGCGATTAAATGCATGATCTGATAATAAAATATTTTAGTAGGGAAATCTCCGAGGAGGAGAGGATTCGGCTTTTTTCGTGTATGGAGGCCGATGATTCTTTGCGGCAAGAATTTATATCTACCCAACGTCTATATGCGTTGAGTGCGTGGATGCCTGCTAAAAACGATCGGTCCGATGGGGTGAGATTGCTAAACAACTTCAAGCCGGGGAAAATAAGACGGAAGGATCCGATACGGAGAAAATATTTATTTATCTTGGGTTATGCCGCTTCTGTTTGTGCTGCGGTGTTCTTCACATGGTTGTTTATGGGAGATCAAGGGAAGAAGGAACAGGCTTATTTGAAGGATCCCATGCGGTTTGAAGAATTTGAGACACCACCCGGACAACGGGCTAAGGTAACTTTGGGCGATGGTACGATTGTCTGGTTAAATGCTCACACCAAGTTGCGCTATCCGGTTTATTTCTCCGGAAAAGAGAGAGAAGTAGAGTTAGATGGCGAAGCGTATTTCGAGGTAGCTCATGATGAGGAGGTACCATTTGTAGTCTCTACCGAGAAGTTGAACATCAGGGTTTTAGGAACGAAATTCAATGTTTCCGCTTATACAGGGGAAAGTGATTTTCATGCCTATTTAGTGGAAGGAGCGGTAGAGGTCTGTGGCCATACGGAAGAGGTGGGCCGTTTGTTACTTTCCCCGAATGAGCAGGTTCGGCTAGTTGATGATCTGCTAGTAAAAGAAACCCTCGATAATAAGGATATTCTTCTTTGGAAAGAGGGGATCTATGCGTTTGATGATATGACCTTACGTGAGATCGTCCATAAACTGGAACTTTATTACGACATCAGGTTTGTGATCGGGGATTCTAGGATGGCAAATTATAAGTTCAGCGGTAAATTCCGTCAGCAGGATGGTGTGGAGAACGTGCTTCGGGCATTACAAAAGGTGAAACGTTTTACGTTCGTGAGACATGAAGAGTCCAATGAGATCATTATTCAATGATAAGAGTGTGAATTTGATATATGTATTGTTAACCTGTTAAAAAGAGCTTGTTTATGAGATATAATGATAGTTAGCCTTGCTGGATTCGCGGATTGGATGATATCCGCTTTTGAACCAAAAGAGAATTTCCAAATAAAAATAATAGTGAATCTAAAAAATTTATGAAAAGTTATGGGTAATAGATCGAAATTTCAGAATACCATGAAAATTTCAGAGGTTCTTTTATCTGCTTGTGCGTTCTCTGCTTTTGCGGCTCCTTCGGATTCCCAGAATACGAGAGTGCGTATTAGTGGAAATGATCTGACTGTTAAGGAATTTATAGAACAGGTAGAAGAGCAGACCGATTATTTATTTGTATATAGCAAAAATGAGGTTAATCTAAAGGAGAAACTTGATATCTCCAACGGAAATAAAGAAGTTAGTCAATACTTGCGAGAGGCGTTTGGGGACTCGGATATTAAATATGTATTTGAGAATGGCTATATCGTATTGACCAAAACGAACCTCCCATTGGTCGCACAGCAAAAGAAAACAGTGAAAGGAGTCGTAAAAGATGGTAGTGGTGAGGCTGTTATCGGTGCGAATGTCGTTATTAAGGGCACTACTACCGGGTCCATTACAGATTTCGATGGAAACTTTGTATTGGATAATGTTCCGGACAACGCTGTTTTACAGATTTCTTATATTGGTTATCGCACCTTAGATGTGCCTGTGTCTGGGAAAAGCTCTCTGAATATTAAGCTGGAAGAGGATTCGGAAAAACTGGAAGAGGTTGTTGTTGTAGGTTACGGTACACAAAAGAAAGGAGAGATTACCTCTTCCGTTACAAGCGTGAAAGCCGAAGATTTTAATAAGATTCCAGTTGTCAACCCGATGTCATTGGTTGAGGGACGTGTCGCCGGCTTGACAATATCTCGTGCCGGAACCGACCCGAATGGGGAGGTTAATATCCAGTTGCGTGGCGCTACCTCTTTGAAAGGAAATAATACACCATTAATTATTATAGACGGAGTGCCGGGTGATAAAAATTCCATGAATGCGATTGCTCCGGAAGATATTGAGGCTATTGATGTGTTAAAAGATGGATCCGCTGCGGCTATCTATGGAACGAGAGGCAATAATGGTGTGATTATTATTACGACGAAGCGTCCGAAAGTAGGTAATTCGCAGGTGACTTATTCTGGTTATGTCATGCATGAGGGAGTTTATAAGCGTCCGGAAATGTTGTCGAGAGCCGATTATTTGGATTATGGGAAACGTTCGGGAAGTAGTATCATTAAGGATTATGGAGATGATACGGATCCTTATGATATGATGCTGAATAAGGGAAATGTCAGTCATGTACATAACGTGACGGCGAGTGGTGGTACGGCAAATATGAATTATCGCGCGTCACTAGGTTATCGTAAGAATGAGAGTATCGTGAAATATACGAATAGGGAGACGATCAATGCGGCTTTGAATGTCAATCATCGTATGCTGAACGATAAGTTATTGCTTTCTTTCAATATGTCTAACTCTTTCACGAAATCAAATCTTATCCCCGGTTATAACGATGCGGCAGATAATCCAACGGATACTCCATCTTATAAGCATGATGAGTTTTATTCTGCGTTGATGAGAAATCCGACCATGCCGATTTATAATGAGGACGGTTCTTTTTGGCAAACCTATGCGGGCTATGAAGACTATAATCCGATCGGACGTATTGAACAAAGAAGTACGAAGAAAGAGTACAAGAATTTATTAGGAAACTTCAAGGCTACTTACGAGATATTGCCGGGCTTGAAGACTGCGGCCTTCGTTGCTTTGGAGAAGCGCGATGTATCGAGAGATAGTTATATCAGCCGTCTTGACTATTCATCGGTGAAAGATAATACGAATGGTACCGCTGACAAACGGTATGAGAAATGGACGAATCGTACATTAGAATGGACGGCTGATTATGTAAAGAGTTTCAACGATGTGCATAACCTGACCGCTATGATTGGCTACAGTTATCAAGACTTTGAGTATGAGATGATGAGGATGAAGAACCAAGGTTTCTTGACTGATGCGTTTGAGACGAATAACATGGAGGCTGGATCATATCTGAAGGATGGTCGGGCAAATATGAATAGCAAGAAAACGAAAAGTTCATTGATTGCTTTCTTTGGTCGTGTGAATTATAATTTTGACGGAAAGTATTTATTTAGTGCCTCTTTACGTCGGGAGGGATCCTCGAAGTTCGGAGCCGATAATAAATGGGCATGGTTCCCATCTGTCAGTGCAGGCTGGATGATGACTCGGGAAGCATTCATGGAGAATGTGGAGTTCCTTGACTTGTTGAAATTCCGTGCGGGTTTCGGTATAACAGGTAGCTTGCCGGAGGATCCTTATATGTCCTTGATCAAATATGGAACCGGAGCCGGTAATTATAATGCGATTACAGGTACTTGGATTAATGCTACATATGGCCCGGGAAATAACCCGAATCCAGATTTGAAATGGGAGAAGAGCGAGTCTCTTAATATCGGATTTGATTATGGTTTCTGGGGTGGACGGGTGAACGGTACCATCGATTGGTATCAGCGTACCACACGTGATTTGATCTATGATTATACAGCTCAGCAACCGGCTGCTATACACGATAAAATCATTACGAATGTTGGTAGTATGAGGAACGTGGGAGTAGAGTTGTCAATTAGCGTGGATGCTGTTAAAACAAAGAATTTCACCTATACGCCTTCTCTTACTTTCTCGTGGGAGAAAAATGAGTTGACCTCTTTGTCGAACGATCTGTATAAAGCTAGTTATGCGGATTTGCATGAGATGCCGTCTCCCGGAAATGTTGGACCTACAGTCCGTTTGCAGGAGGGTCAACCCGTAGGTTCCTTCTATGGGTATGTGTGCGACGGAATTGATGAGAATGGCATGTGGAAGATGAGGGATCTAGATGGTAAGGAAGGGTTGTCTATGGACGACCGTACATTTATTGGTTGTGGTTTGCCGAAGTACAAGGCGAGCTTGCAGAATACCTTTACCTATAAAAACTTCGACTTTGGATTCCTGCTGAGAGGTATGTTTGATTATGATATATTGAATGAGGGTAAATTCTTCTTCGGAACTACGAAGTATTTGGATCAATCAGCCTCTAATGTATATAAGGATGCCTTGAACCATCCATTGAAGGATGAGAATATGTTCTCTAATTATTATTTGGAAGACGGTAGTTTCTTGAAAATAGATAATGTTACTTTGGGATATACATTTAATTTTAACAACAATAAATATATTAAGAACTTACGTCTATATGGAACGGTAACGAATCTGGTGACAATCACGGGGTATTCCGGCTTGACACCTGATATTAACGTGACAGGTCTGGAGGCGGGTTGCGATAGTCGTTCGTCTTATCCGGTCACCCGTACGTTCAGTTTTGGTGTGAACGCAACGTTTTAAGTGTTGAACCTAAAAAAGAGAATTAATAATGAAAGCATTGAAACATATATGTTTGTATGCGGCAGCAGCTTTGACCGGGCTTGCCGTTTTTCCTTCCTGTACGAATTTGGATGAGGAAATTTATAGTGAGGTGACGGCGGATAATTATTATAAGAGCGGTGATGAGGTAATCTCGGCTATGATGCGTCCGTGGGGACATTTCTGTGGAACACTGTCTCCTAATAACTCTGTTTGGAAATTCCAAGAACTTACCGCTGATGGGGCTGCTTGGCCGCAAAAAGGTCGTCATGGATATGATAATGGCAATTGGATTCGTATGCATCGTCATCAATGGACTCCTACGGATACCGAGTTAGAGAGTGCTTGGAATCTTTTGTATATGGCGATTGGATTTGCGAATAATCTATTGACGGATTTCGAAAATCTGGATTTCGAGAAATTAAATCCGGGTATCAGCAAAGAGCAGGCTATTGCAGAGATGAAGGTATATCGGGCTTATAGCTATGCTTATTTATTAGATATGTTCGGAGATGTTCCTGTGGTAGAGACAATTAATGAGGTAAGTCCCCCAACGAAAACACGTAAGGAAGTATTTGAATTCGTTGAGAAGGAGTTAAAGGAAAATATCCCGTTATTGTCTGATAACAAAACAACTACTTACGGACGTGTTTCTAAATGGGGAGCGAATGCGTTGTTAGCGCATTTGTACTTAAATGCGGAGGTTTACGTAGGTACGCCTCGTTGGGATGACTGTATCGCTGCTTGCGACGAGATTATTAATAAGGGCGGTTTTCAGTTAGATCAGCATTGGAACGATCCTTTTAAAGTTGATAATGACAAGAATTCAAAGGAGAATATCTGGGTGATCGTGTACGATGAAATTTATGCTGCCGGAATGAACTGGTACACGTTATGGTTCCATTATGCGATGCAAAAGGGCTGGGAATTGGAAAGTGGCCCATGGAATGGATTGGTTACACAACCAACGTTCTATAACTCTTTTGCGGATAATGATTTACGTAAGACGGAGGGGTTCTTGATTGGTAAGCAATATCCGCGTGTGCAGCGTGAGGATGGTACTTATTATTTTGATACGAATGCCACACCCTTGCAAGGCTCTGAGGAATATGTAGGACAAGATTTGGTATTTGTGAACGAGATAAAATCTATGACAGAAGGAGAAGAGAATAGTGGAGCTCGTTCTATAAAATATGAGATAGTGAAAGGAGCCCGAGGAGATATGAGCAATGACTGGGTGTTGTTCCGCTATGCTGATATCTTGTTTGTGAAGGCAGAGGCTTTGATGAGGAAAAATGGAAATAAGGCAACAACGGAGGCTGTGGATTTAGTGAATAGTGTCCGACAAAGAGCCTTTACAGAAGCTGCTTGGGAAAAAGCGAAATATACAGTTGCTTCGCTGACGATGGACGAGTTTCTTGCGGAAAGAGGACGGGAGTTCGCTTTCGAGGGATTGCGTCGCCAGGATTTGATTCGTTTTAACAAGTATGTTACGACATCTTGGTGGGATAAGGACGCATCCAATGATGCGACTCGTAACATTTTCCCGATACCATATAAGAAATTGCAAGCTAATCCGAATTTAGTTGGTAATGCGGCTAATGAGAAATTCTGATCCATAAGATTAGGTATTAAATAAAGAAGAGAGAATACGTTGGTTTTTTGCGTATTTTTTCTTCTTTATTTTTATGTGTTAAGACTTGCCGGATTTTTTCTTTTTTATTCGTTTCTGTATAAAATAGACTATAGAAAATATCACGGATATCCATAGTAAGCTGATTAAGGTAAGATCGAAAGAGGATATTCTTTCTAGAGGAATTGATTCATTTAAGCTCGATTCCATAGTTTTTGTAGGGGCAATGAATCGGATCCAGACAAGCCAGATGAGTAAGATTGCCACTACGGGAATTGTCCCAAGGACTATTTTACGTTTCATATAGATCAATTGCTTTGTTTTCATATTACAAAGTTCTTCCTTTCTGAAAAAACTTGAAATCCCTATCACTAGGTAAAAACTCTCTTTTAGAATCCCCATTCTTAGGTAGTTGTTAAAAGCATGGACGGATTGTTACCTACATATGGGGATTTCCACTTCTTCTTTCCTATTTTTAATAGCAATTTATAGGGATTTTAGAGGGGGTGTCGCAAATGTTACAGGAACATGAGGATAAAAGTTCTACCTTTGTACCGATAAAAATGTGGTATTAGATAAGATTGTTTATGAAATTTGAGAATGAGTGCTGGGATCACTTTAAGGGTGAGACCTGGAAAAGAGAGATCAATGTAAGAGATTTTATCCAGAGTAACTATACGCCTTATGAAGGGGATGATTCCTTTTTAGTCGCTTCTTCTGAGAAGACTCGTAAGGTCTGGAACAAGCTGACCGAGATGTTTAAGGTCGAGAGGGAAAAGGGAGTTTATGACGCCGAGACAAAATTACCTCAAGGGATCGATGTATATGGCCCGGGCTATATTGATAAGGAGAATGAGGTGATCGTTGGGTTACAAACCGATGCTCCGCTGAAACGTGGTATCTTCCCGAAAGGCGGTATCCGTATGGTCGAGAATAGCTTGGAAGCTTATGGTTATCATTTGGACCCGATGACGAAAGAGATCTTTACGAAGTATCGTAAGACTCATAACGAGGGCGTTTTCTCCGCATATACGGAAGAGATGATTGCCGCACGTCGTTCGGCTATTATCACCGGTCTGCCCGATGCGTATGGCAGAGGACGTATTATCGGTGACTATCGTCGTGTCGCTCTGTATGGTACGGCAATCTTGATCGAGGAGAAAAAGCGTTTCTTGAATCGTTTGGATATCCAAGAGATCACGGAAGAGATCATCCAGAGCCGTGAGGAGATTTCTGAACAGATCAAGGCTTTGAAAGCGTTCGAGAAAATGTGCGCTAGCTATGGCTTTGATGTGACTCGTCCGGCACAAAACGCTCGTGAGGCAGTTCAGTTTGTGTACTTAGCTTATCTGGCGGCGGTAAAAGACCAAGATGGCGCGGCGATGTCTATCGGACGTACTTCTACGTTTTTGGATATTTATATCGAGAAAGACATCCGTGAGGGTAAGTTGACCGAAGAGGAGGCGCAAGAATTGGTAGACCAGCTGATCATTAAGTTGCGTATCGTTCGTTTCTTACGTACGCCGGAATACAATGATTTGTTCTCCGGTGATCCGGTTTGGGTAACAGAGTCCTTGGGCGGCCAAGGAGTGGATGGCCGTTCTTTGGTAACAAGAACTTCCTATCGTTATCTCCATACATTATATAATCTAGGTCCGGCACCAGAACCCAATTTGACGGTTCTGTGGTTTAAGAACGCTCCCGAGAACTGGAAACGTTTCTGTGCCAAGGTCTCTATCGATACGTCGGCTATCCAATATGAGAACGACGATTTGATGCGTCCGGATTATGGAGATGATTATGGTATCGCTTGTTGCGTTTCTCCTATGAAGATCGGTAAGCAGATGCAGTTCTTCGGAGCCCGTGCGAATTTGGCGAAATGTTTATTATATGCGATCAACGGAGGACGGGATGAGCGCAGCGGCGTACAGGTAGCCCCGATGTTCGAGCCGGTTCGCGGCGAGTATCTGGAATACGATGAGGTGATGGCTAAGTATGAGCAAATGATGCGCTGGTTGGCGAAAGTGTATGTGAACGCCTTGAAGATAATCCATTATATGCATGATAAATACGCGTATGAGGCATTCGAGATGTCGCTTCACGATGGGGATGTAGAGCGTATCCGTGCGACAGGTATCGCCGGTCTTTCTATCGTTGCCGATTCGTTGGCTGCTATCCGTGATACGAAAGTACGTGTGATCCGTGACGAGCGTGGCTTGGCGGTTGATTTCGAACGTGAGGGCGAATATGTTCCTTTCGGTAATAACGATGATCGTACGGATAGTATCGCTGTAGAGATCACCGAGAAGTTCATGGAATATTTGCGTCAGCACGAGACCTATCGCCATGCGAAACCTACGCAGTCCATCCTTACGATCACCTCTAATGTGGTATATGGTAAGAAGACTGGTACGACACCGGATGGCCGTATCGGTGGAACTCCTTTCGCTCCGGGCGCGAACCCTATGAACGGTCGTGATACGAAAGGTGCTATCGCTGCGCTAGCTTCGGTAGCGAAGCTTCCATTCCAGCATGCGCACGACGGCATCTCTTATACTTTCGCTGTTTCTCCGGCTACGTTGGGAAAGGAGCGTGAAATGCAGATCAATAATCTGGTTAGCTTATTGGATGGCTATTTTACTCCGGATGGAGGTCAGCATCTGAATGTTAACGTATTTGATAAGGATTTGTTGATCGACGCTATGGAACATCCCGAGAAATATCCGCAACTTACGATCCGTGTATCCGGATATGCGGTAAACTTCGTGAAACTGACTCGTGAACAACAGTTGGATGTTATTTCAAGAACCATTAACCATTCACTGTAAGTGATAAAAGGTAAGATACATTCATTAGAGAGTTTCGGGACCGTAGATGGTCCCGGAATTCGCTTTGTCGTTTTTATGCAGGGCTGCCCGTTGCGTTGCCTGTATTGCCATAACCCGGATACTTGGAACCCGAAAGGGAAGGTGAAATATCAGATGACTCCCGGCGAGCTATTGACGGAAGTTTTACGGTATAAGAGTTTTATCGCCCGTGGGGGGGTGACTGTTACCGGTGGGGAACCTTTATTGCAACCTGAGTTTCTGAAAGAGTTTTTCCGTTTGTGCCAAGAGCAAGGTCTTCACACAGCTTTGGACACATCTGGTTTCGTATGTACCTCAAAAGCTTGGGAAGTCTTGGATTATGTGGACTTAGTGTTATTGGACATCAAAACCTTAAACCCGGATTTACATCCGTTACTGGCGGGTGTCAAGCAGGATAATACGCTTCTGTTCTTGGATGAATTGGAGAGACGTGGCATAGATACTTGGATTCGCCATGTTATTGTCCCCGGATATACGGATAATGACGAGTGGCTGGAGGCGTTAGCTCGGTATGTCAGTTCATATAAAGTGGTTCGCAAAGTGGAATTATTGCCTTATCATACGATGGGAACCTATAAATATGAGCAATTAGGCCTCGATTATCCGTTAAAGGGGGTGGAACCCTTATCAAAAGAACGTTTAGATAATGCGAAAGCGATATTCTCTCGCTACAAACCAGAAAATAACAAGGCCTGATCTCTCGATCAAGCCTTGCGATTATGCAACAGCTAATCAGGGAAAACAATCTAATCCGATTAGCTTTTAAACGATAGTAATAATTTTTTGCCTAGACTAACCTTGACTATTTAATATGTGTTTGTTTTGTTATATGCAACAAATATCTATTTTTGTAAGGAGATAAAAAATGATATAGATCAGAAAATGATGAATAGTATGAAGACACCACAAGAAATAGCCGAAATGATATCCAAACGTTTTTATCCATTACCCAATGCGGATTTGGATTCTCTGGCCTCGATCATAGAATCAAGTAAGGCTGCGAAAGGAGAATTATTGTTGGATAACGGACAAATATCTAAATATTTATATTATGTGGAATCGGGATTATTACGCCAGTTTTACTATAAGAATAAACGTGATATTACCGAGCATTTCTCCTGTGAGGGAAATATCGTTATTTGTATAGCCAGCACATTCCAAAGAGAACCGACGCGTTTATTAATCGAGGCATTGGAACCGACGGTTTATCACCGGATCTCTTTTTCGGAATTTAGCGATTTATTGAAAACATCTTTAGCTATTAATAGATTGTACCAGAAAATACTGGAGTGGGCTTTGATGCTTTCGCAAGAGAAAGCGGACTCTTGGCGTTTTGAGTCGGCAAGAAAACGTTATCTGCGTTTTCAACAGGAATATCCGGAAGCAGCGAAACGTGCTTCTGTCAATCATATCGCCTCGTATTTATTGATGACACCCGAATCTTTGAGCCGGGTGCGGGCGGGAGTGTTGTAGTCTCTACCTACATTCAGGTATTATTGAGGTGAAAATAGCAATTTGTGGTGATTTCACGGTTCAAGTAATCCATCTATATTTGCGTCAGTTTAAAAAACGTAGAAGCAATGAAAATAGAAAAGATTACAGGACGTGAGATCCTAGATTCAAGAGGTAACCCGACAGTAGAGGTTGATATTTTACTAGAGTCCGGCGTTATGGGCCGTGCGTCTGTGCCTTCCGGTGCGTCCACCGGCGAGAACGAGGCTTTGGAGTTGCGTGATGGCGACAAGAAGCGTTATGGTGGTAAAGGCGTATTGAAAGCGGTTGAGAATATCAATACGATTATCGCTCCGGCATTGAAGGGGATGTCTGCCTTGGATCAGATAGGTATCGATCATGCGATGTTGGCTTTGGACGGTACGAAAACTAAATCGAAACTAGGTGCGAACGCTATCCTTGGCGTTTCTTTAGCTGTAGCGAAAGCTGCCGCAAATTATTTGGATATTCCTTTATATAGATATATTGGTGGAACGAATACCTACGTGATGCCTGTTCCGATGATGAATATAATCAATGGCGGTTCGCATAGCGACGCTCCGATCGCTTTCCAAGAGTTTATGATTCGTCCGGTAGGTGCCGCTTCTTTCAAGGAAGGCTTACGTATGGGCGCTGAGGTATTCCATGCGTTGAAAAAGGTATTGCACGATCGTGGGTTAAGTACCGCTGTTGGTGATGAGGGTGGTTTCGCCCCGAATTTGGAAGGTACGGAAGATGCCTTGAACTCAATTATCGCCGCTATCAAGGCGGCTGGTTATGAACCGGGCAAGGATGTGATGATCGGTATGGATTGCGCTTCTTCTGAGTTTTATAAGGATGGAATCTACGATTACACGAAGTTTGAAGGAGAAAAAGGAGTGAAACGTACTTCCGACGAACAAGTGGATTATCTGGAAAAGCTGATCAACGAATACCCGATCGATTCCATTGAGGATGGTATGAGTGAGAATGATTGGGCTGGTTGGAAGAAACTGACAGATCGTATTGGTAACCATTGCCAATTAGTCGGAGATGATTTGTTCGTGACAAATGTAGAGTTCCTTTCAAGGGGTATTAAAGAAGGTTGCGGTAACTCAATCTTGATCAAGGTAAATCAGATCGGTTCCTTGACGGAGACACTGAACGCTATCGAGATGGCTCACCGTCATGGATACACGACCGTTACTTCACACCGTTCCGGTGAGACGGAAGACGCTACGATTGCCGATATCGCTGTCGCTACCAATAGCGGACAGATCAAGACGGGATCATTAAGTCGTTCGGACCGTATGGCTAAATATAACCAGCTGCTTCGTATCGAGGAGGAATTGGGAGACCGTGCCGTATACGGATACAAAAGAATCAATTAAGTATATAAAGTAAATTATAATCGCTAATTATGTAGTAATCCAAAACCCAAGATATTGAAGGGCTTATCCGTGAGGATAGGCCCTTTTTATTGATTGATAAAGTGTTATCTATAACCTCATAAAATATATCGATTAGAAAAATTGTTTTAATGAAGAAATATGTTATATTTTTGTATCGGAAATAAAAACAAATAGTATTCATTTAAAAATAGGAACAAGTATGGAACCGATTATTAATTCTCAACTTCCGGAGTTTAAAGTACAAGCTTTTCAAAATGGTAATTTCAAGACTGTAACCAACGAGGACGTTTTGGGTAAGTGGGCTATCTTTTTCTTCTACCCGGCCGATTTTACATTTGTTTGTCCAACAGAGTTGGTCGATATGGCTGAGAAGTATGAGCAGTTTAAATCAATGGGAGTAGAAATTTACTCTGTAAGTACAGACTCTCATTTTGTACATAAAGCTTGGCATGACGCTTCCGAGACTATCCGTAAGATCCAATATCCGATGTTGGCGGATCCCACTGGAGCACTGAGTCGTGCGTTTGGTGTGATGATTGAGGAAGAGGGTATGGCATACCGTGGCACTTTCTTGGTAAATCCGGAAGGAAAGATCAAAGTGGCCGAGATTCATGATAACAATATCGGTCGTGACGCTTCCGAGTTACTTCGTAAAGTTGAAGCCGCTCAGTTTGTTGCTTCACATGATGGTGAGGTTTGTCCCGCTAAATGGAAGAAAGGGGAGGCTACCTTGAAACCTAGCATTGACTTGGTAGGGAAAATCTAAATAATTAAGAGTATAGATCGTGTTAGAATCAACATTAAAAGAACAATTAAAAGGTATATTCGCAGGGTTAAATGCGAATTATACCTTTGATATATCGATCTCTCCTGCGCATGAAAGTAGACAAGAGTTGTTGGATTTATTAGGTGATGTTGCCTCTTGTTCGGATAAAATATCTATGCGAGTATCTGATGGGGATGGATTGGAATTCATTTTATTAAAGGATGGAGCGAAAACGGGGATTAAGTTTCGTGGAGTACCTAATGGACACGAGTTTACTTCCTTGCTGTTGGCGATCTTGAATTCAGATGGGAAAGGCAAGAATTTTCCGGACGAGAGCATTTGTAATCGTGTTAAAGCCTTGAATGGCCCGATACATCTGACGACCTATGTCTCTTTGACTTGTACGAATTGCCCGGATGTGGTACAGGCATTAAACGCTATGACGACTTTAAATCCTCAGATCCATCATGAGATGGTAGATGGGGCTATCAATCAGGCGGAAGTTGATGCCTTGAAGATACAAGGCGTCCCCTCTGTCTTTGCGGATGGAAAACTGATCCATGTAGGACGTGGGGAATTCGGTGAATTGTTATCGAAGCTGGAAGCTCAGTATGGAATCAATGAGAGCCTGACGGAGAAGACGGTAAAACGATATGACGTGGTTGTGGTCGGTGGGGGTCCGGCTGGTGCTTCTGCCGCTATTTATTCCGCACGAAAGGGGCTGAGTGTCGCTGTCGTGGCGGAGCGTATCGGCGGGCAGGTGAAGGAGACGGTAGGAATTGAGAATCTGATTTCAGTTCCGGAGACAACAGGTACCCAGTTGGCTGACAATCTGCGCTTGCATATGCGGCAATATCCGATTGACCTGCTGGAGCATCGTCGTATAGAGAAGGTAACGATAGAAGGAAACGAGAAGGTTTTATCTACGGCTGGAGGTGAGATATTCAAGGCTCCGGCGGTTATTGTCGCTACGGGCGCTAGCTGGCGTAAATTGAATGTACCGGGTGAGGCAGAGTATATAGGGCGTGGAGTGGCTTTTTGTCCTCATTGCGACGGTCCGTTTTATAAGGGAAAACATGTTGCCGTGGTTGGCGGTGGAAATTCCGGTATCGAGGCGGCTATTGATTTGGCGGGGATCTGTTCGAAAGTAACCGTTTTGGAGTTTATGGATGAGTTAAAAGCGGATCAAGTCTTGCAAGAGAAAGCGAAGAGTTTGCCGAATGTCGAGATCTTTGTTAGTTCACAAACAACCGAGGTGGTTGGAAATGGCGACAAGGTAACCGGTATCCGTACAAAGGATCGTAAGACAGGGGAAGAGCGTGTTATTCATTTAGACGGTATTTTTGTTCAAATCGGCTTAGCCGCTAATAGTGGTGTCTTTAAGGAGATTGTCGAAACAAATCGTCCCGGTGAGATCGTGATTGACGCACATTGCCGGACGAATGTCCCGGGTATTTATGCAGCGGGCGACGTTTCCACCGTACCCTTTAAGCAAATCATTATTTCTATGGGAGAAGGCGCCAAAGCGGCCCTTTCGGCCTTTGAAGATCGGGTACGTGGTGTACTCGGTTGATGAAATACCTACAAATAGGTAATTTTTGAACAGCGTATCTCTTTTATCGGTTATATTACTATATTTGCGATCGAGAGAAAAGAGATGGATAGATTAAGAAAATATCTGAGGATATTACTCCCTGCGCTGTTCATAGCCTATTTGGGATGTATTATTGCGTTTACCCACGTTCATATTGTCAACGGGGTAACAATCGTCCATTCTCACCCGTATCATAAAACGGACGATGGTCGTCCGGACCATGAACATGGCTACGCCGAGTTTCAGTTGCTTCATCAGTTATCTGTCTTGCAGATAACAGGTGCGGCTTTCGTCGCTATTCTGCTGGCGGCTTTTTATTCCTTTATCCGTAACTTATCTTTCGCTCCGGTCTATCCGGACTATATCGTTCCCTTCCGGGGAAGACGTACGCTTCGGGCTCCTCCCATATTCTGATATTGTGAGATTAATAACATTGTATTACTTATCAGAATAAATTAAAATGAATAAATTTTTCATCTTTATACTATGCCTGTGCTGTGCCCTAACGGTAGCTCAGGCCACGGGAGAGGACCGTCTAAACGACTCAGACGCAAATGTTTTCGGACATGTATTGGATAAGAAAACAGGGGAACATCTTCCCTTTATCAACGTATTGTTAAAAGGTACCACGATCGGTACGACCACCGATAACTCGGGACATTATTTCCTGAAGAATCTGCCGGAAGGTAAATTTACGCTGGAATATAAAGCGCTCGGGTATAAGACTGTCTCTAAAGAAGTGAGCCTAAAGAAAGGAAAAACCTTAGAGATTAATGTAGAACTGGAAGAAGACCAGATCGCCTTGGATGGCGTGGTGGTATCTGCGAATCGTGCGGAAACTTCCCGCCGGTTGGCTCCCACATTAGTGAATGTATTGGATGCGAAGGTTTTTACTACGACCAATGCGGTGAATTTGGCACAGGGACTAAATTTCCAACCGGGTGTACGGGTGGAGACGAATTGCCAGAATTGCGGTTTCCAGCAAGTCCGGATCAATGGATTAGACGGACCTTATACCCAAATACTGATTGATTCACGTCCCATATTCAGCGCTTTATCCGGCGTATATGGGCTTGAGCAAATACCGGCGAATATGATCGAGCGGGTAGAGGTGATGCGAGGAGGGGGATCGGCACTGTTCGGCTCGTCCGCTATCGCCGGGACAATTAATATCATCACGAAGGAGCCCTTGAGAAATTCCGGGGAATTGTCGCATACGTTAACCTCGATTGGCGGGACATCTGCTTTCGATAATAATACGACCCTAAATGCCTCTTTGGTATCGGAAAATGGGAAAGCGGGCTTATATCTTTTTGGCCAGAACCGTCATCGTTCCGGTTTTGATCAGGATGGAGATGGTTTTACGGAGTTGCCTAAATTGAAGAATCAAACGGTCGGTTTCCGTTCGTACCTGAAAACGAGTACTTATAGTAAATTGACATTCGAGTATCATCATATGAATGAATACCGCAGGGGAGGAAATCTGTTGGATCGTCCGCCTCATGAAGCGGATATCGCCGAACAGTTGGAGCATTCGATTGATGGAGGAGGTCTGAAATTCGATCTTTTCTCCAAGGATTACAAACATAAATGGAGTGTTTTCACTTCTGCCCAGAATACAGACCGGGATAGTTATTACGGGACGAACCAAGATCCGAACGCTTACGGCAAGACTACGGACCTGACGGTTATGGCCGGTACGCAATATGCTTATAGTTTTGATAAATTCTTGTTTATGCCATCGGATTTGACTGCCGGTTTGGAGTATAGTTTCGATCATTTGAAAGACGAGATGATCGGGTATAATCGCTTTACGAATCAGAAGGTGCATATCGAGAGCGCATTTTTGCAGAATGAGTGGAAAAATAAGCGATGGAGCTTCTTGATTGGCGGTCGTTTGGATAAACATAATATGATGGATCATGTAATATTCAGCCCTCGTGCGAATATCCGTTTTAACCCGACGGAAGATATCAATATCCGGGCTAGTTATTCCAGTGGTTTCCGTGCCCCGCAAGCGTTCGATGAGGATATGCATATCTCGGCGGTCGGCGGAGAGGTCGCTATGATCCAGCGTGCGAAAGATTTATCCGAGGAGAAATCGCAGAGCTTGAGTGCTTCGGTCGATTTTTACCATCGTTTTAAGAATGGTATCCAGTTGAACTTCTTGGTGGAAGGTTTTTACACCAGCTTAAGTGATGTGTTTGTCTTGGAAGATAGCGGGAAAGATGAGCAAGGCAATCTGATTAAGGAACGTCGTAACGGTTCCGGGGCGAAAGTGATGGGATTAACCTTGGAAGGAAAGTCGGTGTTAACTTCATGGCTATCTTTGCAAGCGGGCGCTACTTTCCAGCGAAGCCGTTATAAAGAGGCCGAGAAATGGAGCGATGACGAGAATGTGCCAGCCGAGACAAAGATGTTCCGTACGCCGGATATCTATGGTTATTTTACGGCTACTCTCACGCCTTTCAAACGTTTCACGGCTTCCCTGTCGGGAACCTATACGGGAAGTATGTTGGTGCAGCATTTGGCGGGATATATACCTTTGGATAAGGCGGTGGAGACTCCGGATTTCTTTGATATGAATATCAAGCTTGCGTATGAGTTCCCGCTTTACAAAGAGCTGAAACTAGAAGTAAATGGGGGCGTGCAGAATCTGTTCAACGCTTACCAATCCGACTTTGACCAAGGTAAGAACCGGGATTCCTCCTATATCTATGGCCCGGCTAGCCCGAGAAGTTATTTTGCCGGTGTAAAGATGAGCTTTTAATCATGTAATGCCCTTTGAAAAAACATGTACGTGTTTCGTGAAAAACACGTACGTGTTTCCGAAAAAAGACGTACGTGTTTTTTTGAAGGCAAAATAAATAAAAAGACAGTGTTCCCAAGCGTATGATCGCCCTACGGAAACACTGTCTTTTTTATGGGATAAATCGGGATGTTTTATTTAACGAACGGAGCGGCTTGCAAATAGGCGGCGCTCTTCTCTACGCCCTCGAACTGGGTACGGCCTTTTTTGTCACCTTCCAGTTCCACGTAGTAGCCGAGGATACCGATCTCGTACGCTTTTTTGAATATATTCGGGAAATTCATCATACCGGAATCACCGATGATCCAACGATCCTTGATGTGCAATAACTTAAAACGATTCGGATAATTCTCCATCCATTCCACGGGATCTTGCTGCCCCATAACGGCCCAATATACATCCAACTCGAACATAACCTTATCCGGATCGGTATTTTTTAGGAATAACTCCTCGATATAAGTACCTTTAGGAGGTGCCCACGGATTCGGGTTCTGTTCCGGTTTCTCGCCGGCTTTCAATACCCGTTTGAACTCATTGCTATGATTATGGTAACCCCATAGGATTCCGGCTTTCTTCGTGATCTCTCCGGCACGGTTGAAGATCTCCGATACTACTTTGGCGTCATCCTCGTTTTCGATACGGGGTAAACTCGGTTGTACCATACAACTAACACCTAGCTCGGCATGGATATCGGTTGCCTTTTTCCAGAACTCGTCGAATTTGGGCATATTCTCTTTCGTGTACTCACGAAGAGAAGGGGTCAGGTGTGAGCTACTGATTCTCAAACCGGCATCATCCACCATTTTCTTATAATCCTTGGAGGCGATGAATGTCGTATTTTTAGGATTATAATCACCGAATTTACCAGTGTCTTCCCTATATCCGAAAATCTCCAGATCGGTATATCCTGCTTTTGCCAATCGGTTCAACCCGTTAGGCATATCTTGCAGTAACTCCTGTCCGAGCGAATAGGTTTGCAATCCCATCTTTTTCCCGGCGGTTGCCGAGGATATCGCATCCGTGGCGGGTATGGATCTGGTGGGATTTGAAGCCATTACTTTTTGGCTGGCTATGCCCCCTAAAGTAAGTAATGAAATGTTTCTCAAAAATGTTCTTCTGTCTGTCATGGTGATAAAGAATTAAAATTAAACATCTGTTTCTCGCAAATATAGTTAACCTTTTTGAAGTTTATTAAGAAAATGTCTCTCAAAAACTTGCGATTGGGTTTAAATAGATTTAAAATTTGACATAACTCAATTTTACGAACTTACTCCATACATCCAATTACCTGAATAAGGGGATTGTTTGGTATACCTCCGTGGATTTTTAATGTGATTTTACCTATTCTTAGGTATTGTGGGGCTGTAGTCTCTGATCGTAACTTTGCAACGTTTTAAATAACATAATTGATTAAATGATGATGAAGAAAATCAGAGGGCTTTTCCTCTCCTTTTTACTGTTGCTTATTTCCATCTCGGCTTTTTCTCAACATAAAACAATGATATCGGGTAAAGTCCTGTCCACGGAAAAAACAACCGTGGATTTCGCTACCGTTTATCTAAAAGGTACGAATTACGGCGGGACTACGAATGAGGAAGGTATCTATCATCTTCAAGCTCCCGCGGGAGAATATACATTAGTAGTATCGGCTATCGGATATAAGACGGTAGAGAAACCCGTGAAACTGATGCGTGGGGAACGGACGAAGATGAATGTGGTAATCAGCCCTCAAGCTACGGAGTTGGATGAGGTGGTTGTCGTTTCTAATGGCGTGACCCGGCTCAAGCGTTCTGCGTTCAATGCCGTGGCCCTCGATACGAAAGCCTTGCAAAATTCAACCCAGAACTTGAGTGAAGCCTTGGCTCAAGCGCCCGGAATGAAGATCCGGGAGTCCGGCGGTGTCGGCTCGGATATGCAACTGATGATGGATGGATTTACCGGCAAGCATATCAAGATCTTTATCGATGGGGTTCCGCAAGAAGGTGTCGGCAGTTCTTTCGGACTGAATAACATTCCGGTGAATTATGCCGAGCGTATAGAGGTCTATAAGGGTGTGGTACCGGTGGGTTTCGGAACAGACGCTATCGGAGGTGTTATCAATATCATCACCAAGAAGAACCGGAACAAATGGTTTTTGGATGCTTCTTATTCATACGGGTCTTTCAATACGCATAAATCTTATGTGAACTTCGGACAAACTTTCCGGAGCGGACTCACGTATGAGATCAACGTTTTCCAGAATTATTCGGATAATAATTACTATGTGGATACTCCGGTGAAGGACTTTACGACCGGAGCGATCAATAAGAAAAAGATCGAGCATGTGAAGCGTTTTCATGATACGTATCATAACGAGGCCGTTATCGGGAAAATAGGTTTCGTGGATAAGAAATGGGCGGATCGTTTGATGTTTGGGTTTACCTATTCACATATGTATAAAGATATACAGACGGGCGTACGCCAAGAAGTGGTGTTTGGCGGCAAATATCGGAAGGGATACTCGATCATGCCGTCGTTGGACTATCGCAAGCGTGATTTCTTCGTTAGGGGCTTGGATGTGGTATTGACGGCGAATTATAATAAGAACATGACGAACAATGTAGATACCTCTTCCTATGAATATAATTGGCGTGGCGAGATGCGTCCGCTCCGGATGCCCGGTGAGCAATCTTATCAGAACACCCGGTCGGATAATAATAACTGGAACGGAACCTTAACAGCTAACTACCGTATCGGTAAGGCGCATACGTTCACGTTCAATCACGTGATCAACGCGTTCCGGCGTTCGAATCAGTCTCTTTTGAACGAGGACTCGGAAGCGAACGCTATCCCGAAGGAAACCCGTAAAAATATCAGCGGTCTTTCGTATCGCTTGATGCCGACGGAACATTGGAACTTGTCTGTGTTCGGTAAATATTACAACCAGTTTATCGCGGGGCCTGTCGCTACTTCCTCGGCTCAAGATGACTATATACGTACGACCAATTCGGTAAGCGCGATGGGATATGGGGCCGCGGGAACTTACTTTATCTTGAAAAGCTTGCAAGCGAAATTGTCCTATGAGAAAGCCTATCGCCTGCCGACCAATGAGGAGATGTTTGGCGATGAGGACCTTGAGACCGGCGATATTTCCTTGAGACCGGAGAACAGCGATAACGTGAATCTGAATTTAAGCTACAACGAGACATTCGGTAAGCATTCCGTATATGTGGAAGGCGGATTGATCTACCGAAATACGAAAGATTATATCCAACGGAATATATCGGATTTGAGCGGCGGTAAATATGGCGCTACCTATGTGAATCATGGTCGTGTAGAGACCAAGGGTTACAATATCTCGGTTCGCTACGGTTTCGCTAACTGGGTAAGCGTAGGAGGAAACTTTACGCAGATGAATGTAAGGGATAACGTGAAGACGGTTACCAGCGGGACGAACCAAGAGAGCTTGACATATGGCGCACGTATGCCGAATCTTCCTTATCAGTTTGCCAACTCGGATGTGACCTTCTACTGGCGTAATTTGTGGAAGAAAGGCAATACGCTAAGTGTCACTTACGATAATTTATATATGCATAGTTTCCCGCTGTATTCGGAGGCAGTAGGCAGTGAATCCGAATTTGTGGTACCAACTCAATTCTCGCATAACCTGACACTCTCTTATGGTATACAGAACGGGCGTTACAATATCTCTTTCGAGTGCAGGAATCTCACGAACGAGAAATTATACGATAACTTCAGCTTGCAGAAGGCTGGCAGGGCTTTCTATGGTAAGGTGAGGGTTTATTTCGGTAATTAATTTAAAGTGTGACTATCTTTTATTTATCAATAATTAATTCAAAACATAATAGATTAAAACAACATGAAGAAGAATTATTTAATGACAGGTCTTGCCGCCGCGTTATTGGTTGGGGGAGTATTTACTTCTTGTAGTGACGACGATCCTGTAAACCCGGATAACGGAGGCAACGGGAATGGAAATGGCGGAGGATCGACCTCGGAGGTGGTTTCGAGCTATGTAGTTGCCGCTTCTGTCGGTGACGCGAATTACTTGTTGACAGCCGATACGCTGGGTGATGGCTCTATCTCCGCTAAAAACAACGGACTCACTACGGAAAGCGGTACGCAATGGATCTTCTATAAGGATAAATATTTGTATCGTTTGGTTTACAATCAAGGAAATGCCGGTGTTACTTCTTCATACGTACTGAATACGGAAGGCAAGGTTAAGGAGCGTGATAATACTTACGAGATCAAGCGGTTTACTTCTTATGGTATCTACGGTGACTATATCATTACATCTTCTACCGGTGATCTGGGTGAGGAATATGCGGACGAGAATGGTTATCTGCCTAAAGGTTTCTTGCTCTCTTATCTGGATGTGGCCAAAGAGACGTTTACGACAAACACGAATACGATCTTGTCGGAGAATTATTTGGGAAATGGCGAGTTTGTTACGTTAGCGGGTATTCTCCAAGCGAACGGCCGGATCTATTCCGCGGCTATCCCGATGGGATTGAGTAAGTACGGCGTGAAAGCGGAGGGAGGTAAATATGTTAAATACCCGGAGCTGGTAAAGACTGAATCCGGAGGAAGCGGTAGTGGCGCTTACGAAAAAGGGGAATTGCAATGGACGCAATATCCGAACGAGGCTTGGGTCGCTATTTATGCGAACGAGAAATTCGAGAACCCGAAACTGATAAAGACGGATAAGATCAGTTATGCTTGCGGACGTAACCGTTCTCAATACTACCAGACCATTTGGACGGCAGACAACGGCGATGTGTATGTGTTCTCGCCCAGCTATGCCAAGACGATGACCGCGGAGGTACAGAAAACGACTTTGCCGGCCGGTGTAGTTCGTATTAAGGCTAACGCGGAGGAGTTTGATCCTGATTATTATTGTAATTTGGAGGCACAGACGGGTGGTAAGGCATTCTTGCGTTGTTGGCATATCACGGAAGATTATTTCTTGTTGTTGATGTATGATCGTCCGTTGACTGAATCCGGATTCGCCGCGAAAGAGTTGGCTATTTATAAAGGAGAGGATAAGAGTCTTACTTACGTGAAGGGGCTGCCTTCCACGGATGTTATTTCCGGATTTGGCAATACTCCGTTCTCGGAGGATGGTATCGCTTATATGGCGGTTACGACTACCGATGGAAGTCAACCGGCCGTGTATCGTATCGATCCGAAGACAGCTACCGCTACAAAAGGTCTTACCGTTGAGGCAGAGCAAATCAGTGGTGTAGGTAAATTGACTGCCGCTCAAGAGTAATAAGCAAGTATGAGTCGGACTCACATTCTTTTAATATTCCTCCTGCTCCCGCTAATCCTGCGGAGCCAGGAGGATATTTGTATAGGAAAGAAACTGGTTTTGTACTCTACCGTATTGCAAGAAGAACGGAGTTATTGGATACACCTGCCGGAGCATTATAATATGGATACGAAACAACGCTATCCGGTTGTTTACCTGCTAGATGGAGATTCTTTCTTTCATTCGCTGGTAGGCATAAGGAAAACGTTGGCATCCGGTAGAGGTAAATATCTACCTCCCTGTATTATTGTCGGGGTATTAAATTCGGATCGGACACGTGATTTTACGCCTACCGCTTCAGCCGCCGGACGGAATGGTAAAATCTCCATAGATGCGATTCCGCAAGGAGGGGGAAGTGAGGCTTTCAGTAAGTTTCTTACGGAAGAACTTCGCCCTGCTATCGATAGTGCCTATCGCACGAACGGCTGGAATATGCTTATCGGTCATTCGTATGCGGGGCTTTTCACCTTGAATACGTTTCTTCGTCATACGGAATTATTTGATACCTATCTAGCGGTCGACCCTAGTTTGTGGTGGGATCAGGGGCGGTTGGTCCGGGAGGCGGAGGCTTTGGTTGCAGGCCGGGATTTTAAAGGGAAAAGCCTGTATATCGGTGTCGCGTCTAAAAAAAGGACGGACCGGGTGGACATTCATCTTGACAAAGTGAGTTATCTTCTTTCGGAGGTTTTGCCACAAGCGGAGAACCTGCGTTTCTTTAGTAAATCATTTCCCGACGAGAACCATGGAACGGTAGCGGTTCCGGGTATATATGACGGGATTAAACAATTATTCGGAAAATGAGAAAATTCTTTGCGAAAGTACATTTATGGCTATCGATACCTTTTGGCATTATTATTGCGATTGTCTGCCTGACCGGGGCGATTCTCGTCTTTGAGACAGAGATATTAGAATTAGGCTACCCTTCCCGTTATTTTGTAAAGGAAGTAAAAGGGGAACCTCTCTCGCCTGCCACCTTGATAGAATCGGCGCGCCAACAATTACCCGATTCGGTTCGAATAAACGGTATTCGGGTATCGTCTGACCCGAGACGAACTTATCAACTGGTATTACCGGGGAAAAAGGCCGCGGGTTTTATTGATCCCTACACCGGGGAGGTGACCGGGATGGATGACGGACAAGGTTTTTTCCTGAAAATGATGCGTCTTCATCGTTGGTTACTTGATGAGTATAAACGGGATGGAAGTTTTTCTTGGGGAAAATCAATAGTTGGCTATGCGACTTTGGTCTTGGCGATTATTATTATAAGTGGAATCGTAATTTGGTATCCCCGTAATAAAAAAGTATTGAGAAACCGGTTGAAAGTAAAGACCAAGGCTGGTTGGTTCCGTTTCTTCTATGATTTACATGTCTCCGGGGGATTCTATGCGGCATTGCTCCTGCTTATCTTAGCGTTAACCGGATTAACATGGTCGTTTGGTTGGTATCGAAATGCCTTTTATAGTGTCTTCGGTATTAGTGCAAACCCGCCTCAAGCGCATCATGCTCCAGCTTCTTCCGGTGCGAAGAAACCCGCGAAGAAAAAGACGGATTACACACAATGGGCTGAGGTGTTATCGGCATTGAAAAGCCATTATCCGGACTTTAACTCAATCACGATCCAAGATGGCTCCGCTACGGTTTCTACGGCCCGTTATGGAAATACGAGAGGAAGCGACCGTTACTCCTTTGATCCTGCTACGGGTGAGATTACGGAAGTCCAATTATATAAAGATCTCCCAAAATCGGGGAAGATAAGAGGATGGATTTATTCCGTACACGTCGGCTCGTGGGGGGGAATGACTACCCGTATATTGACTTGCTTAGTTTCCTTGTTGGGGACGATCTTCGCGATAACCGGCTATTATTTTTGGATAAAGAAACAATTCAGGAAACTGAGATGAAAAGAAAGAGGTATGTTTGACCCACATACCTCTTCATAAATCTAAACCAATCAAGTTGAATACGCAAATGTTACAATAGTAAGGGTGCGAATACCCATGAATGATCAGCTAAAGTCACCACTCAATGAACTTACCTCTTTGCCTGCGTTTCTCCAACTCCTCTTGCAGATAGCGTTGGCGGTCTTTGGCGATGTAACGACGGGCGAAGATATTGGGGACGGCTACGCCTAAAGAGATACAAAGGATGATGAGGGCGGAGTTAATACCATTGGAGAAGGCGTTCGTAACCTCGCCGATCACCCCGTGAAGGTTGATAAAACCTAATAACGAGCGATACATCAATACTCCCGGGATCATTGGGATAACAGAAGGGATCGTCAATACATGGTTCGGTACATGGAACCAATGAACCGCTTTCACTGCGATCAGGCTGACAACGAAACTTCCCATAAACGAGCCGATCACGGGACCATAGCCCAGCTCGAAGTTCACGAAGTTCCGGATGCATACGGCGATAATACCGCCTAAAGCAACCACCCATAATAAACGGCGTTGGATATTGAATATCATAGAGAAACCAACGGCGGATATGGCGGCCGCTATCGCATATACGTAATACGGATCATGCGGGACCATACTTAATTCGCTGAATTTATGGTCGATCGATACGTCATTCATTACGAGTAAGCGTAAGGCGAAAGCGATACCGAAAGTCATTGCCGCTACCATCATCACCGTGTTTGCGGCACGGGTAATACCGACCAGCAAGTGATTATCGATCATATCGTCTACAAAATTAATCAAAGGTACGCCCGGTACGATGAATAGGGCACAAGCCAGTAACGGGAGATACGGAGTACCGGATATTCCCAGAAAAGATGAGGCATATGCTAGACAAGTACAAATAAAGGCGGCAAGAGCGATCCCCATGTAGGCGTTAAGGCCAGCCTCTACACAACGGGCACGCACCCTGAAACCGATAAAAGTACAGATCGAGGTTAACAAGAACGCGATCCAGTCTCCTCCAAATAACTTACAGAAACCTCCACAAGCGAATCCTGCTCCGATCGCTACGATATAAGGGGTATAATTTCGAGGTTGGCGAACTATCTTTTCCAATTCTTCCTCATATTTATCCAAGGAATAATCTTGTTCGATCGCCCGCCATGAGAGCTTGCTGACCTGTGATATCGTTGTCATGTTAATACCATGTTTCTCGCATTTCTGGAATTTGGAGAATGAGTTTCGCTCATCGCTTACGTTCACCATAATCATGGTCCATCGGATATCGATATGCAATTTCTCCTCGGGAATCCCCATAAAGGCGGCCACCCGCTTCATGTTGCGCTCGATACGGTTCGTATCGGCGGCACTTTCCATCAACAATTTTCCCGTACGGAGCAAAAGATCCAATTTGCGCCGTAATAACAATACTTCCTTGTCTGTCATCATCTTCTTTTTGTTCTTATATATGTGTTCTCTATACCCTAACCCACGAGGATATGAATCTTAAATGAATGGCAGGTCTTCTGACTGACTCCCATTCTAATGCCTTCCCGGCTTACTAGGCCAGTGGCGAAAGTAGTATTAGAATGTTAAAGGAGTTTCACAGCAGCGGGACTGTACCGGATTCTCACCGGATTCCCTTTTAATCCGTATGCCCGAACGAGCGAACGGAACCAATTCGGATGCAAAGGTATGAAATCATGCTAATATCCGTCTCGCTTCAGTAAGAATAATTATCCGGATACTTATATATTCTTTGTTGAATGCGCTTCTATTCTATAAATCACGACGTGGTCTGTACAAATCACGCCGTGGATTTTATAAACCACGCCGTGGTTTGTACAGACCACGTTGAAAATTGAGGAATAGATGCTGATGTAATTCTCTTTATATATAAGAGAACGGATGTTTATTTCTTGTTCCGTACAAGATTTTATGCATGTGTGTGCCTTAAAAGCCTTAAATAAAAGGATCGTACTTGTATTTTACGATTTCCTTTTTATTTAAAGAAGCTTGTACATCAATTAACCGTTGGTTGCTGCTTCCCCGGAATAAAAGGCTCTCATCCCGAAGGGTTTGTTTGTAGCGGCCATCTACCAATACGTCGATATAGGATAATAGGGCGGCTTGTGCCGGGTTCTTTATCAGGTCCTCGAATTTATATCCCGTGTAGCACCAGATCGTCTTTTGGCTTTTTTCCTTGATCGCCTTGGCTACCTCGGTGAAGCCTTCCGGCTGGAACATGGGATCTCCACCACTGAAGGTGACGTTGGCGAACTCGTCAGCCAGCACTTTCTCCACGATCTCTTCCGTTCTTACTTTCTTCCCTTTATGGATATCCCATGATTCGGGGTTGTGGCAACCCGGGCATTTGTTCGGGCAACCCGCCGCATAGATGGCGGTCCGGAATCCCGGACCGTCTACGGTGGTATCTTCGATGATATCTATGATGGACAACATGGTAATTGAAAATTGACAATTGACAATTGAAAATTAGTTGTGGGTGATGCGGTCGTTCAGCTCGGATAGCTTGGCGTTGTTCCAACGGTCGGTGGTTCCTACCAAGTAACCGGTGATGCGTTGAAGTTTGTCCAAGTGTTTGCTGCCGCATTTCGGGCAGGCTTCCAGATTCGGGGTGGAGTTCTCGTAGCCACAATCCAGACAACGGTTACGATTATGGTTTACGGAACCGTATCCGATATTGTATTTATCCATCATATCCACGACACGCATGATCGCTTCGGGGTTATGGGTAGCGTCGCCATCCATCTCTACGTAAAAGATATGGCCACCACGAGTCAAATCATGATAAGGAGCTTCCACTTCGGCTTTATGACGGGCACTGCACTTATAATATACCGGGACGTGATTAGAGTTCGTATAATAATCCCGATCCGTGATACCGGGGAGCGATCCGAACTTCTTACGATCTTTTCCCGTGAACTTGCCGGACAAGCCTTCTGCCGGAGTTGCCAGTACGCTATAATTGTGTTGATATTGCTCAGAGAATTGGTTGGCACGATCCCGGATATACGTAACGATCCTTATGCCTAAGGCTTGCGAATCCTCATCTTCGCCATGATGCTTCCCGGTAAGGGCTACCAAGCATTCGGCCAGTCCGATAAAGCCGATACCCAAGGTGCCTTGGTTGATAACGGAGGCAATCGAATCGTTGGGCTTCAACTTCTCCGAGCCTAACCACAAGGAAGACATCAACAACGGGAATTGCTTTGCGTAAGCGGTTTTCTGGAACTCCATACGCTCATGCAACTGACGAGCCGTAAGTTCCAGCATATGATCCAGTTTCGCGAAAAACAGGGCGATACGCTCTTCCTTGTTCTCCACTTGCATGCACTCGATAGCCAATCGTACGATATTGATCGTCGAGAAAGAGAGATTACCTCGTCCGATAGAAGTCTTCGGTCCGAAACGATTCTCGAACACACGGGTACGGCATCCCATGGTCGCTACCTCGTGGATATAGCGCTGAGGATCGTCCGCTTTCCAATCCTCGCTTTGGTTGAAGGTCGCGTCGAGATTCAAGAAGTTCGGGAAGAAACGACGGGCGGTGACCTTGCAGGCCAATTGGTAAAGATCGTAGTTGCGGTCTTCCGGCAGATAACTTACGCCTCGTTTCTTTTTCCATATCTGGATCGGGAAGATAGCGGTTTCGCCGTTACCTACGCCTCTGTAAGTACTTTTTAATAACTCCCGGATGATGCAACGACCTTCCGCCGAGGTGTCGGTCCCGTAATTGATGGAGCTGAATACCACTTGGTTGCCTCCACGGGAATGGATCGTGTTCATATTATGGATAAAAGCCTCCATCGATTGGTGTACACGGCTTACCGTGCGGTTGATGGCATGTTGTATGACGCGTCTATCACCGCTTAATCCATCCAAGGTCTGTGTCTGGTAATCGTCGATAGGCTTATTATATAAGTGGGAGAAATCCTGTCCGTATAAATCCTCTAAGGTCTTTACTTCCTCGATAAAGCTATTACGTACGTAAGGTGCTAGGTAGAAATCGAACGCCGGTATCGCCTGTCCGCCATGCATCTCGTTTTGGGCGGTCTCTAGAGAGATACAGCCAAGGATACTAGCGGTTTCGATTCGTTTAGCCGGACGTGATTCGCCATGACCGGCGGAGAACCCGTATTTCAGGATGCGATCCAACGGGTGTTGTACGCAGGTCAAGCTTTTAGTCGGATAATAATCTTTATCATGAATATGGAGATAGTTGTTTGATACGGCTTCCTTGACCTCCTCGCTCAATAAATAGTCATCGACAAACGGCTTGGTGGTCTCGCTGGAGAATTTCATCATCATGCCGGCGGGTGTATCGGCGTTCATATTTGCGTTCTCACGGGTGATATCGTTGGATTTGATATTGATAATCTCCAAGAACATATCCCGTGTTTTCGCCTTGCGGGCTACGCTTCGCTGATTTCGGTAAGCGATATATTTCTGCGCTACGTCCTTCCGGCTACTGGCCATCAATTCCAGTTCCACGGCATCTTGAATCGCCTCTACGGTCATTTGAGGTTCTCCCTTGAATGAGATATGATCTGTGATCTGGCGAATCAGTTGCATATCTTCTCCCTTGTCTGTATGCAACATGGCTTTACGGATAGCGGTTACTATTTTCTCCTCGTTGAAGCCAACGATACGCCCGTCCCGTTTAACAACTGTCTGTATCATGATGTCGATTAATTTGTGATTGATTATGCGTGCAAAGGTATTTTATTACTCCATATGATTTTCTTTTTGGAAAACTTTTTGCTGATTAAATTATGTTAAGGTGTTAATTTGTAGTGTGTTGTAAAAAATTTTGGAAAACTTTGTGTCTTGTATGATTGCTTTTGTTTTCCTTTTTGGCGATGTGGTGTGTTATAAGCTTCTCTTTGTAAAGCTTTTAAAGAACATAAGCCGGGATATATTTTTGTTTATATAAAATAATTTATACTTTTGCCCCCGTTTTGGTGATGACGTAAAACCATCCGGTTTCGTCATAAAGAGGGAATCCGGTGTGAATCCGGAGCAGTGCCCGCTACTGTAAGCTTTTGTAAAGTAGAAAACATTTCTCATACCACTGTCTGTAAAAGACGGGAAGGTCGTTTTCTACGAGGTAAGTCAGGAAACCTGCCAAGCGTTTTTATTGCTGTTTTTCTCGGGGTCAGGAAAGCGGAAATATACATAATAACAAATCGTTTATGAAAAGAAAGTGTTTGTGCGCGGCTTTAGCTGTAAGTTGTGCGATAAACGTATCATTTGCGCAGGTACGTTTACAGGGTAAGGTCGTGGATGAAAGTAATGAACCAATTCCGGGTGCGAATATCCGCGTGTCGGAATCCTTGAATGGTACAACCACGGATGCCAGCGGAAAATTTGAGCTGAACCTTCCCGATGGTAGACATCGTATTCGTGTGACTTACCTTGGCTATGAGCAAGGCGTGTATCAAACGGATCACTCGGAAAAAGATGTCGTTATTAAGCTGAAAGAAAAGTATGTGAATATCGATCAAGTGGTGGTAACCGGTACCGGTTCGCATCGCCGCATGAGTAATTCCCCTATTCCCGTGAAAGTGCTTACGGGAAAAGACTTGAAAGAGGCGAGCGTAACCAATTTCCAAGATGCGATGACCAAGCTGAATCCGAGTATCGTATTTATGGAAAACGGACAGGGGGCTACGATGAATATGAACGGATTGACAGAGAAATACGTGGTTATCTTGGAAAACGGTAAGCGTTTGGCCGGCGATGATACCTATTCCCGTATCGATATGTCTAACGTAAAGCGGGTAGAGATCTTGAACGGGGCCGCTTCCGCTTTGTATGGTAGCGACGCGATCGCCGGCGTTATCAATATCATCACGGATGATTCCCGCAATAAGGTGAACGTGACGAGCAATAGCCGTTATGGTAGCAAGAACCAATTCTTGCAGTCGGTCAACGCGGACGTGAATGTAGGGAAGTTCGGTTCATATACTTCTTATCAATATCAACGGGCCGATGGTTGGCAATTAAATCCCTATACGGAGAGTAAAGGCGAGTTGGTTCCTACCAATAAGCAAGCTTCCGAGGGATTTCACCGGAACGTGATCAACCAACGTTTCACATACGACGCTACGGATCGTTTGTCTTTTTATGTGCGTGGTACTTTCTTCGGACGTTCCAGCGATCGTCCGATGCCAATGGATAAAGTGAATACGACCAACTATGATATGAGAAAAGAGACGTTCACTTATGGGGCGGGCGCTCAATACATGATTAATAAGAACTCTTATTTGAACGCTGATTATCTGTCGGACAATCATAGTACGTATAAGGATTTCTTTGATGGAAAGAAAAGCGGAGAGAGTGATATGACGAAACGGATTCATTACCATAACTTGAATGTCAAGGGAATCTTTCGTTTAGGCAAATATAATAAGCTTTCGGCTGGTACGGAGTTCATTAAAGAGTTACTGAGTAGCGAGACGGATAACATAGCGGGTAAAAGTATGTACACGACCGCGCTTTATGCTCAAGACGAGATCAATATCAATGAGCATTTCCAAGCGTACGCGGGTTTGCGCTATATTTACCATGAGAATTTTAAGAGTTATGCGACTCCTAACGTGGCTTTGCTGTATAAGGTAGGCGGTTTTAATTTCCGCGGATCGTATGCGGCTGGTTTCCGTACACCTGAATTGAAAGAGCTGTATACGGAATCGGAGAAGAAAGCGTCTGGAGCGACTCGCCTTACGATCGGTAATCCGGATCTGGACCCGGAGAAGAGCGACAATTTTACGTTGAGCGCAGAATATACGATGCGGTATTTTTCTTTGTCCGTGTCCGCTTTTATGAATAACGTACGTAGCATGATTAACTATAAGATATTGGATACGGCGGAACGGGATGCTTATAACACCGCCCATGGTACGGATTATGATGAGATACAGATGCGTGCGAATATCGATAAAGCGAAGATCAAAGGTATTAACGTGACCTTCAATAGTTATCTGGGAGCGGGCTTTACCTTGAATGGTGGCTATAGTTTCATGGATGGAAAGAACGTATACGAGGATGAACCTTTGGATAAGACCGTTAAGCATAGTGGTACGGTAGCGGCTATGTGGTCTCATACTTGGAATAAGTATAAGCTGAACGTGAATTTTAACGGACGTATCCAAGGGGAACGTTATTCTACTTCTTATGGATACGCACCGAAATATTCCTTGTGGAATCTCAATACGAGCCATACGTTTAGAGCCGGCGATTTCTTGTTGGAACCGGGAGTAGGTATCGAGAACCTTTTTGATTATGTAGACGATCGCCCCTTTAATTACAATTACGCTACATTGACCCCGGGCCGTACCTATTACGTCAGCCTTCTGGTCCGTTTCAAGCAGTAAACTGTCACATGTCAACTATTAACTAATATAATAATGTATAGGGGATTTTTACGATCCATGTTTGTTTGTTCACTCCTGCTTGGGCTCGCCTGTTCATTATGGGCGAAACCCGGGCGGGAGTTTTACGCTTCCGATATCCGGGAGAGCATGGAAAAGGGAGATAAGTTAGCGATCTTGATGGTACATTTCGGGAGTGCTTACCCGGAAGCTCGTACCCAAGTACTCGATGTGATGAACAAGCGTGTCAAGGAGGCTTTCCCAGACGTGGAAGTCCGGCAGGCTTATAGCGCCCGTAGCGTAGTGAGTCGGTTGAGGGCGCAAGGTGTTTGGGTTCAGTTGCCGGCGGACGCCTTGGTAGAGTTGCGTGATCAAGGGTTTACCCATGTGATAATCCAACCGACTATCATTATAGAGGGTGTGGAGATGGAAGCGATCCGCAAAGAGGCGGAACAGCGAAAAGGTTTGTTTAAGGATTTGCGTGTAGGTAATCCCTTGTTATATGATGATACCGATTATGAGGCGGTGATGAAAGCGGTTTCCTCACCTTCTGGAGTGACTAAAAATGGGGCTAAGTTATTGGTGGCGCACGGAACTTATCATGCCAGTAACTCGGCTTACGCGAAATTGGGGTATATGTTCCAGACCAAAGGAATGAAAGATTATTATACCGGAACCCGTGAGGGTTTCCCTACGATCGAGGATGTAGGTGAGCAAATGCGCCAAGCCGGTCATAAGCGTGTGCAGTTGATTCCTTTTATGTTCGTACTGATTCGAGGTACGGAAAATACGGTTACGGATTTCTGGCAGAAAGGGCTACGTCAACAGGGTTTCGATGTGGATATTTATTTAAAGCCTCTAGGTGAGAATCCGGCGATCCGGTCTTTATTTATCGATCACATTCGTTTCGCCATGAAATATAAACGGGCGACGATTTTTGATCGAAAGAAATTATATACATACTGAACAATTGAAAATTGAGAATTGAGAATTGAAAATTAGGGAGTACTTACTGAACCAATTTTCAATTCTCAATTCTCAATTATTTACTGGTAGTCTTCTCCGGTTTCCCAAGCCTCCGCATCATTATATAATGCTTTTAGATGGTTCACCCAGATCTGACGAACAGCGTCGTAATCGCCTAAGCCTATGATCTTACAGTTCTCTAAACTTCCGTTATGGCTTTCTTCCGTGTCGATCTTGAAGCCCATCTTCAAAAGTTTTAGTCTCCAGCAAGCGTCGGCGTTAGGAGCGGCAGCGCTGAAATCATCACCCTCCTCAATACCCCAAAGGTCATTATGCGCATGGTCTCCGGCGATAGACATGAACGGAGCTAAGGAGATCGTGATCTCTTCCGGTTTTAAGTTATGATCCTCGCAGTATTTGGTAAGTTTGGAATAGACACATTCCTCATTTGGTTCGCCTTCTTCCGGCCAGAACAACATATCTCCGTAATCAACGGTACCTACGAATACATTCTTGTTAGCGGCCAAGGCTTGCATAGCCTCTTCTGTTTCCGTGTATTTCGTATTTGCGTTATAGTTTTTATCCGGGTTACCATGTCCCATTAATAAAAGGACGTTCTTGTTATCAGCCAATTTATCACTGTAGTGGCTGTATAGGACTTTTGCTACGGCTTCCACATCCTCTTCGTTGTACACCAAACAAGGGCTTTTTACGACTTGAACACTCGGGAAAGACTCGATCATGAATTTCTTCTTCACGTCCGTATTCATCAAGCTTAGGTATTCCTCACCCGGGATGATGTGTAAGGACTGTACCGCAACCTTCTTGTAACCGGCATTTCCTAGGGCTTGTAACCAAAGGTCCGGTTGGTAACGTGCGATACCTGTCTCTGCTTCTACACGATTCACACAAGTACGGGAGGTAAATGACAAATAGATGTCCGCATCGGGAAATGCGTTTTGGAAATCGGCTAGTGTAGCGTCGTATGTCTTGATAGACTCCTTGAATGTGCTACCGAATGTACACAACAAGATCGCCGTGTCATGTTTCTTACTTGCCTTTACGACTTCTTCCGCCGGGTTTGCGGTATTGTCGTCGTCTCCATCATCACAGGAGGTAAAAACTGCGCTTGAGGCAAATAGACTCGCCGCAAGCAAAAGGTACTTAAATTTGTTCATCGCATTTAACTTTTAAGATTGTTTATAGTTTATGTTTATTCTGAAATTTCACGATAAAGGAGGCGTACCAAGTCCGTCCGGGAGACGTAGTTCCACGATGGCGTCCGAACGGGGTACGATCCACATAATCGAAGATATTATCGATACCGACATTGATATCTAGGTTCCATTTTTTCTTTTTCAATACGTTATGACGGGTATTCAATCGCCATAGCTGATAACTTTTTCCATCACCGTCCGTGATATAAAAGCGGGTGGAGTGGTATCGGCCGAACAAGGTGACATCCAATTTATACTTTTTCCACGCATGGTTCCATGCTAGTTTCCAATTGGCATTATGGAATGAGGTTCCGTTGATCGGGGTGTAGAGCATATAATTCGAGTCGGCCGGATTATCCGTATATTGCGCTTTGGCATCCGTATAGCTATAGCCTCCACCAATAGCCAAGGAAGATAGGATTTGATAGGTGAGCGATATATCTCCCCCGAAAGAGCGGGCTTTGGATAAGTTCTTGTGTTGCATGCTGGCCTCGATCTCATCCAATCGGTCTTCGGCGCTTGTCGGGATCTCGGTCAAGGCGATCATGTTCTTGATACGGTTGTAGAATCCTGTTACCGTGATCTGCAGGTTCGACGCATGATATTCTACGCTCGCCGAATAATAATTGGACTTTTGCGGTTTTAAATCCTTATTACCATAATAATGTTTCCACGGGCCGCCGCCGATCTGCGTGATATAATCATCGTGCAACTCCTTTAAGGTAGGAGCCTTAAATCCATTTGAGTATGTGGCTCGGATATTGAAGTCGCCTAGTTTGTACATGGCGGAGACTTTAGGGGTAAACGTAGCCCCGAACTCTTGGTGCACGACGAAGCGCCCACCTACCGTCACATTCAACCGATCCGTCGGATTCCATTCGTCTTGTACATAAGCGGAAGCCGTAAATACGGAGGCTTTCCCGTTCTCGATACGCCGGGGAGATTTCAAATGATCGTATTGATATTCGAGTCCGGCGCTTAGGATATTGTTTTCCCCGAGGTGGAATACGCTTTTGGCTTGTCCTAGGAAACGTTGTTGAGAGGTTTCCAGAATATGTTCTCCGGGATAACGAGTGATACGTAAATCCGTTTCCGGATCGAAGAAGTTCGTAACATCTTTATGATGGTAATTATAGAAATAACTATAGTTACCATAAGTTAGGTCTACCGAAAGAAAATTCAGTCCTCCCAATGCGTATTTAGCTCCTCCGGCCACATCGAAGTTCCGGTAGAATTGATCATAGGTATAATACTTGAATGCGCCGTGCGGACGATAATTCCATTTCTGGTAAAAAGAGCCATCGGCCGAAAGGCTCAGCCGGTCGTTCACTTTGTAGGTTAAGTTCTCCCTTAACGTAAAGTTCGTGGATCGGTTTACGGTTCGTGTCACGGTTCCATTCATTACCTCGTGATGGTCCCATTCTTGGGTCGTATTTCGCCAGCCGTCCGTATGGGTCGTACTAAGTGAGGTGGTGGAATTCACTCTCTTATGCCCAATGCCGATTTGTACGCTTTCCAATATATCTCCATACGATCCGACACGAGTCGTATTCGATAGGCTCACTTTATCCCGGTTCTTTTTCGTGATAATATTGATAACACCGGCGATAGCGTCCGAGCCATACAGGGAAGAGGCGGCACCTTTTACGATCTCGATACGCTCGATATTGGCGGGGTTGATAATACTCAAGTCGTTTTGTCCGCCGGTATCTCCGTTGATCCGTTTGCCATTGATAAGGATCAAGATGTAATCGTTGCCTAATCCGTTCATCTGGATGCCACTACCCATGTCGCTCGGATTAAAGGTGATGGAAGCGTTCAGCCCTTCCAGAATATCTTGCATACTGCGTCCTTGGTAACTGTCAAGGGCTTTGCCAGTGATTACCTCTGTTTGCACAGGGGCGTCTTTCAGATAGTGTTCGGTACCCGTACCGGTGACCACGACCTCGTTCAATAGCACGGAAAGTTCCTTCGGATCTTTCAATATGCTTTGGGCGCATACGGATTGTACGCATGCCACCAGAATAGCGAATGCTAAAAGCCTCATATAGTGTTTTATTTGTACACGAAATAAAACAACAAGCCTCTATCTGGTTATGTCTCAAAAAATAAATTGAATCGTTTTTTGTATGACACATACTTCTATCCTGGAAGCTTGATGTTATTGTAAGACTTTAGCAGGTATTCTGGCTCTCCTCTGGTTAGAAACCTTCCCATTCCGACTTAGGAACAGTGGCTTTTGAACTTCTAACCAACTTCATGAGGATTACAGCTGCAGGAACAGCTCCGGATTCACACCGGATTCCCTCTCACCAAACTATGTGATAGCTTGATTACTAAAATCGGAGGCAAAGATATGAATGTTTTCTAATATTTAGAAAATATATATGAAAAAGTTTTTCTATAAACAGCCGATTGCGTTTTTGTAAGGTATGATATGTCTGTCCACTTCTATTTAGGAGAAAGAATATTTACATCATAAAGAAGATATCGGTAAATGTAATTGGCTGACAATTCGTAAGTAATACTGTTTGTCGAATCTTACTTCAAGCCTCTCGATTGATAGATCCTTTCCTTGGCCTCATTTATTTTCTGAAACTTCTCGTTGGCGGCCTTGCGGATGTCTTCTCCCAAACTGGCTACTTTGTCCGGATGATGCTTGACGGCCATCCGGCGATAGGCGGCACGGACTTCCTCGTCCGTGGCGGTCGGTTCTATCTCTAGCACCTTGTAGGCATCGTCCAAGGAACTTCCTTTTAGGTTCAACATGGATTCAACTTCTCTATCAGACATTCCCATCGCCATCGCTACCTCTTTCAAGGCATTGATCTCGGCTGCGCACACATTCCCGTCACTCTTAGCGATCTCGGCGAGGAACGCGAGCAATTGCAGCCGCTCCTCATAACTTAGGTTGTATGCGATCTGGGTTCCGCATTCCCGGATGGTATTCTTGAATCCCATGTTGTTCTCCTGATCCATGCGTTTAGCTTGGTCGAAAAGCTTTAGCAATATCTCCTCACCTTGGCTTACGGCGATCTCGCCGAAATTTCTCCGAAGGAATTGACGGACGTATTCCATCTCGCTATGCATGATCTTCCCGTCGGCACGGATGATATAGGATGCCATAACCAACATGGAGAAAAGGAAACTGTTACGTTCCCCGGCGTATGGGTCTCTTCGTATATATTCATCATCGTAATTGGTGCCGCCACCGAAAGACTGCCCCGTCATATTTGCCCCTTCCTCGAAGAAAGAGCCTAATATAATGCCGGCTAGAGCGCCTAGCGGTCCGAACGCCATAAATCCCAAGACGCCACCTATCCATTTCCCGATACCCATATTCCTGTTTATCTTATTTGTTGATTACCGATATGCAATATTCGTAAAAAAACGGGAGATATGCAAATGTGAAAGGCGGGTGCGTGAAGCATACCCGCCTTGCGGTTATTTGGAGAGTTGGATCTTGAATGTTTTCTCATTTATCCGGATGACATACGTACCGAAGGGTAATCCCTTGTAGCCCTGTAAGCCTATTTGCTTTTGGTAGCGTACAATCTTTCCATTGAGTGCGATCACCATCACTGGCTGTAGCTATTATTGTTCAATTTTGATCCCGAAAATTCGCTCTATTTCAAAAATATATTCTTTGGGTGTTGTGAACAATACGGCTTCCATTCCAATCGCCTTTGCACCCAATACATTCACCATTCTGTCATCCGTAAACAAACATTCCGACGGTTTAAGGCCATATTTGTCACAAAGGCGAAGATAAATTTCCTTTTCAGGCTTGATGAAGTGTTCCTCACATGATATTACCATACCGTCAAGTAACCGGAATATGTCGAATTTCTCCATGACCCGGTAGATTGTGTCGCTCCAGTTCGTCAACCCATATAGTTTGAATCCAGATTGCTTTAACTTTTTTAGAAGTACACGCATACCTTCAATCTCTCCTGTTATCTCTTCAAGATAATTATCCTTGAAAAACGTGAAGGCATCGCTATATTCAGGATACCTTTTTATCGCTCCGTCAATCATTTTCTCAAACGGGATTATTCCACGGTCGCACATGTTTATAAATTCCGGATCTGATAGAATCTTGTGAAAACCGATTAGCGACACTTCATCATCCCCGAAATGTCGTTCAAGCAAGGGTTGCAAATCGTGATTTACAAGGACCTTGCCAAAATCAAAAATGAGGTTTTTAATCATTATCTTCGATATTTTTAATTACACGGCAAGGATTGCCGACAGCTATGGAATTGGCAGGAATATCTTTCACGACAACACTGCCTGCTCCGATGACAGAGTTTTTACCGATGGTCACACCCGGAAGGATTGTAGAGCCGCCTCCTATCCATACACCATCTTCTATAAGGACGGGGCGGGCAATTGTGTCGCAGATGGACGCTCCGGGACATGTCCTTTCCGGCATCCTTTCCGCGAGGTGAACGGAATGAGTAGCGGTATATATTTTTACATCGGGGGCTATCATCACGTTGTTACCGATAATGATATTGTTATTATCGAGGAACGTGCAGTTCATGTTCACGATCACCTTGTTCCCGAAATAGATGTTTTTCCCATACTCGCATCGGAAGTCTATGTCGATGTAAACATCCTTGCCGATACTTCCGAACATCTGCCGATAGATGCGCTGCTTTGCCTCATTGTCGGCATAATCCGTTTCTCTGAGTTGGTGTAGTAGCCTTTTGTTACGGACAGTCATTTCCGTTATTTCGGGCGATGAGCCGTCGAAAGGCTCCTCATCCATACATTTTTGATATTCAGTTTTCATGCTTTCAATTCATGTCATTGCAGAGCCATATTCTTGTTTGAGCCAATTTTTACAGCTTGAAGGTACAAAGTTATTAAAAATCGAGAAGAAGACGAACGGATGGAGATCTGTTTTTCTCAATCTCACTTTTTATATTAACTTTGTTCCAGATAGACTTCTGAATGCGGAAAAAGATGAATCTACATATTGAATTAGATACGAGCCATCCGACATACGAATGGCTTGAAAGGCAGACCGACAAGATCGGTGCGAAAGGACATTTCGGCACTCACGGGCAGCATCACATTGAGCGGGATAAGATGTGTGAGGCCGCCGGCAGTTATGTGATAGAGAACATCCGCATCGCTCCCGGAGAAATCGATGAGATACAAACGATACGTGTTAATTTTGACTTGGCCTACCCTTCGACAGGTAAGCCTTGTACGGTTATTCCTTGGACTTGATGGACGACAAGTTCCGATACAGGCTATCCGGGAATCAGAAGATTGAGATAGCTCAAAACCTGATTGATATCATGGAAAAAGGCTCGGGGATAACCGAGCGGACCATTACGTTTATTGATAACTGGATTCGTACCGGTCCCGCCGAAAAGGGAAAAGCCTTTTTCGATGTGTGGGACATCGTCTTGAGAAACTATCTGCCGACAACCAGACCTGTTCTATTCCGCACGTGCGCAGAAATCGGTAAGGACGGCAAAATAGTAAGTTTTACCGCACGATTGGAATGCGCAAGAAGATTCGCCAAAGATAATAGTGAATTCCTAATTATATGTGATACAAAAGAAACGCTTATGTGTGAGGAGGAGGTTTATCGGCCGGGGGAGTACGAGCATACGTTCTATCCGCTTGTAGAAGTTTTGAAGAAAGCGGAGTCTTGCGGTGGATGCGGCTTCTCGCAAAGATTGCTGGATGACTATATTGGCGAGGATGAGTATATCATGAGAATCAACTTAACGGATATACATTGTTTCAAGTGGAAATAAGAAAGGGACAATGATATTCCACATTTTAATCGGATTTTTTAAAAGTTGAAAGAGGTAACGCCACAAGAATACAGAAAACATTTCCTATCTTTGCCACCGATCAAGGTGTAACCGCTATCCGTTCCGGTAGTGGCTAGTAAAAGGGAATCCGGTGTGAATCCGGAGCTGTACCCGTAGCTGTAAGTCCTTGTAGCCCCGGCAAATCTTGTTGCCACTGCCTATCGGATAGGTGGGAAGGTAGCCGACAGAGGGTGGACGAGCCAGAAAACCTGCCATGATCTTGTTATGCGACGTTTCGGGTGAAGACGTTGGTAAACCTAAGAATTATTATGCGAGATTTATATCTTATAAGATGTCTGTGCGTTTTTAGCGTATGGTTATTTTCTTTGGGTGTCGCTTTCGGTCAACAGATCGATACGACGGCCTATCACGAGCTTTCCGGGGTGGAAGTAGTGGAGAAGGTACGTCCGTCGGTCACCCGTGAAGGTACGCTTTTGCAAATTATGGACCGGGCGGGAATCGATCGCTTGGGAGTACAAGACCTATCCGAGGCCGTGAAACGCTTCTCGGGAGTTACAGTACAGGATTATGGGGGGATCGGAGGATTGAAAACGGTCTCGGTACGTAGCTTGGGAGCGAAGCATACCGCCGTCAGTTACGATGGGGTGACGATTACGGATGCGCAAAGCGGGCAAGTCGATATCAGCCGTTTCTCGTTGGATAACGTGGAGATGGTTTCCTTATCGATCGGACAATCGGATGACATCTTCCAAACGGCAAGGGTGTATGCCTCGGCAGGAGCCTTGAATATACAAACCGGAAAGCCCACGTTTAAAGACAAATCGTTTCATACTTATCTTAAGGTTAAGGGAGGTTCCTTCGGGCTTTTTAATCCCGTGCTGCATTATGATCAAAAATTAGGAAAGCGTTGGAGCGCATCCTTACATGGTGATTTCGTGCGTGCGGATGGGCAATATCCCTATACATTGATTAATGGGGAATTGGAGACGAAAGAGAAGCGTAGAAATAGCGATATCCATGCTTACCATTTGGAAGGTAATCTATTCGGCGATTTTGGAAGGGGAGGCGAACTTTCCTTTAAGGCGTACTATTTTGATTCGGAGCGGGGACTTCCCGGTTCTGTTAATTTATATAACAAGAACACTTCTGAACGATTATGGGATAATAACTTTTTCGTGCAATCGGGGTATAAGAATGTTCTTAATGAGAAATTTACGCTACGGGCCATGGCTAAGTATAATTATGCTTTTACTCGTTATTTAGATGTAAATGATAAATATGCCGCAGGCGAACAAGTCGACTTGAATACACAGAATGAGTATTATGGCTCTGTAGGTTTGCTGTATACTCCTATAAAGTATGTATCGGCGACGTTAACAACGGATTTAACTCGCTCTATGCTGGACAATAATTTTGTAAACGGACCTAATCCAAAGCGAATGGCCTCTCAATCGGTACTAGCGGTGCAATATAAGAACAGCCGATTCACGGCTACCGGTAGTTTATTGGGAACATATATCACTGATAAAGTGGAGCAAGGGGAAAAACCGGATGATAAAAGGCGTTTATCCCCGGCTGTAAGTTTGTCTTGGCGGCCATTCTCGGAAAGTACATTGCGGATACGTGCCTCTTACAAAGATATATTCCGGGTTCCTACATTTACGGACTTGTATTACCTCCGTATGGGAAATACAAATTTGAAACCGGAAGAAACTTCCCAATATAATGTAGGGGTAACATGGAGTTCTTCCTGTGGGGATTGGCTGCGGCATTTCAGTATTTCGGCGGATGGATATTATAATACGGTGAAAGATAAGATCGTGGCTTTACCTACCATGTATGTTTGGAAGATGATGAATATGGGCGAAGTGGATATTAAAGGGGTAGATGTAAATTTATCTACACAATTCCGATTGCCCTTACGAATGAGCTTGTTTTTGGCTTCCACTTATTCTTTTCAATATGCGGTTGATGTGACAGATCCGGAAGCTAAGAATTATAAGGATCAGATTCCTTATACACCTCGTCATTCAGGCACGGTTTCCGTAACCTTGGAAAATCCATGGGTAAATGTCTCTTATATACTGACTGCGGTTGGTGATCGTTATGCATTGCCGCAAAATATAGATCGGAACAGGATTGATTCTTATATAGAACAGAGTATTTCTATAAATCGAGATTTTCGTTTTCGATATTTCGGTTTGCGTTTGCAAGGTGAATTGTTAAATCTTACGAACGTGAATTATGATGTTATTCAGTATTATCCCATGCCGGGCCGTTCTTGGCGTTTAAGTGTTTGTTTATCCTATTAGTAAACTATAAAAGTAAAGTAATGAAAAAGAGGAATTTATTTTGTGTCTCTGCCTTGTGTGCATTGATGTCTTTCTCGTTTGTCAGCTGTGATGATGACAATGAGCCTTCACTGAATATACCAAATGTATCTGTAACTAATGTCAGTTTTACGGATGAGAATCCGGAAGCTTTAAAAGTTAGTGGAACCTTAAATTGGACAGCTCCGTCTTCTGTTGACAATGTAACAAAGTACGTGATTTATGGTTCCTCTGATGGAACCGTTAAAGATATGAAAATTGCGGAGGTAGAAGTTGGAACACATTCATATGCTATTACGGATGTCGTAAATATAGGTTATTTATTAGTTATAGCCGCGAATGCGGAAGGTGAGTCTTCTGTTTATGCTTCCGTAAGAGTTATTGATTTTGTGAAGGATAGTTCTTTCATGGCTTTATATTTCTTGAATTCGGGCAATATGGGAAATAACAACTCTTCTTTATATATGTACGACATAGAAAAGGATGAGGTTGTTCCCGATTATTTCTTGGCTCAAAATGGCAGGGGGCTGGGAGATACGGCACAGGATATGATCGTGTATGGCGATAAGATGTATATTGCGGTATATGGAGAGTCTACGATAGAAGTGACGGATCTGAAGGCAAAATCCATTAAGCAAGTCAAGACAGAGGGGCAGCCCCGTTATATGATATCAGAGGGTGGAAAAGTCTATATTAGCTATTATAATGGATATGTCGCTCGTTTGGATACCGCATCCTTGGAGGTTGAGGCGAAGGTAAAGGTCGGACGGAATCCGGAACAATTGGCGGTATCTTCTAATAAATTGTTTGTCTCAAACTCCGGAGGTATGGATTACAGTACCGAGGTTGGGTATGATAAAACGGTATCAGTGGTTGATCTGTCTACTTTTACAGAGATAAAGAAGTTGGATGTAGTATTGAATCCCACACGGATACAGGCGGATGAGCAAGGAAATGTATATGTGGTTTCTATGGGTAACTATGCGGATATACCCAATACGGTACAAAAGATAAATACGGAGACTTATGAGGTTACTTCCCTTA
>ENA-UEPS01000187-UEPS01000187.1-human-gut-metagenome-genome-assembly--contig:-NODE-187-length-56870-cov-7.627577_pt1 | contig 56870 bp, 44 predicted proteins | sample MGYA00242904_ERZ507924 | MGnify/ENA primary metagenome ERZ507924 (study PRJEB26167, sample SAMN06115422) | human gut metagenome | host: Homo sapiens | place: China:Sichuan | collected 2014-10-16...
GGGTTTGGGGAGGGGGAGGAGAAACTTTCTGAAGAAAGTTTCTCCTCCCCCTCCCCAAATATATCTATCCAACCAGCGCGGCGTATTCGGCGGCGGAAATGCGCCCGCCTTCGTCGGCATCGTCGGGTTTGACGCGGACGAGCCAACCCTTGTCGTAAGGGCTGTCGTTGAGCAGTTCGGGGGCGTCCGCCAGTGCTTCGTTGACGGCGACGATTTCACCGGAAACCGGAATGATCGCGTCGGAAGTGATTTTGACGGACTCGATGGAAGCGCAGGAAACGCCCTGCTTGAAGTGTTCGCCCACGGCGGGGAGGTCGACGAAAATGACCCCGCCGAGCTGATCCTGTGCATAGTCCGTGATGCCGACGAGCATGGTGCCGTCGGGCTCCGCTTTGGCCCAGAGGTGTTCGGAGTGGTAGGAACGGTCTTCGGGATAGGTGAGGCTCATAATGCGATCTCCTTCGGGTTGAGCGATGTTGCTATTCGGTCACAGCTACGCGGGGAGCACGGATGGCGGCGGGGACGATTTCATCCAGCGTGGGGTGGCCGATCATGACTTCATGCAGTCTTTCGGGCGTATAGCCGCCGACCATGAGCAGCTGGGCCACGGTGACGAGGTGGGATACGCCGTGGCCGATGGCCGCGATGCCCGCGATGGCGTCACCGGCCCATACGACCTTCACGAATCCGCCGGAAGCCCCGGCTGCCTGCGCGATGGGATTCAGGGTCAGGGGGACCTGCGATACGCTTACGGACTTCCCGGCGGCAAGGAGCCCTTTGGCGGTCTGGCCGACGCGCATGATCTCGGTGCTGCCGTAAATGCAGGACGGGACCGGGCCGGGCACGTATACGCCTTTTTCGTGTCCGAGGATGCGGCGGGCGACATACGCGCCCTGATGGTCGGCGGCATGGGCCAGCAACGTAAGGCCGTTCACGTCGCCGATGGCATAGACGCCTTCGGCGGCTTCAAGATGGTCGTTCACGTCGACGAAGCCGCGGCGTTTCAGCGTGCAGCCCGCCTTTTCGCAATCAAGCCCGGCTGTATTCGGAGTACGGCCCACGGCGACCAGCGCCTTGGAGGCGGTCAGCACGCGCCCATCACCAAGGGTCAGCTCGGCCTGCCCGTCCTTCGTGACGAGCGACTTCGCCATGACGCCCGTGATGCAGGTCCGGCCCGCCTTGCTCTGGACGCGGTCCATTTCTTTGGCGATGTCGGCGTCTTCAGTAGGGGCGATGTGCGGGGCGGCCTCGACGATGGTGATTTTGGAGCCCATCATGCCGAAGAAGTCGCCAAGCTCAAGGCCGATGGCCCCAGCGCCCACGATGATGAGGCTTTCCGGGACTTCGGGAAGGTTGAGGACGCCGGTGCTGTCGAGCACGGCGTCGCCGTCGGGAGTGAGGCCGGGGAAGGACGCGCTCGACGAGCCGCAGGAAAGGATAATGTTGTCAGCAGTTAACATCTCTTCGCCGGATTCGGAGCGGACGATGGCCTGCCCTTTTCCGGCGCACACGCCGCGTCCTTCGTACAGGGTGATCCCCGCCGCCGCGAGGCTTTTGGCGAGGGTCTGGCTGGAGCCCTTGAGGAAGCGGCCTACGCGGGTTTGCAGCGCCTTGTAGTCGATGTCGATGGAGCCCTTCATGGTGCGCAGGCGTTCCTGAGCCTTGAGGAGCCCGAGGGGGGCCGTTGCGCCGAGGAGCATCTTGGTGGGGATGCAGCCGCAGTTCAGGCACGTGCCGCCCCAGTGTTTGGCTTCGATGATGGCGACTTTTTTGCCGCCTGCCGCCAGTTCTTTCGCCGCCGTGGTCCCGCCGGGGCCTCCGCCGATGATGATTACGTCGTAATGCATGGGTTGCCTCGTTTTGCGTATGCCGAGAAAGAGGGAAGAAATTTTCTCGAGCGGAGCGCCCGCCCCGCCGCCGTCCGTGTGCCTTGAAAGGCCGTTGCCGGGCGTGGCCTCCGCGAGGCCGTTTTTGTTTTCCCCTTTTCCCGGGTCCCCATCCCCCTTCCGAAACCGTCGGAGAGGGGGATGGGACAGCTCGGAAGGAAGTTTAAAGAGCTCTTCCTGTCAAAAAATCCAGAATGTCCGTCTGCCTATGCCGCTTGCGAACCGTCTCGTACCTTCCCCGCCAGCCAAGCTCTGCGGAGGGAAGGGGAGCGGAAAGGGGGAGGGGCCTCTTAGGTTCCTTCCCTCCCCGGTTTGCCTACTTCGCTATGTCGGCCTTGAACAAGAATTCGCGGGAGGCGGAACGGTACTTGAGCATCATGGGATCGGCCACGGGTTCGAGCCCCTGCATACCCTGCGGCATTTCGGGGGTTACGGCGGCGATGGCGTAGGGAAGCTGATGATCGCCGCAGGCTTCAAAGACCATGCGGGCCGCTTCACCGGCTTCGTCGCGGTTCGGCCAACGGGCGCCCTCGGGACCGGAGAGCGGGGTGGCGAGGAAACGGATTTCGTGGTCGGGGAACGCTTTCACCAGTTCGATGGTCTTGGCGAGTTCGTCCTTGGTGGGCGCGGAACCGTAAAGGGCTTCGTAGACGGATGCTGGGCCGGGGATGTTGAGCTGTACTTTGGCCAGCGCGTTCAGGCCGATGAGGCGTTCGAGCAGGGCAGGATTCCGTCCGTCCGTCTGTATGCAGACCGTGAGGCCGCCCTTGGCGAGCTGTTGCACCAGTTCGACGAAGTGATCTTCCTCCGCCGCCGGGCACTGGGAAAGGTAGAGGCCGGAAATCCAGCCGTGCAGCAGGTCGCTGCGCGTGACCGCGCCTTCGAGGGCGTGCCCGGACAGCAGGTAGGCGATGACTTCCCCGGAGCCCTGCTTGATGACCGTGCCGTCGTCGAACAGCGGGAACTCCACGCCTTCGGGGTTGCGGTAGATGGCCTTGCGGTTGGCGCGGTAGAAGGTGTTGAATGTCTGGGCATCAGCCTTGAAATCCACGGTTTCGTAAGCGATCTGATGTTCGGCGAGAAAGCCTTTGACGATTTTGCACCGCAGGCAGTCGGGTGCGGTATACAGGGTGATGCTCATCTGTGCGCTCCTGTGATGCCGGAAAGCCGGCAGAAAGGGTTGCTTTGCAAACGGCGGTTTGCCGCCGGGTATAGACGAAAAAAGAGGCGGAATCCATCGGAACGGGGTTCCTCTGGATTTCTGCCTCTACCTATACCCGGATCCGGGACAGAAAATTGTTACCGTTGTTACTTTTTTCGCAAAAAGTTTGAAAAAAATCGGCTCCGGGGAGGAAATCAGCCCCACTCCGCCTCTTCTTGTTCTTCCAGCAGTTTTTCAAGCTGATCGAGCTCGCTCAGTTCGATTTCATGGCGTGAGAACCGCACCAGAATCCCGAGCTCGCGCAGCTGCTGTAGGCAGCGGAACAGGGAAACGCGGTGGATGTCCAGCACTGAAGCCAGTTCGAGCTGGGTCATGTCCAGAGGAAAGGCCTTGGCGTTGTTATGGCTGCGGGAGAGCTGGCACAAAAAGCGGCAGACGCGGGCCAGCGGCGTGCCGTGCTTGATCAGGAAACTTACGCTGAACAGGTTGGAAAATTTGGTGGCCGTACCCCGGAGCATGTTCAGGATGAGATGGGGGTATTGGCGGGCGAATTCGGCGTCATGGATCAGCGAGCTGGGGAAACGGTACGCTTCGGTCCTCTCCAGCACCCGGAAACAAGCCATCGTCGTCTCGTCCCCGGTGATCACGCTCGTCTCGTTGAAGATGCAGCCCTTGCCGAAAAACATGACGACATGATCTTCCCCTGCCGCGTTGGTGTAGGTGAGCCGCACGCGTCCCTTATCTATAAAATAGAAGCAATCGGTGGTGGCCTGATGATTGTAATGGGAACGCGGAAAAACGAGATGCGTCCCCATGTGCACAATTTCCCGCCAAGGCTCATGCAGACCGCTGTGGGAGATGATAGCAATGTGCTGTTGCGGCATTTGGATTTCTGCGGTCATAGAATCACCTCTTTCTCAATGATGGATGGGCGGAAATGTTCTTATACTTTTTATGTGAATTGTTGCACAGGTTACATTTCTGTTTTCTCATCCGTCATAAGGTGCTTTTGCGGATAAAGGAACCCCTCTGTGAAAGCCCATAGACGAAAGGCGTCAATCGTTCAAGTCTGTTCGGGAATGAGGACAGCCTTGACGTATCTCCGAAGTTTCATTTCATTTTGTTCTGCCTGGGGCGCAAGCACCGGCGTCCGGGCGCAATCCATACATAGGGCAGGAGCATCTGATGAGCGCGACGATTTTCCCCACTGGCGTTACTATCTACAATCCCGAAAAATGCTGGAGCGGTTATACCATCTTTCAGGCCGCCGAACGCGGCGCCCTCCTTATCGACATGAACGGCAATGAAGTCCGCATGTGGGAAGGCTTGCAGGGCTTTCCGAACAAAATGCTGCCCGGCGGTTACGTGATGGGGAGCCTTGGTGAACGCAATCCCAAGTATGGCCTTCAGGACCAGACCGACCTTGTGCAGGTGGACTGGGACGGCAATATCGTGTGGAAGTTCGACAAAGCTGAATACATCGAAGATCCGGGCGAGGAACCCCAATGGATGGCCCGCCAGCACCATGACTACCAGCGCGAAGGCAACACCGTGGGCTACTATGTGCCCGGTTCCGATCCCAAAACCAACAGCGGCAACACGCTGATCCTCGCGCACAAGAACGTCCACGTGCCCGCCATTTCCGACAAGATGCTGCTTGACGACGTGATCTACGAAGTGGATTGGGACGGCGACATCGTGTGGGAATGGAAGGTATCGGATCATTTTGAGGAGCTGGGCTTCGACGCCATCGCCCGCAACCTCATGTACCGCGACCCCAACTATTACACCGGGTTCGGGAACAGCCACATCGCGGGCGACTGGGTGCACACCAACTCCATGTCCGTGCTCGGCCCGAACAAATGGTACGACGCTGGCGACAAGCGCTTCCACCCCGACAACATCATCATCGACTGCCGCGACGCCAACATCATCCTGATCATCGAAAAGGCCACCGGCAACATCGTATGGAAGATCGGCCCGTATTTCGATCAGACCCCCGAACTGCGCAAGCTCGGCTGGATCATCGGCCAGCACCACGCCCACATGATCCCGCGCGGCCTGCCCGGCGAAGGCAACATCCTTATTTACGACAACGGCGGCTGGGCCGGCTATTACGCCCCGAACCCGGGTTCCCCCACCGGCATCCGCGGCGCCTTGCGCGACTACTCCCGCGTGCTGGAAATCGATCCCGTCACGCTGGAAATCGTGTGGCAGATGACGCCGAAAGAAGCCGGATACCTGATGCCGCTTGACGCCAACCGTTTCTATAGCCCGTTCATCAGCGGTATGCAGCGGCTGCCCAACGGCAACACCATGATCACCGAAGGTTCCCACGGCCGCATCTTCGAGGTGACCCCCGAACACGAGCTGGTGTGGGAATACGTGTGCCCCTACTGGGGGACGGCCCTGCCCATGAACATGGTGTACCGTTCCTACCGTCTGCCCTACGAATGGGTGCCGCAGCTTGAAAAGCCCGCCGAATCGCCCATCGAACGCCTCGACGTATCCACGTTCCGCGTGCCCGGCGCCGCCGCCCCGGGCGTGAAGAGCGCCGTAAAGATCAAGGAAGCCAAGGGGTACTTCGGCCTGTCCGCCATGTGCGTGGCTGCCGACATCGAAGAATAAGCGCATTACTAAGGATGGTTGAGGGCGGTTCTGGTTGAGAAAGGCATTTTTCCAATCCGGGCCGCCTTTTTGGTACGCCCCCGTCTTCGGCGGGGGGATCTTTCCGTCCGTTTGGGGGACGGAGCCCTGCTATTTGAGGAAGCGAGGGAAACGCATGAAGAGGCTGTGCTCACTTTGTTTGACGTTGGGGATGCTCTGTGGGGCGGCGGCGACCGCAGGAGCCGTCGAGATCAAGGCCAAAGGCACATGGGAGATTCTGTCCGAATGGAGCAACGTCGCTCCGCTGAACGGGCCGAATGATCGGTTCGCCACCTTGCAGCGCCTGCGTACGCAGGTGGAAATCATTTCTTCGAATGCCCTCAAGGGCGTCGTGTTCTTTGAAATCGGGGACACCAACTGGGGCAAGGCTTCCGAGGGCGGCGCGCTGGGGACCGACGCCAAGAATATCGAAGTCCGCTATTCGTACGTCGACTGGCAGGTTCCGAACACGGATCTGCGCGTCCGCATGGGCCTCCAGCCGATCATCCTCCCCGGATTCGTGGCGTCGGGATTCAGCCCGGTATTCGGTCATGACGTGGCCGGCATCATGTTGTCGCAGAAGTGGTCCGACGAGGTCGGGACGACGTTCTTCTGGGCCCGGCCTTTCAACGGCAACTTCGGCGGCTGGAACGGCAACGGCTCGCAGGCCAACGGGACGCCGCGGGATACCCCCGGCGACGCCATGGACCTGCTCAGCCTGATCGTGCCCATCAAAACGGACGTGATGAAGGTTTCGCCTTGGGGCATGTTCGGCTTTATGGGCACCAAGAGCCTCATGGGGAACATCAAGGGCGGCGATCCGGCGACATGGGCTCCCCGGGCCGGTCTGTATCCCATTCTCGGCAGCGGCTACACGTTTGAGACGTTCCCCTTCCGCCGGAATACGGAAACCCACGAAAACGCGTGGTGGCTCGGCATCACCGCCGAAACGAATTCTTTTTCGCCGCTCACCGTCGCCGGGGATTTCGCCTATGGCAGTGTGAAGATGGGGGAAATCCCGGGGTATGAGGGCTTTGCCGACGGTCCCGGCACGTTCAAGCTGGATCGTGCGGGCTGGTATGCCGCCGTACGCGCGGATTACGCCCTTGATTGGGCCACTCCCGGCATCATCGCGTGGTACGGCAGCGGCGACGACGGCAATCCGTACAACGGTTCCGAGCGCCTGCCTCAGTACAACACGCCGTGGGCGGTGAGCGCGCTCGGCTTCGGCGGCGGCTGGACCGATATCGCCACATGGAAGGTGCTCGGGCACAACCCCGGCGGCCTTTGGGGCGTGGTCCTGCATCTCAAGGACATCTCGCTCATGGAAGATCTGAAGCACACCCTGCGCGCCGGATACTACCACGGCACCAACAACTCCGCGATGCCCAAGGCCGCGAACATGGCCTCGTATCCTTCCCGCATCGACGGCCCGTTCGCCTATCTCACCACGTCCGACGACGCGTGGGAATTGAACGCGGACACCCGCTACAAGATTTATGAAAATCTGGAACTCGCCGTCGAGGCCGCGTATGTGCGCCTCAACCTGGATGAGGGAACGTGGGGAAAGAAGATCGTCAATGAAGTGGATAAGGATTCCTATCGCGTGAGCATTGGACTGAAGTATTCGTTCTAGTGTGTCCCGTTTATGGGGAAAAGGCCGGTGGGGGACTGCCGGCCTTTTTTGTTGGGGCATCGGATTCGATAAAGGGCAATGCGCTAAGGCTGGTTGCCGAGGCACTCTGAACAGAAAGCGTGCCCCTGCGATACGGCGATGCGCCTGACCAACTCCTCGGCCAGCATATGTGACGGCAACCGCCTGAGCGCTTCTTCATCGGCTTTGCGTGTCGTCACTTCAACATCGGTTTCGTAGCGGCTTGGCTCGGGCCGCAGCGTCATAAGGCATGGCCCCTTGCCCGTGAGTATCCACTCCGGATGCACCTTTTTTACGCGCATCAAAATGACCAGCCAGCTGGAGGGCATCTTCCCGCGCCGGACGGCAGCGGAAACCGCCGACTGCGGGACGCCGAAAAAGTCGGCCAGATCGGTAGCCGTATGCTTACGGATAACGAGTTTAAGCCGTTCCATTTGAGCGTCGAAAATTTGGTTTTCCATTCGAGCCTCTCGATGGCCGTTTATGGGTGCGACCTACTATTGATAGTCAAAAGAACTACAATAGTAGGTCGATTTCGTAAAGGGGCATTGTATCTGGGAGGAATGAAAAAGAAATATGATGAGGACAAGCTGGCTAAGACGTTTATGCCCGCAGTGATCCGGCGCTACCGTGATGCGGCGGGGCTCTCTCAGCAGGAACTTGCAGATCGGGTTGGCATTTCTAAAAGCTACATATCCTCTTTGGAGCTTGGTTATCGAGCGCCGAGTTTGAATCTGCTTGTGAAGATTGCTCAGACATTGGAGGTGAAAGCGGGCAAAATGGTCGATGAAATGGTGGAAGATGCCGAAAGGGTTCTTTGACGTTTCGCCGGTGGTTTCATGACGGCTTGGGCTATAACGGCATGAGGCCCGGCCCGGTGTCCGTGAGTATCTATTCCGTGATTACATTAGGGAGGAAGACATGCCGGGATACAGCAAGGAAGACGGTAATATTTTGAAGCAGTTTGGTGCGGCGGTAAAGGCGGGAAGGGATGGACTGGGCATCTCTCAAGAGACGTTGGCGGAAAAGGCAGGTCTACATAGAACGTATGTTGGAGGAGTGGAACAAGGACGCAGAAATGTAAGCCTGTTGAATATCGTAAAGCTCTCTCAAGCTCTTGGTGTGGAGGCAGCAAGTGTTTTTGAACACATGAAAACAGTAAAAATATTAAATAACAGTATGTTACATCGTGTAATGTGAATGCGGAATAGATTTCATACGGCAATGGACAACGATAAAACAAAAGTCATCATGGGACTGATTGTAGCGTCGCTTCGCGAAGGGCTTGGCATGAGCCGCTATGCTTTGGCTCAAGAGGCGGGCGTTGACTATTCGTGGCTGCGGCGTTTCGAACAGGGAAAGTCCGGGATCCGGGTGGAAACCCTTATTGGGCTTGCAAAAGGATTGGGGATTCCAGCGGGAACCATTGTCGGCGCGATGGAGAAAGCGTTGGAAAATCCCGATACGTGGCTTGAGGAGCACGAGTGGAAAAGGATCTGAGGGGGCGTGAAGAGCGGCGTTGGAGATACGCTGGCAAAGGCGTTTTTGGGGGGATACAATGAGAAAAGGGAACCAACTTTCGCTGATTCCCTTGGGGTAATTCTCTTTTATGTGCTGGTCGGGATGAAAGGATTTGAACCTTCGACCCCTTGAACCCCATTCAAGTGCGCTCCCAGACTGCGCTACATCCCGGCACGCAGATGGAGATACCTTTCTCATGCCCCGCTGTCAACAAATTTTCGCGGGAAAAACGATCTTTTTTGTACGCAGTGATGTTTTGGCTTTCATTTCGGCAATCTGGGATTGTCCCGCAGTATCGCCTCTGTTCCTACAGGTGGGCGTCGTACCAGTCACCCGCAAGGCGCAAGCCCTGACGGACATCGTATTCGGGCTCATAGCCCAGCAGCGTGCGCGCACGGGTGATGTCCGCCAGGGAATGGCGTACGTCTCCCGCCCGGAAATCACGGTAGGCCGGTTTGGCTTCCGCCGCTTCGGGCTTGTGGCGGACGACCTCGTCACGGATAAGCCCGAAAAGCTCGTTGAGCGTGGTCCGCTGGCCGAAGGCCACATTGTAGACGAGGTCTCGGGCGTCTTCCGCAGCATAGGATGCCAGCAGGTTCGCCTGCACCACATTGTCGATATAGCAGAAATCGCGGGACGTTTCGCCGTCCCCGTTGACGTATACGGTATCCCCCTTCGTCAGGGCGGCGAACCATTGAGGTATTACCGCCGCATACGCGCCGTACGGGTCCTGACGCTGGCCGAACACGTTGAAGTAGCGCAGGCCGATGGTCTTGAAGCCATAACTGCGCGCGAAAACCTCGGCGTAGAGCTCGTTCACGTACTTGGTCACGGCGTAGGGCGAGAGGGGCTTGCCGATGCGGTCTTCCTGTTTGGGCAGGTTGGGCTCGTCGCCGTAGGTGGAGCTCGAAGCCGCATAGACGAAACTCTTCACCCCGCAATCGCGGGCCGCGACGAGCATGTTGAGGAACCCGTCAATGTTGCAGCCGTTGGTCATGATCGGGTTTTCGATGGAGCGGGGCACAGAGCCGAGCGCCGCTTCGTGCAGGACGTGCTCGACGCCCTGGCAGGCCTGAAGGCAGGTTTCGACGTCGCGGATGTCTCCTTCTATGAAACGGAACCGCTCCCACTGCTCCGGGGTGACCAGTTCTCGTACCATGTCCAGATTGTGCTGATACCCGGTGAGGAAGTTGTCGAGGCCCACGACGCGCTGCCCGTGTGACAGCAGCGTCTGCAACAGGTTGGAACCTATGAAGCCCGCCACGCCGGTGACGAGCCATGTGCTCGGTTCTTGTTCGATCCGCTGAAGAAGTTCGGTGTAGTTGGACATCAATGGCTCCAAAGGAAAGGGTTCGGGGCATGACCCCCTGAAGCCGGAAGTGTAGCCGCGCCGCCCTCCACTGTAAAGTATGGTCCTCCGCCGGTATTTTGTCTTTCAGGGCACTCCGTGATAGGCTGCCTACGTTCATGGTTTCTTTTGAGAGGTTTCATTTCCTTTTTGCCCACTCTATGAGGACGGCTGTGAGTACGTATCAAACTTTTTCCACTGACGAGAAACCGCTTTCCATCTTGGATGTACGGGATGCCAAAAAACGGCGGAAGCTGGCTATGGTCACCGCGTACGATACGCCGGCGGCCCGTATTGTGGATCGGGCCGGGGTCGATATGGTGCTGGTGGGCGATTCCCTCGGTATGGTCATGCTCGGGCGCAAAGACACCCTGTCGGTCACCTTGGACGAAATGATCCATCATTGCCGCGCGGTTGTGCAGGGAATACATCACGCCCTCGTCGTTGCGGACATGCCGTTTATGACGTATGAACCCGGGCCTGATGCAGCGCTTTCCAACGCGGCGCGCCTTGTCCGGGAAAGCGGCGTCAGGGCCGTAAAGCTCGAAGGCGCTTTCCTGCCTCAGATCCGCGCGCTGGTGGGCGCGGGCATACCCGTCATGGGGCACATCGGCCTGACGCCTCAGCGGTCCGCGCAGCTTGGCGGCTTCAAGGTGCAGGGCAAGCGCGCCGAAGCAGCACGGCAGTTGCTTGATGAGGCGGCGGCGCTCGAAGACGCCGGGTGTTTCGCCATTGTGCTTGAGGCCATTCCCGCACCTCTCGCGGCGGCGATTACGGCCCGGGTTTCCGTTCCCACCATCGGCATAGGGGCGGGGGCCGACTGCGACGGTCAGGTGCTCGTCCTGCATGACATGCTCGGGCTGTACAGCGAGTTTACGCCGCGTTTCGTCAAGCGGTATGCGGAACTGGGTACCCTGATGGAGCAGGCCGTGCGGGATTATGCCGAAGAGGTCCGCAGCGGGGCGTTCCCCACTCCGGCTCACAGCTTCAGTATGGATAAGGAAGAGCGCGCCCGGTTGGAAGATCGGCTGCGCGAAACCGAGTAACAGTTTTCTCCCTGTTATGGAGATGGAAAAGACGATGCAGATCATTCATTCTCCGGAAGCGTTGCATTCCGTGTGTGCCGAGTGGCGGCGTCAGGGGCTGAAAACGGCCCTTGTGCCCACGATGGGGTATTACCACGCCGGGCACGCCAGCCTGATTTCCTATGCCCGCTCGGTGGCCGACAAGGTGATCGTCAGCCTTTTCGTCAATCCGACGCAGTTCGGCCCCAACGAGGATCTGGAAGCGTACCCGCGCGATTTTGAGAAAGACTCCGCGCTGGTCCGCGAGCTGGGCGGGGACGTACTCTATGCCCCCGAGCCGGAAAACATGTACGCGCCCGATCACGCCACATGGGTGGAAGTGCCCGCACTTGCCAACACCTTGTGCGGCCTCAGCCGCCCCATCCACTTCCGGGGCGTATGCACGGTGGTCTTGAAACTGTTCATGCTGGCCCAGCCCAGCCTTGCCGTATTCGGCGAGAAGGATTGGCAGCAGCTCGCCATCATCAAGAAAATGGTTTCCGATCTGAATGTGCCTGTGGAAGTCGTCGGGCGGCCCATCGTGCGTGAAGCTGACGGGCTGGCCCTCAGCTCACGCAATGTTTACCTGACGCCCGAAGAGCGCGCCCAAGCCCCGCAGATCCGCAAGTCGCTCGAAATGGCCGCCGGTCTCGCCGCCGGGGGGGAACGCGACGCCGCCAGAATCATTGAGGCCGTCCGTGGCTATCTGGCCGAGCATCTCCCTACAGGTGAGGAGGATTACATCTCCATCGTCGATCCCGCCGTCCTGACCAAGGTAGATCGTATTGAGGACATGGCTCTGTGCGCGCTTGCCATTCGTCTTGGCAAGGCGAGGCTGATTGACAATATTTTGTTGAAGGTTGGGGAGTGAAGATGAATCGGGGGAGGGGAGAGGAAACCTTTCTTCAGAAAGGTTTCCTCTCCCCTCCCCCGAGCCCCCTCCCTTCTCCTTCCAAAGACTTTTGACTTTATCGAATCCCTGTTCGGAGAACGGGGGATACGTGGGAGTTTTTCGTCTTTCTTGGTCGTGAAGAAAAGAAGCGTCTTGGGACTTTTTCTTGAAAGCGCATTATTTTTGAAGTGCTTCAGTTAAAAGCCTCTCAACTTTTTTCTCCGCAGTCGGAAAAGCTGAGAAAAGGGATTCGATAAAGGCGAAAGTCTTGGGAGTGGGGGATGGGGTTTGGGGAAGGGGGAGAACCTTTCTCCAGAAAGGTTCTCCCCCTTCCCCAATCTTCCTCTTTCTTCCCCTCTCCCTCCCCCTCAAAAGGAACGCCATGAACCCGTTGAGCTGGCAAAAACGACTGAGGCCGCTGCTGACGCCGGTTTCGTTGCTGTACCGCCGAATACTGGCCGCGCGCAGGGCAAAATGGGAAAACGAAGGCTCGCCCGCGTTCCGGCCCGCGTGCCAGTGCGTTTCCGTGGGGAACATCGCATGGGGCGGGACGGGCAAAACCCCCGTGGTGGATTGGCTGCTCGGCTGGAGCGAGGCGCGGGGCCTGCGGGCGGTGGTGCTGTCGCGGGGGTATAAGGCACAGCCTCCGGAATTGCCGTTGCATGTGTCGCCGTCACGGACGCCGGGGGAGGCGGGGGACGAACCGCTCATGCTGGCGCTTGAGCACCCGTCCGCTGCGGTGATGGTGGACCCGGACCGCAGACGCTCGGGGCGCTGGGCAGAGGAACGGCTGAGCCCGGATTTGTTCGTGCTGGACGACGGGTTCCAGCATGTGAAGGTGCGGCGCGATCTCGATATCGTCCTCCTGCGGCCCGACGATCTGGGCGACGGCTGGGGCCGCGTGATCCCCGCCGGGGCATGGCGCGAAGGCCCGGAAGCGCTGGAGCGGGCCGATGTTTTCATGATCAAGTGCTCGCCGGAAGCGTGGGAGAGCCTGCGCCCGGCCTGCGAACGGCGCCTTGCCGGATTCCGCCGCCCGCTGTTCAGCTTTTCGTTGCGCCCGGGTTCGTTGCGTAAGATCGGAACGGGTGAATGCCGGGATGCCGACGCGTTTGCCGGGAAGCCGTATGCGCTGGCGACGGGCGTGGGCGATCCGGCGCAGGTGTGGGAAACGGTGGCCCGGTTCATGGGCCGCGAGCCCGCCGAATATATTGTTTACCCCGACCACCATGCCTACACGCCGGAAGACGCGGCAAAGCTGGAAGGGCTCGGCATGTCCGTGATCTGCACCAGCAAAGACGCCGTAAAGTTACGGGAACTGAGGCTGGCGGATGCGTGGGCGTTGCGGGTTGAAGCGGCCTTCGGGCCCGCGCTGTGGACCGAGGCCGCTTTCCCGCATTGGCTGGATGCGTGGGCGAAGCGCAAGGGGCTTTTCTAGCCGTTGCGTTTTACCAGGGCTTTGCCCAATTCAAAGGCTTTTTGGCAGTCGATGGGGAACTGCTGTTCCCGATGGCGGGCCTTGTCGGTTTCCGAGAAACGATCGGCCTTGTATTTACTGTAGTCGCTGAATTGGTACGTGTCGTTCACATAGAGGGTTTCGGGCTTGGAGAACACCCTCTGAATGAAAGACTCCATGCTCTGGAAGCTCTCCGTGTAGTGGCTCTCGAGCATGACTTGGTAGGGCACGTTCATGGTGTAGACGAACGCCGTGGGCATCCGTTTCGGGGACAGCGCGGAATAGTCGGCGTCGTAGACGAAATACTGGAAGAGGAGCCTTTCGAAGAACATACGCATCTTGCCGGTAATGCTGTGGAAATAGACGGGCGAGCCGAAGATGATGCCGTCCGCATCGGCGAGGCGCTCCAGAATCGGCGTCAAACCGTCCCGGACGGCGCATTTGCCGTAGCTTTTCCCGCCGAGGCGCTTGCACTCGAAACAGCTCACGCATCCGGAAAAATCGTGGCTGTAGAGATGGATCAGTTCCGTTTGCGCCTGTGGATCGGCCGCCTTCACGCCTTCAAGGGCTTTGTTCAGGATGGTTGCGGTGTTGTGGGTTTTTCTCGGGCTTCCGTTGATGGCATAATACGTCATGGCGTTCTCCTTGCGTTTGGGGCCGGGGCTCCGGCCTGATGCATTCAGAGTATTGGGAAACGGCTGCGAAAAACAAGTACGCAGTTTTTTCTGCCTTACACTGTTTGATAATATAGTGTTTTTTCAGGAAATCTATAGGAAGGTCGTTGCCATGGGCGGAAAGAGGCGTACCGGATACAGTACGGAACTTCCCGGCGCGAACGTATACACCGTGCCGTGTCCGATCATCCATGCGCTGAACCTGATCGGCGGCAAATGGAAACTGCCGGTGCTCTGGCATCTGTTCGACGCGGAATCCGTCCGTTACAATGAGCTGAAACGGAGCGTCGTCGGCATCACAAACATCATGCTGACCCAATGCCTGAGGGAACTGGAAGCCGCCGGGCTCGTGCGCAGGAACGATTTCGGAGAAGTCCCCCCACGGGTGGAGTATTCATTGACCGGGCGGGGCAGGGAACTGCTCCCGGCCCTGCGCGAACTCTACAAATGGGGCGAGAAGCAGCTTGCCCGCACCGCCGAGGCCGATCCGCCTTCCTCCTGAGCCGGTTCGCCGCATTCTCACGCATTGCCAGCCCGTTTCATCTGGGCCATACTCTTTCATGCCTCTTTTCCCGTCCCGAATCCGTCATCTTGTAAAGAATCCCCCGGGCGGTCCGGCCGCGCATCGTGCCCCGGCCTGACGCCCGCCTCTAAAAGTCTTAGGAGATGGAGGGGGTCGGGGGCGGGGAGGGGAGGAAGCCCCCTTCTGGAGAAGGGGTTCTTCCTCCCCTCCCCGATTCCTCTCCCCCTTTCTTTCCACATCCAAAAAGGTTTTCCTATGAAAAAACATCCCCGCCAGCGCGGGTACTTTGGCGATACCGTCCGCAAGGGCGCTTCCGGCCCGGCCCGGCCCGGTAAAAAGAACGCTCGCCGCACGGACGACGAACAGACGTTCGTGAGCGTCCCCGGCGGGCTGGACGCTGAGGAGGTGCTGGGGCTGATGGGCAAAATCCGTCATCCCGTGCGCCTCGACGATCTGATCCGTTTCCTTGATTTGTCCCGGCGGGACAAGAAACCGCTTGAGAACCTGCTCGACGCTTTGCAAGCCGAAGGCCGGGTCATCCGGCTTCGCGGCGGCAAATGGGTGGAGGCGTCGCAAGCCCGGATCGTGACCGGCGTGCTGTCCATCCAGCGCTCCGGGGCGGGGTTCGTGACCCCGGACGCGGTGCAGGACTCGCCCGAGGACGCCCCGAAGCCCGTTGACGGCGACAAACGCAACCGTGTGCAATCCCGGTTGCAGCCCGATATTTTTATCCATCCCGGCTTTCTTGGCGACGCGTGGCATGGCGACCGCGTGGAAGTGGCCCTGCAACCGGCCCCGCAGCACCGGGGCGGAAAGATGCGGAACCCGGAAGGCCGGATCATCCGGGTGCTCGAACGCCGCCAGAAGGAGTTGGCCGTCCACGTCACCCGGAACCAGACGCAGCGCGGCGTCCTGTGCCGCCCGGCTGATCCCCGGCTCGACTTCCTGCTTGATGTGGACGTTTCCGCGTTGAAGGCCGCGCCGAAAATCGGGGAACTGCTGCTGGTGACGCCGGAAGAGAAGGTTGAAGACGGCCTCTGGCGGGGCACGGCCCGCGTATCGCTCGGGCTTGAGGAAGACGCGATGGTGCAGGAGCGCCTGACCAAGCTGAACCACGAAATCCCGCTGGACTTCCCGCCCAACGTGCTGGCCGAGGCCGCCGAACTGGAAAAGCGCGCGGCGGATTTGGGAGGGCTGAAACCGCTCGGCAGCGTGGAGGACGCGCTGCCCATCGACCGGGTTTCAAAGGCATCCACGTCGAAACGGCAGGATCTGCGCGGCGTGCCGTTCGTGACCATCGACGGCGAGGACGCCCGCGATTTTGACGACGCGGTGTATGTCCGGCGGCTTCCCGGCGCGCCCGACGGCGCGGTATGGGAACTGTGGGTCGCCATCGCGGACGTGAGCCATTTCGTGCTGCCGGGTTCGCGGCTGGACCGGGAAGCCCGTGATCGCGGCAACTCCTATTATTTCCCGACCTCCGTGGAGCCCATGCTGCCTGAGGTTCTGTCCAACGGCCTGTGCAGCCTGCGTCCCGACGAGGAGCGGCTGGTCATGGCGGCGCGGGTAGGGTTCGACGATCGGGGCATCCCGCGCACGTCGGCGTTTTTCCCGGGCGTGATCCGGTCGCGGGGACGGCTCACCTATGAAGGCGTGCAGGAGGCGTTGGACCACGGCGGCGAACTGGCGGGGCGGCATCCGTATTTAAAGGACGCCGAAGCGCTGGCGCATCTTCTGCTCGAACGGCGTCAGGCGCGGGGGAGCCTTGATTTCGATTTGCCCGAGGCGCAGTTCATCGTGAATCGTTCCACAGGCGAAGTGGAGGGCATCAAGCGGCGCGTCCGGCTGTTCGCGCACCGGCTGATCGAAGAATTCATGCTGGCGGCGAACGAGGCCGTGGCCCGCTTCCTCACGGAGAAGGGCACGCCGTTCCCGTACCGCATCCATCCCGCGCCCGATCCGGATCGGCTGTCCACGCTGTTCCGCACGCTGGCGTCCACGGACCTCGCCCAGAGCGATCTCCTGACCCTCAAGCGGGGCGAAACGCCTTCGCCTTCGCGTCTCCGGGACATCCTGGTACAGGCCAACGGCACACCGCAGGAGTACCTTGTGGGGCGGCTCGTGCTGCGCTCCATGATGCAGGCCCGGTACTCTCCGGAGGCGGGCGAGCATTTCGGGCTGGCTTCCCCCTGCTATTGCCACTTCACGTCACCCATCCGGCGCTATGCCGACCTGCTGGTGCACCGGGCGCTGTCCTTTACGCTCGGCGCGACGCCGGGGCCGATCCTCGCCGGGCACAAGCTGCTTATGGCGGCGGACCAGTGCAACGCCCGTGAACGCGCCGCGACCGAGGCCGAACGGGAAATCGCCCGCCGTCTCGGGTGCCTCCTGCTGCGGGAGCGCACCGGCGAGACGTTCACCGGCGTCGTTTCCGGGGTGACGGAGTTCGGCTTTTTCGTGGAGTTCGACGAGATGCCCGTCGAGGGCATGGTGCGGCTCACGACGTTCCGCGACGACTGGTTCGAGTACGATCCGGACCGTCAGGAACTCATCGGCGTGGGTACGGGGCGGCGCTTCCGTCTGGGGCAGGCCGTCACCGTGCGGCTGACCGACGTGCATATCGGACGGCTTGAGGTGAATCTTGAGCTGGAAGGGACTACAGATACGGCGAAAAGATCCAGCTCGCGGCGTTCCGCAGGCGGTAGGGAAGCGCCGGGTAGGTCGTCGGGACGGAAACGGAACGGCTTCGTACCTCGTCATAAAAGGCGCTGAGCTGTTCCGCCAGCCGGAGATCCAGCACTTCCATGACCAGCTCGAAGTTGAGGTTGAGGCTGCGGGGGTCGAGGTTGGCGGAGCCGAGCAGGGTGTATTCGCCGTCGATGAGCAGGAGTTTGGTGTGGGCGAAGGGCGGGGGCTGGCGGTAAATCTTCACGCCCCTGTCCGCCAGCATGGGCATCTGGTGGCGCATGGCCCAGTCCACAAGGCGGTGGTTGTTCTCGCCGGGCAGGATGACGCTCACGTCCACGCCGCGCAGGACCGCGCTCACCAGCTCGCCGTGCAGACGGTGCGGCGGCAGGAAGTACGGGCTCATGATCCGCACGGAATGCCGCGCCGCCGAAATCTGGGCGCAGACGAGATCGAGGATGGTGTCCTCGGGGGTGCCGGGGCCGTCCATGAGGATGCGGCACAATGAACTCCCTTGTTTCTTCACGGGATGCACGGTGAAGTTCGCGTGGTCCCCGGTGGCGAAGCTCCAGTCCATGAGGAAGGCGATTTCAAGCTGCTGCGCGATGGGGCCGAGGCAGCGGAAGTGCACGTCCTGCACCCGTGAGCGGCGCTTCAGGTTGGCGAGGTGGTTCTGGGAAATGTTCATGCCGCCGGTGAAGCCTGTTTCGCTGTCGCAGATCAGGACTTTGCGGTGCGTCCGCAGGTTGATGGAAAACTGGGGCGGGATGAGGCGCGGCGGCAGGAAGTAGGCGAGCTTGACGTCCGGGCCGAGGCGTTTGCGCCAGCTCGGCCACAAGTGGAAGGAGCCCACGCCGTCCATGAGCAGGCGCACGTCGCATCCGCGTTCGGCAGCGGCGCGCAGGGCGGCGGCGAAGCTCTTGCCCACTTCGTCGTAACCGAAAATGAAACTCGACAGGAAGACCCGTTCCTTGGCCTCGCTGATGGCCTTGAGCATGACCGGATAGGCGGCTTCGCCGTTGTGCAGCACGGTGAGGTCGTTGCCTTCGAGCATACAGCGGCCGGTGATGCTGGAGCCGGGGTTGACGAGGTAGTGCCATGCGTGCGGGACTTCGTCCTTGTCGATGAACCCTTCCGGTTTTTCCGTCAGTGATTTGCCGTGCAGGTCCACAAGGCCGCCCATGACTTTCTGGGCGGCTTTTTCCATAAGCCGGACGGCTTGGCTGTCGATCCGGGCGATCCCGAACAGCCAGTACAGCGGCAGCCCGACCGGGGGCATGAACAGGATGATGGCGATCCAGCCGAGGGCCGCCCGCGAGTCCCGCTTGTGCAGCAGGGCATGGCAGGCGCTGTAGACGGCGAACCCGTGCATGATGGCCACGAAGCTCAGAAGGATCACCGTGTTCGGGACGAAGATCAGGCACGCAACGGCCAGCAGCGCGAGCAGGAGAGAGATGTAGAGCATAGGCGGGTGGGGGAGAAGGGCCTCTCTTGGAATCTCCAGCCCCGGACCCTACTCCGAATCTGCTGTGGGCGAGGAGATGCGGCAGGCCTTCCTGCCCTGCATAGGACGCCGACGGAGAAGCTTTTTCCGCGCGGCTTTAGCGGCCGGGGAGCTCGGGAGAGGAAGGGGCTGTCTGGCTGGGGAGGGAGATCCCTTCTCGAGAAAGGCTCTCCTCCCCAGCCTGTTCGTCCGGTAGCGTACCGGAAGCTTTTTACCGTACGACGAGCACGGGGACGGTGGCGAGGGTAAGCACCTTGTGGGTGACGCTGCCGAGGAGAAGGCCTTCGATGTCGCTGCGGCCGCGGGAACCCATGACGATCAGGTCGCACTTCATGTCTTCGGCGGTTTCGATGATGCCTTCGGCGGTAGAGGTATGGAGAACAATCTTTTCGCGGCAGGCGATGTTGTCCTTGGCGATGACGTCCATGACGGGCTGGGTGATGAGGCTGGCGTCGGTCTTGACGGCCTCTTCGGCTTCCTTGCGCGCATCGCCGCCGATGACGTTGGGGATGGGGGGGAGGACCGTGGCGACGACGATCTCGCCGCCTTCGCGGACGAGGCTGACGGCGTGGGCCACGGCGTGCATGGAGTGTTCGGAACCATCGACGGGCAAGAGGATGCGGTTGTAAGCCATACGTGCTCCTTAATATTGACGCTGATGCGTCTGTTTGAAGGGATCGCAACGTATGTTACACGGGCTGGAACGAAGTGACAAGGCTTCTATTCGCCGGGCGGGAACGCTGCGGAAACGGTGCGGATACGCTGGAACGCCGCATGGTTGCAAAAACATGGAGAGGCCGTTTCCGGCCGGGCCTCAGATTGACAATAACGTCCCGCCAGAGTACATTTATCCATTCCATTTTTATCTCTCACATTTACGGCCTCCGGTGTGCGCGACCTCCCGGAGCGTCTTTGTCCTCAGGAGGGCACGATGTCCAAAATTTTGAGCAAAGGCCTGACCTTCGATGATGTGTTGTTGGTGCCCGCCTATTCTGAAGTCACGCCGGATGTGGTGGACGTGACCGCTTGGCTGACTCCGTCCATCTCTCTGAATATTCCGCTGGTTTCCGCCGCGATGGATACCGTGACCGAGTCCGCGATGGCCATTTCCATGGCCCGCGCCGGCGGCATCGGCATCGTGCACAAGAATATGAGCATCGAGCGCCAGAAGCTGGAGATCGAAAAGGTCAAGAAATCCGAAAGCGGCATGATCATCGATCCCATCACCGTCGAGCCCGACGACACCGTCGAGCACGCGCTGGATCTCATGCACGCGTACCGCGTGTCCGGCCTGCCCGTGGTCCGGGAAAAGAAGCTGGTCGGCATCCTGACCAACCGCGACGTCCGTTTTGTTGAAGATCTCGCCGGGACCAAGGTCCGGGACGTGATGACCAGCGAAAACCTGATCACCGTTCCCACCGGAACCACGCTTGAGGAAGCCAAGCACCACCTGCACACCCACCGCATCGAAAAGCTGCTCGTGGTTGACGAAAAGGGTGAGCTTGCCGGGCTTCTTACCATGAAGGACATCGACAAGGTCCAGAAGTACCCCAATGCCTGTAAGGACAGCAAGGGCCGCCTGCGCGTCGGCGCGGCCATCGGCGTGGGCCCGGAAGGCGAGAAGCGCGCCGCCGCCCTCATCGCCGCGGGCGTTGACGTGCTCGTGCTCGACTCCGCGCACGGCCACTCCAAGAACATTTTGGATGCCGTGTCCGCCATCAAGGGCGCGTTCCCGGATTGCCAGCTCGTCGCGGGCAACGTGGCGACCTATGAAGGCGCCCGCGCCATGCTGAAGGCCGGCGCCGACACCGTGAAGGTGGGCATCGGGCCCGGCTCCATCTGCACCACGCGCGTCGTGGCCGGTGTGGGCGTTCCGCAGGTCACCGCCATCATGGAATGTTCCCGCGCCGCCCGTGAAATGGACCGTTGCTGTATCGGCGACGGCGGCATCAAATTCTCCGGCGATGTGGTCAAGGCCCTCTCCGCCGGAGCGAATTCCGTCATGGTCGGCAGCCTGCTCGCGGGCACCGAGGAAAGCCCGGGCGAAACCATCCTCTATCAGGGCCGTACCTACAAGATCTATCGCGGCATGGGTTCCATCGACGCCATGAAGGAAGGCAGCTCCGACCGTTACTTCCAGCAGAAGAGCAAGAAGCTCGTCCCCGAAGGCATCGTGGGACGCGTGCCCTTCCGCGGCTTGGCCAGCGAGACCATTTACCAGCTTGTGGGCGGCGTCCGCTCCGGTATGGGCTACTGCGGCGCGGCGACCATTCAGGAACTCTTCGAAAAATCCCAGATGGTGGAAATCTCCGCCGCGGGCCTGCGCGAAAGCCATGTCCACGACGTCATCATCACCAAGGAAGCTCCCAACTATCGCGTGGACAACGCGTAAGTCCCCTTTCGGCGGGGAGGGTCCTCCCCGCCGCCTTCCCGGACGCCCCGGGATTCTCATTGACACTGACAGACTCTGAGACAACGCTGTCTCTCGAACAAAAGGACATACGATGCCCAGTAAAGTTATCATTATAGACTACGGCTCTCAGGTTACGCAGCTCATCGCCCGTCGGGTGCGCGAAGCCGGCGTCTATTCCGAAATCCACCCCTGCGTCGTCACCGCCGCGCAGGTGAAAGCCATGCAGCCCTCCGCAATCATCCTGTCGGGTGGCCCCGCGAGCGTGGGGGAAAAGGACGCTCCCGCGCTGGACAAGGGATTCCTTGACCTCGGCGTGCCGGTCCTCGGCATCTGCTACGGTATGCAGCTTCTGGCCTTCAACCTCGGTGGTGGGTTGGAACAGTCCGAAACCCGCGAGTATGGCCCCGCCGACTTGCGGTTTGTCCGTTCCTGCGCCCTGTGGGACGGCATCGATCTGACCAAGCTTTCCCGCGTGTGGATGTCCCACGGCGATACCGTGAAGACGCCTCCGGCGGGTTTCCTCGTTACCGGCAGCACCGATACGCTCGAAGTGGCGGCCATGGCCGACGAGGCCCGCAAGATCTACGCCGTGCAGTTCCACCCCGAAGTGCACCACTCCGTGGACGGCGACACCATGCTCCGCAACTTTCTGTTCAAGATCGCCAAGATCACTCCGGACTGGACCATGTCTTCCTTTGTGGAGCGCGTGATCAACGAAGTGCGCGAAACCGTGGGCGACGGGCATGTGGTCTGCGCGCTCTCCGGCGGTGTGGACTCCACCGTGGTCGCCGTGCTGCTGCACAAGGCCATCGGCAAGAACCTGCACTGCATCTTTGTGGATAACGGCGTGCTCCGCTCCGGCGAAGGCGACGAGGTCGTCACCTACCTGCGCGAGCACTTCGATCTGAACCTCAAGCTGGTGAACGCGCAGGATCGTTTCCTTGATCTGCTCGCCGGGGTCGAAGACCCTGAGAAGAAGCGCAAGATCATCGGCCATACCTTCATCGACGTCTTCGATGAAGAGGCGCGCGCCATCGGCAACGTGGAATGGCTGGCTCAGGGGACCCTCTATCCCGACGTGATCGAGTCCGTGTCCCACAAGGGGCCGAGCGCGGTCATCAAGAGCCACCACAACGTGGGCGGCTTGCCGGAAAAGATGAACATGAAGCTCATCGAGCCGCTGCGTGAACTGTTCAAGGATGAAGTGCGTCAGGTGGGCGCGGAACTCGGTATGCCCGAATCCGTCATCTGGCGTCAGCCGTTCCCCGGTCCCGGCCTCGCCATCCGCGTGATCGGCGAAGTGACCCGTGAGCGGTTGGATATCCTCCGCAAGGCCGACACCATCGTGCAGCAGGAACTGCGTGATGCCGGCTGGTATCGTAAGATTTGGCAGGGCTTCGCCGTGCTGCTCCCGTTGAAGACGGTGGGCGTCATGGGCGACGGGCGCACGTACGAGCATGTCATCGCCCTGCGCTGCGTGGACAGCGTGGACGCCATGACCGCCGACTGGGCACGTCTGCCGTATGATCTGCTGGAACGGATTTCCAGAAGGATCATCAACGAAGTCAAGGGAGTGAACCGTGTGGTGTACGACGTCTCCTCGAAGCCGCCGAGCACCATTGAATGGGAATAGCGAGGCATTATCATGTTTGGTATTGGCGGTACAGAACTGCTGGTGATTCTCGTCGTAGCGCTGATTGTCCTTGGTCCTAAAAGCGTTCCTCAGATCGCACGGACGCTCGGCAAGGCCATGGGCGAATTCCGCAAGGTTTCTACGGAATTCCAGCGGACACTGAATACGGAAATCGAGCTCGAAGAGCACGAAAAGCGCAAGCAGGAAGCGGAAAAGGAACTGTTCGGCACCGAACAGAAAGCCACCGCGGCTACGAAGCCCGCTGAAGCGGCTTCTCCCGCCGCCAAACCGGCCGCCGCAGCGACGGCAGCCGCCCCGACGGAAACCGACGCTTCCGTAAAGGGTTAGGCATGACAGAACGCGAAGACAAGACCCCCGTCGCGCCCTCCGGCGCGGCGGAGGAACAGGAAATCTTGCTGGATTCCCCGATTGTGGAGTCCGAGGACGAGCCCGGGGCGGTAGACGCTCCGGGCGTCTCCGGTTCGAAGGAGCCGGACGAAGCCGCCGTTGAATCCACGCCCGTGGTTGAAGAAGACGCCGTCGAACCGGTTCCTCCGGTTGAGGAAGCCATTGCCGGGAATCCGGAAGCGGCGGCCTCCGCCGATGCCGACGCTTCGGCGGGGCTGCCCGAAATCCCCGAGGGCGCGTCGTCGGCTTGGCCGCAAGAGGAAACATTGCCCGCGCCCGCCGCTGGCGGTGAGCCTCCGGCCCCCGTCGATCCTCCTTCCGGGGAGGAAGAAGAGCCGGAAGAAGAACGGCCCATGACCCTGCTGGAGCACCTCGGGGAGCTGCGCAAGCGCCTCGTGCGTGGTTTCTTGGCCATCCTGATCGGCTTTTTCGCCTGTTACGGCTTCGCCCAGCAGTTGTTCTATTATCTTTCCCTGCCGCTGTTGAAGGTCATGCCCGCCGACTCCAAGTTCATTTATACAGGGGTTGCGGAAGGCTTCTTCGTCGACATGAAGGTCGCGTTCGTGGCCGGCGTGTTCGTGGCGTGCCCGTTCCTGTTCTATCAGATCTGGGCGTTCATCGCGCCGGGCCTGTACGAGGAGGAAAAGAAGTACATCATCCCGTTGGCCCTGTCTTCGGCGCTGTTCTTCATTTTGGGCGGGGTGTTCTGTTATTTCGGGGTATTCCCGTTCGCTTTCGAGTTTTTCATGAGCTATTCGACCGACAATATCGTGGCGATGCTGTCGATCGACAAATACTTGAGCTTCGCGCTCAAGATGGTGCTTGCCTTCGGGCTTATTTTCGAAATGCCGCTGTTCAGCTTCTTCTTGGCGCGTATGGGCCTCATCACCGCGCAGAAGATGCGCGAGGTGCGCAAATACGCCATCTTGGCCATTTTTGTCGTCGCCGCCATCCTGACGCCGCCGGACGTGTTCTCGCAGCTTATGATGGCGGGCCCCATGATTGTGCTGTATGAAGTCAGCATCTGGGTGGCCGTGCTTGTGGGCAAGAAGAAGGCGGAGCGGGAAAAGGCGGCCGAGGAAGGTGGAGCATGATCCGTACCGGACACGTCGCCAGAACCACGGCGGAGACCGATATCGATTTGACCTTGTGCCTTGAAGGCAGCGGCAAGACGTCCGTCGCCACCGGTTTTGGCCTGCTTGATCACATGCTCACCCTAACGGCGTTCTGGGCCGGGTTTGATTTGTCCCTGACCTGCAAGGGCGATACGCATATCGATGCGCATCACTCCGCCGAAGACATCGCCCTCTGCCTTGGCCAGGCGTTCGCTCTGGCCGTGGGCGACCGGAAGGGCATTGCCCGCGTGGGGTTCGCCCGCGTGCCGATGGACGAGGCGCTTGCCGAAGTGACGCTCGATATTTCCGGGCGCCCGTGGCTGGAGTGGCGGGGTGACGAGTTGCTGCCGCCCGTGCTCGCGGGTGAGGAGCGTGACGTCTGGCGCGAGTTCTATAAGAGTTTTGCCGCCGCCGCCCGCATGAACGTGCATGTCGCGTTTCTGTATGGCCGGAACGGGCATCATTTGCTGGAATCCGCGGCTAAGGGGTTGGGGCTTGCCTTGGCTCAGGCCGCTTCTCTCACAGGTAACGTGGTGCGGAGCACCAAAGGGAGTCTCGACTGATGAGCAGACTGACCCGCCGTTTTTTCTGTCTCGCGGTTTTGGCCGTATCCATATCTCTGCTTGCGGCCTGTCAGAAGACGACGCCCAGCACTCCGGACCTCCCCGATTTGAAGGTCGGCGTCGTCGGCGTGGAACAGCCCAAGGGGACGACAGATTTGCTCGCGGGATTCATTCCCGAAGATCGCGTGTTGGCCTCGGATCAGGCTGTGGCCACGTTCAATGAAGAACTCATGAAGCTTTTGAAGACCACGACGCACCGCTCGTACGTGTTCATCCCCAAGGCCGGGGGCGCTGATCCTCGCGAACGCAATGGCGCGCTGGCCCACTGGGCCAAGATCGGGAAGGACATGGGCGTGGATCTGCTCATCGTCCCGCAAATCCTCGACTGGCGTGAACGGGCCGGGAGCAGCGCGGGTGTGACGACGTCCGCCGCCGTGAATATGGACTTCTATCTGATTGACGTGCGCGAACCCGGCGGCGCGTTGGTGTCCCGCTCCCACTTCAAGGAAAAGCAGGTCGGCCTGAGCGACAACCTGATGAACTTCGATACGTTCCTCAAGCGCGGCGCCAAGTGGCTTACGGCGCAGGAGCTGGCGATGGAAGGGATGCAGAAGATGATCAAGGAGTTCGGTTTATGATCCTTTTTCCCGCAGTGGATATCAAAGGGGGGCAGGCTGTGCGCCTCAGGCGCGGGCGTGCCGACGACTCCACGGTCTTTTCCGACGATCCTGTTGCGGCGGCGCTGCAATGGCAGGAGCAGGGCGCAAAGTTCCTGCATCTTGTGGATCTGGACGGCGCGTTTGAAGGTGTGTCGCCGAATACGGATCTGGTCCGCCGGATTTGTGAAGCCCTTTCCATCCCCGTACAGCTTGGCGGCGGTATCCGTGACGAGGAAACCGCCCATCGCTGGCTTGATGCGGGTGTGGCCCGTCTGATCATCGGTACGCTGGCTCTGGAAGATCCCGCCCGTTTCGCGGCGCTGTGCCATGCCTGCCCCGGTCGCATCGGCGTTTCGTTGGATGCGGAAAACGGACGCCTGAAGACCCGTGGCTGGGTGGGGGATACGCCGTATACGGTGGATGATGTGGTTCCCCGTCTGGCTGAAGACGGCGCGGCATTCCTCGTGTATACCGACATCGAGCGTGACGGTATGCAGACCGGTGTGAACGTGCCCGCCCTGACGCATCTGGCCCGGACGAGCAAGGTGCCGGTGATTGCCGCCGGCGGCGTTGCCACGTTGGATGACGTGAAGGCGTTGTATCCGCTGTCGGTATCCGCGAACCTTGAAGGCGCGATCAGCGGACGGGCTATTTACGAAGGCACGCTGGATCTGCGCGAGGCCATGAGCTGGATCGCCGCGCAGGAGCGGTAGTTTTGACGTGGGGGAAGGGGAGAGCACCCCACGGTTCTCCCTCCCTTGCCCCACGCCCCCAACACTCCCTCTCCCAAGACTTTTGGCGTTATCGGATCCTTGTTCGGAAAGGTGCTGAAAGCGAAAGCGTGGGCGTGCCTTTCAGTTTTTGGGGAGAGGGGCTGTTTGGGAAGGGAAACCATTCCGTAAAAATGGCGGGGAAGAAGGCGTACCTTTTAAAGATGGCTTTGGAGACTGTTTTTGGCGGGGCCATGAAAAAAACGGTTGACTTTCATTCCGGGGTTCGCTAAAAGCTTCCTCACGCATGGGGTTGTAGCTCAGTTGGGAGAGCGCTTGAATGGCATTCAAGAGGTCGTCAGTTCAATTCTGTCCAGCTCCACCAGATTTTTAAAGCTGATTCAATTTGGATCAGCTTTTTTTATTGCATGAAGTTGCATAATAAAATGGTTGAGGAGCCTTTCCGACCGCCTTTGAGGCGGGATACGGAAGGCTCCTTATTTTTTTGCTCATATCCCGAAACGGGACACGCGGAGATGGCAGCCGCCTCTGCCCGTGCGGGCCGTAAAATCCTGATGGTACGCTTCGGCGGGGTAAAAGGCGGAGGCCGGGAGCAGTTCGGTGGCCACCGCATAGCCGTGTTCCCTGAGCTTTTCCATGAGGGAAAGGGCTGTGGCTTTCTGCCGCTCATCTTTGTAGAAAATCGCTGAACGGTATTGTGTGCCGATATCCGGGCCCTGTCTGTTGATCTGGGTAGGATCATGGATTTCAAAGAACAGGCGGGCGAGTTCCTCGAAAGAAACCTTTGCCGGATCGTAGGTTACGCGGACCGCTTCGGCGTGGCCGGTCCCGCCCGTGCAGACCTGTTCGTAGGTGGGGTTCGGCACCGTACCTCCCGTGTAGCCCGACTCCGCGCCACAGACACCGGGGACGGACTGGAAAGCGTCCTCCACTCCCCAGAAACAGCCGCCCGCGAAGATGGCCTCTTCCGTGCATTCGGATGTTTTTTCTGGTATGAATGCAAGCGACAAGGAATTGACGCAATGCCGCGTGTTTTTTTGGGTGAAGCGTTCGCCTTCGAAGACATGCCCCAGATGGGCCCCGCAGGCGGCGCAGACGATTTCCGTCCGGTGGCCGTCCGGATCGGGGCGGCGGAGCACGGAGCCGGGCACGGCGTCGTCAAAGGACGGCCAGCCGCATCCGGAGTCGAACTTGTCGCCCGAGCGGTAGAGCGTTGCGCCGCAACGCCGGCAGGCATAGGTTCCGTCGGCCTTATGGTTCCAGTAGCGCCCGCTGAACGGCGGTTCCGTCGCGCCGTGGGCGATGACCTGTTCTTCGTCGGGAGTGAGGGGTCGCATGGTGCCTCCTTGTGTTATCAGCATATATGATACAAGTATGATCCCTGAGTGGAAAGACAATGATACCTTTTGCCGGGCCCGGTTAGGGATGGCACAACTTTTTATTTCGGAGAAAGTATGGTCTCAACTGCCGTTCGTACCTTTGCGAGGGGCATTCCCTGGAATCTCTTTTTGCTGACCCTCGGATGCGGCCTGTTCGCACTCGGCGTGAAAGCCATCGCCATTCCCCATATGCTCATTTCCGGCGGCGTATTCGGGACGGCGCTTCTGATCAATTACATGACGGAAACCCTGAGCCCGGCCGTGTGGAATGTGCTGCTCAACATTCCTATCTTTATTGCGGGCTGGCTGTTCGTGGGGCGGCGTTTCGTCCTGTACAGCCTGTACGGGCTGGCCGTGGTCTCCGTGGCCACGCAATATTTGGACATGACCATCAACATCACCGATCCGATTCTCGCGAGCATCGCCGCGGGCTGCATCTGCGGGCTCGGGCTCGGCATCGTACTGCATTCCATCGGCTGCGATGGCGGGTTGACCATCATTTCCATCGCCCTGCACAAGCGGTATGGCATCAGCGTCGGGCAATTCAGCCTGCTGTACAACATCACGCTGTTTGTACTGGCCTTTTCCATGTATAATCCGGACAGCATGTTGTATTCGCTGATCATGATTTTTGTGTACTCCAAGGTGATGGACTACGTTTCGACCATCTTCAACCAGCGGAAAATGGTGTTGATCATTTCCACGCAGCACGCCGCAATCCGTGAAGACATCCTGACGCATCTGCACCGGGGGGCCACGCTTCTGTCCGGTTCCGGCGGTTTCACCGGCGAGCAGAGGCCCGTGCTGTTGACCGTCGTGCAAAACTATCAGATCCGGCTGTTGGAAGAGCTCATTTTCCGGCATGACAAGCAGGCGTTCGTCATCATCGAGAACACGCTGAACGTCCTCGGCAAGGGGTTCTCCTGTGTAAAGGAATATAAATGAAGAAATGCACCTTGCCGGTCGCGGATCCGCTTTTGAAGGGGCTCTGTCGATTTCCTCCGGCAGGGTTTTCTGGTATCTGAGAGGCAGCGAGCCGGAATATCCGGCACGCGATCCGACACCTTCAACCGTGGAGAACCGTCATGTCCGAAGAACAACAGGTGCGCCTGAACGTGCATACCGAGAAAATGGGCACCTCCTACGCGAATGCCTTTCAGGTTCGTTACTCGCAGGATGACGTGCTGGTTTCCTTTGGCGTCAGCCTGACCGATCTCTCTGCCGAGCCGGGTGTGAAGGGCGTCGTCACCGCCGACATGCTGGAGCGTATCGCCATGACGCCCCGTACGGCCAAACGCTTGACGCTGACCCTTATCCAGAGCCTCCGCGAATACGAGGCCCGTTTCGGCGAAATCGCCGTCGAGGAGAAGGCTCCCGAAGAGGAATAGCCTCACTTGGTGCGGAATGGTATCGAAAAGGAAAAAGGCCGGATGTGTCCGGTCTTTTTTTATGCCTTGCAAAGGAGGAGGCGCGGCGGCGGAGCTTGTGCGGGCATCCTTATGCCGAGCGAAAGGCGTATGCATGTGAACGGTGTCGCGCGGAGCCGGTGCTGGGCATTTGCAGTTATAAATCCTCATAAAGGAAAATGGATATGGTTTGTTCGCGTCGTCCGTATTGGAGGCCTTGCGTTTTGCAATCCATCCGGCGGATGACGCCTTTTTAGAGGGGGCAACCTGCCTGTATGGGGTGTTTCCGGGCTCTGAAAACATTTTTTTGCTCCCTCCGTTCTCCCTTCTGAAGGAAAAGGGCGGGCCGGTTCTCATGCGTTTTGCAACGGTGGATTGCATTATGTAATGAACTTCTGTGTGCTCATTTTTCTAATACTGTAAAATCATTGGCTATACATTTTGGCACGCACCTTGGATAGATGGTTGTTGAAATCCTGCGGGTCGGAAACACCGACGTCCGCGTTACGTTCAAGGAGCTTGTCATGGATTTGTTTGACCTTGTTGGCCTCGCCTGCGCGGCAGGTCTTTTTGCGTACATGCTGTACGCGCTGTTCAAGCCGGAACGGTTTTAGGAGGATGATATGATCCTGCGAGATCTGTTGCAGCTTGTCCTGTTCATCGGCCTTTTAGCGGCGCTCAGCCCGCTGTTGGGTCGGTATGTCCATCAGGTTTTTTCCGGCCGCCGCACCTTCCTGCATCCTATCCTGGGGCCGGTGGAGCGGGGCGTGTACTCGCTGTCCGGCATTCATCCCGACGAAAACCAGACGTGGAGCCGGTACGCCGTCAGCCTCATCGGATTTTCCCTTGCGGGGTTCCTGCTCACGTTCGGGGTACTGCTTTTTCAGGATAAGCTGCCGCTGAATCCGCAAGGCTTCCCCGGCCTTTCGTGGGATTTGGCCCTGAATACGGCGGTCAGCTTCCTGACGAATACGAACTGGCAGTCCTACGGCGGCGAAACCACCATGAGCCATTTCTCGCAGATGGTGGCCCTGACCTATCAGAATTTCGTTTCCGCAGCCGTCGGCATCGCCGTGTGCGCCGCGGTCGTGCGTGGCATCGCCCGCAACGAATCCTCGTCCATCGGCAATTTCTGGTCCGATCTCGTGCGCATCACGCTGTACGTGTTGATGCCTTTGAGCATCATCGGGGCGTTGATCATGCTCTGGCAGGGTATGGTCCAGAATTTCGACGCGGGCGTTACCGCGACCACGCTTGAGGGCGGGAAGCAGTTCATCGCCACCGGGCCCGTCGCTTCGCAGATTGCGATCAAGCTGCTCGGGACCAACGGCGGCGGCTTCTTCAACGTGAACGCCGCGCATCCTTTTGAGAACCCCACGGCGTTGGCCAGCTTCCTCCAGTCTTTCTACATCCTGATCATCCCGAGCGCGCTGGTGTTCTTCCTCGGGGATGCCGTGGGCAGCCGCCGTCACGCGTGGACGGTCTGGGCCGTCATGCTGGCCCTGTTCATCGGCGGCGTGCTGTGGATCTACTTCAGCGAGCTGCACGGTACGCACCTCCTGCAGCAGATTGCGGGCGGGGCCGTACCCAACATGGAAGGCAAGGAAGTGCGTTTCGGCGTGTTCGGCACCTCGCTGTTCGCGACGGCGACCACGGACGCCTCCTGCGGCGCGGTCAACGCCATGCACGACAGCCTGACGCCGCTTGGCGGGATGCTGGTGCTGTTCAACATGCTGCTCGGCGAGATCATCTACGGCGGCGTCGGGTCCGGCCTGTACGGCATGATCCTGTTCATCCTGCTGACCGTGTTCATCGCCGGCCTGATGGTGGGCCGCACGCCCGACTATCTCGGCAAGCGTATCGAAGGCCGCGAGATTACGTGGTGCATGGTGGCCCTGCTGGCCTGCGCCACACCGATCCTGTGCTTCTCCGCCGTGGCGGCGGTGAGTTCGTGGGGAACGGGCGCACTGAATAATGCCGGGGCGCATGGCCTTTCCGAAATCCTTTATGCCTTCACGTCCGGCGCGCAGAACAACGGGAGCGCCTTTGCGGGGCTTTCCGCCAACGTGCCGGTGTGGAACGTTTTGCTGGCCCTCGCCATGTTCATTGGGCGCTTCGGCGTGATGCTGTCCATGCTCGTGGTGGCGGGTTCCCTCGCCGCGCGCAAGAAGCGTCCGATTTCGGATTCTTCCTTCCCCGTGGAAGGGCCTACCTTCGGCCTCTTGCTGCTCGGGATCATCTTCATCGTGGGCGCGCTGACCTATCTGCCCGCCCTGTCCCTCGGCCCCATCGTGGAACAGTTCCAGATGATGCGGGGAATGATGTTTTAAGAGCGGCGAAGGGAACATCAACTGATTTATTCAATCCGAGCCTGTTGGGATAAGACAGGCATAGGACCGAGTGGGTCCGGGGGGAATCATTCCCCCCGGCGGGTGCAGGGCGGAGCCCTGCCGGGGAATGGGGCGAGCCCCGCCTCCTCCCTCCGGTCCGCCAAGGAGATTTTTCATATGCGTCACCATTCTCAGGAAACCGCGCCTTCGCTGTACGTTCAGGCCGCCAAGGACGCCTTCCGCAAGCTCGATCCGCGCGTGCTCGTGCGCAATCCCGTCATGTTCGTGGTCGCCGTCGGCTGCGTGTTTACGACGGCCTCGTTCTTCTCCCGCGTGGTGACCGGCGCCGACGCCGGATTCAGCGGCCAGATTTCCCTGTGGCTGTGGTTCACCGTGCTGTTCGCCAACTTCGCCGAGGCGCTGGCCGAGGGGCGGGGCAAGGCGCAGGCCGACACGCTCCGCAGCGCCCGTACGGACACCGTCGCGCACCGGCTGCTTTCGGACGGAACCGTGGAAACCGTATCCGCTTCCGAGTTGGCCCCCGGCGACCGTGTGGTCGTGGAGGCGGGCGACATGATCCCCGCCGACGGCACGGTCGTCGAAGGTGTGGCAGCCGTGGACGAATCCGCCATCACCGGCGAGTCGGCTCCGGTCATCCGTGAATCCGGCGGCGACCGCAGCGCGGTTACCGGCGGGACCACGGTGCTTTCCGACCGCATCGTCGTGAACGTCACGCAGGAGCCGGGCAAGTCTTTCCTCGACCGCATGATCGCGCTTGTCGAAGGCGTGGAACGGCAGAAGACCCCCAACGAAATCGCCTTGAACATCCTGCTTGCCGGGCTGACCCTCATCTTCATGCTGGTGGTCGTCACCCTGAAGCCGCTGGGCCTTTACCACGGCATCAACATTGATATGGTCGTGCTGGTGGCGCTGCTGGTGTGCCTCATCCCGACCACGATCAGCGGCCTGCTCGCGGCCATCGGCATCGCCGGGATGGACCGCCTGCTCCAGCGCAATGTGCTGGCCCTGTCGGGCCGCGCGGTGGAGGCCGCCGGGGACGTGGATGTGCTGCTGCTCGACAAGACCGGGACGATCACGCTCGGCAACCGCATGGCCTCGGCGTTCCTGCCTCTGCCCGGCGTGAATATCGATGAAATGATGCAGGCCGCCTGCCTTGCCTCCTCCGGCGACGAAACTCCGGAAGGCCGTTCCATCGTCGAATTGGGGAACACCCTCGGCGTGTCCCTGAATGGGGTGCCGCAGGATGTGGTCAGCGTGCCGTTCACGGCGGAAACCCGCATGAGCGGCGTGGATGCCGCCGGAGAACAGCTCCGCAAGGGTGCGACAGATTCCGTGCTGCAGTGGGTGCACTCGCTCGGGCTTCCCGAACGCCGTGAGGAATTGAAGACCCTCGTCGATCCCGTGGCCCGTGAGGGCGGTACGCCGCTGGTGGTGGCCTCCTCCACGCGGGGCGTGCTCGGCGTCATCCAGCTTAAGGACGTGGTCAAGCCCGGTATGCGCGATCGTTTCGACCGCATCAGGGCCATGGGCATCAAGACCGTGATGATCACGGGCGACAACCGCCTCACCGCGCAGGCCATCGCCGCGGAGGCGGGGGTGGACGACTTCCTTGCCGAAGCCAAGCCCGAGGACAAGCTGCAGCTCATTCTGGATCTCCAGAAGGAAGGCCGTCTTGTGGCCATGTCCGGCGACGGCACCAACGACGCTCCGGCGCTGGCCAAGTCCGACGTGGGGCTGGTCATGAACACCGGCACGCAGGCCGCCCGCGAGGCCGGGAACATGATCGACCTCGATTCCGACCCCACCAAGCTCATCGAGATCGTGGAGATCGGCAAGCAGCTTCTGATTACCCGGGGCGCGCTCACCACGTTCAGCCTCGCCAACGACGTAGCCAAGTACTTCGCCATCATCCCTGCGCTGTTCATGGCGGCCCTGCCGGAGCTCGGCGTGCTGAACGTCATGCACCTGTCCACGCCGCAGAGCGCCATCCTGTCCGCAGTGATCTTCAACGCCCTGATTATCATCCTGCTCATCCCGCTGGCGCTCAAGGGCGTGCGCTACCGTCCCCGTTCCACGGCTTCGGTCCTGCGCGGCAACCTGTTGGTCTACGGGCTCGGCGGCGTCATCGCCCCGTTCATCGGCATCAAGCTCATTGATATCGTGATTTCCGCCGTCGGCCTCGTCTAGCCGCGTCGGTACATATAACCTGAAGGGGCGTTCGTTCCTCTCCAACTCCGGAAGTCTCCTCCGCGTGCGTCCCTTCAGGTTTCTTTTTCACATAAGGATATACGTCATGTTCAAGCTCATTCGTCAGTCCGTTCTGTCCACGCTGTGCCTCGCCGTCCTTTTGTGCGCCGCTTACCCGATGCTCGTCACCGGGGCGGCCGACGCCTTCTTCCCTAAAGAAGCGGCGGGTTCGCTGATCCTGCGGGACGGCGCGATCGTCGGTTCCGCCCTCATCGGGCAGCCGTTCTCCAGCGCGAAGTATTTCCATCCCCGCCCCTCAGCAGCCGGGTACAATGCCGGTTCCTCCTCCGGTTCCAACTATGGCCCCACCAGCAAGGCTCTGGCCGAGCGCGTCCGGGCCTCGGAACAGGAGCTGCGCGCCGAGCGGCCCGAAGGCGTGTTGCCCGTGGATATGCTGACCGCTTCGGGAAGCGGCCTTGATCCTCATATTTCCCCGGATGCGGCCCTGATGCAGGTCCGGCGCGTGGCCGAAGCCCGCGGCCTGTCTCCGGAAGCGGTGGAAAAGCTCGTGCGCGGCCATGTGGAAGGCCCGGAATGGGGCGTGTGGGGCGAACCGAAGGTCAATGTGCTGCGCCTCAATCTGGCTCTTGACGAACTCCGGTAGCCGGGCGAGGAAAGAAGTACTTTCCGTGTCGGGAGGATGGTCATGGACGGTTTCGCGGAACTCATCGAACGCAAACGGCAGGGGTCCCTTAAAGTCTATCTGGGATACGCGGCCGGCGTGGGGAAAACCTACGCCATGCTGCAGGAGGGGCTGCGCCTGAAACAGCAGCACGTGGATGTGGTGATCGGGTACCTCGAACCCCACGACCGCCCCGAGACGATGGCGCTCGCCGAGCATCTGGAAACCGTCCCCCCCCGCGAATGGCGCGTGGGGGACGCCGTTTTCCATGAAATGGACGTCGAGGCCATCCTTGCCCGCAAACCGCAGGTCGTGCTGGTGGACGAGCTGGCCCATACCAACGCGGACGGTTCCAAGAACGACAAGCGCTACTCGGATGTGCTCGAAGTGCTGGCGCAGGGCATCAATGTCATTTCGACCATCAACGTGCAGCATCTGGAATCCGTGGCGGCGCGCGTCGAAGAGGCCACCGGCATCGCCGTGCGGGAACGCATCCCGGACACCGTGCTGCGGCGGGCCGATCAGGTCGTCAACGTGGACGTGACCAAAGAGGAACTCCGCGAGCGCCTCCGGCAAGGCAAGATTTACGCGCCGCAACAGGCCGAACGGGCGCTGTCGAGCTTCTTCACCTACGAGAACCTGTCCTTTCTCCGCGAGCTGTGCCTGCGCGAGGCATCAGGGGATCAGGTCCGCAAGATCGAGGCGCAGGAGCTCCTCAAGCCCGCCTTGGCCGGGTATGCGGTGGAGGCGGTCATGGTCGCCCTGAGCTCATGGCCCACCGATGCCGAATCGCTTATCCGCCGTGGCGTGCGTATGGCGAACCAGCTCGGATCGCCGTGTTACGTGGTTTATGTCCGCAGGCCGCAGGAAAGCCCGACCCGCATAGACGCGGGCATCCAGCGCCAGCTTCAGCACAACCTGCAGCTGGCGACGAGGCTCGGCGCGGAAGTGGTGCAGCTTGAAGGCGTGGATATCGCCGAAACGCTGGTGAATTTCGCCAGCGAGCGCAACGTGCGGCACGCGATCTTCGGCAAGTCGCGGCTGTCGCCCTTGCGGGAGCGGCTGCGCGGCTCGTTCCTGCTGGATTTCCTGTATGAGGCCGTGGGCGTGGATGTGCACGTCGCCAACGTCACCCCGAAGTATATCAAGTGAGCGCGTCATGATTGTTCTTCCCACCATGCACAAGCGGATACGCCGCTCCTTTCTGCGTCTCGTGCTGCTGTTCGGGGCGCTCGGGGTTTTGATGGTGACCGGCATCACCATTGCGGGGCGGGTTCCCTCGGAGCTCATCCGTATGAACTACGACTCCATCGCCTACGCGCAGGAGATGGTACGGGCCATGAACGGCATCCGGTTCCCCGAGCTGTACCGCGACACCGATACGCTCGGCTGGGAAAAACGGTTTGCCGACACGCTGGAACAGGCTTCCGGCAACATTACCGAAGAGGCCGAGCGGAAGGTCATTACGGATCTTCAAGCCTCATGGGATGCGTACCGCCAGACTCCGGACGACGCCAATTACCGGGGCCTGCACGCCCGCATCGACGCCCTGGTTCAGGTCAACGAGCGGGGGATGTTCCTGCGGCTCAGCAAGAACGCCCGGTTCCGCGACATCATGATGGCGGTGACGGCCGCGGCGTTCCTGCTCGGCACGTTTTGGGCCTTTCTCCTTGCGGACAGCGTGGCGGAGCGTCTGGCCCATCCGTTGCGGCGGGTGGCGGAACTGTTCCGCGATCGCCCGCAGCTTGGGCGGAAGCTCCATCTGCCGGACCCGCAGACGCTGGAGGTGCGGCTGTTGTTCGATGAGTTGTCCCGCCTGTGGGATCGCCTCGGGGAACTGGACGAGCTGAACGTGCACAAGCTGGTCGTGGAAAAGCGGAAGCTTGAAGTGATCCTCGAGTCGGTCGAGGACGGGGTCTTGGTGCTGAGCGCCGCAGGGGACGTCATGCTGGTCAGCCACCGTATGCTTTCGCTTCTTGGCTTGGCCAAAGATGATGTGCAGGGCAAGCCGTGGAGGGATTTGTCCACCAGCGCGCCCAACTACATGGCCCTGCGGGACGGACTCCGCGACGACATGCAGGGCAAGCAGGAGATCACCCTGCGCGTCGGCGGTGAGGAGCGCATTTATGCCGGGCGTCGGCGGAGCCTGCTCAGCGGCAAAGGCGCGGTGACGGGGCAGGTGTTTCTCCTGAGCGACGTGACCGAGAAGCGGCGGCGCGACGGGTTGCGTTCGGAGATGATGGACTGGATATCCCACGAATTGAAGACGCCCATGCAGTCCCTTGGTTTGGCGGCGGATCTCATGGCCCGGCGTCCGGGGCTGGATGAGGAGATGTCCATGCTCGTTGAGACGGTGGGGCAGGATGCCGCCCGGCTGCGGACCGTGGCCCGGCAGTTTATGGAAATCGCCCGCATGAGCCCTTCGGCGCTCCAGCTTGTCCCCGATACGGTGGATCTTGTCGAGCGCGTGCGCGAGTGGCTGATCCCCTTCCAGCTGGTGGCCCGCGAGTCCGGCGAGCGCCTGCTTCTGAGTATGCCCGAAACCGATATCCCCGTGACCATTGATACTGAGCGGTTTGCGTGGGTGCTGTCGAATCTGGTGTCCAACGCTCTGCGTGTCGGTTCCGTCGGCTCCACGGTGCGGATCGTCATCACGCAGGAAGAGGACGATGCCGTTCTTCGGGTAGAAGACGATGGGCCGGGGATTCCGCCGGAGCTGGAGGCGCGTTTGTTCGAGCCGTTCTCGCACGGACGGACAGCCGGGACGCGTGAAGGGCTGGTCGGGCTTGGTCTGGCGATCACCCGCGATATCGTGGAAGCGCACGGCGGCGTGATCCGCTATGCGCGAAATCCCGGAGGGGGAGCTATTTTCACCGTATTGCTGCCGTTGGCGAAGTAGAGGAAGGCATTGGGAAGGGATGGAAAATTTTTCTGAAGAAAGAGGGGAATCCCCCCACGCTTTTCCCTCACTTCCTCAAAAACATCCCTCCCTTTCCAAAGACTTTTGCGCTTATCGAATTCCTGTTCAGGGGGAGGGTTTGACGCGGGGGTCCGGTTTTGTGAAAAGACAATAGACCGACAGGTAACAATGAATGGAACGCATTTGAAGGCGGCCCGGTTTTACGGCAATCCCCTTGGGCTACGCCTAACCTGCGTCGAAAGCCGGTATTGCCGGTTTGAGCCGACAGCCTTTTTGCGGTAACGAAAAGCGTACGGTCGGCCCGTTCCCGCATAAGGGAACAGGCTGATGCCCGCATAGGAAAGTCTTGGGAAGGAGAGAGGAGGGGGCTTGGGGGAGGGGAGAGGAAACCTTTCTCCAGAAAGGTTTCCTCTCCCCTCCCCCAATTCATCCTCATAAGGAGTCCCACATGCTGCGAGTTCTGGTGGCGGACGACGATCCGGGGATCGTGAGGACGCTGATGCTTGGCCTGAAAATGATGGGCTGCCAGCCCGTGGGCGTGGAGAGCGCGGAAGCCGCGATCAAGGCGCTGGAAGACAAGAGCGCGGACCTGCTGCTGACGGACATGCGCATGGAAGGCATGTCCGGGGTAGATCTTGTGCGGGATGCACATGCGCGCTGGCCTGAGATGATCTGCGTGGTCATGACCGCCTTCGCCTCGTACGAAAACGCCGTGTCCGCCATCAAGGCCGGGGCCTACGATTATTTGCCGAAACCGTTCACCACCGAACAGTTGGAGCACCTCATCCGCAAGGTGGAGATGCTGGTGGACCTCCAGCGGGAAAACTCGCGCTTGCGGGCCGGGTCCGGTGACTGGTTCGACGGGCTGACTTCACCGAAATGCCAGGCTCTCCAGTCCGTTGTGGAGCGGATCGCGCCGAGCGATGCCACAGTGCTCCTGTCCGGCGAGACGGGATCGGGCAAGACCGAGCTGGCTCGGTCCATCCATAGAAGATCGGCACGTGCGGACAAGCCGTTTGTGGAAGTAACCTGCACGGCGATCGCGGAAAACCTTTTCGAATCCGAAGTGTTTGGGCACGTGCGGGGGGCTTTTACCGGAGCGGTGCGCGATAAGGCGGGCAAATTCGAGCTGGCGGACGGCGGCACCCTGTTCCTTGACGAAATCGGGGAACTGTCGGCTACGGCGCAGTCCAAGCTGCTGCGTTTCCTTGAAGATAAGGTCATCGAACGGGTTGGGGACAATAAGCCCATCCGGCTGGATGTGCGCATCATTGCCGCGACGAACCGGGATCTTGCCGCTATGATGAAGTCCGGGACGTTCCGCGAAGATCTGTACTACAGGCTGAACGTATTCGAGTGTACGGTTCCGCCGCTGCGGGAACGGCCCGAGGACATCGAGCCCCTCGCCGCAAAGCTGCTGCGCTCCGCTTCCGCCAAGTACGGCACGCCGCCCACCCTGTCGCAGGCCGCACGCCAGGCGCTGCTGCGGTACGGTTGGCCAGGCAACGTCCGGGAACTGCGGAACGTCATGGAACGGGTCGCGCTGCTCGCCGCCGGACGTGAAGTGACGCTGGCGGATTTGCCGCCCGCGCTGAGCGCCGGGGAAGGGGTGCGGTCCGGTCCGGATGAGGAGCCGCATATCTTGACCCTGCGTGAGCTGGAAGCGGAACACATCCGGCGAGTGCTCGGGCTCGGCGTCAGCATGGAACGGGCCGCCGAACTGCTCGGAATCAACACGGTGACGCTCTGGCGCAAACGTAAGGAACTCGGAGCCTAACGGGCTTCCTTTTTTGGACGGAAGGCCGTACGAAGGAGGCATCTTCCCGGCCCGGCGTCGCAAGCGGGGAAGAGAAGGGCGGAAGGGAGGTTTATATGGGGTTTATCGCCGGGGACAGCGTGTTGGATGCCGCGTACGGGTACGGCATGGTCTGCGATGTGATCAGGAATCCTGACGAAACGTATCCCGTGATCTGTCGGTTCTGGCAGAATGGGCGGCCTGTGGAAATTTCGTATACGCGGGACGGGTTCAACGACGTTTCCGATATGATCCCTTCGCTTGTCCATGCGGGAACCGGTGCCGCGAAAGGGAAGCCTGTGCGCTTGTCCTTTGAGGATTTCGACGAGGAATACAGGGAACTGTTCGGCGGCGCCGGGCAGAAGAAACCTTGAGCGGATGCTTCAGAGTACGGCGCTTCATGAAATGATGAAAAGGATGCCCTTTCGGTTTACCGGGAGGGCATTTTTATGGACTTGCAGATGGTTGGGAAGGGCAGGGGGCTCTCATGGGGAGCGGCTGGATGTTGAAGGGCAATGGCGGAGAGTTCCTGAGCTGTTTATCCCGGCTGAACTGGGATATCGGGAGCAAAACAAGGCGATTGCTTGTGTAAAAAAAGATTTTATCAAAAACAATTCCTATTACTATTGACTTCATGCATGATTTGTTCAAAAATCCGCAAACAGGAGTAGAGGAAGCGTTCGCATTATCGTTTTATAACAAGAGAGGGCAAGATGAGAACCCGTTCCGCTTTGCTGGTGGCCAGCTGCGTTTTGGCCGCTTCCGTCGTGACAGGAGGAGCGTTGAACGAGAGCGTTGGCGCCGACAGGGGGATTCCCCCGAACCACCCTCAGCTGACGAAGTTTTCCAAGGTTTCCGACATAGTGATGGACAAGTGCATGGCTTGCCATTCACGGAATTATGATTTGCCGTTCTATGCTAAAATTCCGGGGATCAAGGAAATCATCGAAAAGGATTTCAACGACGGCCTTCGGGCGATGGACTTGAATCTGGAACTGGTCGAAGCCGCGAAGGACAAGCCGATCGGCGAAGCGACGCTTGCCAAGATGGAATGGGTTATCGTCAACGAAACCATGCCGCCCGCGAAGTTTACCGCCGTGCACTGGGGCAGCCGTGTGTCGTCTGAAGACAGGGCCGCCATCCTCGATTGGGTGAAGGCCTCGCGTGCCGCCCACTATGCCACCGGGCTGGCGGCTCCGCGTCATGCCGATGAACCGCTGCAGCCGCTGCCGGACGCGCTCCCCGTCAATGCCGCCAAGGTGGCGCTCGGTGAAAAGCTGTTCGTCGACAAGCGGTTGTCCGGAGACAATACCGTCGCCTGCGTAACCTGTCATGATTTTTCGAAGGCCGGTACGGACAACAAGCGCTTCGCGGAAGGTATCCGCGGGCAGTTCGGCGACATCAACGCGCCGACCATGTTCAACGCCGCGTTCAACACCAAGCAGTTCTGGAACGGACGGGCCGCGGACCTTCAGGAGCAGGCCGGCGGGCCTCCCATGAACCCCATTGAGATGGGCAGCAAGGACTGGGATGAAATCTGCGCCAAGCTCGCGCAGGACCCCGAACTGACCGCCGCCTTTACCGCAGTCTATCCCGACGGCTGGAACGGCAAGAACGTTACCGATGCCATTGCCGAATATGAAAAGACGCTCATCACGCCGAACAGCCGCTTTGACAAGTGGCTGAAGGGGGACGACAAGGCGTTGACCGCGCAGGAAATCGAAGGCTATCAACGCTTCAAGATGTACCGTTGCTCAAGCTGTCACGTCGGCAAGTCCGTGGGCGGGCAGTCCTTCGAATACATGGATCTCAAGAAGGCGTACTTTGGGGATCGCGGCAACCCGCTCGGCTCCGACGAAGGGCTCAAGGGTTTTACCGGCAAGGTTGAAGATCTGCACCGCTTCAAGGTCCCGAACCTGCGCAACGTCGAACTGACGGCTCCGTATCTTCATGACGGCACCGTAACGACGCTGGACGAGGCCGTACGCATCATGGGCGTGTATCTCTCCGGCATGGACATCCCCAAGGGCGATCGAGATCTCATCGTTGGGTTCCTGCGGACTCTGACGGGCGAATGGAACGGTAAGCCGCTGGCAGGGGAAGCCGTAAAGAACTAGTTGTCCGTAAACGAATAAAGGGCGGCATCGGAAATCCCGGTGCCGCTTTTTTTGATCCTGTCAAAACCTGGGGAAGCTCCATTTCTGGAGCATTTCTTTTGAGAGTGGAGAAAGAAGCCTCAGCGCCGGCACTAAGATTGCGAAAGGGAAATAAGGGATCGTGTAACAACTTTACAGAATGGATACCCTCCGGATTGTTTTCGGGAAAATATGTTCCCGCCGTTCGTTGCAATACGGATCTTCTTGAATGCATTGGAGATACTTTGGGGAACAAGATGTTCGGGTCCCGCATTATGGTACGGAATAAGATGAAAAAACGATTCTTGTGCACGCAGGGTGGTGCGTGGAAAGCCAAACAGGGGAAAAGCGGCTTTTGAAGAAGTTATTGCCGTTTCAGAAGAAGATTTGTATCCGTAATGCTGCTTTTTGTATGAAACCGGACAAACGTTTCCGCGGCTCTAAAAGTAAGATTGCGCAACAGGTTTTCTGGCTTGGACAACTTCTGATAAACGGAATGCCGGCCTCTTGCTCCGCACTCTATTTTTTATTGCAATCAGGCAAAAAATATCTCCCTATGGCCTGACGGTCTATACAAGTCGATAAAAGTCGATTACATTGCTAGGCAATCTACTCGGAGGTGAATGCATGATAAGTGACGCCGAACTGCTGAAGTTGGTTATGGAAAGATATCCCGAACAGCCTACTCCGTTTATCATCGAACAATTTACCGTTCTCAAGGCCGGGCTTATTCAGGCCAATAATAAGCTGGCCGCAATGGATATGGAAGAACCTGTCTGCGAACAAGTGATCATCGAAGAACCCATGCCGGAAGCTGCTGAGGCCGCCCCTAGCGCCGCGCCGAAGAAGAAGTTCACCAAGCGCAGCCTTGTTGTCCGCCCTGAAGAAGCCATTGGGGACGATGTTGTTCAGTGTTGCCTCTGCGGCCGGGGATTTCAGAATCTGACGGCGAAGCACCTTCTGTCCCACGGGATTTCCGTGGATGAATACAAGAAGCTGTGCGGATACGTACCGGAGCAGAAGCTTATCTACAAAAATCTGCTGGAAAAACTGCAGGAAAACGTGCAGAAGGCCCAGCGGTCCAGAGAGCAGAAGCTGTCCGGCGAACACCTGAAATAAGCGAAGGCGGGGCATCCGGTTCGGATGCCCCGTTTCGTGGCGTATGCTTGGGTGGGGAGGCCGGAAAGAGGGGTGGACCTTCCGCCGTCGGGAGTGGTATTGCACTTGTACGGGCCGCTCCCTTGCGGGATGCCCGTTTGGTTTGTGTGCCGTTCGTTGCCCCTGACTTCAACAAACGATTTTTCTGATGCTGGAAACATTGTCCCCGCAAGAGGCCATGACGCTCTTCCGCAATGGCGGCGCCTTTTTTGTGGATGTCCGTACTGAAAAGGAATTTCTCAAACGGGCGATTCCCGGCTGCCCGCTTGTTCCCCTCGACAAACTGGAACGTGAGGGCGGGCTGGACAGCCGTTTTTCCGGCAAGCCGGTCGTCTTTTTTTGCCGCTCGGGAAGCAGGACGCAGAATAAGGCCGAGCTCCTGGAAAGAAGCGCCTCGGGCAAGGCGTATCAGCTTGGGGGCGGGATTCTCGCCTGGGAACAGGCGGGATTTCCGGTTTGGAGCATACGCGAGCTGCTGCCCTGTTTTGCGCAGGAACCGGCTTTTATCTCCGGGGTTCTTGCCTGACTCCTGTATTTTATCTGAGCCTTGCCCCTTCCGCCCTCCTTTTTCTATTGGAACGGGGGGCTTTTTTATGCCTTTCCTCCGTGGAAATAGCCCAAAAAGGCTGGCAGCGCTTGACCGAAAACAGGAAATGTTCTCAAATGTCGGCAGGGGCCGAGAGTGCCGCCCGCTTCATGTTGCTCCTCTTCCGGCGTTTGTCATGGTGAGTGTAATATGTTGTTACTATGGATTTATTGTTTGAAAAGAGTAAGTCCATCGCATCCACAAGAAAATCCGGAAGTTCGTGAGTACGGGTTTGGAGCACGGTTTCGGCATCCGGTGGGAGTGGCTGCAATGAGCGTACTGGTGGAGAGGATTCTTCCCACCGCATAGAGAGGGCAATGAGTATGGCGGAATGCAAGCAAGCCGTGTTGGTTGAGAAAGAAACGGCGCACCGGGATTGCCTCACGGGATGCTACGATAGGATGACGATTCAGCATCTGGTAGATCTGTGTTTTTTGAAAAGCGACGTGCGCCAGTCCCATGCGATGTTTGTTATTGATGTGGATAACTTTAAAAGGGTCAACGATACGTGGGGGCGGGAGTTCGGGGACATTGTGCTGAACGATGTCGCGGCTGTCCTGCGGCGGATATTCCGGCGTTCGGACTATATCGGCAGGATCGGTGACGATGAATTTCTTGTCCTGCTCCGGGATGTGGAGCCGGAACGCCTGTCGGAGAAAAAGGCGCAGGAATTTTATACGGCCCTCGGCACGCTGTTTTCCGCCCGTGGCGATGAGCGCTATAAACCGACGTGTAGTGTCGGCATAGCCCGATATCCAATGGACGGGACTCTCTTCGAGACCGTGTTTCAGAGTGCCGACGCCGCACTGCATGAGGCCAAGCGGCTTGGGCTGAACCGGGTGGCCTTTGCTCCCGGCTGTGAGGGAAGGAAGCGTTAGGAGGCGGAGAGGAAGGGGCCAAGGAGCCTTTCATCCCATTCTGTCTGGTGGACATTGCCCCCAGACTCCTTTCTCGCAGCAATCCCCAATCGTTGAAAGGCCGTGAGCCGGGGAGGTTCCGGCTATAGGCAAGATGAAAAAACGCCCGGTTCTTCGTTACGGAAGAGCCGGGCGGCTGTTTTATAGGGGGATGCGCGGAGGGAAGCTGTGGTGCCGCCTCCAAAAGCGGGGGGATGGATGTTACCCCTTGGAAACGACGATACCCTGTTTGGCGGCCCAAAGGTTGACGTCCTCCTTACGGATGGCGGCGGCCATCATGCCGGGGAACAGGTCTGGAGTACAGGCGAAGGACGGGATGCCGAGGCCGGCGAGTTTGGCGGCGAGGGCCTTGTCGTAGAATGGCGTGCCTTCATTGCTCAGGGCGAGAAGGGTGATGACCTGTACGCCGGACTGTACAAGCTCGTTGGCGCGTTGGAGCAGGTTCTTTTCCACGCCGCCTTCGTAGAGGTCGGAAATGAGCACAAGGATGGTGTTGCGCGGATCGCGGATCAACGACTGGCAGTAGCCCACCGCGCGGTTGATGTCCGTGCCGCCGCCGAGCTGGACGCCGAACAGGAGATCGACGGGATCGTCAAGCTGCTCGGTCATGTCCACCACGGCGGTGTCGAACACGACGAGATGGGTTTTCACGGCGGGCATGGAGGCCATGACCGCGCCGAAGATGCTGGAGTAGACGACCGACGACGCCATCGAGCCGCTCTGGTCGATGCAGAGGATGATTTCCCGCTGGACGCGCTGCGATTTGCGGCCATAGCCGATCAGCGTTTCCGGAACGATGGTTTTGTATTCCTGTTGCCAATGTTTGAGGTTCGCCCGGATCGTACGGTTCCAGTCGATCTCGGCATGGCGGGGGCGCCGGTTGCGCACAGCCCGGTTCAGCGCGCCGCTGACCGCCGTGCGCATGGGCTCCTCAAGCTGCTTCATGAGCGCGTCCACAACCTTGCGGACGACCAGCCGGGCCGTTTCCTTGGTCTTTTCGGGGATGATGCCCCGCAGCGACATGAGCGTGGACACGAGGTTCACGTCGGGCTGTACGCTTTCGAGCATTTCCGGCTGGAGCAGCATACTGTGCAGGTTGAGGCGCTCGAAGGCGTCCTTTTGCATGACTTGCACCACTGAAGACGGGAAAAAACGCCGGATGTCCCCGAGCCAGCGGGCCACGCGCGGCGACGAGGCTCCGCTGCCGCCCCGCAGGCTGTGCCTGCTGTCCGCTTCGTACAGCGCCGCCAGCGCTTCGTCCATCTGCCGGTCTTCGGGGCTCAGCCCGGCAAGGCCGCAGCTCGCCTGAGCCTCTTCGCCGAGCACCAGCCGCCAACGCCGCAAGCGTTCCCCTTCAGCCGTATCCATCATCAACTCCTGCTCGCCCATTGGAGCCGCCGTAAGCCCGGCGTCATCCGTTGAGCGTGTTAGCCTTTGAATCATTTTGATTTTATGTCCTATGACATTCCATGTCTTTGGGGAAGCGTCATTCGGAAGCCAACGCCCTCCATCCGTTTATGCCTGTGCCGTGAGGCCGAGCACGCGCCGCAGCAACGGGACGGGCAGGGCCGCGCGTTCCGCATCCCAACGGGTTTCGGCCTGTTTCTGCATCGGTTTCCCGGCGGCTCGTTTGGCGCGTTCGCCGAGCTGACGGCGCTCGGGAGCGGAAAAGCCCGAGAATGTCCGGCGCAACATGGGAAGGATGTTGGTAAAATGCGTTTCATTCAGGCCGTCCAGCCAGTTGGCGAGCACACCCCACAGGGCGTCGTCATGCAGTAGCACCAACGCGCTTTGGTTCAGGAATCCCTCGATCCATGCGGAGGCCGAGGCGGGCGCGGCCGCCGCCGACAGGGAAAGGCTCATCAGCCGGGCGGCTTCTTCCACAGGGAGGCGCTGCTCGTCGAACAGCAGGCGGACGGCCATGCCCCGCAGCAGCTCGTGGGCCGTCCCGTCGCGCAGGGCCGTCTGATGCAGGGCGGACAGCCAGCTTTCCCAGCGATCTTCGTCTCCGAGAAGCCGGACGGCGTTGTGCGCCGCGATGATGCGGTCACGCATGGCGGCGGCGCTTTCGTCGTCCAGCGAGGTGCAGGCCCCCGGCAATCCGATGGATGCACGGGGGATCAAGCCTTCAAGAACGCGGGCGACCATCCCGGCGTCAGTTTGGCGCACGTTGCCGTAGCGGGCAATGGCCGCCAATGGCGGGATGGCTTCCAGCAGCTGGCCGACGTCGTTGGCTGTGGCGGCCTTTTCTTCCAGCATACGGGTGGCGTGCCCCACGGCGTCCGGCAGATCGGCGAACAGGATGTCGTTCACCAGTTCCGCCAATCGGAGCAAGTCCGCTTCACCGGACAGCTCCACGGCCTTCGCGGTGGCGGCTTCAAAGATGGTGTTTCCCCAGCGGCTGGCGGCGATCACCGCAATGGAGAGCTCGGGCGCCCATTGCATCTCCCAAAGTTCATGGAACGTCCCTTTGGCGTTCCGGCTGCCTCCCGGCGTGGCCCAGCCGATTTCCAACAGCCGCAGGCGGTGCAGGAGGTGGCTGCGCGCCAGATCGTTGGCTTGGCGCAGATCGAGATCCAATACCTTCCGCGCGGCTTCGGGCTTCAGGCGCAGGCTTTTCTGCTGCTGTTCCAGATCCCGCTGGAGCGGGACGGTGGGCGTGGTTTCGGGAATCGTCCCCAGTTTGTCGCCCACGATAAGCTGACGCTCGATGAGGCGCAGCGGCGCGGGGTCGCCCATGCAGACCGTGGTTTGCAGCGCTTCGTAAAGCTCCGGCAAGCCGGGGCGGGGGCGCTCGCGCAGGGCGGCCAACGACGTGGCGAGACGCGAGGCTTCGATGATGTGGGCGGACGAGCAGTCCATGTCCTGTTCGCGGAACAGGCGGGCGGCGTGGGTCAGCCAGCCTATGGCCCGATCGCCCTTGCCGCTGCGCCAGAGGTGCTCATACCACGCGGGAGAGGTCATGCCCGCGCCGTAACCGCTCCGGCTGCTCAGATTGGCATAGGTCCACGGCGTCCATGTCGCCGCGACCTTCATTTTGGGCAGGCCCTTGAGCAGGTCGTTGTCCTGCTTGGCTGGCGTTTCCGCTTCAAGCGCGGGCACATGCCACGCGCCGCAGATCACGGCGATACGCTGGAAGCCTTCCTTTTTCGCCTGCCGCAGCGTTTTGCGCATGTACGCTTCGCGCAGGGCTTCCCGCCGCGTCTCCCGTTCGCCGCGTTCGCGTCTGGGCGCTTCGGCCCGCAGTGTGGTCATGGCTTCACGGATGGCGTCGAACAGCTCAAGGCCGTCGATGCGCTCCTCGACCATGTGGTTCCACCACGCCTCGCCGTCGCCGTATCCGGCGGCGCGTCCGAGCCAGTCGAGCGGATCGCCGTAAACGTCCTCCTGAGCAGACGCCTCATCCCCGGCGTTTCCGTCCGTATCGCCCGTATCGCCGCCTTCAGGCTGTTCGGGGGCAAGCGTATTCGTGGCGGTGTTTTCAGGTACCTGCGCGCCTGAAGCGGGGGCTTCCGTGCCTTCGGCGGCGTCCGTTTTTGTACGTCCTTCCGCGTCTCTCAGCGCTTCCTCCTTAGCCCTGCATTCGTCTTCAAAGGCCTTGTCCAGCCCGAATTGATGGGCGATGGGCAGATCCATGAAGCGCACCGGAAGGGATTGGCCCAAGCCGTACCGCAAGGCCTGCCATTCCGGGGAGAACTCGGCGAAAGGATAGAAGACGGCGCGGCGGGAATCGTCGGGAGCGTACACGAGCAAGGCCACCGGAGGGCACATCCCCGATTCGAGCACGAACGGCAGCACAGATTCCCCATCCGGCGGCCCTTCGATCAACAGGCAGTCGGGCTGCATTGCTTCCAGAGCCCGCAACAGGCTGCGGGCGCACCCCGGCCCGTGGTGGCGGATGCCGAAAAGTCGAACGGTCTGATCAGGCATGGCGAAGCCTTTTGTAAACTGTTGGGGAAGAGTGCCCGCCGAAGGAAGGGGGCTTTCCAGAAAGCCTTTTTCCCCGAATCGACATGCGGGCGTGCGCCCTTCTTCTTGCAACAACTGTGGGGCGGCGTTTGCTCCGTTTGCCCCCAGATGGGTGCACCCTGAGAAACCGGGCATACGGAAACCCTGTTTTCCGGCGGCATACGCATGGCTGAAACGGAAACGGCGCGGACATGGGCCGATTTTCCACCCCCACCGTGCACCACCAGCTCCCTTTGCGCCGCCTCCCCACCGGCCGGAGTTTTTGCGGGTAGGGGGTACGGGGGAGGGAGCTTTCTACAAAAAGCACCCTCCCCGATTCCTTCCCTAATCCACTTCGCGGCAGGCGCGATAGAGATCCTTCCAGTCGGAGCGTTCCTTGACCACTGTTTCGAGGTACTCGCGCCAGACGAGATCGTCCTGCACGGGATCCTTGACCACCGCGCCCACGAGGCTCGCGGCGACGTCGCGGGCGTGCAGCACGCCGTCCCCGAAGTGCGCGGCAAGCGCCATGCCGCTGTTGAGCACGGAGATGGCCTCCGCCGTGCTCATCGTGCCGGTGGGCGACTTGAGCTTGGTCTTGCCGTCTTCGGTCTGCCCGTTCCGCAGCTCGCGGAAGATCTGCACCACGCGGCGCACTTCATGCATCGCCGGGGGCTCGGCGGGAAGCTCCAGCGCGCGGCCCATTTCGGAGACGCGCTTGGACACGATGCTGATTTCCTCTTCCTCCGTGGCGGGCACGGGCAGGATGACCGTGTTGAAGCGCCGTTTGAGTGCGGAGGACAGTTCGTTGACGCCCTTGTCGCGGTTGTTCGCCGTGGCGATGAGGTTGAAGCCGCGCACGGCCTGCACTTCGTCGTTGAGCTCGGGGATGGGGAGGGTCTTTTCGGACAGGATGGTGATCAGCGTATCCTGCACGTCGGCGGGGATGCGGGTCAGTTCCTCCACGCGGGCGATGCGGCCCTCGGACATGGCGCGCATGAGCGGGCTTTCGACCAGCGCGGCGCGGGACGGCCCTTTGGAGAGCAGTTCCGCATAGTTCCAGCCATACCGCATCTGTTCTTCGCTGGTGCCCGCCGTACCTTGGATGATGCGCGTGGAGTCGCCGCTGATGGCCGCCGCCAAATGCTCGGACACCCACGATTTCGCCGTTCCCGGAACCCCGTACAGCAGGAGCGCCCGATCCGTCGCCAGCGTAGCGACCGCCGTTTCGATGATGCGGCGGTTCCCGATATACTTGGCGGACACCGTAAAGCCGTTGTCCAGTTCGCCGCCGAGCAGGTAGGTGCAGACGGCCCACGGGGAAAGCTCCCAGTTGGCGGGCCGCTGGCGGGCGTCGGATTTTTTGAGTTCTTCCAGTTCCTCGGCGAACTGTTGTTCGGCGTGGTGCCGCAGCTTGTTTTCGTTGGTAGCCGTGCTCATGGTTTTCTCTCAGGCAAAGTATTGGTGAAGGGCCTTGCGGGTCCTTATGGCCGTGGTCAGAAAGTCGTACCCGGATCGGCAGAAGGGGGCCCCGTTTTCTCCGTGGGGCCAGCCCTCAAGCAGATCATCCAGCAAGGAAACCGGGAGCAGCCAAAAGGTGGCCTCGATGATGTGCCCCAGCGCGATGGAGGTCTGGTAACTTATTTGGCCGATGCCGTCGGAATGGTCCGCCCAGAAGCGGATCCGCCGGACGAGGGAGTGTCCGCCTTCAAGGGAAAAGGTTGCATCCCCCTCCCATTCGGATGCGGCGAAACGTCCGAACTGCATCACCTGTTTATAGTGTTGCTGTGCGAACGTGGCCCCGCCGCCCGCGGAGGCGGGGCAGGGGAAGCGTTCAAGAAGGGCCGCCTCACGCTCGGGGGGCGGCAGAAGGCCGATGAATGCGAAGGCGCTGAACCGGCCCTTGCCCACGGAAACCTCAATCTGTTCCTTGAACACATGCGCGAGCAGGGCGGAGGCCCATGCCGCATGGCGCTCACGGCGGGCGGCCTCCAGCCAGCTGCGGAGCAACACGTTTCGCCAGTCGGTTTTCTGCGCCCAGTCGATGAGGGCTTCGGGCGACAGGCCGGTATGCGCCTCCCACCACGCCAGCGGTACGCAGCGCCCTATCTGATAGAGCCACCAGGCGCGCGGGCCGAATTCCTCGTACTGCGGCTTTTTTTCTTCCAGCAAGTCCTTTTTCCACTCGGGATCGAAGGATTCCGGGGGCTCGACGGCCGGGAGCGGCGCGGAGAAGGCTGAGGCGATACGCCCGATGAGCCCTCCCCTGGCCTCCGGGACGACGATGCAGGCGGCAAGGCGTTCGCCCATGCGCCGGACATAGCCGCTTTCCGGCAGGCGGACGAGCAGGGAGGCGGCGGCTTGACGCACTTCCTTGCTGCGATCCTTTTCCAGCAGGGTTTCGAGAAAGGCTTCGTCCGCCGTGCTCAGGCCTTCGCCGAGGCATCCGGTAAAGGCGGCGCGTTCGCGGGCATCGAAGGACGCTGAGGCCGTTTCAAAGCGTTCACGGGCCTTGGCGGGATCCTGCGCGCGGAGGGACTTGAGATAGGCTTCGCGCTGCATGAGCGTGCCGTTGTCCCATACTTCGGGATCAAGCTCGTTTTCGGCATTGGTGGCGAAGAGGTTCCATGCGGCGTTCCGTCCGCCGAGCCAGCGGCCGCGTTCCCCGGCGATCAGGGCGATGGGCCCGCGCAGGGACGGCGTGCGGCGCCCAAGCTCCAGCGCCTGCGGGAGCAGCGCCGGAGGGAGCACTTTCCCCGCGCCGAGCATGAGCCTGAAGGCTTCAAGGCGCATACGGTCGGAGCCGCTGGAAAGGACTTGGCGCAATACGTCGATGACGGCGGCCTTGTCGACGGACGCGCGGGGTTCCGGCGGGCAGGGCTCGGGGAGGGCGGAGTCGGCGCGGGGCGGCTGGTACCCCGCCAGCCCGCAGACGGCCTGCACCCCGGCGGCACGGAGCAGCCTGAGCGCTTCGGCGTTTTCGGAGCCGTCCCGCGTGGCGGCGATGGCTTGCGTGAGCCGTCCGGGTTCGCTGTCGTCGGCGGGAAGTTCGGGCGGGCGCTTATCCGTGCCGAGCAGCGCCTGCATGGTCAGGAAGGGCATGTTCATGGGCGGGCTCCTTCTCGCCACAGCGGGGAACCGGACGTTCCGGGCTCCCACGCGCTTAGGGGCTGAAACCGGGCTCCGTCCCATTCGCCCCAGACGCTCAGGGGGCGTCCGCCGCCTTGCGTGAGCAATTCCCAGCCGTCGTTGTCGGTTATGGAGAGAGGGAGGCGGTCGCCTGCATCCGTCTGCAGGAACCACGAATCATCGGAGCGGCAAGGGACGCCGTCGCTGACCATGAGGGGCAGGGGCCATTGCCACGGCTGTGCGGCGATGGCTTTGGCCATGCCTTCCAGCGCTTCGCGGAGGGAAACCGTAGGGATGGGAGCCGTTTTGGCCCGGACGGGATCGCCCGTGGCGATGGCCCGCAGGGGAACCGCGCCCGGATAGAAGGCCAGCGTCATATCCGTAAGGCTGCCGACGACGAAGCTTTGCTCGAAGTGCTTGCCGCCGTGCGAGAAATCCAGCAGCAGGGCCGTGCGCCCGCTGTTTTGCCCGCGCAGCCAGACGCGCCGCCGCCAGAGCCTGTTTTCTTCGGCATAGCCCACGCCGAGCACCAACCAGAGATCGCTCAGGCGTTCCCCGGTGGCGAGCACTTCGTCCTTATCCGGGGACAGGCCGAGGGCGGCACGGACATCCGCCTGTTCCTCCGGGGACAGTGCGTCAAGGTGGCGGAAGGCGTCGATGAGGAGCTGCAGCTGCCCAAACTGGGCCAGCACCACGCCGGGCCAGTCCTCCCCGGAGGACGTGACGCCTTGCAGGTTCCGCAACCGCGCGGCGATGCCGGGAAGCTGCGCGTCGACCATGCGCGCGGCGGCTTCCTCCTGCCAGGCGGGAGTCCCGGAGAGCTGCCCGAGGCCGTGGCGTATGAGGTCGCACATCCAGCGCTCCAGATCGTCCAGGCCGGCAGCCATGCGTTTGAGGCGGGACGCCTCGCGCTTGGCTGCGGCGGCGGGATCGGCGGGCTGGCCCTTGTTTTCCTGCTTTTGCTCCTGACGCGCGGCGCGTTTTTCGCGTGCGTCAAGCCATTCCTTTACCCAATCGGGCGCTTCGCCCTGCGTAAAGGCGGCCTCTTGCTGGACGCGGAGCAGGAGCAGGGCCAGGGAATGCTTGCAGGGAAATTTCCGGCTCGGGCAGGTGCACTTGAAGACCGGCCCGGACAGGTCGGCTTCGACTTGGTAGGGTTTGGAGCCGCTGCCTTTGCATTCGCCCCATACGGCGTTTTCGTTGAAGCCGAGCGTCGGCCACTGGCCGGGTTTGAGCAGAGCTTGCGCCGCCTTGACGGAGGAGGCGTCCGGGGCGAGGGCCAGTACAGATTCGGAGGTGAGTTCCATCGTCTGTCCTGTTGTCGGCGGCCATGCGGCCGCTTCTTAAAGGATCGAAAGAAGGGGGGACGGCGGGACGGGGCCGGCGGAACCCCTTTGCCCTTACGCGGCAGGCCCTGTTCCGGGGCAAGGCCGGCAAGTCAGGCGTTCCTGCGGGAACACCCCACGGTGTTAGAAGCGTTCTGCCATAATGAAGGCTTTCCGGCAACCCGTAACCCTTTCTTTTCAGGGCGCTGTCCGCAAAAAGAGCCCTTTCCTCAAGAGGATGGGAAAAAGGCTCTTTTGTTGGGAAGGCCGCCGTTTGGAAGAGGGAACAACACCGTCGTTCCAACGGGGCGTTTCCCTTTACGGGGAAAGCGGGACGGTTCAGTTCCGCCGCAGGAACCGCGCCAGCACAGCGGTCATGAGCCCGAACACGGCAATGAGGGCAAAGGAATGGCGGAGGCTCGACGCGTGGGCGATGAAACCGATGACCGGCGGGCAGAGCAGGAAGCCGAGGAACCCGATGGTTGAAACCACGGCCAGCGCCACGCTCGGATGCATGATCTGGGATTTCCCGGCCATGCTGTAGCAGACCGGCACCACCGAAGCCGTGCCGAAGCCCACCAGCGCGAGGCCGAACGTCGCCGTGGCCACATGGGGCAGGAGAACGGAGATTAGCAGCCCGGCGGCGATGAGCGCGCCGCTGGCTTGCAGGATACGGATGACCCCGAACCGGGTTACAAGCCCGTCCGCCATGAACCTGCCGCAGACCATCGTGCACATGTATGCGATATAGCCGAGGCGGATCAGTTCCGGCGACGGCTTGATGATCGCTTCGTAGTATACGGCGCTCCAGTCGTACATGGTCCCTTCGCTCGCCATGCAGCCGAAAGCGATCAGCCCGAGCAGGACGACATAGGGATCGATTTTCCCCTTGGGGCGTTTGTGTCCGGGCGCCGTGTCGCGTGACCTGTCGCGCGGCAGGGTTAACCGGAACATGATCGCCACGATGCCCATGCAGACGGCGAAGATGAAACTGAAGTGCACGCGGGTACTGACGGAGAACGCCGCGAACAGCGCGCCGACGATCCCTCCGACGAACCCGGCGAGGCTCCACAGGCCGTGGAAGGCGGCCATGATGCTGCGGCGGTAGAGGCGTTCGACGCCGACGGCCTGTGTGTTCACCGAGATGTTGTGCAGGTTGGCCGCGACGCCGAAGAATACCAGCATGGCGAAAAGCTGCCACGTTTCGCTGATGAAGCCGAGGGCCATGAGGGTCCCCGAATAGAGCAGGGCCGCGAGGAGCAGCATCCTATGGCTTCCGAAGCGGCTGACCAGATAGCCGGACAGGGCCATCGCCGACATCTGCCCCACGGGGATGGCGAACAGGACGCCGCCGAGCTGCGCCTCGTTGAGATCGAGGGCCTGCTTGATGTCGGGGATACGGCTGGCCCAGCTGGCGAAGACCAGCCCTTGCAGGAAAAAGAAGCTTGCCACGGCGAGCCGGTAAAAACTCTTGGGGGACTGAAATAATGGAATGAATGGCATGGGCGTTTCCTTTTGAGGGGGGACTTCCTACCCCAAAGGGGGGCGCTCGTCCAGTTTCCTTTTGGTGACGCAAAGGGGCAAAGCCCCGAGGAGGTATCCGGGGTTGGGCAAGAGCCCCGGCGGATACCTGAAGCATGGGGCTGTACAAGGCGGCGCTCCAAAACGGCCGGGAATATGGAGGGAATGGATCAGGAGTGTATTGTGAAAGCGGGAAGGGAGAAGAAGGCGTTACGCAAGGAGGCAACGCCGGAGTGATGCACGATATGCGCCCGCAGAGAGAAAGCGGCGTCTTCCTCTCGATCGGAGATTTCTCATGAGCAACAAAAGATGTCTCAAAGAAAGGACTATCGGGTTTCCCTTCTTTTCTATATGATGCCGCAAGACGGCACATGAAAAACGGGAGAAAGCCTTCCAGGCTGGCCTTGATAGGCTCTGTTTCCGCTTGCGGCGTTTCGTCTGATTGCGGGAGAAGCCCCGGGATGCCGCATGAATATCACGCAGGGGCACGCTCTGACGGTGTGTTTTTCAAGTCCAGTTTGTCATTCTAGAGAGAACGCACATGATCCAGACCGACCCTATTGCCTTTTCCCCTTCAATTCCTCTCGATTCCACTGAAAAACTTTGGGAATGGCATATCCCTTCGGATCGGCTTTTCTTCAGCAAGGGAACCAGGTTGGCCTTTGGCTTGTCCGATGGGGAAAGCCCCGCCACAATGGCGGCGTTTTTTGAACATATCCCGGAAGGTTGCCTGCAGTCGCTTTGCGAGCTGCGTGAAGGCGTTATCGGCGGGGACAGGGGCTTTCTGGAGACGGCGTATCCGGTCGAAAATTTTTTTGTCCGAGAACGGCTGTTTGTATTGGAAAGGGACGCCGAAGGCCGGGCGATCCGCATCGCAGGGCAATTTGAGATCGCTCCCGGCACGATGGCCTATCTGCCTCCGGTGAGCACCGTGTCCAAAGGGCAGGCGCAGATCTGTTTCTGGAACTGTTCCCTGGAAAAGAGGACGCTGTGGGTCGACGCCAACGGCTCCCGCCTGCTCGGGTATGCCGAGGCCATACCGCGTGTGTTCAACCTTGATGAATGGAAAGAGCGTCTCCACCCCGAAGAAGGCACCGATTGCCGCTATCAGCTCATCATCGAACAGCCGTTGTTCGGAGACGAGCTTACGGATGATCTGCGGGTCCGCAAGGAAGACGGCTCGTATGTCAAAATATGGGTGCGGGGCTCCATCCTGAGCCGGGATGCGGATGGTCGCGACGTCAGCATGTCGGGCACCTGGCAGCCTTTTGGGCTTGTTGAGGAACGCCACGAACAACGGACGCCGGAAAACGGCAGCCTGCTTTCCGCGCTCAATGCAGCCGGGGACGGCCTGTGGGACTGGAACCCCATTACGGACGAAGTGTATTACAGCCCGCGCTGGCTTTCCATGCTCGGGTACACGGCGGAACAGTTCCCCGGACGCCTCGAAACGTGGAAAGAGAAGATCCATCCGGACGATCTCAAAAAAATCGTGGAACCGCAGCGTAAGCTGGCGGATTCCCCGAAATACGGCGACACGTTCGAGTGCACGTACCGCTTGAAGCGCCTGGACGGGAGCTATGCCTGGATCCTCGGGCGGGGTTACGTGACGCACCGCGACGCAAAGGGGCGGGCCACCCGCATCGTCGGCTTGCACACCAACATCACGGCTTCCCAGGCGGACAGGGATTATTTCGAAAAGCTCGCCCAGAACGATGCGCTGACGGGCCTGCACAGCCGGACCTACTTTGATATCAAGCTGGCGAACATCGAGAACAAAGGGATCCGCCCGTTGTGCGTGATCTCCTGTGACGTCAACGGATTGAAGCTGGCGAACGATTACATGGGGCATCTTGTCGGAGACAAGTTGCTCCAGACCGTGGCGGCCTTGTGCAAGGAAAGCGTGCGCACATCGGATTGCGTGGCCCGGATGGGCGGGGACGAGATCGTTATCCTGCTGCCCACATGCCCACGTGAGGCTGGCGAGGAGATCCTTGCCAAGCTGCGGCGGAACTTTGATCGGCACAACGCCTGTTCCGATCAGATGCCAGCACTGGTTTCTTTTGGGCTGGCTTGTGCCGAATCCGCCGATATCCCAGCCTCCGCGATCCTCGTGGAAGCCGATCGGGAAATGCTCAAGGAAAAACGTTCCCACCGGAAAGCGGCCCATGAGCGGATCAAACAGTGGATCGAGCAAAACATGGACGTCGTCGTCTCGATTGAAGACGACAGGTATTAGGCCTTCCCCATTTTGAAAGGCCTTGACGCCGAACGCATATTCAGTGCGCCGCAACACAGCGCGGATTCGGCAAAAATGGTATTTCCGGCAAGATGGCCCTTTGAAAGGCGCAACACTTCAAAGGCAATCTGCCCCAAGACGGAGGCATCCTTTTGGATGCCTTTTTTATGTCCGATGGGGCGACCTTTTCTTGGTTCGCCTTTTTCATGAACGGCACTCACGGCGAGATGACGCGCTTTTCCGGTAACGCCATTCCCATGCGGGGAGGAAATGCCCCGGCCAAATGGAAGGGACCGGGGAGGCTGCGCCGTTTTTTCTTTTCTGCACTGATCTCTTTTTAAAGAACGAGTCGCGTAACATAACGGATATTTCGTTTTTTATGATGGTTTTTGTTCTTTATGACGCGTTGTCTTTCATATTTTCTTCTTGTTTCTCTGTTTTGAATGTGTTTATACAGGTATATGTAGTTTCATTTCGCTGTAAAAACATCTTGAATAGGTTTATGATACGTGTCACATTAAATGAAGCCTATAAAATATTATATTAAATATTTTAGTGTAAAACGTTAAGGCTCATGTGCCATCGAAATGTATGCTGGAAAGGCTCTCCATTCTGCTGGGATGGTTTCCTGATATTGTATTACGGCATTTCCGTA
>ENA-UEPS01000211-UEPS01000211.1-human-gut-metagenome-genome-assembly--contig:-NODE-211-length-53314-cov-15.158236_pt1 | contig 53314 bp, 47 predicted proteins | sample MGYA00242904_ERZ507924 | MGnify/ENA primary metagenome ERZ507924 (study PRJEB26167, sample SAMN06115422) | human gut metagenome | host: Homo sapiens | place: China:Sichuan | collected 2014-10-16...
GCCCCTTTCTCGTGGATCCAGCGCGTCGAAATCGCTGGTGGTTTTCTGGTTCTCTTTTGACATCAAAAGAGAACAATCAGCCTTAATGAAAAAGCGCTCTGCCCCGCGCCGTCGGCGCGCAAAGAAAGTAACTGATTTTACGATAATACAGGAAGTACAAGGAGGCCCACTATGTCCAATATCGTGATCATCGGCTCCGGCCCGGCGGGGGTGTCCGCCGCGCTGTACACTGCCCGTGCGGGGGTGGACACCACCGTCCTCGCTCGGGGGCCGGGTGCGCTTGACCGTGCAGAGCTTATCCAGAACTACTACGGCTTCGCCGCCCCCATATCGGGTGCGGAATTGGAGCGTCAGGGCATCGAGGGGGCCAAGGCTGTGGGCGTTAAATTTGTGACCACCGAGGCCGTGGGTCTGACCTATACTGATAAACTCACTGTAGAAACCCTCGATGGAGATTACCCAGCGGACGCTGTTGTCCTCGCCACAGGTGCTTCGCGGGCGACGCCCCGCATCCCGGGGCTGGCGGGCCTCGAGGGCCACGGCGTCAGCTATTGCGCCACCTGCGATGCCTTTTTCTATCGCGGCAAAGATGTGGCCGTGGTAGGCAGCGGCGAATACGCCCTGCATGAGGTGCAGGCGCTCCTGCCGGTGGCGGCCAGCGTCACCCTCCTGCTGAATGGTGCGCCGCTGGTGGCAGAGTTTCCGCCGGAGGTGACTGTCCGGCCTGAAAAAATCGACGCGATCCTCGGCGAGCAGAAAGTCACCGGCGTCCAGCTGTCCGGCGGCGATGTGGTGGAGCTGGCGGGAGTGTTTGTGGCTCTGGGCGTTGCGGGCAGTACGGCGCTGGCCCGGAAGATCGGTGCCGCCGTGGAGAACGACCGCATCGTGACAGATGAAAAAATGCAGACTACCGTCCCCGGCCTCTACGCCGCCGGAGACTGCACCGGCGGGCTTTTACAGGTGGCGAAGGCCGTCTATGAGGGCGCTCTGGCAGGCACCGAAGCCGCCAAAGCGCTGCGGAAGGGGTGATCTGAGATGCCGGAGATCCTGCCCATCCCCAAATGCGGCGAGCACCGCCAATGTCTCGCCTGTGCCTTCCCCTTCTGGGACAAGCTGACCACCGAGCAGCAGGATGTGCTCTGCCGCACTACCCGCCCGGTGCGCTATCGCAAGGGCGAGCGGGTCCACAGCCCGGTGGAGAACTGCGTGGGCATCCTGCTGCTGCGCACCGGCCAGTTCCGGGCGTATCTTCTCTCCGACGATGGCCGGGACGTGACCCTCTACCGCCTCTTTGGCGGTGAGATCTGCATCCTCTCCGCCTCCTGCGTCATGGACTCGGTGAACTTTGACCTCTACATCGACGCCGAAGAGGACACCGAGGCCTACTGCATCAGCGCAGGCGTCTTCCGCAGTCTCATGCAGCAGAACGTGGAGGTGCGGTGCTTCGCCTACCAGATGACCGCTGAGCGCTTCTCCGACACCATGTGGACGATGCAGCAGATCCTCTTTATGAGCGCCGACCGGCGGCTGGCCATCTTCCTTGCGGACGAGCTTGCCAAGACCGGCGGCGACGATATCCGCCTGACCCAGGACCAGATGGCAAAGTACATGGGTTCTGCCCGCGAGGTGGTGAGCCGCCTGCTGAAATACTTCGCCGGTGAGGGCATCGTGAAGCTCTATCGTGGCGGCGTGACCGTGACGGATAAAGACCGTCTGATGAAGATAGCACACGGAGAATAAAACAGAAAAGGGACGCTGCGCATATACACAGCGTCCCTTTTATCGTGCGGAATTACCCTTTACACCCCTGCTCTTCCCAGTCGCCGAAGTCGGAGACGTCGGCGATTTTGGTCGGGTCGAACTTGCCGTTTTCGTCTTTGGGGGCGACGGCGGGGCCGGCCTCCACGGGGTTCGGGTTCGGAGCCTCGGGGTCACAGACCGGGCGCTCTTCGCTCAGGTCGGGCAGGGTCACAGGCTCTGCGGCCTCAGCGGGCGCTGCCTCCGTCTCAGGGGCGGCGGGCTCCTCAGCGGGAGCGGTCTCTTCTGCCGGTGCGGCGGCTTCGGCCTCTGCCTGGGCCTCACCCTCGGCGTATGCCTCGGCGGTCTTGGCGGCCTCTGCGTCGTCCTTTTCGGCTTCCTCGGGGAACTCGATGGATTCGATGATGGGTGCGGCCTTCTCGTTCAGGAGCTTGTCCATGATGACGATGGCGGCACCGGTGGCCGCCACAGCGGCGGCAGTACCCAGAATGCGGAAGATTGCTTTCATGCCATGACCTCCTTGGTTATGTTGTAGTTAGGAGAAGGTGACAACATCGTTCAGCGGCTTCTCGGCAGGCTCCACCGACAGTGCGGTGAGCACCGGGCCTTTGCCGCGGTAGATGTTATGGAACTTATAGCCGACCTTTGCGGTCACTTTGACCCATGCCCGCTGCTCGAGGGCCTTGTAGCCGTCGTAGCTGCAGGGGAAGCCCACGAACTGGATGTCCTGCACGCAGCAGGTCATGGCGAACCGGCCCGGCACGAAACTGTTCTTGCCGGCACGGTTGGTCTGGCAGACCTGTGCGAGGAACTTGACGGTCTTGCCCGCGTACTTCTGGGGCTCGTCCTGACAGTCCATATACCAGATGCCGTAATCGTCGTCCGGGATGTCGATGACCGGGGCATTGATGTCGAAGGGCAGCGGGTCGGGGATGTCGTCGTAAGCAACGCTGCCGTCCTTGAACTCGTAGGCGATGTCGCACTTGCGGGATGCCTGACGCACCAGCTTGTGCAGCTCCTGACGGGCGGCGTCGTTGTTGACAGCCTCGGCGCGGTTGAAGACGATGAGCTCACTGCGGGCGATCTTGTCCAGCATCAGCGCGCGCATGGAGTTGTCGCGGGCGTAGGTCAGCGCGGTGGTGCCGTCGGCGGTGGCGATGCACTGGTAGACGATCCAGTTCTCAGGCAGATTGTTTGCCAGGTCCTGCAGCATCCACATACCGTTATACTCGATGACCACGCGGCCTGCGTCGGCCTCCCTGGCCAGCTTTGCGAGGTTCTGGGGGTTCAGCTCAGCCTTGTCCTCGAGGTTGTAGAGCGTCACGCCGGGGAAGGCGAACTTCTTCTCATTGTACTCTTCTTCGCCCTCCTCGCAGACCAGCAGAAGGGTCTTGTCGCCGGAGTCGAAGTTGGGGTCTTCAAAAGTCTCCTGAATGAACTTGGTCTTGCCGCTCTCGAGGAAGCCCACAAACAGGTATACCGGGATCTCATTTGCCATAATCTTTTATCCTTTCAGGGTTGATCAGCAGCCGAACAGTGCGGCGATGCCCTTTTCATCCAGCTTGGAGCCGATGACCACCAGTTTGCCGCCGACGTCTGCACCGCGTGCGCGGACTTCCCACTCGCCGGGAACGTAGTCGAACTCCAGCCAGCCGTCTGCGCCGCCGTCCACGATGCCCTTGGAGCGGAGGATCATGCCGTAATTGCCGGTGTCCAGCTCGGTGAGGGCGTGCTCAATGTCAGCCTTGGAGAACTTCTTGGCCGTCTCGACGCCCCAGCTGGTGAAGACCTCATCGGCGTCGTGGTCATGATGATGGTGATGATGGCCGCAGCAGCAATGCTCATCATGGTCATCATGGTCGTGGTGGTGATGCTCGTGCTCGTCTTCATCATCGTCGTGGTCATGGTGATGGCCGCAGCAGCAATGCTCGTCGTGGTCATCATGGTCGTGGTGGTGATGGTGCTCGTGCTCATCCTCCTCATCGTCGTCGTCATCATGATGATGACCGCAGCAGCAATGCTCATCATGCTCATCATCGTGGTCGTGGTGATGATGGTGTTCGTGCTCTTCTTCCTCGTCCTCGTGGGCGTGCTCCTCGTTGGCCTTGGCAGCCATAGCGATCAGCTCAGCCTTGAAGTCGTCCTTGGTGGACATGGCCTTCAGGATCTGCTCACCGGTCAGGGCGTCCCAGGCAGTGGTGACGATGGTGGCGGTGGGGTTCTTCTCACGCAGCATGGCCACAGCGGCGGCGATCTTTTCCTCGGTGGCGTTCTGGGTGCGGCTCAGGATGATGCAGCTTGCGTGGCTGATCTGGTCGTCGTAGAACTCACCGAAGTTCTTCATATACATCTTGACCTTGTTGACGTCGGCCACGGTAACGAAGCTGCTCAGCTGAACATCCAGATGCTCGGCCACGCCCTCGACAGCGCGGGTCACGTCGGACAGCTTGCCGACGCCGGAGGGCTCGATAACGATGCGGTCGGGGTGGTACTGCTCCACCACCTGCTGCAGAGCGGCGCGGAAATCGCCCACCAGAGAGCAGCAGATGCAGCCGGCGTTCAGCTCATTGATCTGGATGCCGGACTCCTTCAAAAAGCCGCCGTCGATGCCGATCTCGCCGAACTCGTTCTCGATGAGCACGACCTTCTGGCCTGCAAAGGACTCTTTGATGAGCTTCTTGATAAGGGTGGTCTTACCGGCGCCAAGGAAGCCGGAGAAAATATCGATCTTGGTCATAGTCTGAAATGCCTCTTTCTTTTATGCAGACGCCGCAAAGGCGCTGCCCAGCAGGCCCGTCGGGCCTTACAAGCAGTCCGGGCCGCTGAGTGCTGACCCGTAAAATTCCTACACTCCTATTATAACAAGGCTGTCAATGGCAAACCGGCCTTTTTGATGAGAAATTTGTAACATTTTTTGCAATTTGTTTGCATTTTCGGGCGGCAGGACCAAAATGAACCCTGCGAATTGCATTCTGCGCCCCGGAATGATACAATAAGGTACAGCAAACCATCGCCGCCGGACGTTTTTCCGGCAGAATAAAGAAAGAAGGCTTTTTGACATGAGCATGAATACCGTTCCCGAGCGTCTGGCCGCCCTGCGCGAGGCCATGAAGGCAAACGGCGTGGACGTCTACCTCATCCCGGTGGGAGACCCGCACGCCAGCGAGTATATGCCCGACCACTACACTGCCCTGACCTACTTCTCCGGCTTCCACGGCGAGAACTCCAACTTCGTCGTCACCATGACCGAGAGCGCTGTCTGGGCCGATGGCCGTTACTTCGTGCAGGCCGAGAAGGAGATCGCTGGCACGGAGATCCAGCTGATGCGGATGGGCGAGCCGGGCGTGCCGACCGCCGAGCAGTACTGCGGCAAAGTCCTGCCCGAGGGCGGCAAGCTGGGCCTCTGCGGCCTGACGGCTTCCTGCGGTCTGGTGCGCAGCCTGCAGAAAGAACTGGACGCTAAGAAAGGCACCATCAAGCTGCTGGACCTCGAGGACGAGCTGTGGACGGAGGGCCGTCCCGCCCTGCCCGCTACCCCGGCATGGCTCCTGCCGAAAGAGTACGCAGGCTTCTCCCCTGCCGAGAAGCTGGGCCAGCTGCGTGCGAAGCTCTCTGAGCTGGGCTGCACCGCACAGCTGGTAGGCAAGCTGGACAATCTGGCATGGCTGCTCAATCTGCGTGCGATGGACATTCAATGCACCCCTTATGCAATGGCTTACTGCTATGTGACCCCCGATAAGGCGACGCTCTTCATCGACACCGCCCGCGTCAGCGCTGAGGCTGCTGCGGAGCTGAAGGAGAACGGCGTGGAGCTGGCTGAGTACGACGATGTGCTTACCTTCCTCGCCGCCCAGGCCGAAGAGCAGACCGTTCTGGCCGACCCCGTTTCCGTCAACTACGCTGTTTACCAGACCCTGCAGGCCAACCCGGCTCTGACCGTCAAGGACGAGGCCGACCCCCTGCTGCCCATGAAGGGCGTCAAGAACGAAGTCGAGCTGGCTCACACCCGCGAAGCTCACATCCGCGACGGCGTGGCTATGGTGCGCTTCCAGATCGAGCTGGAGAACCGTCTGGCCGCCGGCGAAGAGCTGACGGAGCTGACCATCGACGAGATCCTCCACAAGTACCGCAGCGCACAGGACAAGTTCCTGACCGAGAGCTTCGGCACCATTGCAGCTTACGGCCCCAACGCCGCCATGATGCACTACCACGCCACCGAGGAAGACCACGCAAAGCTGGAGAAGAAGGGCTTCTTGCTGGTGGACAGCGGCGCGACCTATATGGACGGCACCACCGACATCACCCGCACCTACCCGCTGGGTGAGCTGACCGAGGACGAGCGCCTGTTCTACACCTGGACTTTACAGTGCCACATCGACATCGCCCGGGCTGTCTGGCTGGACTACTGCGACGGCCATATGCTGGACACCATCGCCCGTGAGCCGCTGTGGCGCCACCTCATCAACTACCGCTGCGGCACCGGCCACAGCGTCAGCCATGTGGGCAACGTCCACGAAGGCCCCCACGCCCTGAACGGCCGCAACACCACCGTTTTCAAGCCGGGCATGATCGTCACCGACGAGCCGGGCGTCTATGAGGGCGGCGTCGTTGGCATCCGCATCGAGAATGAGCTGGAGTGCTACCACAAAGCATCCAACCAGTACGGCGAGTTCCTGGCATTCCGACCCATCATGTTCGTGCCGATCGCCACCTCCCCCATCGTCCCGGGCGTTCTGAGCCGCGACGAGCTGGATTGGCTGAACGCCTACCACCGCGAGGTCTTCGAGAAGCTGGCTCCCCGCCTGACCGAGGACGAGCGCGACTGGCTGGCTAAGAAGTGTGCCGCCATCGGAGCGTAAAATTCTTCTGAAAGGCTCCCCTGATAGGGGAGCTCCGCGACATGCCCGTGTCAGCGGGATGGAGCGGTGAGAGGTTGAATTTCAACAAAAGCGGGAGGCCCCGCAGGGGCCTCCCGCTTTTCTTTAGGATGAGATCTCTGCCTTGTGCTCTTTCCAGTAGGCTTTCGCCTCGTCGATGACCTTCTTGAAGGGGCCGGAGGGGTAAGTGCTCTCGGCAATGTCGATGAGGAATTTGTAGAGCTGGGGCCGCACCTGCTCATACATCCCAAGCCGGGTGTAGAGGTCCTTGTAGTAGTGGAACACCTGGATCTTGTTCTGCACCAGAGTGGCGGGCTTTATCTGGGTGTGGCAGATGCTCTGAGGGTTCTGGACGTAGTAGTAGCCGGGCTGCGGGATGGACGCAAAGACTTCGGCGTACTGGATATACTGCATGTTGAACACGAGGTCTTCGGCCCAGCGCATCTCGCTGGTAAAGCGGATGTCGTGCCGGGTGAGGATGTCGCGGCGGTAGAGCTTGTTCCAGAGCACGCTGTAAAAGTAAGAGGCGGGCTTATCCATCAGGCGGCGGGCGAAGGTGTCCTTGTCGTAGACGCCCTCGGGCAGGAAACCGTATTCCCGGTTCTCCGGCGGGCGTGCAACATGCATGACGCCGAGGTCGTCCTGGATCTTTTCCAGCACCTGTTCCGGCTTCGACGCCCCGGCGGGGATGACCATGGTGTAGGGCGAGATGACGAGGTCGGCACCGGTCTTCTCTGCCGTCTCCACCAGCCGGGCCGTGTAGTCCGGGGCGATGTAGTCATCGCTGTCCACGAACTGGACGTACTTGCCGCCGGCAAGCTTCAGGCCGAGGTTCCGGGTGTCGGACACGCCGGAGTTTGCCTTGTCCACCAGCAGGATGCGGCTGTCCTTTTTGCGGAACTCCTCGCAGACGGGCAGGCTCTTATCTTTGGAGCCGTCGTTGATGACGATGAGCTCGAGGTCCTTGTACTCCTGCCCGCAGATGCTTTCGAGGCAGCGGCTCAGGTGGCTCTGGGCATTGTACACAGGGACGATGATGCTGACGAGAGGCATTTCCATAGCAGTTTCTCCTTCTGTTTTTTATAGCAATGATACTCCCGCCGGGCCGAAAAAGCAAGCGCCGGCGGCAGGCCCGAAAGGGGGCTTCGGAATGATATTTCATATCGCGGTGTGCAGCCCGGACAGCGTCCTCCGCAGCCGGGTGGAGCGGCAGTGTCTCGACTATTATGCCCGGCGGGACGACGCCTGCATCATCGAGCAGCTGGACAGCCCGGAATCCCTACTGGCCCGGGACGACGCCGGGGAGCGGTATGAGCTGTACCTCATTGAGCTGCCGTCCACGGCAGCCGCCGCGTCGCTGCGGGCAGCGGCTGCACTCCGCAGCCGGGGGCGGCGCAGCCCACTGGCTTTTCTGGCCCATACGCCCGCCCACGCCTACAGCGCCTACCGGGTGGACGCCATGCAGTATTTATTGCTGCCTGTCCCGCCGGAACAGCTCGTCGCTCTGTTGGCCCGGGCCACCGAGCCGGAGTACGGCCCGGCCATCCCGGTAGCCACGGCGTCGGGTCTGCGGGTGCTGCCCTTCGCGGACATCGAATACCTCGAGTGTACCCACCATGTGGTGCATTTCCATCTCGCCAGCGGCGAGGATGTGCCGTCCCTGTCTGTCCGGGTGCCGTTCGCACAGGTGGCACAGCCGCTTTTGGCGGATGAGCGCTTCGTCCAGCTCCACCGCTCCTATGTGGTCAATCTGGCGGCGGTGTCCCAGCTGGCAGCGGGTGAGTTCTGGATGCAGAGCGGCGCACGGGTCCCTGTCCCCCGCGGGCGGGAGCCTGCAGCCCGCACGGCGCTGAAAGATTATCTGGAAAAGCAGTTCCGATAAAGCAATGGGGAGACCCTTCCGGGCCTCCCCATTGCTTTATAATTTTGTCCAGTCCAGCTGCGTCCAATCCGTTATGTACTGGTCGGCGAGGCGCTGCAATTCGGGCTTATCGGCAGCGCTGGTCTCATCCTCGATGTCGATGAGGTAAAAGCCGCACTGCCTGGCCGTACGGGTGGCGTAGACAGCGTCCTCGCAGACGACGGCGTCGGCGGGTTCGCTGCCGCCCAGCCGCTCGAGGACTTCGTGGAACACCTCGGGGTGGGCCTTGCTCTTCGCGCCCTGTGCGGTGTAGAAGAACTCGAAATAGTCTGCGACGCCCAGCCGGGTGAGCACCTCTTCGCACTGCTCTGCCCAGGTGTTGGAGCAGATGCACATCCGCACACCCTCGGCTTTCAGCCGGGCCAGCATCTCCCGGACGCCGGGCTTCAGCTCAACTTTTTTGTACAGGTCCCGGATGACCTGCCGCATGGCAGGCTCGTAGTCCCGGAGGGTCAGGGGCAGATCGTAGGTGCGGATGAGATACTCCGCGCCCTCCGCCATCCCCATGCTCAGCAGAACATCGTGGATGCCGGGTCTTGCGGTGCGGCCATAGCGGCGCAGCAGCTCCAGCGGTGCGCCCTGCCACACCACGGTCATGCTGTCGGTGAGGGTGCCGTCCATGTCGAAAATCCATTGCTTGCGGTGCATCTGTCGTCCTCCTGAATCGTTCTGGCAAGGTGAATTTATTATAGCACATTTTTTGTTACAAAAACAGAGAGAAATCTCCCGGGAAATATGCTATAATCTAGGCAAAACCGGAACACATCAAAGGAGGCAGAAAACATGGCGCAGAACAACACCCCCGTAAAGGCGCTGGTGCTGGCGGGCGGGGGCGCCCGCGGCAGCTATCAGGTGGGCGTCTGGCGGGCGCTGACCGAGCTGGGCTGGCGGCCCCAGATCATTACGGGTACCAGCGTCGGCAGCCTGAACGGCGCCATGTTCGCCCTCGACCTCTACGAGACGGCCCGGGACATGTGGCTGACCATCCGCAGCCAGGATGTGATGGAGCTGCCCGCCGAGGATGCGCCGCTTTCCGAGCTGCACGCATTCCTCAAAGACGCTGTGACTCAGGGCGGCATGGACGTCACGCCGCTGGAAGAGATTGTCGAGCGGGTGCTGGACGAAGAGAAACTCCGCAAAAGCCCCATCCGGCTGGGCCTCGTGACCGTGGAGCAGAAGACCCTCAAGGCCCGGGAGCTTCCGCTGGAAGACATCCCCGAGGGGAAGGTGAAAGACTACCTGCTGGCCTCTGCAGCCTGCTTCCCCGCCCTGCGGGCCCACACCATCGACGGAGTGTCTTACCTCGACGGCGGCTACCGGGACAATATGCCCACCGCGCTGGCCCAGAAGATGGGCGCAGAAGAGCTGGTCTGTGTAGACCTGGAGGGGGTGGGCATCACCCGCCCCAACCGCACCGGCCTGCCCACCACCCTCATCCGAAGCTACTGGGAGCTGGGCGACATCCTCCACTTCGAGCCCGCCACTGCCCGGAGGAACATCGAGCTGGGCTACCACGATACATTGCGGGCCTTCGGGCGGCTGCGGGGCTGCGCCTACGCTGTGGACAGCGGGGCTGAGAGCAGCGCGGATGCTGCCGCATTCCATGCGGCCTTCGAGGCCGTCCAGAAGGACGTGCGGGAAAAGCACCCCTCCACCCTGACGGCAGACGCTGCTCTCCTGCTGGCAAAACTCTCAGATGCAGAGCTTGCCCCGCTGGAAGCCGTGGCTGAGGACGTGGGCGTAGACCCCGCCCCCTACTACACCACCCGTACTTTGGGAGAAGCTTTCCTTGCAAAATGCGACTTCGAGCGCCTCAGGAGCTTCGAGCCGCTGTTCAAGGGCGAAGCAGGCCCGGCGCAGGCCGCACGGGCCGCTCTGCTGCCCAACACCTTTTTGCAGGCACTGGTCTGCCGGGCGCTGACCGGCAGAGTGCCGCCGGAGGAGATGGAAACATGAAGGTATATAAGGGCTTTACCGCATCGCCCGGCCTCGTGCTGGGCCAGGTCAGCCGGCTGGACCGCCCGCCGCTGGTGTTCGGCGAGGGGCCTTTCCACCCCGAACAGGAAAAGCAGGCGCTGGAAGACGCCATCAAGGTCGCTCAGCAGGAGCTGGACGAGATGGCAGGCCGCGCCGCGCCCTCGGAGCAGGCCATCTTCCTGTTCCAGAGCATGATGCTGGAAGACGAGGGCTTCATGAATGAGGTGGCTTTCCAGATAAAGGCCGGCGTCGGTGCCGCCGAGGCGATGGACCGTGTGGGCCGCCGCTACGCCGCCCAGCTGGCCGCCATGAAGGACAATGCTTACATGCAGCTGCGGAGCGTGGACATCCTCGACGTGACCCAGCGCATCACCAACATCCTCTGCCACCGGATCCGCAGCTGGCTGGCCCTCGACCACCCGGTCATCCTTGCGTCTGACCTGCTCATGCCCACCGATCTGTTCAGCGTCCCGGCGGGCCGCATCCTCGGCCTCATCACCGCCGAGGGCAGCGGCCAGAGCCATGCGGCCATCATCGCCCGCTCGCTGAACATCCCGGGCATCACCCAGGTGGGCGAAGATTTCCTGAAAGACTGCGACGGCCGCGAGGTCATCCTGAACGCCACCGAGGGTGAGTGCATCCTTGACCCGGATGCCGCCGCCCGGCAGAGAGCCATCACCTGCATCTGCGAGATGCAGCGCCAGAACGAGGAGCTGAACGCCCAGCTTGAGCTGCCCAACCGCACCCGGGACGGCGAAGAATTCGAGCTTCTGGCCAACTGCTTCGGCCCCGAGGACGTGGGGACCGCGATGGAGTCCGGCGCGTCCGGCGTGGGCCTGCTGCGCAGCAGCTACATGATGATGCCCGGCCATGCCATGGACGAGCAGGAGCAGTATCTGTTCTACACCTCCTGCCTCGCCGCCGCCAGGGGCAGGATAGTGACGGTGCGCACCTTCGACTTCGGTGCCGACCGCACCATGGCCGACGCCTATCAGGGCGTCCAGTCCTCCAAGCTGGGCCTGCGAGGCATCCGCAGCAGTCTGCGCAATCTGCCCCAGATGGCAGTACAGATCTGCGCCCTCATGCGTGCCGCCGCAAAAGGCCCGCTGCGGGTCATGTTCCCCATGGTGACAGACATCGAGGACTGGGATTCCGCCATGCAGGTGGTAGACCACTGCCGCCGCAAGCTCACCGAGCGGGGCGTGGAGTTCGAGCCGGATGTCCCCTTCGGCGTCATGCTCAGCGTACCCGCCGCCTGCCTGACGGCAGAGGACTTCACGGCTCACGGCTGCCGGTTCTTCGTCATCGGAACCAACGATCTGACCCAGTACACCCACGCGGTGAGCCGGGAACTGGCCATTGCCGAGCACTACTACCGTCCCGCCAGTCCGGCCATGAAAAAGCTCATCGCCATGGTGGTGGACGCCGCTAGGAAAGCGGATATCCCCGTCACCATCTGCGGCCTCGCCGTCGGCAATGCCGTCAACGCGACCCAGTATCTCCACCTCGGACTGCGCAGCTTCTCCATGAGCCCGCAGAATCTGCTGGCCATCAAAAAGGCCCTGCGGGATGCAGATGCAAGATAAAGAGAAACGGCGTCCCACCTCGGCGGGACGCCGTTTCTGATGTCAGAACTTACTCGAGGTTCCCCGTCAGGGTCATGACGGCGGAGACGACGGCCAGCGGGGCCGTCTCACAGCGGAGGATGCGGGGGCCGAGGCCGACGGCCTTTGCGCCGGCTTTTGCGGCCATCTCAGCTTCCTCGGCGGCGAAGCCGCCCTCTGCGCCGGTGATGATGGCGATCTTCAGCTTTTCGCCATCGGCGGGTCTGGCCTCAGCCAGAAGCTGGCGCAGGGGTGCGCCGCCGCACTCGTAGCAGAAGAGCGCGAGGTCATACTGGTCGAGGCTGCGGCAGACAGCCCCGAAGTTGGGCAGCGGAAGGGCCACATCCGGCAGGATGCCCCGGCCGCACTGCTTGGCGGCTTCAAAGGCGATGCGGTTGTAGCGCTCGTTTTTCTGCTCTTCCTTCTTGGGTGCGGCCACGCAGTAGCGGCTGAAAAACGGGATGAAGTGGTCACAGCCCAGCTCGACGCCATGGCGGATGACCTGCTCCAGCTTGTCCTGCTTGGGATAACCCACCAGCAGGGTGACGTCTACGGTGGGTTCTGCGGCGCTGGGGTAGCCCGGCTCCACGCTGAACTCCACCGTCTCGTCGCCGAAACCGGTGATGGTGGCAGTATACTCGACGGCGCTGCCGTCGCAGAGGATGACGGTGTCCCCCAGTTTGCCCCGCATCACGCGGGAGAGATGGTGGGCGTCGGCCCCCCGCAGCACGGCGGTGCCGTCGGAAATTTCAGTGGTAAAATAACGGTGCGGCATATTTTTTGATCCTTTACATCTTAGGCTCCCCTATTAGGGGCAATAACGACGACCGCCGCCAGTGGCGGAAGCAGGGAGTCGTTGTTGGGGCCGCGGCCAGCAAGGCGCAAGTGCTTTTCAAGCACGAAGCGAATGCTGGGAGCCGCAACCCGGCAATGGCAGCGCGAAGCGCTGACTGAGAGGTTGGCCTTATGCCTTCTTGCAGACGATGCACTCCCAGCCGCGCTTCTCCTTCACTTCCAGCACAGCGAGGCCAGCGGCTTCCAGCGCAGCGATGACCTCATCCTTCCGGCTGTCGATGATGCCGCTGGCGATGAAGACGGCGTCGTCGGCCATCAGGCCGGGAACGGCGGGGGCCAGGGACATGATGGCGTTGGCCACGATGTTGGCCGTGATGATGTCGTACTTGCCGCTGGCCTTGTCGGACAGATCGCCCACGAGGACGGTCAGCTTGTCGGCTACGCCGTTGAGGGCGGCGTTCTCGCCGGCGGTGCGGACGGCCACGGGGTCGATGTCCACGCCCTCAGCCACGGCTGCGCCCAGCTTGAGGGCTGCGATGGCGAGGATACCGCTGCCGGTGCCGATGTCCAGCACCCGCTCGCCGCCCTTGACCCGCTCGTCCAGCACTTCGAGGCAGAGGTTGGTGGTCTCATGGCCGCCGGTGCCGAAAGCAAGGCCCGGGTCGAGGATGAGCTTGACGCGGTCGGTGTCGTAGTCCTGCCAGGACGGCACGATGGCGAGGCGCTGGCCCACGTCCATCGGGTGGTAATACTTGCGCCAGCCGTTCTGCCAGTCCTCCTGCTCCACGCCCTCGGTCTCGGAGGTGTAGGGGATGCCTGCGGCCTCCATCCGGGCCGCGATGAGGGCCAGCGTCTCCACCGGCGAAGCGCCCGGCTCGAGGTACATGTGGATGATGACGGTGTCCCGGGGCTTGTCCAGCAGCTCCTGCTCGATGAGGTCCACGTGGGCGATCTGCTCCACCTGTTCCTCGATGTCGCTGTAGTCTTCGATATAAATGCCGCCCTCCGCGATCATGGTGGCCACGGCCTCGGCGGCCTCGGCGTCGGCTTTGGATACGGTCAGGCGAATATCAGTCCATTCCATAAGGATGCTCCTTCCGTGTATTGGGGATATACTGTCTTTATAGTACCCGATTCCGGCCCGGGATGCAAGCTCTCGGGCCGAAAGATGCCCGAAAAGGCTTTCTTTTTTCCCGGCAGTATGTTAATATGGTGTTGTACCCGGACTGGGTCCGGGCGGCTTCCTGCCGGAAGCGCCCGCCGCATCGTTCCCCAAAGGAGGAATTATCGTATGTTTTTGGGAATGGATATTTACAGCTGGATCGCCGCTATCGTCATCGCGCTCATCGTCACATTCCTTCCGATCACGCTGCCGTTCAAGATCGTTCTCGCCATGGTGGCCATGGCCTGCTTCTACTTTGGACGCAAGTATTATCACAACCATAAGAACGGCGGGGCCGAGACGCCCAGCATGAGCTCTGCCGAGAGCGAGGCGCTGGCCTCCGGCATCCTGAAAGCCCTCGGCGGCAAGGACAATATCGTCAAGGTGGATTACTGCGCCACCCGCCTCCGCTTTGAGGTGCACAGCTACGCCTCCGTGGACGAGGCCGCTGCCAAGGCCGCAGGCGCAGAGGGCGTCATCCGCCCGGCCAAGAACGCCTGCCAGGTGGTCATCAAGGGCGATGTGCAGGCTGTGTACGATGCCCTGCGCAAGCAGCTGTAACGAAGAAGCCGTTTTCTTACGCAAACAGCTTCTCGAACACCGCCGGGAACGGGCCGCTGCGCCCGGCCCGGCGGTATTTTTATCGGAAAGGAATTTTGATATGAAGCCCCAGACCTTTACGTGGAAGAAACTCACCGCCGACGAGCTGACGCGGGTGTATCTGGACGAGATGCGCCGCGACTTCCCGCCCAGCGAGCTGAAACCCCTGAGCATGATACTGAACAGTGAAGCCGTCGGCATGGCCCACACCTGGGGCGTGTTCGAGGGGGAGACGCTGGTGTCCTATCTGCTGATGGTGCGGCCTATGGGCTGTGAAGTGAGCCAACTGGACTATTTCTCCGTCCTGCCCGTCTACCGCAGCACCGGCATTGGCGCACGTCTGCTGGCCGCTCTGCCCGCCCACGAGGAGGGCGCAAAGGCTATCCTCATTGAGGCCGAGTGTCCCGAGAAGGCCGACGACGAGGCCATGGCCGTCCGGCGTCTGGGCTTTTATGCCCGCTGCGGGGCCGTTGACACCGGCTGGACGGAGCATCTTTTCGACGCATGGTTCCGGGTGCTGGTCCTGCCTGCCGAGGGGGAGACACTGGATGCGGAGACGGCCAACAAAGAGCTGGCCGACTGCTACAGCCGGGTGATGGGCGCGGACAAGTGGCGCAGATATGTCCAGCTCTACCGCCCGGACGGCACGGAAGAGAAATTCTGATTCGATCATAGAGTCTGAAAGGCTGCTTTACGTTCTGTGAAGCAGCCTTTTTTGCACCCTTCAGCGGGCGGGATGCACAAACGAACGTGCGGATTTTTGACAGTTTGACCGGAAATGTAAAATCAAGTGTCCTGTTTTCCACACCGACTTTACCAGAGGATGACAGCAGCGCAAAAACACCGCACAAAGCTTTACCTGCATTTTGCGCCGCCATGGTCGCAGCTGGATGGGCGGTGCGCTACAATAAAGGCGTCCCAAGAGAGACACAACAAGGAAAAGGAAAACAGCCCGGCCAGAACAAAAGGGCCGGCCCAGTTGAAGGAGATATTATGATGAAAAAGATCACTCGTCGTTCGTTCCTGTCCATCTGCGGCGCTGCTGCCGCTGCTGCTGCCCTGACCGCCTGCGGCGGTGCAGCTTCTTCCACTGCTGCCTCTTCTGCCGCCGCATCCAGCACCGCAGCTTCCGCTTCTTCTACGGCTGCGCTGTCCGGCAATGTCGCCACCGGCGGTTCCACCTCTATGAAGAACGTCATCGCCGCCCTGACCGAGGGCTTCGCTGAGCTCGAGCCGGATGTCACCATCAGCTATGACCCCACCGGTTCCGGCGCAGGCATCACCGGCGCTACCGATAAGACTCTGGACATCGGCCTTTCTTCCCGCGCCCTGAAGGCTGACGAGACCGGCGTCACCGGCACCATCGTAGCTCTGGACGGCATCGCCATCATCGTCAACAAGGACAGCAAGGTCGAGGACCTGACCGTTGACCAGCTCAAGCAGATGTTCACCGGCGAGATCACCAACTGGTCCGAGGTCGGCGGCGACGACGGCGAGATCGTTTTGGTGGGCCGCGAGGCTGGCTCCGGCACCCGCGATGGCTTCGAGAGCATCGTGGATGTCAAGGATTCCTGCAAGTACGCGCAGGAGCTGACCGCTACCGGCGCTGTCATCAGCGCTGTGGAGGCCAATCCTCTGGCCATTGGTTACGCTTCCCTGTCTGCTGTCGGCGACACTGTCAAGGCTGTGACCGTCGGCGGCGTGGAGTGCAGCGAGGAGACCGTCAAGGACGGCAGCTATGAGGTGCAGCGTCCCTTCGTGTTCGTCACCAACGACTCCGTCACCCTCTCCGCTCAGGCTCAGGCGTTCTTCGACTTTGCTGCCAGCACCGACGCTGCCGACCTCATCCGCACCGCAGGCGCTGTGCCGGTGAACGAGTAACTTTGTGAGGGATCCCTCAGGTGTTTTTATGAAAAAATTCGAGCTGCCCCGCACCCCGGCCCAATGGCTGGAAGCTGTCATGAACGCCATCTTCTTCCTCTGCGGCATCCTCGCCGTGGGCTGCGTGGCTGTCATTACCATCTATATGTTCCTGTCGGGCCTGCCCGCCATCGGAAAGATCGGCCCGCTGAACTTCCTCTTCGGTACCGAGTGGGCCTCCACGGCGTCCGAGCCGAAGTACGGCATCCTGCCCTTCCTGCTTTCGAGTATTTACGGCACCCTGGGCGCGTCCCTCATCGGCGTGCCGGTGGGCCTGCTGACGGCAGTCTTCCTCTCGAAAGCGGCAGCTCCCGGCGTGCGCAATGTGGTCGTCACGGCGGTGGAGCTGCTGAGCGGCGTCCCCAGCGTGGTGTTCGGTCTGCTGGGCATGCAGGTGCTGGTGCCTGCGGTGGCGAAGGTGTTTGGAAAGGCGTCGGGCGCCTGCCTGCTGTCGGCCATCGTGGTGCTGTCCATCATGATACTGCCCAGCATCGTGTCGGTGTCGGTGACGGCCCTCAACGCCGTGCCGCCCGAGTATGAGCAGGGCAGTCTGGCACTGGGTGCGACCGATACGGAAACGTGGTTCAGGATCAGCATCCCGGCGGCCAGGAGCGGCATTGCAGCCGGTATCGTTCTGGGCATCGGCCGCGCCATCGGCGAGGCAATGGCCGTCATGATGGTGGCCGGCAACAGCCCCAATATGCCGGACAGCCTCTTCCGCAGCGTCACCTTCCTGACCACGGCCATCGCCAAGGAGATGAGCTACGCCAGCGGCCTGCAGAAGCAGGCGCTGTTCAGCATCGCGCTGGTGCTGTTCGTCTTCATCATGGTCATCAATGTGCTGCTCAACGCTGTGCTGAAGGGAGGAAACAGGGATGAAAAGTGACTTCTCCCCCTCCCGCCGCACGTGGAACGTCATCATGACCGCTGTGGTCTGGGCGGCGGCAGTGCTGGTCATCGCCCTCACGGTGGGCGTTATCGGGCTGGTACTGGTGCGGGGCATCCCCCACATCAGCTGGGAATTCCTTTCCACCACCGCCAGCGTCCTGAAAGGCACTGACGGCATCCTGCCCGCCATCCTCAACACGTTATATGTCATCCTGCTCACCCTGCTCATCGTCCTTCCGCTGGGCGTGGGCGCGGCAGTTTACCTCACGGAGTACGCCTCCAACCGGAAGCTCATTGAGGTCATCGAGTTCACGAATGAGACGCTGGCGGGCATCCCCAGCATCATCTACGGCCTCGTGGGGATGCTGGTCTTCGCCCAGACCATGGGCTTCAAGACCTGCCTGCTCTCCGGCAGCCTGACGCTGGTGGTCATGAACCTGCCCACCATCATCCGTACCACGCAGGAGTCCCTCAAAACGGTGCCGCAGGGCTACCGGGAGGGCGCTCTGGGCCTCGGCGCGGGCAAGTGGCACATCATCCGCACCATCGTGCTGCCCTGCAGCATCGACGGCATCGTCACCGGCTGCATCCTGGCCGTGGGCCGTATCGTGGGTGAGAGCGCGGCCCTGCTCTTCACCGCCGGTGCGGCGGAAGTTATTGCGGGCAGCATCGCCAAGGCTTACACATCCAACGGCGCGACCCTCTCCGTCCTGCTCTATCTGCGGGCCTTCGAGGACGGCGACTTCGCCTCCGCCTGGGGCATCGGCGCAGTGCTGCTGGTTCTGGTGCTTCTCATCGACCTCGCAGCCCGTCTGGCAAAAACAAAGCTCAAACAGAAACAGTAAACCTCTCCGTCATCGCTGACGCGATGCCACCTCCCCTATCGAGGGGAGGCCTTGGCATATCGGAAAAGTCAGCCTCTTCTCCAGAGGCTCCCCTACAAGGGGAGCTGGCGGGAGCAAGCCCGACTGAGAGGTTGGATGAAGGAGCAGTCAACCAATAAAGGAGTCTGTATGGCATCAATTATTACGGCCCATGACCTGAACCTCTGGTACGGCGACTTCAAGGCCCTCAAGGGCATCTCGCTGGACGTGGGCGAACAGGAGATCACTGCCCTCATCGGCCCCTCGGGCTGCGGCAAATCCACCTTCCTCAAGACCCTGAACCGGATGAACGACCTTGTGCCGAACGTCCGCATCGAGGGCGACGTCCGGCTTCGGGGCGAGGATATTTTCTCAAAGGAGATGCAGCTGACCGACCTGCGCCGCCGCGTGGGCATGGTCTTCCAGAAGGCGAACCCCTTCCCCATGAGCATCTACGACAATATTACTTACGGCCCCAAGCTCCACGGCGTCCGCAATAAGGCGGAGCTGGATGAGCTGGTGGAAAGCTCCCTGCGGGGCGCTGCCCTCTGGGACGAGGTGAAAGACCGCCTGAAAAAGAGCGCGCTGGGCCTCTCCGGCGGCCAGCAGCAGCGCCTGTGCATCGCCCGGGCTCTGGCTGTCAAGCCCGAAGTCCTGCTGATGGACGAGCCCACCAGCGCCCTCGATCCCGGCTCCACCATGAAGGTGGAAGAGCTGATGAGCGAGTTGAAAAAGAACTACACCGTGGTCATCGTCACCCATAACATGCAGCAGGCGGCCCGTATCAGCGACCGCACGGCCTTCTTCCTGCTGGGTGAGCTGGTGGAGTGCGGCCCCACGAGCGAAATTTTCAGCACCCCGAAGGATAAGCGCACCGAGGACTACATCTCGGGCCGCTTCGGTTAAAAAGGAGGGTTTGCGATATGAGCACACGCACACAGTACGAAGCCGACCTCGCGGCCCTGAAGGGATCGCTGGCCAAGATGAGCCAGCTCTCTGCCGACGCGGTGGAAGATGCGCTGGAAGCCCTCTGCACGGCGGACGCCGAGGAAGCAAAGGGCATCGTCAAGGGCGACACCGAGGTCAACCGGATGGAGCGGGACATCGAGCACCGCTGCATGACCCTGCTGCTGCGTCAGCAGCCGGTGGCAAGTGATCTGCGCTTTATCTCTGCTGCCATGAAAGTGGTGACAGACGTGGAGCGCATCGGTGACCATGCCGCCGACATCGCGGAGATCGTCCCCCATCTGGCCGGCGTCCGCAAGGCGGGCGACCCCGCCGTGAGCAGGAGCATTGAGATGGGCCGCAAAGCCCACAAGATGCTGCAGGACGCCATGAGCGCCTTTGCGGCAGAAGATGAGGCGGCGGCAAAAGCTGTCATCGACGCCGACGACGCGGTGGACTACGACTTCAACACCATCAAGCGGATGCTGGCGGCGGAGATCGCCGCCGACCCCGGCAAAGTGGACGCCGCGCTGGATGTGCTGATGGTCATCAAGTACCTCGAGCGCATCGGCGACCACGCCGTGAACATCGCCGAGTGGGTGGAGTTCCTGCGCACGGGCCGGTATCACCACGAGAATATGTTCTGAATTCTGTTTTCCTCTTTTTCTTTTCCTGAAAAGCTGCTGCCCGAGGCGGGCGGCAGCTTTTGCTTGTTTCTCCGAAATTTTGCAACGCATTTGAGCAAAACAGAGAAAGATTTGGAAATCATTGACAAAAAGCGCCGGGGGGGGGGGTAAGATAAAAGTTAAGAACCAGAGAGGAGAAAACGATATGCGGTCGAAAAATAAGATCTCTCATAAGATGATGGCTGTGCTGGTCGCAGCCCTGATAGTGGCGATGCTTCTGACAAGCTGCGGCGGTGGAGGCGGCGGAGGAGGCGGAAGCACGGGCGGTGGCTCGTCTACCGTGGAGCCGACCCCGACACCCACTCCGACGCCTACACCGGGTCCCGACCCCATTCCGACGCCGGACCCTGCGCCGACGCCAGATCCTGATCCGGAGCCCGACCCAACGCCAACCCCCGACCCGGATCCTACGCCTACTCCCACTCCTGACCCCAATCCGGTGCCGGAACCGACTCCGACTCCTGACCCGGATCCCACGCCAGACCCGACTCCGACTCCTGATCCTGACCCCGCACCAGACCCTACGCCAGCGCCCGACCCGGAACCGGACGAAGACGGATTGATAACGCTGGTGGATAAGACGGGCGTATTCTGGCGTGTGCAGCCGACCGGTAAGACGACAGGCACGATCATCGGCTATAACAAAAACAAGATGGGAACGGGCGGAAAGGCTCTTCCTCAAATTATAAACTTCCCAGAAAAACTTGGAAAATATACCATCACAGCAATCGGCGATGGAAGACGAATCCTTTTTGAAAATGACGAAACGGTAAAGGAAATCGTCGTTCCGGCCAGTGTGGAAAAAATCGATGAAATGTCCTTTGCGGGAATGCTGGCACTGAAAAAAGCGACGATAAAAGGCCCGTCTAAACTGGGCAAGTCTTTGTTTGATGGTTGTCAGGCTTTGGAAGAAGTAAAGCTGAATGACAATATCACAAAGATACCGGATTTTGCGTTCGGAGGCTGTAGTAGCCTGCAAAAGCTCACCCTGCCGTCTAAACTCAAAACGATCGGAACATATGCATTCTACGGAGCGTTTCAGGATGCCCAAAAGCATCCGACTCTTGAGCTTCCGCAGACGGTGACGAGTGTGGGGCAATATGCCTTTAGGAACACTGATTTTGAAGAGATCGTTGTGCCGTCCGGACTCCGGAAAATCGAAACCGGAGCATTCGATGCAAATGGGCTGAAGCGCGTCAAACTGCCCGAAGGTGTAGAAGAAGTGGAGGAAGGTGCATTTGGAAGTACGACAACAGGCTCGATCTATCTGCCGAAAAGCATAAAACGAGTTGGAAACGATGCATTCGGAAAATATGCGTCGTGCTATGTTTACTATGCCGGAAGTGAGGCGGATTGGAAAAAAGTCCCCGTCGAAGGTGGTGGGCAGGACGGAAGCCATGCATGGGAGGAGTCATGGATCTTTTATGATGTGACCCCGGAACAGTATGAATCCGTTTGGAACGTGTCTCATACGAACGAGATCATCTGGGAATTCGGAAAAAACTCAACGGGAATGTCGGTGGGCGGCTATGATAAAGCCGGACAGACGCCTGCGGGAGATGTGGTATTCCCGGATACGATCCAAATCGTGAGCGGCACGTTCCCTGTGACGCAGATCAGCGGATATGCACTGAAAGACTGCACGGAAGTGAAGAGCGCCGTTGTCCCGGATGGAGTGACCACCATCGGAGAGAGTGCATTCAGCGGATGCACGAGTCTGACGAAGGTATCTCTGCCAGAAAGTGTGACCTCAATCCGAAACAATGCATTTTATGGCTGTACAAGCCTGCCAAGCATTTCTCTGCCGAAGGATATTGATGGAATCGGGAACGGCGTATTCCGAAACTGCACATCACTCACCAGTATTTCTCTGCCAAAGGGTGTGACTGTTGTCGGCGATAATGTCTTTAACGGATGTAAGAGGTTGTTTAGTGTTTCCCTGTCAAGCTCGTTGGAGTCAATCGGTAAGCAGGCATTCTATGGATGCGGAGCACTCCAGAATATCATGCTGCCGGAAGGTCTGCGGACGATTGGAGAAAGTGCATTTGAGGAGAGCGGACTCCGGGAACTCATTGTTCCGGAAAGTGTGACACAAATTGGGGATGCTGCTTTCTACAGGTGCGGCCAGTTGAAAACAGCAACCATCAAGGGTAACAGCAATTTTCCACGAGGCTCACAGATAAGAAGAGGTGTGTTCTGCTACTGTGGGAATCTGGAAGAAGTCAAACTGAATGACGATATTCAGGAACTGCCGGACTTGATGTTCTGCTACTGCTACAAGCTGAAAAAAATCAACCTGCCGTATAAATTGAAGAATATAGGCGGTGTAGTATTTCGGGGATATATAGGAGAAGAGCTGAGACTGCCAGATACTGTAACGAATGTCGGCGTGAAGGCCTTCTGTTATATAAAAACGAAAAAGGTGGCGCTTTCCCAAGGAATGACGTCAATCGTCAATGAGACCTTCTATCATGCGGACCAGATGAAAGCCATTTATATCCCGAGGTCTGTAAAAAACATAGGACGAAGCGCATTTGATGAATGCGACGGGCTGCAGGACATCTACTACAGCGGCAGTGAAGCCGATTGGGCCAACATGAAGGTCGAATCCACCGGAAACGAAGCGCTGACCAAAGCGACCATCCACTACAACGCAAGCGTCAGCGACCTTGGCCTGACCGAGGAATTCAGCCTTCTCTCCCTGCTGGGCCTCTGATGTGCGTCGAAACCCCGTCTGAAAAATTTTGGAGTTTTTTCTTGTCTTATGCAATTTCTGGCCCGGATGCGCCGTATTATAAGCAGAAGCCTCCCAACAGAGGGACGCTTATGAGACCTGAGCGCGGCCCGGCTCCGACATCCCCCCTGTCCCCGGCTGCGCCGCAACGGAGGATACCTATGAGCATCAAGAAATTCCCGCTGGAAGCCTACGGCGCGGCCGTCAGCCGCGAAGAGCTGGTGCAGGCGGCTTTGGATGAGATCACCAAGAATTACCGTGAGGCCAGCCTCTCCAATGTGGCCCGCAGTTACGGCGTCTCTCTGGCCTATGTCAGCGAGTGCGTCCGGGCGCAGACAGGCCGTACTTATAAGGAATTGCTCCAGAAGCACCGGATGGAGACTGCCGCCCGCCTGCTGCGCCGCAGCGACTGGAACATCCAGCAGATCATCACCTACGTCGGCTACGAGAACACCAGCTATTTCTACCGCCTGTTCCACGAGCGGTACGGCCAGAGCCCCCGTGAGTACCGCCAGAGCCGCGCGGCCCGCACCCGCACACCGGCCTGACCTTTGAGCACACTGTGAGAAAAGACGTCCCGTGTCTGCGGGACGTCTTTTGATGTCTTAAGATGGAAAAACGATGCAGAGTGTGTTACAATAAAAGCCAGACCTGAAAAAATGCGGGAGTGCGCCGCGGCGCACGGAAAGAGAAGGTGGAAACGGAATGTTTCGTGGAGCACGGCGCTCTGATTTGGAGCAAATTTTAGAGATCTATGCCCATGCCCGGAAAGCAATGGCGGATTCGGGCAACCCGACCCAGTGGGGCGACAGCTATCCGCCGCAGGAGATGCTGGAAGAAGACATCGACTCCAACCGGCTGTTCGTCTATACGGTGAACGGCTGTCTCGAGGCGGTGTTTGCCTTCATCCTCGGGCCGGACCCCACCTACGCGAAAATCGAAGACGGCCAGTGGCTCAACGATGAGGTGCCTTACGGCACCATTCACCGGCTGGCCTCGGCAGGTGACCGCAGGGGCGTGGCGTCTGAGGTCATCGCATGGTGCCTCGAGCACTGCGAGAGCCTGCGGGCCGACACCCACGCCGACAACAAGATCATGCAGCATCTTCTCGAGAAGAACGGTTTTGCCCGCTGCGGCATCATCCATGTGGAAGACGGCACGCCCCGCGTCGCCTATCAGAAGCTGTCGGCCACCGTACACATGAAGGAAGAATAAGGAGGGACTGGCATGAAGATCACACAGGTAAAGCTGGGCCGTATCTCGACCCCGCTCCGCGTCCCCTTCAAGACAGCGCTGCGCACCGTGAGCAGCGTGGAGGACGTCATCGTTGAGCTGCACACCGACACCGGCGCGGTGGGCTACGGTGAGGCACCTCCTACCGGCGTCATCACCGGCGACACCACCGGTGCCATCATCGGCGCCATCCGCGACCACATCGCTCCGGCCATCCTGGGCCGCGGCCTCGACGAGTTCGAGGATCTGACCGCCGCCGTGCAGAAGGCCCTCGTCCACAATACCAGCGCCAAGGCTGCCGTGGATATGGCCCTGTGGGACCTGCTGGGCCAGAAGTACAGCGCCCCGGTCTACCGGATGCTGGGCGGCGCGCGCAGCAATATCGTGACGGACATCACCATCAGCGTCAACCCGCCCGAGGAGATGGCCCGGGACGCCCGCACCGCCATCCAGCGCGGCTATGACTGCCTGAAGGTCAAGGTGGGCATCGACCCGGAGCTGGACGTGGCCCGTCTGGCCGCCGTCCGCGAGGCCGTGGGAAAGGACGTCAAGCTCCGCATCGACGCCAATCAGGCGTGGAATGCAAAGCAGGCTGTCCGCATCCTCGACCAGATGCAGGAGAAGGGCCTGGACATCGAGTTCGTCGAGCAGCCTGTGCCTGCGGCTGACCTCGAGGGGATGCAGTACGTCACCCGCCACGCCAGCGTGCCGGTACTGGCCGATGAGAGCGTGTTCAGCCCGGCGGATGCCCTGCGCATCATGCAGACCGGCGCAGCCGACTTTGTGAACATCAAGCTGATGAAGTGCGGCGGCATCACCAACGCCCTCCGCATTGCCTCGGCGGCGGAGGTCTACGGCGTGGAGTGCATGATCGGCTGTATGCTGGAAGCCAAGATCTCGGTCAACGCAGCCGTGGAGCTGGCCTGCGCCAAGAAGATCATCACCAAAGTGGACCTGGACGGCCCGGTGCTCTGCAGCGAGGACCACATCCTCGGCGGCGCGGTCTTCGACGAGAAGAATATCACCGTCTCGGATGCACCCGGCATGGGCATCCAGGGTTTCGTCCCCGGCAAAGTGACCTATCTGGACGACTGAAAAATCAGAGAAAATAAATAAGAATGACTACCCCCCGGCAGACAAACTCTGCCGGGGGATTTTTCTGCCCTAAGCGGTGAAATATTTTAGCTATGTATTTCTGTGGCGCACACATAAGGCGGCGCAGAGGAAGGCCGAAAACGAAAAAATCTGCCGAAGCAGCCCGAAGAATCCGCAGAAAACCTTTGACTTTTCTGCCGTGTGTGCTATAATAACAACTGTCTTCGGGTAAGAGACAGGAAAAGTGTGCGTCGAGGACGCACAAATACAGAGGAGTGTTTTATATGATGAATGGTGCAAAAGCCATTATGAAGAAGTACAATGAGGTCAGCCTCATCCTTCGCATCGTCGTCGGTCTGGTCATCGGCGCGGTGCTGGCGCTTGCGGTGCCGGGTGCAGGCTGGGTCGGCGAGCTGGGCAGCCTGTTCGTCGGCGCACTGAAGGGCATCGCTCCGGTGCTGGTGTTCGTCATCGTGGCGAGCGCACTGGCACAGGGCAGCTCCAAGCTGGACCGCCGCTTCGGTACGGTCATCTGGCTGTACATGCTCACCACCTTCCTTGCGGCTGCTATCGCTTCGATCACCAGCTTCATGTTCCCTGTGTCGGTCGTTCTGGCAGACGCTGCCCAGTCGGACGTGGTGCCGCAGGGTCTGGGCGAGGTGCTGAGCACCCTGCTCACCAACTTCGTCGCCAACCCTGTCAGCTCTCTGATGAGCGGCAACTACATCGGCATCCTGTTCTGGGCCTGCATGTTCGGCCTTGCCATGAAGAACATCGGCTCTGACACCACCAAGAAGTTCCTCGCCGACACTGCCGACGCTGTGTCGCAGGTGGTGCGCTGGATCATCAATCTGGCTCCCTTCGGCATCATGGGTCTGGTGTACACCAACGTGGCCGGTAACGGTCTGGCCATCTTTACCCAGTACGGCAAGCTGCTGGCCCTGCTGGTGGGTACCATGCTCTTCATGGCGCTCATCGTTTCGCCCTTTATCATGTTCATCTATCTGCGCTGCAACCCGTATCCGCTGGTGTTCCGCTGCCTGAAGGAGTCCGGCCTGACCGCTTTCTTCACCCGCAGCTCTGCGGCCAACATCCCCGTCAACATGGCCCTGTGCGAGAAGCTGGGCCTCGATAAGGATATGTATTCCGTCTCCATCCCTCTGGGCGCTACCATCAATATGGATGGCGCGGCTATCACCATCACCATCATGACGCTGGCTGCGGCCAACACGCTGGGCATCCCCGTGACCCTGCCTGCCGCCATCGTCCTGAGCGCCATGTCCGCTCTGGGTGCCTGCGGCGCTTCCGGCGTGGCCGGCGGCTCTCTGCTGCTCATCCCCATGGCCTGCTCCCTGTTTGGCATCTCCAACGATGTGGCCATGCAGATGGTCGGTGTCGGCTTCATCATCGGCGTGATCCAGGACTCTGTGGAGACTGCGCTGAACTCTGCCGGCGACGTGGAGTTCGCCGCGACCGCCGAGTATCATCAGTGGCTCAAGCAGGGCAAGCCCCTGCCGGACTTCCTGAAGTAATTGCCTTCCTTCTTTCTTCGTGTATGTTCATAACGCAGAGCGAAAGCCCTGAAAAAAGACCAGCATTGCATCCGCAACGCTGGTCTTTTTTGCGTGTGTAAGGGATCAGAAGAAGAACCCGAAAATCAGGCGAAGCTTAGAACGGGAAAAGGTCCTTGACCTTGTTCCATACCGCTTTCAGGCCGGAGCCGGAAGCGGAGAAAACGCCGTTGGTCGTCAGCTGGATATCGCTGAAGGTGACATTTGCATTGCGTGCCACATAGAAGCCGACATAGATGTAATCGGAATCAATGGCGGTCAGTGCGTAGTCGAAGCCTGTGGAAGCCGTCTCGTTGTCGCCGTAGATCAGAGTGAAACCGTCTGCCGTGCCGATGAGCTTCAGGTCAACGGTGTCGCCTGCACCGTACTTGACAGTCGCAGCCGGGCCGTCGTACAACTCACCGCTCTTGCGGCCGAAGCAGTTGATCGCACCCTGATTCCGGGTGCCGACGGCGACATAATCGCCGATGGGGTCGGAGATGCTGGTATCAACATACATCTCATCACGGGCCATCAGGCCGAAGGAGACCTGATTGTTTTTTGCCAGTGAGTTGACGGTGGCCTTTGCGGTCAGAGTGAAGTTGGTGCCTGCAGGCAGCTTGACGTAGTACATCATCAGGCCGTCCACCGTGGACGCGATCTTACCGCGGTTGTTGGTGACGCCGAGGGTGATGTTTTGGCCGTCAACTGTTGCGGTGAAATCGCCGCCGGAGATTTTATCATTGCCGCCGACATTGCCGAAGACGGAACCATTCCAGACGGTGCCGTTGGCGTCGGTAAAGGCCGGCCAGAGCGTGCTGTTCTCGGTGGGAGAGACATAGCTGGAAGGAACGTAATCCGGGTTTGCGGCATCGCCGTAGAACTGCTTGTAGGTGGGCTTTTCCTTGTGTTTGCTGTACGCGCCCAGCGGCGTGTCGATGGTGAGCTGGTCGATGAGCCATGCGTTCAGCTTTGCACCATAGCTGTTGGTGTGGGTCAAGTCAAGACCGGTGGGAACCAGATTGCCCTTTTTGCCTTCTTTTGCGCCGGTAAAGCTGTGGGTGTACTGAGCCTTTTTGCCCATCGTGATGTTCTCGTTGATGGTGGCATCGGTCAGATCCACGCAGATGAGGTGCAGCTCGCTGCACATATCACGGATGGCCTGTGCGTAATAGCCGCCCTCATAGACGGTGTCGCCAATGGTGACGGTCTGGGTCTTGTGGCCGGAAGCACTGTCGTAGCTGGCCTTGGTGTTCTCGTTCGTCAGGCGCGCAATAGGCGTGCAGACGACCGGGATGACACCGCGCTCCAGAGCAGGCTGGATGTAGTTGACATAGAGGCTGTTGGCAAAGGAGCCTTCGGTTTTGTAGTCGCCGTTGGGGTTGGTGTAACGGGCAGGCTCGGTCTTCTCGTCATTGTGGCCGAAGCCGATGATGAGGAACTTGTCGCCGGAAGCGTCGCCCAGAGCCGGAACGGTATCGGAACCGTTCATCAGGGTATTGTAGCTGCTCATGCCGGTAAAGTCCTTGCTGGACGCACCGGAGACAGCCAGATTGTAGACATCTGCGTTGAAGTAGTTCGCAATCTCCTCACCGTAGCCTTCACGCGGCAGATAATAGCTGTCGTCGAAAGCGGAAACGGTGGAGTCGCCGACGACCCAGATGGTCGCCTTGGCCGCCTCGGGCTGACCCCATGCGGAACCGCGTGCGCCTGCATCGGTGGCGGCCAGACCCTCAGCGGTCAGCAGGAGCAGGCCGTGCATATTGATGCTGCCGTCTGCGTTCCGGGTCGGAGCAACGGAGGTGTCGAGGCTCTCAAACCAGCTCTCCTTCACCGTGACGGTGTTGGTGGATTTGTTGTGGCTGGTCTGGGTTTCGGAATCCCAGTAGAAGTTGTTCGGGCCGTAGACAGCGGTGCTGCTCTGGCTCTGGAGGGCCAGCTGCTCCTTGCCGTCGGTACCCTTGCGGAAGGAGATGACACCGTCGGCGGCATAGTCGGTCACAGCGGACTTGTTGCCGGTGTAGAGCGCGACGTTATAGCCCTCGTTGTTGTAGGAAGTGGAGCTGTAGACCTTGACGTCCGGGCAGGAGTTGGAGTCGATGCCCTTGGCGGCGTTGTCGTAGGAGATGGAGTTGAGGAGCTTGTGGTTGCCGGGCAGATTGGTGCCGCCCATCTTGAAGCCGTTGCCGTTGCCTGCCGCGATGGTGACAGCAACATTGCTGAAGCTCAGGTTGCCGTCGTCGTCACAGGTGACGGTCGGGAACTGGAGCGACTGCTTCTTGACCGGCTCTGCAGCCAGCATCAGATAACCGTTCTTGTAGGCGACGCAGTTCTGGATGGTGACCGCGCCGATGGAACCGGTTGCAGCCTTTGCGAAGAGATCCCAGCCGTCATCGGCGTTGTAAGCAGCGATGCAGCCGTCGAAGACGTTGCCCTCGCCGGTGGTCAGTTTGGCGGCAAAGCCGTCGGCGTCTTCCATCGCGCGGTCTGCGTTGTTCATGGAGGTGCAGTTCTTGATGGTGTTGTGGCTGGGCCACAGAGCCTTGTTATCAGTGGACAGGCCGGAGACCTGCAGGCCGGTGTTGCCGTTGTTGTAGAAATTCATCTGCTCGAGGACGCAGTAGCTGCCGGCCAGCTGCATACCCTTCGCGCCGTCTGCGGTGTTGGTGATGTTGATCTTGCTGATGTTCCAGTAATTGCCCCAGACACTGAAACCAGTGCCGACGCCGCCGAAGTCCAGCGTTGCGTACTTGCCGTCAGCAGTCGTCATGGTGATGGGAGCTTCTGCGGTGCCGTCGCGGCCGCGCTCGACTTTCAGCTCACCGGTCAGATGGTAGGTGCCGCTTTCCAGCTGGATGGTCTGGCCTGCTGCGGCGTAGTTCAGCGCGGTCTGAATGTCAACTGCGTCTTCCGCACGGGTGCCATTGTTAGCTGCGCTGCCGTCCGGGGTGACGACGATGATGCCGTTCGCGCCCAGAGTACGGAGCGAAACCTTCTTCTCGATAGCAGCGGAATCGTAGCTGCTCAGCTTTTCGTACGCGCTGATAGCGTAGTTTTTGTCCGGGGTGAACTTGACCTTAAAGGTGGTATCGCCGGTCACGGCGTAGCTCTTGGAGAAGGGCTCACCTGCCTTGATGTCCACATTTTTGTCCACGACCACACCGTTTGCGGAGACGGTCGCTTTGCCGTCGGCGTTGGCCTTGAACACCAGTTCATAGCTGTCACCGGTGCAGGTGGCAGGGCTGGTGATCTGGTAAACGGGGGCAACATAGCTGGTAGGCTGGAGCGTCCACTCGGAAGCGTTCCACGTGCTCGTGGTGTAGGTGATGTTGGAGAAGGTCACGTTCATGCCGCGCGCCGCCGCAAAGCCCAGATAAGCTTTGTTGGCTTCCTGCACGGTCATGGGGTCGTCCAGCTCTGCGTACTTGGAGACGCTGGAAGCGGTGCTGTCCTTCGCCGAGATGTACAAGGTCGAAGAGCCGACGACGTCGCCGGTCGAGCCGTCGGCGTTGATGGCGTACTGGGTGGCGACGTAGCTGTTGCTGGTCTTGGCAAGGCTCACACGGTAGGTGTCGCCCTGCTTGATGGCCTGCGAGCTGAACGCCGCACGATTCGACTTGACGTCGTTGGAAGCAGCCGTCTCGTTGGAGATGATGCCGGTGTAGCTGCGGACGCCCACAGCGTCTTTGATCTCAACACCGTCCAGAGGGAGCTTGGTGCCGACGACAGAAATTTGATTCGAGAAATAGCTGCCGGAGCCGCTGATGCTGTCGCGCACCATGAGGGCAAATCCCTCCTGACCGTCCGGAGCCGGGTTCACATAATCGATGGTGACATCGGCCTGCAGATAGAAGTTCTGGGTGGTCGGGTCGATGGTGGTGTAGTAGAAGGACAGGCCGTCTGCCGGGGAGTCCGCGACGAACTTGCCGCCCTTCTTGTCGATGGTGCCATCATCTTTGATGGTGCAGGAGTTGAGGGTGACCTTGCCGTTGATGTCCGCGCCATCTGCGATGGTGTTGACTCCTGCTGCAGTGGAGGTGCCGAAGGCTTTGAACTGCCAGTCGCCCGATGCGGAGGAAGACCCCTCCGCAAACGCGGCCAGCGGTGTCATGCCCAGAAGCATCGCGCCTGCCAGCAGTCCGGCCACGGTGCGCCGGATGCTTTGCTTTGCGTTTCTCATAGAAACTCTCCTTTTCCTGCCGCCCTGCCGGAAAGCGCAATCTCCCCGTTGCGGTTGCGACACAATGTTGTATTCTAGTTTACATGATTCCTGCAACTTTACAAGATTTAATTGAAGATCGCGGGCAATTTCGGCGTTTGAAATAAACTTTTTAGGATTTTTTTGGAAGAAACGCTGAAATACGTCAGGGAGAAAGCAAACGAAAAACCTCTCCGTCATGGCTTCGCAATGCCACCTCTCCTACGGAGGAGAGGCTTTGACAGAGAGAAAAACTTTCTCTTTTTGCCAGAGGCTCCCCCTATCAGAGGAACTGGCGAGCGTAAGCTCGACTGAGAGGCTTGATGACAGCAATTCAACTTTTTAATGCAACAGCAACAGCGTTGAATTGCATATCGAAAAGATGTTGTTTGGATGCTGCACCAATTTCTTGACTTGCGATAAAGGCAGCGAGAACCTGTTACTCCAGCACCTTGGCTTTCTGCAGAGCGGTGATGATGAGGGGGATGAGCACCAGCTGTGCGATGATGCCCGGCACAGCGGTGAAGAGCGCACCGGACAGGAAGGCCGAGAACGGGAAGCTCGAGCCGGACAGGCCCGCCAGCACGAAGCGGACCGCGCCCCAGACGAGGCGGCCCGCCACCATGGCCGCCGCGAGGGTGGCGTAGGTCATGGGCAGGGTGTGCTTCACCCGGCGGTAAAGCCAGCCGGACACGGCGCCGTAAGCTGCCAGCTCGAAAGCCATCGAAATGGCGATGGGGAACATCGGGGGCATCCCGAAGAGCACCGAGCGGAGCAGCGGGGCCGCAAAGCCCACAGCCAGACCCCAGGGTCCGCCCAGCACGAAGCCGCAGAGCAGGATGGGGAAATGCATCGGGCAGAGCATATTGCCTACCTGCGGCAGATGGCCCGTCACCATGGGCAGCACGAAGGCCAGCGCCAGAAAGAGTGCGGCCAGCACGACATTGCGGGCCGGAGAAGAGTTTTTGGTTTTCATCTGTTTCCTCCTGTGACTGCGCCGCAGAAAAACAGAAAAAAGGGGCCTGCCAGTCGGCTTGCAAGCCAACGGCAGACCCCTTCATGGCGTCTGTTTCAAAAATGCGGCGGCTGAAAATAGTGTAAGGCGGGCTTCGGCCCGCAGGCCCGGCTTCCTGCCGGAAATCGTGAAAATTATAGCAGAGTGCCGCAGGATTTGTCAAGACAGTCCCCGGACAGGCTGCAAATTGACCAAAAAAGAAAGCGTTTAGAGCAGTTTTTGACCGCCTGTGTACATTTTGCTGAAAGAAGCTTGACCTTTTTGCACAGAATAGATAATATAAACTTGAATTATAGCGCAATGGGGCGGCGGGAGCTGTGCCTTGCGCGGCTGTATACTTGCAACTTCTGAGGTTCATACGGGAGGACCATCATGACAAATGCAGAAAAGCTTACCCTTGCCAAGCACGCCTGTCACATCCGCATGGGCGTGATCGAGGGAACTCACAGCGCCAAGTGCGGCCATCCGGGCGGCAGTCTGGACATCGCCGAGGTGCTGTCTTACCTCTACTTCGTGGATATGAGCATCGACCCCAAGGAGCCGAAAAAACCGGACCGCGACCGCTTCGTGCTGTCCAAGGGCCATGCAGCTCCGGCACTTTACGCCACGCTGGCCGAGCGCGGGTTCTTCCCGGTGGAAGACCTCAAGACCCTGCGCAAGATCGGCAGCTACCTGCAGGGCCACCCCAACATGAATGAGACTCCGGGCGTGGATATGTCCACCGGCAGTCTGGGTCAGGGCGTGTCTGCCGCCTGCGGCATGGCTCTGGGCGCAAAGCACAGCGGCAAGCCCATCAATGTCTACACCATCCTCGGTGACGGTGAGGTGGAAGAGGGCGAGTGCTGGGAGGCTTTCATGTTCGCCGCCCACTATAAGCTCTCCAACCTCTGTGTCATGCTGGACCGCAACCACCTCCAGATCGACGGCACCACCGAGACGGTCATGAACAGCGCCCCGCTGGAAGAAAAGCTCAAGGCGTTCAACTTCAACGTCCTGACCATCAACGGCCACGACTACGACCAGATCGAGTCTGCCATCAAGGCATTCCACGCCGAGAATGACAAGCCCACCTGCATCATTCTGGACACCGTCAAGGGTACTGGCGTCTCCTTTATGACCAACTCTGTGGATTGGCACGGCAAAGGCCCCAACGACGAGGAGTACGCTGTGGCCATGCAGGAGCTGAACGCAGCCTACGCCGCGCTGGAACAGGAGGACAAGTAAGATGGCAGATGTGAAAATGATCGCTACCCGCGAGAGCTACGGCAATACTCTGAAAGCACTGGCCGCTGAGGGCCACGACGACCTGGTGGTCCTGGACGCCGACCTCGCTGCCGCTACCAAGACCGGTGTGTTCCGCAAGGCTCACCCGGACCGCCACTTTGACTGCGGCATCGCCGAGGCCAACATGATGGGCGTCGCCGCCGGCCTGTCCACCATGGGCTATGTTCCCTTTGTGTCCAGCTTTGCAATGTTCGCTGCGGGCCGTGCCTTTGAGCAGATCCGCAACTCCGTGGCCTACCCCCACCTGAACGTGAAGATCGGCGCTACCCACGGCGGCATCTCCGTCGGTGAGGACGGCGCTTCCCACCAGTGCTGCGAGGACTTCGCCCTCATGCGCAGCCTGCCCGGCATGACCATCATCTGCCCCGCCGACGACGTGGAAGCACGCGCTGCTGTCCGCGCCGCCTACGAGATGCAGGGTCCTGTCTACCTTCGCTTTGGCCGTCTGGCTGTTCCCGTGTTCCACGACGAGGCCAACTATCACTTCGAGATCGGCAAGGGCGAGCAGCTCACCGAGGGCAATGACATCGCCATCGTGGCTACCGGCCTGATGGTCAACGAGGCCCGCAAGGCCGCCGAGACCCTGGCCGCCGAGGGCATCCACGCCCGCGTCATCAACATCCACACCATCAAGCCTCTGGATGAGGACATCATCCTCAAGGCTGCCAGGGAGTGCGGCAAGATCGTCACCGCCGAGGAGCACAACGTCATCGGCGGTCTGGGCGAGGCTGTCTGCTCCCTGCTCAGCGAGAAGCTGCCCACCCCTGTCCGCCGCGTCGGCGTGCAGGACAAGTTCGGCTGCTCCGGCCCCGCATGGGACCTGCTGAAGGAGTATGGTCTGGACGCTGCCACCATCTGCAAGACCGCAAAGGAAATGCTGGGCAAGTAAGCTCTTTCTCTGAAATAACGAACGCCGCTGTGCATTGCACGGCGGCGTTTTTGCATCTCACAGAGCTTTCATCAGCTTTTCCCTCTCGGCGTACACCTCGGCGAAGACTTTGCGCAGGGTGCATATCTCGGGGCGGGGGTCATCCCGCAGGGTCAGCAGGCAGGTGTCCGGGATGGACAGATGCAGCGGGATGTGCCACCCGGCAGGGAAAGCCGGGTAGATCATCGGGCAGAGGAACATCCCCCGCCCGGCCAGCAGCTCGGCGTAGACCGATTCGTAGTTTTCCACCATCCGCCAGACCGGTGTGGAATAGGGCATCCCCGGCTGCTTCCGGGCGAAATCCACCATATCCTGATAGAGGGGCTCGTAAAATATCTGCTGCCCGGCGAGGGCAGAAAGCTCGACGCTGTTCTGACCGGAGAGCGGGTGCTCCGGCGCGGCGATGAGGTAAAACCGGTTGCCGACGATGGTCTCACAGCGGATCTCTGGCGGCAGCGGGCCGAAGGGAAGGTAGAGCGCCGCGTCTGCCTCGGTGCAGAGCATGTGGTGGTAGCTGGAGGGGACAGGCGTGGTGTCCACTTTGAACTCATAGCCCGGCAGCGCGGCGTGGAGCCTCGCCATCAGGATGGGGTAGATAGGGTCCCGCTGCAAAAGCACCGGCGGCAGGCGGAGAGTCAGGGTGTGGTGGGTGCCGAAGCCTTTCATCGCCGTGCGGGCGTTGAGGATGCCGCGGTAGATGTCTTCCGCATGAGGCAGCAGGGCGCGGCCTGCCTCGGTGAGGGCCACCTGCGTCGTCGTGCGGCGGAACAGTGCGGCGTCCAGCTCCTTTTCGAGGCTGCGTATCTGGTAGCTCAGGGCGGGCTGAGTGCAGTAGAGTTCCCGCGCGGCGGCGGAGAAATTCAGCGTCCGGCTCACGGTGAGAAAGCAGAGAAGCTGGTGCTCATTCATGACAAAAAACTCCTTTCCGGCGGCGGGACATCCGTACAGCCTCAGTATAGCAGGAAATAGGGCACTTATAAAGCTTTTTTATCAGGATGCTTAAGATTTTTTAATTCCCTTTTACTTCGTTATATTTTATACTATCTCTCGGAAGAACGATTTTCTACCTGAAAACGTCGAAAGAAGAAAGAGTAAGGAGCATTCCAGATGAAAAAGATCTCTCGTAAAGGCTTCCTGAAGGTTGCCGCTGCTGCCGCTATGAGCGGCGTTACCGCCAGCGCACTGGCCGCCTGCAACGCAGGCTCTTCCAGCAGCACCGCCTCCACCGGCGAGGCCATCTACACCCCCGGCACTTACACCGGCACCGCTACCGGCATCGGTGAGGTGAAGGTCACCATGACCTTCAGCGAGACCGCCATCACCGACGTGGTCATTGACGCCTCCAACGAGACCGAGAGCATCGGCGGCGTGGCAGCCCCCACCCTGAAGGACGCCCTGATGGCTGCTCAGAGCACCGAGATCGACAACATCTCCGGCGCTACCATCACCACCAACGCCGTCAAGAAGGCCGCCGCAAGCTGCATCGAGCAGGCAATGGGCGTCCACACCGCAGGCGGCGACACCGCTGCATCTTCCTCCGATGAGGACTGGCTGGGTACCGAGCCGGAGATCGACGAGAGCAAGGTCGCCAAGACCGTGGACGTGGATGTGGCCGTGGTGGGCTGCGGCATCGCAGGCGTTGCCGCCTGCCGCAGCGTCGCTGAGGACGGCGGTCTGGTGGCTGCTTTCGAGAAGGCCGACGGCCCCCAGTGCCGCAGCGGCGAGTACGCCGTCATCAACGGCAAGGTGCAGGCCAAGTGGGGCCGCGACACCTGGACCCGTGAGCAGATCGACGACATCATCGACTCCCACATGGTGGAGAGCACCTACCGCTGCAAGCGCAGCATCATGAGCAAGTGGGCCCACAACATCGGCGACGCCTTTGACTGGTGGGTGGAGGCAAACCCCGACCTATATTACGCCGAGACCACCCGCAGCGCCATCCCCGATGAGAACGCCGACAACTTCATCATCCCCATCTTCTACCCGCTGCCCGAGCACTACGACTGGAAGCAGGAGCGCTTCCCCTGCTACCCCACTTCCGTCGAGTTCAAGCCCGACCAGCACGTCACCGTCGAGGCCAATATGCAGAAAGCCGTCGACACCGGCAATGTCCAGACCTTCTACGGCTGCTTCGTTGAGAAGCTCATCATGGATAATGGCCGCTGCGTGGGCCTCTACGCCCGCGATGCCGCCACCGGCGAGTACATCAAGTGCAACGCCTCCAAGGGCGTCATCCTCTCCACTGGCGACTACTCCCAGAACACCAGGATGCTCAAGCACTTCTGCCCCGAGGTCATCGAGAACAACATCCAGTGCCTGTTCACCAATGTGGATGTGGAGGGCAACTTCACCAATCAGGGCGACGGCATCCAGCTGGGTATGTGGGCCGGCGCTCAGGTGCAGCAGAGCCACGCCCCGATGATCCACCACATGGGCGGCGGCGCCGACCTCGCCGGCGTGGGCGTCATGGGCAATGCAGGCTTCCTGAACCTCGACCTCAACGGCAAGCGCTTCATGAACGAGGACCTGCCCGGCCAGCAGCTGGAAAACCAGATCGAGCTGCAGAAGAACCGCGAGAGCTGGCAGATCTTCGACTCCAACTGGCCTGAGCAGCTGCCCTATATGCCCGCAGCCCACGGCGGTGCCTGCTACTATGAGGACTACGCCAGCGAGGACGAAGGCCCCAAGAACAACACCACCTACCGCAACTACAAGAGCCCCTATCAGCTGGAAGCTGCTGTGGCCGATGGCCGCGCTGTGAAGGCCGACACGCTGGAAGAGCTGGTGGCAAAGATCTACCCGGACGATACTGCCGCCCAGCAGACCGCTCTGGACTCCATCCAGCGCTACAACGAGCTGGCCAAGGCCGGTTACGATGAGGACTTCCACAAGCCCGCTTCCCGTATGTGGGCAGTCGAGAACGGCCCCTTCTACGCCGACAAGTTCACCACTGCTCTGCTGCTGGTCTGCATCGGAGGCCTCGAGAGCGACGAGGACTGCCACACCTTCGACGCCGACCGCAATGTCATCCCCGGCCTGTACGTCGCCGGCAACATCCAGGGCAACCGCTTTGCCACCGAGTACCCCATCGGCCTGAAGGGCGTCAGCCACTCCATGGCCATGTACTACGGCTACGTCGCCGGAAAGAACGCCCTGAAGGACATCTGAGCCTGAAATCGCAAAATAATTTCCAGAGCCCGGAGCAGAAAATGCCTGCCCCGGGCTTTTTATGTGACTTGCTCACGGAAAAACGCCGGAGTTTGGGGTATACTGTCCCTGTCAGATGAAAAAACACTCTTTATGGAGGAAAACGATATGGCAGTCATCACCATCACGAAAGAAAACTTTGAGGCCGAGGTGCTGAAGAGCGCTCAGCCCGTCCTGCTCGATTTCTGGGCCGCCTGGTGCGGCCCCTGCCGGATGCTGAGCCCCATCGTGGACGAGGTGGCCGAGGAGCGCACCGACGTCAAGGTGGGCAAGGTCAATGTGGACGAGCAGCCCGATCTGGCCGCCGAGTTCGGCGTCATGAGCATCCCCACCCTGCTGCTGTTCGAGAACGGTAAGCTGGTTCGTCAGGCCGTCGGCGCACGTCCCAAGAGCGGCGTGCTGGAACTGCTGGGCTGAGAATAAAACGGCGAGGAGCCGCTGCACGGAAAACGCTGTGCGGCGGCTCCTTTTTTGCGCCTGCATCATCTCAAAGCGGGCTTTCGTGAAATCATTTCGCCTTTCTGTACAAACGCACAGAAAAATCGTATCATAAAAATGAAAACACGGTCACTTTCACACTTTACAACTTTATCTGGATAAAGTAAAATAACCTTATCATAAGACAAAAGCGCCCGGGAAAAGGCGGGGCGCAGGGGCCGGGGCGGGCAAGCGCCCGGTGAAAAGTGAGGGAAAAGGTATGAAATTTGACATCTCCTGCTTACAGCCGAAGGAACAGGCCTCTTTCGCGCTGCGGGCGCTGTATGAGGCGGCGGGCTGCCGCAAATATCACATGGGCCGGTTCGAAGAGTACGGGCTGTATCAGGAGAACCGCAGCTTCCTCTCGTCGGAGCAGGTCATCACCTTTACCGATCTGGACGGGCGGCTGCTGGCACTGAAACCTGACGTGACCCTCTCCATTGCCAAGACGGCGCAGCCCGCGCCGGGCGAGACACTGCGCTACTACTATCACGAAAATGTCTACCGCCCCTCGGCAGAAAGCCATACATTCAAGGAGATCGGCCAGATGGGCCTTGAGATGCTGGGCGATGTGGGCGAAGTACAGGTGCGGCAGGCGGTGTCGCTGGCAGCACAGTCCCTCGAGCAGCTGGGCCAGCCGTGGGTGCTGGAAGTGAGCCACATGGGCTACCTGTTCGGTCTGCTGGATGCGCTGGACGTGCCGGAAGCTTCCCGCGCCGCCCTGCTGGCAAAGCTGAAAGCGAAAAACCTCCACGAGCTGAAAGCGGCGGCATCCGCCGCCGGGCTGGATGAGGCCGATGCCGACGCGCTGGCGGGGCTGATGAGCCTCTGCGGCAGCTGTGAGGATGTGCTTCCCCGTGTGGAAGCCGCCTGCCGGAACGAGCGGATGGAAGCCGCCGCTGCCGAGCTGAAAGCCATCACCGAAGAGCTGGCTGGTGCAGGCGGCAGCATCCGTCTGGACATGACGCTGGCCGGTGAGATGGAATATTACAACGGCCTTGTGTTTCAGGGCTATCTGGAGTCGCTTCCCCGTCCGGTGCTCAAGGGCGGGCGGTATGACCTGCTGATGCAGAAGTTCACCCCGGGCGCGGGGGCCATCGGCTTTGCGGTCTATCTCGACGAGCTGGATCGCCTGAGCGCCCCGCTCCCGCCGGTACAGCAGCAGAAAACCGAAAAGACCATGCTGAACGTAGCTCTGCCGAAGGGCCGTCTCGGCGACAAGGTCTATGGCCTGCTGGCTGGTATCGGCTACGGCTGCCCCGAAGACTACAACGCCACCCGCAAACTGGTGGTGGAGAACCCCGCCGCCGGCATCCGGTACTTCCTCGTCAAGCCCAGCGACGTTGCGATCTACGTCGAGCACGGCGCGGCAGACGTGGGCATCGTGGGCAAGGACATCCTGACGGAAGCGTCTGCCGATGTCTACGAGCTGCTGGACACCGGCCTCGGAAAGTGCCGGATGTGCGTCGCCGCCCCGGCAGATTACAAAGACGACCCCAGCCGCCCGGTGCGGGTGGCAACCAAGTTCGTCAGCATCGCCAAGAGCTATTATGCATCCATCGGGCGGGACATCGACATCATCAAGCTGAACGGCTCCATTGAGCTGGCCCCCATCCTGGGCCTGTCCGACGTCATCGTGGATATTGTGGAGACGGGTACGACCCTGCGGGAAAACGGTTTGCGGGTGGTGACGGAGTTCATGCCCATCTCGGCCCGCTTCATCGCCAATAAGGCCAGCTACCAGTTCAAGCACCGCGAAATGGACGAGATGCTCGAAAAGCTGCGTGCCGCCCTTGCCGCAAAGGAGGAGAAAAAATGATAAAGCTGTATAACTTCGATGAACTGAAGCCCGAAGAGATATTGAACCGTGACATCCGCGCGGAGAAGAATGTGGAAGACGTGGTGGACGGCATCATTGCCGATGTCCGCGCCCGGGGCGACGAGGCCCTGAAAGAATACGCCCTCAAGTTCGACGGTGCCAAGCTGGATAACATCCAGGTGACGCAGGAGGAAATTGAAGAAGCCTTTGCGAATATGGACGGCTATTTCCTCGAAACGCTGCGGGAGGCCGCCGCCAACATCGAGGCCTTCCACCGCCAGCAGGTGCATAAAAATTTTGTGATGAACGACAAGCCCGGCATCGTGCTGGGCCAGAAATACACCCCCATCGAGAAGGCGGGCGTCTACGTCCCGGGCGGCACGGCGGCGTATCCTTCCACCGTCCTGATGGATGTCATCCCGGCCAAGGTGGCGGGCGTTTCGGAGATCGTCATGACGACTCCCGCCGGTAAGGACGGTAAGATCGATCCGGTCATCCTCGCCGCTGCGGCCACCGCAGGCGTGACCAGAATCTTCAAGACCGGCGGCGCACAGGCCGTGGCCGCGCTGGCCTACGGCACCCAGAGCATCCCGGCGGTGGATAAGATCGTCGGCCCGGGCAATATCTATGTCGCCACTGCCAAGAGGAAGGTCTTTGGCAAGGTGGGCATCGACATGATAGCAGGCCCCAGCGAGATCCTGGTTCTGGCCGACGGCGGCTGTGACCCCGCCTGGGTGGCCGCCGACCTGCTGAGTCAGGCCGAGCACGACAGGCTGGCAAGCCCCGTCCTCGTCACTGACAGCGCTGAGCTGGCCAAGGCCGTGCAGGCAGAGCTGGAAGTGCAGATCCCCCAGCTGCCCCGCGCCGCCATCGCCCGCGCCAGCGTGGACGACAACGGCAAGATCATCGTCTGCTCTGATTTACGCAAGGCCATCGAAGCCTGCAACATCATCGCACCCGAACATCTGGAAGTCTGTGTGGACGACCCCTTCAGCGTGCTGAATGAAATCAAAAATGCAGGCAGCATCTTCCTCGGTCGGAACGTCCCCGAAGCACTGGGCGACTACTTCGCCGGCCCGAACCACACCCTGCCCACCAGCGGCACGGCACGCTTCTCCAGCCCTCTGGGCGTGGACGACTTCGTCAAGAAGTCCAGCTTCATCTACTACACCCGGGAGGCGCTGGAAAAGGCTGCGCCCCGCATCGCCGACTTTGCCGAGCGGGAGGGCCTGCACGCCCACGCCCGCAGTGTGACCATAAGATATGAATAGACCTCTCAGGCGCTTCGCGCCAGCTCCCCTAATAGGGGAGCCTTTGGCAGAGAGGTCAAATTGCAATAAAAACGGAGGCTGGCAAACATGAGCCGTTTTCTTTCTCCCACGCTGGAAGCTGTCACTCCCTACACCCCGGGCGAACAGCCGCAGGACCAGCAGTACATCAAGCTGAACACCAACGAAAGCCCTTATCTCCCCTCTCCGGCCGTGGTGGGGGCGGTGAGCGAGGCCGAGGTGGAAAAGCTCCGCCTCTACTCCGACCCTGCGTGTGCCGAGCTGCTGCGGGCAGCGGCGGCACACTTTGAACTGAAGCCCGAGCAGATCATGCCCGGCAACGGCAGCGACGAGAACCTGTTCTTCGCCCTGCGGGCCTTCTGCGACGAGAACCACCCGCTGGCCTATGCAGACATCACCTATGGCTGCTACGGCGTCTGGTGCGGGCTGATGCACATCCCCAGCCACATCATCCCGCTGAAAGAAGATTTCACCCTCGACCCGGCGGATTATTACGGCCTGAACGAGACCATCGTCATCGCCAACCCCAATGCTCCCACCGGTCTGGCCCTGCCCCGCGGCGCCATCGAGGAGATCCTGAAGAGCAACCCCAACCATGTGGTCATCGTGGACGAGGCCTATGTGGACTTCGGCGGCGAGAGCTGTGTGCCGCTCATCAACAAGTACGAAAATCTTCTGGTGGTCCAGACCTTCTCGAAGTCCCGTCAGCTGGCCGGTGCGCGGCTGGGCCTCGCTATGGGCAATGCAAAGCTCATCGCTGACCTCAACCGGGTCAAGTTCAGCCTCAACCCCTACAACATCAACCGGCTGACCCTGAAGGCGGGCAAGGCCGCGCTGGAAGATACGGACTACTTCGACAAGACCCGCGCCGCTATCGTGGAGACGCGGGGCTGGACAAAGCAGCAGCTGGAAGCGCGGGGCTTTGACGTGCTGGACAGCCGCTCCAATTTCCTGTTTGCTTCCACCGACAAAAAGAGCGGCGGCGAACTTTACCTGAAACTGAAAGAAAAAGGCGTGCTGGTGCGCCACTTCGACGCACCCCGTATTTCGAACTGGCTGCGCATCACCATCGGCACGCCGGACGACATGACCGCCCTTCTGCGGGCGCTGGATGAAATTTTGGAGGGCTGAGCCATGCGGGAAGTGACCATTGAGCGGAACACCAACGAGACCCAGATCGAGCTGACCCTAAACCTCGACGGCGCAGGCCGGTATCAGGTGGACACCGGCTGCGGCTTTCTGAACCATATGCTGGAGCTGTTTGCGCGGCACGGGCGCTTTGATCTGGTGCTTACCTGCCACGGCGACGTGGAGGTGGATTATCACCACACCACCGAGGATGTGGGCATCGCGCTGGGGCAGGCGTTCGCCCAGGCGCTGGGCGATATGCGGGGCATCCACCGGTACGGCAGCTTCTATCTGCCCATGGACGAAGCCCTCATCCTCTGCGCCGTGGACATCTCGGGCCGCTGCACCCTGAATTGGGACATCCATTGCAGCACCGAAAAAGTCGGCGACTTCGACGTGGAGTGCGCCAAGGAATTCTGGCTGGGCTTTGCCCGCAGCGTGCCGGCCACCGTCCACTTCGTTCAGTTTGCGGGCGAGAACAGCCACCACATCCTTGAGGCCGCGTTCAAGGGCGCTGGCCGTGCGCTGGCCGATGCGGTCCGCATCGATGCGGCCCATCGGGACGAAATTCCTTCCACGAAAGGACTGCTGGTATGATATGCATCATCGACTACGGCGTGGGCAACCTGTTCAGCCTGAAATCGAGTCTGGCCCATCTGGGGCTGGAAGCGAAGGTCAGCGCGGACGCCGCCGACATCTGCGCCGCTGACCGGCTCATCCTGCCGGGCGTGGGCGCCTTCGGGGACGCGATGGCAAAACTTGAGGCCACCGGCCTTGTACCGGTCATCAGGGAAGAAGCGGCGAAGAAGCCCCTCCTCGGCATCTGCCTCGGGATGCAGCTGCTGTTTGAAAAGAGCTGCGAGTACGGCGAGCACGACGGCCTTGGCTTCGTGCCGGGGCAGGTATGCCCGCTGGCTCCCGACCTCGGCGACAAGAGCCTGAAAGTGCCGCAGATCGGCTGGAACGCCGTCCACATCCTGCGGGACGACCCGCTGTTCAAGTACGTCAGAGACGGCGAGTATTTCTACTACGTCCACAGCTACTACGGCAAAAACTGCGCCGCCAACACACTGGCTGTCAGCGACTATTCCCTGCCCGTCACCGGCGTGGTGAAGGCGGGCAAGGTGTACGGAACGCAGTTCCACCCGGAGAAAAGCGGTGACGCAGGCCTGCGGCTGCTGAAAGCATTTGCGGAATTATAAGGAGAAACGAAAATGCAGATATTCCCAGCCATTGACCTGCGGGGCGGCAAAGTCGTGCGCCTGACGCAGGGCGATTACGACCGGATGACCGTCTACGGCGAAGACCCCTGCGCCCAGGCGCGGGCTTTTCTCGAAGCCGGGGCAAAGAACCTCCACGTCGTTGATTTGGACGGCGCAAAGGACGGAACTCTTTCCAATTACGACACCATCGCCGCGCTGGCAAAGCAGGGCGGCCTGTATATCGAAGTAGGCGGCGGCATCCGCACCGAAGAGCGCATTGAAAAATATCTTTCTTTGGGCGTGGGCCGGTGCATCCTCGGCAGTGTGGCCGTGACGAACTTTGACTTCACGGCCCGGATGCTGAAAAAGTACGGCGAAAAAATCGCCGTGGGCGTGGACGCCAAGGACGGCTATGTGGCGATCCACGGCTGGAAGGACGTCAGCGCTGAGCCGGGCGTGGCCTTCTGTCAGCGTCTGGCTGAGGCTGGATGCAAGGCCATCATCTACACCGACATTGCCTGCGACGGCGCGATGAAAGGCACCAACCTCGCTCTCTACCGCCAGCTTGCAAAAGAAGTGCCGGGCGTGGCCATCACGGCCAGCGGCGGTATTTCCTCGGAAAAGGAGCTGCTGGAACTGGAAGAGATGGGGACTGCCGCCGCCATCCTCGGCAAGAGCCTGTACACCGGTGCGCTGGACCTTGGGCGCTGCGTCGCGCTGGTGCAGAAGTAAGGAGCAAGACCATGATAACAAAACGCATCATCCCCTGTCTGGACGTCCGGAACGGACGGGTCGTCAAGGGAACGAACTTCGAGGGCATCAAGGATGTGGCCGACCCGGTGGAGATGGCCCGGATGTACAACGCGGCGGGCGCGGACGAGCTGGTGTTCTACGACATCACGGCCAGCGCCGAGGGCCGCGCCCTCTTCACCGACATCCTCACACGGGTGGCCAGCGAGATCTTCATCCCCCTCACGGTGGGCGGCGGCGTCAACACGCTGGACGATTTCGACCGGGTGCTCAAGTGCGGTGCCGATAAAGTCAGCGTCAACTCGGGCGCACTGAGAGACCCCGGCCTCATCCCGGCGGCGGCTAAGCGGTACGGCGACCAGTGCGTGGTCCTCTCCGCCGACGTCAAGCGGGTGGACGGCCAGTTCCGCGTCTTTGCCAAGGGCGGGCGCGAAGACACTGGCCGGGACGCGCTGGAATGGATCAAATGGTGCGTGGACAACGGCGCAGGCGAAGTGTGCCTCAACAGCATCGACACTGACGGTGTCCGGAACGGCTTCGACCTCGAGATGCTGGACGCCGTGGCGGCCCGGGTGAACGTCCCCATCATCGCCAGCGGCGGCGCGGGCAAAAAGGAAGACTTCCTCGAGCTGTTCCATCATAAAGGCATCGACGCGGGCCTTGCGGCGGGCATCTTCCACCAGAAGCTGCTCACCATCCGGGAACTAAAGGAATACTTAAACGAAAATGGCGTGGAAATGCGGCTCTGAGCCCTTGCGTTTGCCCGCCGAATACGCTAAACTATAGCTGTCCCCCTGCGGGGAAGGAGAAACATTATGGATCTGAAATTTGACGAAAAGGGTCTCATCCCTGCCATCGTGCAGGACCACTACACCAAAGAGGTGCTGACCCTCGCCTACATGAACGCCGAGACGCTGGCGCTGACCATCGCGGAGGGCCGGACGGTGTTCTGGAGCCGCAGCCGTCAGGAGATCTGGCGCAAGGGCGAGACCAGCGGCAACGTCCAGCGTGTGGTGTCCATCACCGCCGACTGTGACGCCGACGCGCTGGTGGTGGAGGTCGTCAAGAGCGGCCCCGCCTGCCACACCGGTGCCGAGAGCTGCTTTTTCAACGAAGTGTATGTTTCCCCGGAGCTGAAGCAGTTCAGCTGGCAGGGGCTGTATGACCTCATCAAGGGCCGCAAGACCAGCCCCAAAGAGGGCAGCTACACCACCTATCTGTTCGAGAAGGGCAAAGAAAAGATCCTCAAGAAGGTGGGCGAAGAGTGTACTGAGGTCATCATCGCGGGCGAAAAGGAAGACAAGGCCGAGACGGTCTACGAGATCAGCGATTTGGCATACCATGTGCTGGTGCTGATGGTGCAGGCCGGCATCACGGTGGAGGACATCACCCGCGAGCTGGAAAAACGACACGTTATCGACCACAAGGTCAAACAGGAAAGGATGCAGTGATTCACTATGGCAGATTATAAGAAGTCCAGTGTCCATTGTCACTCGACGATGTGCGACGGCAAAAACACCTTACAGGAGATGGCCTCCGCTGCGTGTGCGAAGGGGCTGACCACACTGGGCTTCACGGGCCATAGCTATACCCAGCGTGACCGTGAATACTGCATGAGCCCCAGCCGCACGGCCCAGTACAAGGCCACCATCGCCAAGCTCAAGACCGAGTACAAGGGCAAGGTGGACATCCTCTGCGGCATCGAGTGGGACCTGCTGAGCGAGGACAAGCGCACCGGCTACGACTACTGGATCGGCTCTGCGCACCACCTCTACGGCAAGAACACCGGCAAATACTACGAGATCGACTTCCGTCCCCAGGATCTCCACGACTGCATCTACGACGACTTCGACGGCGACCCGCTGGCCGCTGTGGAGGCATACTTCGCCGAGGTGGAGAAGGTGGCTGCCATGGGTCCCGACATTCTGGCCCACATCGACCTCATCAAGAAGCTGAACGCTGCCGGTGAGTTCTTCGACGAGGAGTCGCCCCGCTATAAGGCCGCAGCCCTCAAGGCGCTGAATGCTGCCAAAGAGCACGGCTGCCTGCTGGAAGTGAGCACCGGCGGCGTCTACCGCGGCTACCGCAAGGACTTCTACCCCGGCCCGTGGCTTCTGGGCGAGTGGCAGAAGATGGGCGGCAAGGTCATCATCACCTCCGACGCCCACGATGTGGACAGCCTGACCTTCGGCTTCGACGAGGCTGCTGCCGCCGTCAAGGCCGCAGGCTTCAAGAGCGTGGAAGTGCTGACCGTCAACGGCTTCGAGACACAGAAACTGTAACGATCTGAAAATATTGAAAAGGGCTGTTGTACAGCGGAATCAACCTCTCCGTCAGCGCTGACGCGCTGCCACCTCCCCTATTGAGGGGAGGCTTTGCCTCTTCGCCAGAGGCTCCCCTCGGCAGGGGAGCTGTCGAGCGGGAGCGAGACTGAGAGGTTGTACCTGTACAGCAGCTCCTTTTTGTGACTATGGAGGAACGCCTATGACCCAGTCCCCCGCGAAAAAATCATTCTTCAACCGGAATGTCGATTTGATGAACGGCCCCATCTTCAAGAGCCTGTTCATCTTTATGCTGCCCATTCTGGTGTCGTGCCTCTTCCAGCAGCTCTATAATACCGTGGACACCATGATCGTCGGCAATGTGCTGGGCGATACCGCCCTTGCCGCCATTGGCGCCTGCGGGGCCATCTACGAGCTTCTGGTCGGATTCGGCATCGGTATCGGCAACGGCCTCGCCATCGTTGCAGCGCGCGCCTACGGGGCCGGAGACGAGGACCAGCTCAAACAGACCGTGGCGGGTTCCATCGTCATCGGCATCATCGCGTCGGCGGTCATCACGCTGGCGGGCGCGGCGGGCCTGCATCCGCTGCTGGAACTGCTGGACACCCCGGCGGAAATTTTAGAGGACGCCTACGGCTATATCATCATCATCGACCTCGGCGTCATCGTCATGTTTGCCTATAACCTCTGCGCCGGCCTGCTGCGGGCCATCGGCAACAGCTTCATGCCGCTGGTCTTCCTCATCCTCTCGTCGGTGCTCAACGTCATCCTCGACCTCTGGTTCATCGCCGTGCTGGGCATGGGCGTGGCCGGTGCCGGTGTGGCGACGGTCATCTCTCAGGGCGTGTCGGTGGCGCTCTGCATCCTGTATGTTTTCCGCAGCGCCCGGCTGCTCCTGCCTGAGAAAAAGCACTTCCATGTGGAGAGCCGCCTCTATTGGGAGCTGTTCAGCCAGAGCATCTCCATGGGCCTCATGAGCAGCATCGTCTCGGCGGGCTCCGTCGTTTTGCAGTACGGAATCAACGGCCTCGGTACGCTGGTCATCGCGGGCCACACCGCAGCCCGAAAGCTCTTCGCTTTTACGGATATGCCCCTGACGGCGATGGCCTCTGCCTGCTCGACCTACGTCTCCCAGAACTACGGCGCGAACCATCCCGACCGCGTCCGCCGCGGAATGCGGGACATCTATCTCTACAGTGTCGTGGTGGCTGTGGCTGCTGTCCTGCTCATGGCGGCAGGTGCGGAGTGGATGGTAAAGCTGGTGTCCGGCTCTTCGGAGCCGGTGGTGCTGGAAAACGGCGCGCGGTATCTGGTCTGGAACGCACCCTTCTACGCCGTGCTGGGGATGCTGCTCTCCACCCGCTACGCTCTGCAGAGCATGGGCGAGAAGGTGCTGCCCCTGCTGTCCAGCGTCATCGAGTTTCTGGGCAAGATCGTCTTCGTCCTGCTCTTCATCCCCCGCTTTGAGTATAACGCGGTCATCCTCTGCGAGCCGGTCATCTGGTGCTTCATGACCATAGAACTGCTTATAGCATACCGGCATAATTCCTTCGTGTTTCCGAAGATGAAAAAATAAAAACAACGAGGCCTTGCGTTCGCAAAGCCTTGTTGTTTTTTGTCAGAAAATATGTTATCATGAAACTGCCGCTTTTGGCGGCGGGGCGCTGTGCCACAAACGCAGGCGGCTTTCTCCTTACCGGCACCTGAGTGCGCCGGGCAAGGCGATTTTCTTGGATTCTCGCTCCCCTGCACGCTCAAGGGCGGAAAGGGGGGATGCACCATGACGTTTGAACAGGTCGTATTACTGCTCTCGCTTCTCGGCGGAGCAATTTTTGAGACGTTTCAAATCACATGGACTGTTTCTCACAGTAATGATAAAGACAAGAAAAAATGACCGCCTGACTCTCTACATCTGTGCGGTCATTTTTTCTTGATCCACTAAGGTAAGGAGCAAGCCGTTTGCAGGCCAGCGCCTTTCTTATTTGTAGTATAATCATTTTTTAAATGGCTGTCAAGGGCAATAAAATGCCTTTGACGGCTCTTTTTTATAATAGAACTCCCCGCCATGCAGCTGCACGGCGGGGAGAAAGAGGGAGGATAATTTCAGATTCAGAGGGCCGAATAGCCGAAGCTGTTCACCAGCGCATCGATGTGCTGGCCGGCCTTGCACATGGGGCAGTCGCGGCTGTCGAAGCTGGCGTAGTCGGGCAGGCTGGAGGGGTCGAAGATGGAGGTGACCGGGATGCCCAGACACTCGTGGGTGGTGGCGAAGATGGCCGACAGGCCCGCCACGGTGCCGCCGTAGTAGTTGACCGCCTCGATGGCCGCCTGCACGGTGTAGCCGGTGGTGATGGAGGCCGACAGGATGAGGACGTGCTTGCCCTTGACCATCGGGGCGAGATTGTCGCGGAGGATGATCTGGCTGCCGCTGGTGTACTCGGGGGTGATGACGTAGATGGTCTGATGGGCATTCATGTTGGCAAAGCCGTCTTTGGTCAGCTCGTTGGCCAGACAGGTGCCGATGACCTGTGTGCCGTCCAGACAGAGCACGGTGTCCACGATGGTGCTGTGCTGATAGGCGGCCACCAGCTCCTTGGCGACAGCCTTCGCCTCCGAGAGGCGGGCTTTCTGGGTGGTGACGTCGATGTAGTAGTTGATGTGGCTGTGGCTGGTGGCGAAGTGGCCCTTTGCCACGCGCAGGAACAGACTGCTCTTGTTGGTGGGAAGCTTTACCATATTGATCATAACTGCACACTCCTGTTCTTGTGAAATCAGGCAGGACGCCCATCCCTCAAAAGGAAACAGCGCGGCGGCACATCTGTCCGGCCGCTGCGCTCCCCGGTTGGTATGCTCTTATTGTAGCAGGAAAAGCACCTTATGCACAAGACACAAAACCACTAAAAATCCTTGCTTGCGTTTTGGCAGAATGACGGACGAATGCAAACAAAAACGCCCAAGGCGTGAGCCTTGGGCGCAGAGTGCAGAAAAAGATTATTCAAGGACGATGCCGCCGGAAGTGCCACCATCCTTGGCAACCATCTTCCAAGTGCAGAAAGCGCGGGTGTAGCCGCTGTTGCCGCTGCTGGCCTGAATGCGGGGCCAGTACTTGAACTCGACCTTGTCGCCGTCCTTAAGAGTAACGCCAGTAACAGTAATATCGAAATCCTGTGCACCGTCATCGGTCGTCAAATCGTACTTTCCACCAACGGAGCTTCCGCCCTGACGCTGGACTGTGATAGCAGTATCCAGATAGTCTACGTCATCCTTGCTCTTGCCAGTGCTGTTTACGGTAAGCTCAAAGCATCCTCTGGTCACGCAAAGAGGAACCTTGTCCGTAGTGCACTTAATGTTGATGGTGGTCTTGAAAGTACCGTTATCGAATGTGGGCGCATCCTTCATCTGATAGGTACCCATCAGCTTCAGGGTGCTGCCGATTTTGCCGGTCTTCTGGTACTCATCCTCACCACAGCCAACGAGCAGGCTGGAACCAGCCACAGCCACGGCAGCGGCGGCGCTGTACTTCAGGAAAGAGCGGCGGTTGAATTCTAAGGACATGATCGTTCCTCCTTTTATGTAGAAACACATAAATTCATTGTAATGACCCCAAAGGGTGCCTACCTATACAATAGGCGAAAAATGAGCAGATGTCAATGCTTTTCACAAAAATTTTGTGGGGAAGCTCTGCCCTTTATGACGGAATTTCGTCTCAGAAAAATGCCTTAGACCTGCGTCAGGTCAGAAGAGTTCAGAGAGAAGGTGAGGCTCTTGTTTGCCACGAAGGTCGGGGTGAAGGTGACGCTCAGCTTCTGCCAGCCGGTGGGGACGCAGCAGATCAGCTGGATGTAGCCTGCGCCCTGCGGGGGCAGATTGGTGGACTCGGAGAAGCTCTGAGCGGCGGCATCATAGAGCTGGATGTAAGCGCCGACCTCGGCCTCAGCGCCGTCGCAGACAGCGGTGAAATCGGTGGTGGAGGCGGCCAGAGCGTGGAAGTACTGACGGGCGACATCGAGCTTGGTAGCCTCATCGTTCAGCGGATAGGCGGCATCCAGTTCGGCGAGGTTCTGTGCGCCGATGTTGAAGGTAGTCGCGCCGGAGCGGTTCACAGCGGTGACGAGCACAGCGACATACTCGTGGTCGGGCAGGTCGGGGGTGTTGGCCATGGTAAAGACGCTGGTGAGCTGGACGCCCAGATTGTTCCAGTTGCTGACCTTGTCGCCCACCTTGACTTCGATGGCGTTGCTGGTGCTGGAGCCGCAGCCGCCCAGCATGGCAGCAGCGCCCAGAGCTGCTGCAGAGGCACCGGTACACTTGAGGAAGGTGCGGCGGGAAATTTTATTGGACATGGATGTGTCCCTCCTTGAATTCGCTTTATTATGAAGTGCGATGAAAATGTTCTGTCTTGTTTATAACATCTTTTGCACGCAGATGCAAGCAAAAAACGGCAGAATTTACACTAGTTTCACAGAGACTTAAGTGCGGTCCTCTCCGGTCAGCTCCCGGGCGCGGGTCTCGCTGGTCTTGACCAGATTGAGCAGGCTGGGAGTATACAGCGGGTATTCCCGGGTCAGGCTCTCGGTGGTCATGGCGAGGCAGGACGGGTCGGCCACGCCCTCGCCGCCGGGCAGCTCTTCGCCGGCCAGCAGGGCCTCCACATTGGCCTGAGCCGAGTGCATCACAGCGTCGGAGTAGCCGGGCCAGCGCCGGGCGTCCACGCTGAACATGCTGGGGGCATTGTGGGACTCGGCGGAGTAGAGCAGACGGAACATCTTGGCCACGGCGGTCATCAGGTAGGCGCTCACCTCGGTGGTCAGGGCCTTGCTGTGGCACTCGCCGATCTTGGCGTAGAGCACGTTCAGGCTGTTGGAGATGAGCTTTTTGTTCATCGTGGGCAGGACGCTGCCGTGGTAGATGTTGTCCTTCATCTTGTCGGGGTTGGGGATGTCCTCTGCCGAGAGCATCATGCCGTTGCGCTCTGCCGAGCGGCCCAGCAGATAGTCGCAGGAGACATTGTAATAGTCTGCCACCCGTACCACAAAATCCAGGCCGCACTCCCGGATGCCTTTTTCGTAGTGGGAAAGCAGGGCCTGCGAAACGCCCAGATCTTCTGCCGCCTGTTTCTGGGTGATGCCGCGCTCCTTGCGCAGCAGTTTGATGATACGATTGAACTCCATGATGTTTGGCTCCTCAGATAAAAATAGGACTTCCTTGATTTTTGGTTTACAGCACGTTGATTATACACAATGGAAAACGACTTGTAAAGCGAAAAAGTGACGGTTTTTCCGCCGGAATTTCGGTGTTTTTGTCAAAGGGGTTGCTCTTTCTACCATATCTATGTTAAAATAAACCTTACCGGCATATATTTAGTGTCTGATGGTGCCGGAAAAATCAGCAGAAAAGCAAGATTTGTGCGAATCAGCACAGGAATAGATAGCTCATAAGAGGTGTTTTTGCATGAAAACCTTTAAGCTCCATCTCATCCGCCACGGCCTGACTTCCGGCAACTTACAGGGCCTTTACATCGGCAGCGGCACGGACATCCCCCTGTGTGACGAGGGCCGCGCCCAGCTGGCCGAGCTGAAAGAGCGGTTCGAGTATCCTCAGGTGGATACCGTCTTCTCTTCCCCGCTCATGCGCGCCGTGGAGACGGCCAACATCCTGTTCCCCAATGCGACCCACCAGTTCTCGGTGCATGACCTGCGGGAGGCCGGTTTCGGCGTCTTTGAGAACCATCCCGTCAAGGAGCTGGTGAAGAACGAGGACTTCAAGAAGTGGATCACCCCGGGCTCCGGCTTTGTGCCGGAGGGCGCAGAGCCCACGGAGCAGTTCCACGCCCGCTGCTCGGAGACGCTGCTCAAGCTGTTCGAGTATATGATCCGGATGGACGTCACCGAGGCCGCCTGCGTGACCCACGGCGGCGTCATCATGAGTATGCTGAGCCAGCGCGCCCTCCCCTCCCGCCACCCCGAGCAGTGGATGGCCGACCCCGGCTGCGGCTACACCGTCCAGACCGACGTTCAGCTCTGGATGCGCGACCGTCTGGTGGAGGCCATCGACATCGTTCCCTTTGGCTATGCCGATACCCTGCGGGGTCAGGCGGAAGCCGAGGAGAATGAAGCATTCGAATAAGAAAGAACGCTCTGCCGCCCTGCGATTTTGCCGCCGGGCGGCATTTTTGTACTCTTTTGGTACAAAATCGGCAAAGAAAACGCAAAACCTGCGGCAGAACGCTTTCAAACCCTTGACAGGGGGCAAAGAAACCGATACTCTATAAAGTGAATGATTTTTCTCGCTGCAAGGAGGAGTCCCCGATGTCTCAGTCTCTTTCCCGCCGGTCGTTCCTGAAATGCGCCGGTTCGGGCGCGGTCAGTCTGGCCGCTGCCCTGCTCACAGGCGTTTCGGCGGCTGCGGCACAGCCCCGCGTGATGGGCCAGCCTGCCCTGCTGGACGGCAAGGCGGCGGTGGAGCTGCTGGGCTATGCGCCTGCACCCGGGCTGGGCGGCGTGTTGGTCTACCTCTCGGTGGAGAACCTCTCGGCCCGTACCCTGCCGGTGGGCGCAAGCTACCTCCACAGCCGGGACGTCTCGACCCTGAAGGAGCTTTACAGTCTGGACAGCGGTGTGACCGCCCGCTGCGGAGGCGAGAGCGTCCCCTGCGGCAGCTTTGCGGCACCGCTCTACGCGGAGAACGCCGCCGATGCCTCGGCCTTTACACTCAACCTCGCCGCCGGGCGGGGCGCGATGCTCCACTGCTTCTGCGCTGTCCCGGAGGATTGGGAGACGCTGGAGCTGAGCTATCGCCCCGCCTTTGCCGCCGGACAGCCGGTGGAGTTCGTGGTGCGCCGGGATGCCGACGCAGTCCGCCTCGGACCGGTGCCGGCGACGCCGGCGGAAGTCGGAAGCGTAGTGGATTTATAAACGGCTTCTCGCGCCGGTGGCGCGGGGTCAGATTGCTTTTGCATTGGGGCTAAGTTCTCTTTTGCGCACCAAAAGAGAACCAGAAATGGTTCACGCGCCTGTGCGCGGGGCAGAGCGCTTTTTCATTAAGGCTAATTGTTCTCTTTTGATGTCAAAAGAGAACCAGAAAACCACCAGCGATTTCGACGCGCTGGATCCACGAGAAAGGGG
>ENA-UEPS01000212-UEPS01000212.1-human-gut-metagenome-genome-assembly--contig:-NODE-212-length-53273-cov-12.891984_pt1 | contig 53273 bp, 49 predicted proteins | sample MGYA00242904_ERZ507924 | MGnify/ENA primary metagenome ERZ507924 (study PRJEB26167, sample SAMN06115422) | human gut metagenome | host: Homo sapiens | place: China:Sichuan | collected 2014-10-16...
AGTTGCAGTCTGGACATCAGTGAAACATCTCGCATTAAAGATATGTTGGGTTTACTTTCGCTCTATTTTGATAAGCCTTTGATTCTTATCAATCGCCAGCTGGACAAACAGACAAAGCAGATGGTGTGTGGCTATGCCCTCGGACATTATCTTGAGCATCAGCTGCTTATGGACTTGCATACTCTGAACAAGTTTCTGACCATTAAGGACAAGCACATACTTCTTTATGAGCATAACGCTTTCACATCCCACCTGGTGCTGGACAGTGACGAAGTCTATCAAATGACGAAGCGTGGGTTGGACGCGGCGCAGATTTCCGCAGCGAAACGGATTCACCTCAATCTGGTGCTGGTGAAACTTCTTGAGCTGCATCATCTGGGGTATGACCTGCGGCATTATCATGAGCAGCACCATGCGTTTATCAAGCAGTTCAATCTTCCAGCACATTTTCAGTTTGATGTTGCCGCCGGATGAACTTATATTCTTATAACCCTAAAACCCGTAATGAACGGCGCGCTATGCCTGTCCATTACGGGTTTTTCGTGTTATTTCAGTTTTGCGAGGATTTCATCGGCACTCATGCCTTCGGCAAGCAGCTTTTTCAGAACGGACTCTGCTTCTGTCTTTTTTGCTTCTTCTGCAGCTTTGGCATCTGCCTTCGCCTTCTTTGCTTCCAGCTTGACAATTTCCTTGTCGATAGCTTTCAGCGATGCTTTCTTCTCTTTCAGGTCAGCTTTCAAAGTGTCAATGTTTACGGTGATGGATGCGATTTCCGCTGTGAGCGCTTCCTTTGCGGACTGCTTTTCTGCAATCTGCGTTGCGAAATCAGCAGTCACAGTTTTGGGCTTATTCTTGCTACCTTTTGTTCTGGGCATAATAAATAACCTCCAGAAAATTATAGTAATATTAGTATAACACTCTAGCGCATTTATTTCAATCACCGTAAATTTATATTTCGTATTATATTACTATCATATCAGTACGATCATTAAAGCTTTCCATGATTTTAGTTATTGATTTTGAAACAGCTTTTTCAACATAGTTCATCGGCTTTTCAATTTCAATAGATTTTGCAAATGCAACAATTTCATATCGAATGCCTTCGCCATCAAGTTGATAAAAGAATCTTTGATTGTTTTCTGCATTTTCATAACGAACTTCAAAATAATCTGTTTTCCACCAAGGTGCTGGAACGTAGATATAGCCTTTCGTTCCCGTAACAATCAACTCACCCTCAGATTTTGCAGCTTTTGCTACTTTGATTGAGGCTACTGCATCATCATAAGTAAAATCAATTTTTGTAAAGGCATCCATATTGGCTGCTTCATCCAAGAATTTTGTAGTTATTACTTTTTTCCGATACTCCGTTCCAAGGATTTGGAAAACAGGTAACAACGCTGCAGGTGCCCAACCGCACATACTATTCCATTTCTGAGTTAAATCTGTTCCGGCAATAGAAATACCATCTCGCAAGCTAGTACAAACAGCATCAACCGATACAACCTTACCAATTTTTCCAGACTTAGCGAGAAGGACTAACCGTTCGTATGCCGTTGAGTATGCCGTCTTAATAGCATCCATGAGAACCAGTCCGTGTTCTTCAGCAATCGAATATAGTTCTTCACAATCCACCTCTCTTAAAGCAACAGGTGATTCACACAAAACATGTTTCCCCGCCAAAAGAGCTTTTTTTGTATCAATATAGTGTTTCTCTGGTTTTGAAACGATATACACGGCATCCACTTTTTCAAGAAGTTCATCATAGTTTTCGGTGTAGAACATCTCATTAAACTCAGGTTCTTCACTCTTCTGAGATGCACATACACCAATTACATCAACGCCGTTTACATATTTAGACTCTGCTACAAACTTTGTTCTGAAAGCAGCCTTTCCAACAATTCCCATACGAAGTTTACATTGTTCACTCCGTACTTCAGAACTAGAGATTCCCTCCGTTCTCGGAAGATACACCACCTTACAATATTCATTCAGATAATCAAATTTTCCAGCCCAATCAGAACCCACCGTGAAAACATCTACATCGTACCTACGAATATCATCAATTTTCTGACCCTCGTATTCTTCCACGATAATCTTATCAGCAAGTCCTGTGGCACGTACAGCCTCAATACGTTCCATCAAGGACTGCTGTACATTGATTTTTCCACGGGTTTTATCAAAATCATCCGCTGTAACGCCAACGATCAAATAATCTCCCAGTGCTTTTGCACGTTCTAGCAGTTTGATATGACCATAGTGAAGCAAGTCATACGTTCCGTATGTAATTACTTTTACCATTTCTTGCTTCCTCTCACTTTTTACAAAAGTCCACGCTTCTGTAAATCCTTAAAAGCATTCACAAGCGTGGAGTTGTCCTCTTTTGTCAATGCACCAATATGACCTACACGGAAGATGGTTTCTTTCATCTCTCCACCATTGGGACAAATCCAAATACCATACTCATCTTTGAGCATCGTAAAAACATCATAGGCCGATACATTCAGCGGATGCAACGGTGTAACTGCATTGGACATCGACTCAGAAACGATTTCAAGAGGCAGACCCTTGATTTTATCTCTAAAATCTTGAGCAAGTTCCGCAATTTTCTTTGTTTCACTCTCAACACCGCCTGCTGCTTCAATTTCTTTTAAACGAGCATTGATTTGACGCAAAGTTCCTACCGCTGGCGTAAAAGGTGTCTGTCCTCGTTCGCCATTTTTAAGAGCAGACTTCAGATTTAGATACATACACTTCACATCACGGGCCTCTACACGTTTGACCGCTTCATCGGACAAGACAATAACTGATACGCCCGGAGGACAAGCCAATGCTTTCTGAGAACCAGTAATCATTACCTGCACACCCAATTTGTTCATATCAAAATCGTCTGCAAGGAAGGAGCTAATGGCATCCACAACTAGAAAAATTCCGTTTTTCTTGCAAAACTCACTGATCATTTCAATGTCATAGTGAACACCTGTTGATGTTTCATGTACATTAACAAGAAATCCAGTAAAGTCTTTCCCATCGTACATATCCAACTGTTCTTTTTTGAGTGCCTTACCTTTCTCCAGCTTGATTTCCTCATACGGAATCTCATGAATCTGGCACAACTCAACAAACCGCTGACCAAAACTGCCGCCGTTTACGACCAAAACTTTATCCTTCTTATCAAAGACATTCATAACAGTTGCTTCCATAGCTGCTGTACCAGAGCCAGTGATAAACACCACTCTAGCATCATCGCCAGCTTTCGCAAACTGCTTCATCAGCTTTTCATTTTCAAGCATAACAGCAGAGAACTCAGGCGTCCTGAAATATGGAACCTGTTCTGCACCAATTGCTCTAATCTTTTCATCTGACATAACCGGTCCAACTGTAAAATTCAACATATTTATACCTCCATGTAATTATTATTAAATACAATTTTTCCCCATTCGCAAACTTCGTGAAAGCCTACTTTCTTATGGAGATTTCTGGATTCGTTTGAATAATAGAAGGAAAAAACTCTTTTTCCCTCTTTTAATACTTCTTCGCAAATAGCTCTCCATATTTCTAGTGCATAACCTCTCCTTCGATACTCTTTATTAACTATTAGCTCTGCGACAATAGCTACTCCATCTATTTCTGCATTTGTACACGCATGAGCAATTACCACATCGTTCTTTTTTATCACGTAATTTCTGGAATATCCTTCTTTGGAACGCTGAAGAAGCTGCTCAGCCAGTTCATTTTTATTATAAGATTTTCCAATATCTTCATCACCATAGATCATTTGAACAATCTGTTTAAAATCATTCGCAGATGCTAATTGTACTGATTCTCTATGTTTTTCATCAACATTAGTGATTTCTGCTACCCAACCATACGTTATAGTAAAAGGCCGTTCGCTACTGGAATAATTACCTCCTATATACTCTGCTGTACTTTTTTCGCAATAAATCATTTTTATTGGATGACTTTTAAGCAGTTCTTTCAATTCTGGTACACTAAAATCATTATCTATCGAGTATACATGGACACACGAAAAATAAAATAAATAAACCGCTTTTATTTTATTTTCAAATTTATCCATATAGACATCAATAGCTTGTGAACCAGTTCCATATCTTTGCAAATTCATATAGAGATAAAGACATTTATAATATTCTGTTCCAATATATGATTCGATGATTTTCTCATCTTCTTTTTGACACCTTATAATCATATATTTCCCTCACCTGGAAATACTATCTCCGAACAAGGCGAATGTGGCTCTCTCTGATCTTCAGGAGGAAGCTTCATATAATCGCCATAGATATATTTCAAAACTGTATCATAGTCTTTTGAACTGTACAACTTTTTTTCTTCAAACATATATTCTGCGCGGTCTGTAAACCATGATTTTGGCATCCCATATCGCTCACTCAGTGGGTTCTTTTTATATAACATCCCTGTTGCAGGAAATCCTAAGCATCGAACCCGATTGAGCGAAGAATTTCTGCTCTTCTTTGAATATTTTTCATATCCATGAAATGCAAAATCGGCCGGAATCTTCGATAGAAGGGTAAACCATACCTTCCAAAATCCCACTGTGTTTTCTTTTGCCACCTCAGACCATAGAATCTTCCGCAAACAATAGCAATGCAAATCCTGAAATATTTGCCCAACAATTGAAAGCGGAATATCATCCATTGGAAACACATCAACAAAAATTCCGGTTTTACATTTCAAGTGTTCCTGACCAACTCGAATATAAGTAGAACCTGTACGTCGTAGTTTTCCATATTCCCATCTATATTCAGGGTCTGTATCATGATCTTGAAAGAAGCAAATATTAGGATTCATCTCGTCTTTATGCTTCTTGAATGTTTCGTAATCTTCGCGAAGCATTCCAATGTCAGCATCATCATCCCATGGAATATACCCCTGATGTCTCACCGCTCCAAGCAGACTTCCACCAAATAAGACATAGTTGATATTATACTTTCTACAAACCTTATCAAATTCAACCAACATATCCAGTTCTGTTAGTTGCATTTTCCGAAAGTCTTCGCCTTTGATTTCTTTAATCACTGTCTATCATCCTCCCTGTTAGGAAATAGGTATAAAAAATCCTCGAGTTCTTGTTCTATAATTTTTATCTGGTTATTATAGTTTTTATCATTTATCCACAGTTGCGTATTTCTTATTGATATGTCCGGGTTAAAATGTTTTCGAAGCTCTTTATGTTTTTCCTCAGAAATTCCCAGAAATTTATTTATCTGTTTGGTGGTAAAATCATACCGATAAATCAAATCCTCAAAATGAATCCTCAGTATTCTGGGATCCTTTATCTCATCGTCAATCGTTCGCCGCATATCTCGATATTGCTTTGCGAACAAAAGAGGATCATGCGGCAAAACATGGTCTCCATCCCTCATTGCTTGAATATAAACATCCCTTGGATCTCTATCTACTATAATAACCTTTAGATCCCGAATGTAATTTAAGTATCTTTTTACATTTGTAGTCGATACACATTGATCCAGCACAAGGTATTCTGTATCAGGCCTTGCCATTTTCTCGCACAGTGCCTCCGTGTAATCCTGGGTTTTTTGATAGAATTCTTCTCTGCTACAAGCGCAATGATAACTTGTTAAATACGGAAAATAATTGTAATCCTGCGTTTTTCTATATTTACGCGGCATTATTTTTGAAAAAGCTCTCCGCATTTTATAAATCGCCCATGGGATAAAGGGCTGTTCGTTTACATCCCCATGCCAATAACCAAGAAATTCAAAATCCACCAAATCACGGATATATTTGTCAGTCTCATCCTGCCAGCACTTACCAAATATCAGCTGATACGTTCTCTTATTCATTCTGGCAAATTTTTTATAACGTTTTACTGCAAATCCGCTATTGAGCCTGTGCCAATTATCAACAAGGTTATATTCTAGATCAGAAATTCCGTCCGGATCCTGTAAAAACCTACATTCAACATCTGAAGGAGCATACGTAAAACCATCGAATTCCCGCAAATAATCATCTACCGCTCCTGATCCAGTAGCATGATAGCTGATGCATGTTACTTTTTTCATTCTTTTTTCCTCCGAAATACTTTTAAGGACGTGATCACATCCGGATAGAATCTATAAATATACAGCCATGAGCATACCAAATATACGATAGCGCCAATCATTACTTTACAGATTAACGTAATGATATCATTCAAAACATATAAATCACGAATCACACTGAACATTAAAAAACCAAATAATATAAAGGGTAGTCCTTGAATTAGATAACGCTTTACATCAATAAGTTTTCTTAGCGCAACTGTTTCTGAAACCGCAATCAATCCCTCAGAAATTGTTGTTGCGATTGCAGCTCCAACTGCACCGCTAGTTCCGATTAAACAGTAATTTAACACCACATTAACAAATGCACCCAAGATTAAGCAAACGACAAATGTCATATCTTTATTATTTGGAAGTAAAACCTGTGTTTTCAAAACATTCGCCCAACTAACGAAAATAATATATGGCGCTAAAGTGTATAATAGTGGAACAACCAAATCAAACCCCGTCCCAAAAAACAAGGGAACAAACTCTTTAGCTACTGCGCATATTCCAAAAGCCAATGCACTCGTTGCAAATACTACAAATAGCATTGATTTTTGAATCATTTCATTGACCGATTTTAGTTCTCCTTTTGCGATTGAATTGGATACTCGTGGTAGCATAACAGTACCTAACGCTGTCACTAAGCTATTAGGAATACTCAGTAATTTTTCAGCATTATCGTAGCAGCCTAATTCGGCATCAATAGACATGTTTCCAATCATAATCTTATCAAAATATCCCAGCAAATCATTTGCAATAACTGGTAAAAATAGCACTAGATTCGGCTTCAAGTGTTTTATAACATCATTCCATTTTGGTCTTATAAAACAAACGTAATTTCTTAAAATTGGCCAAACCGATAACTGGCCTACCAGTGTTCCTCCTGACATAATTAATGTATATTTCCAAACATCATTTGGTGATTTAACCAATAAAAGAATCAACAACACTGTTCCTATTTTTACAATAACATTTCGCAATGTTGTAACATAAAAGAGTTCCAATCCAAATAACAGCCATGTCACATCAAATATCGCAGAGAGAACGTTAACCCCCTGCATATAAGCAAGTCTTTTATTTTCAGCAATCACCAAGCAGTATATAATGTATAATATACTCATTCCTACTGATAATAGTATTTGCAGGGATACAATCTCACTAAAAACTTTGTTTCGTTCTTCTTTAGAATCTCTTACTTTTGCAATACATCTATTACCATAGTCGGAAACGCCCAGCACTGCAAAAATCAAAAAATAATGGGAAATTGCATATGTATAACTGTATTGACCAATTCCATCTGCTCCAATCACTCGTGAAATATATGGAGCTGTAATCAATGGTGTGACTAATGTTACAATTCGATAAAGTAAATTATATGTGTAATTCCGCTTTAAACTGCTTTTACCTTGTTTCATCTTTCTCCAATCTCATAATCGCCTGATATACTCGTTCCGAATTATTTTTATCACGAACAGGAAACATATCATTTACTCGTTTTTGATACTGTGTATTTAGGTGAACGTCTTTTAGCTCATATAATTTCTTAACTACATCGGTACCGTGTTTGCAAATCGGGCCAAAACCATCTTTTTCAAAATTAAACCACCTCTTATTCGTGGCTTGTTCATTCTCACCATTATCAAACTGATAATAAATCACCGGCTTAAACATATAGGCAAAATCAAAAAAGACGCTCGAATAATCGGTTATCAATATTGAACTATTTAAAAGCAAATCTTCAACAATCGCTGAACCAGCATCCTGTATTACAATTCGATTTGACTTTGACGCAAATAAATGAACAAATTTTTGCATTTCAATGTGTGGATAAAACACAAAATTCATGTCTTTTTTTTCAAGAAATTCTATTAGTTCATCACTTTCCAGCAATTCTTTACATGCCTGAAAATATTCATCCATAACAAAATCCGACTCTGACGTATTTGTATACTTAACCCTCCATGTCGGCATAAACAAAATCTGTTTCGTTGGAAGTTCATTTGATTTATCTACCAAGTTATCAAATCTCGGCATTCCAATGTCACACAAGACACCTTCTTTATAACCAGAATACTGCGAGAGAGCCTCAAACTCTCTTGGTATCGAGCATATCATCAAATCGATTTTAACTGTGCTTGCTGTACATCCAGCTTTTCCCATACGAACGCAATGATCTAACAGTATCTTTTTTCCTTTAACTTTTATCAGCCCTCTTTTATCCAACTGAGAAAACAATTCAAAGTTTGGCGAATAGCCTTGATAATGCGTAGAAAGGAGCATAGGTGCTGTAATATATCTCAAATAATGCTCAAAGGATTTATACCGAACAATATCTTCATCATCCAATCGGCTTCTATCCGGAGCAGTATCTGATATTACAAATTTCACTTTAATTTCCGGATGTTCTTTTTTTAAATATCTATAAAAAACGTAACCGTTGTCGCGTGCATCTATTCCCCGTTCTGCAATCAGCCATGCATTATCAGCGGGTTGATAAAACTTTGACACCACATATACTATATAGTATTTTGCAGCACATATCGCTTGGTTTATTCTTCGTTTAATCTTAATCTTGTTCATTTATCATTTTCACCTTCAATACATAATATTCCCTCAGCGCTATAAGCATCATCGGAAAACACACCATGCTGCATGTATATGTATAAAACATATTAAACATCGCGTTCAAAAACCATATCATAAACACTAGAAGTACTATCAGTTTCGGCATTTTTTGTTCAAATACAAATACCTTAAGCAACTTATACACTGAATAAAAATAAATGCCAAGGCCCACATAGCCGAAATTCAGAAGAATACTTATGAAATCATTATGAGCCCAGTGAGCCGAAGTGTAAAACCTCTTTGTAATTTGATAGTCAAAGTTGAATCCACAACCTAGCAATTGGTTGAAAATATTTTCTTTAAAGAAATACTTGAGATCCAGGCTCCAGAAAACTGTTCGTCCGTTTGTAATTGTTCCCCACTTGTCAAAAATACTGGTCGTAGTATACGTCGTCGCAGCTATTTTAGAACCAGCAGCTGAGTTCAAAACTAAGGTCCCCATAATTGCAGCCAATGGAATCAACGAAAAGTAGAAGTATTTTTTTTGTGGACAATATATATACCAAAAAGCTAGAATAACAAGTAATCCTACTCCAAGATATGTTCTTGAACCGCACATTAAAAAGCCATACATTGGAATGGTGATATACAAAAGATATTTTTTCTTTCTCGTCAAACAATACAGCCCCAAAACCAAAGTAACAATCATAAGGCATGTTGGTGCAAGTCGGAACGCATCACCTGTTATCGAGACAAAATATCTTCCACTGCCCCACGCTTTATTAATTACATACGATGAAGGCATAAAGATTGAAATGCCTACAATTATAGACCATATCTGTACAACTCCTCTTGTAAATCTTTCACTTTTCTTAAAAGTCTCCATCGCACGTTTCGAACAACTCGTATAGTAAACAACCAACAATATCCAAAAGCCATAATAAAATAGCATATTACTATTATATAGGGGGAATGTTGTTTGCATAAGAGCATATACATGTACAACAAATACCGCAAATAGTATTCCAACCCATCTTTTCTCTATCTTTCGAGTTATCAAGAAAAGTAAAATCACAATTACAAAAATCAGTAAAGCTTTATTAATCCATCCCAAGAAGGAAAAAGATTGAAACAATGTAAATATCGGAAATAGCAAAAGTAATTTACACAGTATCTCATTTGCATTCATTTTCTCACTTCTTCTCCATCTGCTGTGCGATATCAGCATCCACGATTTCCTCGCCGGTCTTATGCTTTAGCTGCTCCTTAGATGCTTCACTCAGACCATTGTTGATCACACAGTTCATATCGCAGGTACTGCACTTATCCAGATCCTCTTTAGTGACTTTGCCATCACGGTAGTCACGGCAGATTTTCAGCTCATACATACTGTACGGATGCTTGGTGAACAGAGACTTGAACTTGTGGACCAGAACCCAGGTAGCAGGCTTCCAGATGTACTTATGCATCGCCGGGGAAACAGAGCCGATCATCCAGCAATCACGGTCGCAGCAACGAACCTTCGCACGAACCTTCTCTGCTTCCGGACTGTTCCACAGCTCGTCCCAAGTCTGATTGTTCAGGTTACCCATGACTTCTTTATCCTTGGTGCCATTACAAGGCATAACATCGCCATACGGATCGATGAAGAAGGTATCGAAGCTCATATCGCAAGGCAGCAGACGCTTCTGGCCGTAGATGTAGTTGATCAGGCCGTGGTTGAAGTAAGCACGGAACCACTTCTTCGGGCTATTGCTACGAAGAAGTTCGTTGACCAGATTCTCGAAGTTCTTTGCAACCATTGGACGGTCGTGGATGATGTTCTTGGCTTCAACGAAATAGAAGCTGTTGTGCAGAGAGGCAGTTGCAAACTCCATGCCCATCTCATCAGAAATCTTGTACAGCGGAACCAGGTCAGGAGCATTCTTATCCTGCACGGTCATACCAAAGCCAACGTCCTTCATACCCATCTCACGCAGTTTCTTCAGCGTGCCGTAACCACGCTGGTAGCCGTTCTGAAGACCACGGATCTCGTTATTTGTTTGCTCCAAACCTTCGATAGAGATACGAATACCGATCTGTGGGAACTCCTTGCACAGGTCAACGATACGGTCGGTGAAGAAACCATTCGTAGAAATAACGATACGGTCAGACTTCTTGTACAGTTCACGCACGATATCTTTCAGGTCAGTACGGATGAACGGCTCACCGCCGGTGATATTGGTAAAGTACATCTTCGGCAGCTTCTTAATAGTTTCGATGCTGATTTCCTCTTCCGGCTTGGAAGGTGCCTTATAACGATTGCACATGGAGCAACGAGCGTTGCAGCGGTAAGTGACGATGACCGTACCATTTAACTTCTTTTCTTCAGACATGATTAACTCTCCTAACTCTCTCTTTTAAGAATGTTTCGACTTTATTTAAGAACCACTTGGCACATACCGAGAACACAACCGAACCACAGATGACTGCAACAGCTGTGAAGATATATGCCAGCAGACCATTTTCAAATAGATGAACAAGGTGTAGCTTCTCAAGCACACGATAAATTACCATGTGGCACAGATAAATCTCGAAGCTGATACCACCGAGGAACTTGGCAACCGGATTGACCAGTACCCCCCCGTTCTACAACCGAGGGTATAGATCAGTGCTGCTACACAGAAGAACAGCATCGTGAGCGTATTGTCACCTAAAGCAAAATAAGCAACTGTGGCAATCAGCAGAATTGCCGCGGCAACAATCTTGTACTTCGATGCAAACTCGGCCAGCTCTTTCCGATAGAGGAAGATCAGACCGCCTGCGATAAAATAAATTGCATCGTAGACGATATTAGTCCTCCCTGCTTTGAAGTAATTAGTGCATAACCAGTTAAACAACAGTGCTACAACCGCCACACTCCACGCTCTTTTCTTATTTCTAATCAGGAAGCAGAAGAACGGGAACAGCATGTAGAACACAAAGATAACTGCCAGTGTCCAGCTCACACCAATGACCGAAATCTTCACATTCGGCAGAAGTCCCTGACACAAAGTTAGGTTTGCAAAAACCTCAAACATGGATTCCTTGCTCGGCGAAATCACAAAGTCTAACGCACAAAGCAGTGCAAAGTACGGCCATATTTTGATGTACCGTTTCTTGTAGAAATCTTCTACGCTAATCTTCTGGTCAATAATTTTCTGGTAATAGCCGCAGCACATTCCAAAGCCGCTGACCATCATAAAAAGGAAAACGAGGTTTGTGAATGATGGTATTAGCCGTTCAAACACAAATCCTCCTATCCCATATTCTCCATTTGCGAGGACGTGCATCAGTGCAATGCCAATGATGGCATATGCCTTCAAACCGTCAATTCCCTCATATCGATCCGCTTTTGCAGCCACAAATTCTCTCCTCACGTACCAGTTTTACTGATACACCTTCATAATTTTCTCGTAATACTCATCAATGGTATCGAAGCTGATGTCCTTACAGTTCGCACTGTACTCCGCACACAGCTTCTTATCACCCCAGAGCTTCTCGATCTTCTTCTTCAGATCTTCGGCATTACCGCTTTCAAACAACTCGCCGGTCTTGCCAACCTGAATCAGTTCCGGGATGCCGCCGATGTTTGCACCCAGCACCGGCGTGCCGTACATCTGGGATTCCATCACGGAGAACGGGCAGTTCTCATACCACTCAGACGGATAGATGGAGAACCGTGCCTCACGGATGAGCTTTTCCAGTGCTTCGCCTTTTTGGAAACCAACATTCTTGATGTTCTTAATACCATTTACTGTCTCTTCCAGCGGGCCAGTACCGGCGAAGATGAACTGCACATCCGGCAGTTCTTTACATACCTTGATGAGCGTGCCGATACCCTTCTCCTCCGAGAAGCGGCCGAAGTAGAGGACGTAATCCTTCTTCGGAGTCTCTTTCCACTCCACCTTATCGATGAAGTTGTGCATTGCCACAGTCTTCGTCGCAAACAGCGGGTTGCTGTCCATCTTGCTCTTCATGAACTCAGAGCAGCAGATCATGGTGTCAATATACTTGTAGGTGCCCTTCCACTTCCAGAACTCAGCCTCCATCATACCGATGGCCGACTTCGCCGTGGAACCGTGGATGCACTTGCCTTTCATGCAGTTCACAAAATGGCCGCCGAGGCACTTCTCACAGTTCTGGTGGGTGTTCGGATTGTTCAGCATGTGGTTCGGGCAGACCAGCTGGTAGTCATGTGCCGTGAAGATGATCTTACAATCCCTTCCGGTCTCCTTGCGCCACTTCACGATTTCCAGAATGATGGAAGGTGTCAGCTGGTAGTTGAAGTTATTCAGGTGACAGACATCCGGCTTGAAGTCGTCCAGAACTTTTCTCAGCTGCACTCTTGCTTCTTTGCTGTAAATCGTCTTGATTGGGTAGGTCAGCTTGCTCAGTTTGCTGCCACCGTGGAAATCCATATCGGATGTATAAGCATTGACCCGGTTGCCCACGCAGCGGCCTTCGTGCTCCATTCCGAAGTACTGAACCTCGTGTCCGTGCTGCTCCATCGCCTCACCTAACTTAAATATGTACGTTTCCGATCCACCGTTAGGGTGCAGAAATTTATTTATTATTAATACTCTCATCGGCTCTTCTCCCCATACAATGCAAGTGTCTTATCCACCACTTCATCCCAGTTGTATTTTGCACAGATAAAGTCGGCTGCCTGATTCTTCATCTTCATAACCATTTCAGGATGGTCACAGGCATCTTGCAATTTTTCTTGTAAATCCTCTACATTCGTCTTTTGGAAAATTAACGCCTTATCTTCCACAACCTCTGTGCACTCTGGAATATCGGAAACCAGACAGCAATTGCCATAGCTCATTGCCTCCAGAAGACTTAATGGCATTCCTTCCAGATCTGACGGCAGCGTGTAGATGTAAGCGTTACTGTACAGTTCATCCAGCATTGCTCCCTGTACAAACCCGGTAAAGAGAATCCGATCATCACCCTTTGCCAGTTCTTTCAATTCTTCCATAAAGGAATCCGTATCACTGGCACCGCCTGCGATGACCAGCTTTTTATCCGTCTTGACATTCTTGAAGGCCTCAACCAGATATCGAATGCCCTTTTCCGGTACCAGACGACCGAGGAACAATATGTAGGAATCTTTTTCTAGTCCAAAATTATCCGTAATCAACTTTGCTTCCCGAACTTCTGGCCGATTGACACCATTAGGGATAAAATGCGTCTCCCTCCCGTACGTATCCATGAAGTACTTCTGAACGCCTTTGCTTAGAACGATGATTTCGTCCGCATATTTTACGGCGTTTTTTTCGCCGCCACGAATGAACTTGGCTGCAACGCTTCCGCGCCACTTCTCGCGAGCCCAGTCCAAACCATGGATAGTGCTGATCACACGCTTGCCAAAAAGTTTTGGTATCCAACAGAAAAAGGCCGGACCTTCGGCATGGATATGCACCACATCGTATCTTCCAAATGCACTATAAAGTGCTGCGAAAAAGGAAGAGCTCACCGCCGCAAGTCCCTTCTTCTCAATAGTCGGAACAACCTTTTGACGGATACCATCATATTCAATTGTTTTGTCATACTCTGCACCACTCACATGATGGCCTGCTCTATTGTAGCAAGTTACATCACAGCCCTTCTGTGCCATTCGGGTGCATAATTCTTTTACAACAATCTCTATTCCACCTTCACGAGAAAGACGTTTCTGTCCAAAAACCGCAAGTCTGATTTTTTCTTCCATTACTTCTCTCCAACCGTCATTCCATACTTTCTATTCTTGTCCTAGTTTATCGTGCTCGTTCTTTCTCTAGTCACCTTATTTACTTCAAAGCACGACAACAAGCCTGTATACAGATTGCGGGACAATCTGTACGCAGGCTTGCCTTCGTACCTCCTATTCAACTTTTTCTGCTCTATCAGCTTTCGCTGTGGTGGGTTAAGTATAGAGCGCAACCAGAAGCCATTACCCCCTGAAAACACGCTAGCCATAACGCACCATGACAAACAGAAACAAGTTGAGGTGAAAAGGTCAAGCCGCGCAAACCCGCATGAAATCAGGCTTTTCTCTGGTTGTCCATATTATTTCACACTCCCCATGGATAGTAACCACCACCCTTTTGCCAAACATCTTCGGCAGCCATGAGAAGAAGGCCGGTCCTTCGGCATGGATGTGCACCACATCGTATTTTCCAAACGCACTGTAAAGTGCTGCAAAAGCCGATGCGCTTACCGCTGCAAGGCCTTTTTTCTCTATCGTTGGAACGCACTTCTGCCGGATTCCCTCATAGTTCGTGTTATCGACATCGTCATATTCTGCGCCGCTTACATGATGTCCCGACCGGTTATAGCAGGTCACCTGACAGCCTTGCCGCGCCATCCGCGTGCACAGCTCCTTTACAACGATCTCCACGCCGCCCTCTCTCGACAATCGCTTCTGTCCAAATACCGCAATTCTAAGGTCTTTCTCCATCTCGTCTCTCCAACCGTATTCCTTCCATGTACTATTTTTTACTCCCCATGACCCAACAAACACACCTTGAACGTCTTAAAAATAATCTTCCAATCCACCCAGAAGCTACGCTCTTTGACATACTTCACGTCCAGATCCATCCACTCTTCAAAAGAGAGGTCATTGCGGTGCGGGGCGATCTGCCAATAGCAGCTCAGGCCGGGGGTCACATACAGACGCTGCTTTTCGTAGTCGCCGTACTGTTCCACCTCGCGGGGAAGTGCCGGGCGGGGGCCAACGATGCTCATATCGCCCTTCAGAATGTTCCACAGCTGCGGCAGCTCATCGATGCTGGTCTTGCGGATAAACTTGCCCACACGGGTAATGCGCGGATCGTCCTTGATCTTGAACACAGGACCGTCCATTTCGTTCTGGTCAAGCAGGTCATCCAGCTTTGCCTCTGCGTTGGGGCACATGGAGCGGAACTTATAGAACTTGAAGGGCTTGCCGTTGCGGCCAATGCGTTCCTGACTGAAGACAGGGCCTGCAGATGGGTCATCCACCACAATTGCGATAGCCGTAGCCAGCATGACCGGCGACAGCACCACCAGCGCCAGCGACGACAAAATCACATCCTGCGTCCGACGCCCGATCCAGTACAGGCGATGGTCGCGCAGATTTTCCTTTCGGTTGATTTCAACTTCCTTATCGATTCCGACAGTATTCGTAGCCATTTTTCTCCTCACATAAATCCTTGTCTATGCACTTCTTATCGTCATTCGTTTTATCGCAATTTTCAGAAATAGTGCCCTATCAACACGGCATATTTGCGATATGCAGTTTGCGGATGCTGCTTGCGCATTAAAAACACCAACTGCTATAAAGTAATCCCTTTAACTCACACCGTTCCCGCAAGCACCTTCCTTTTAGATAACCGTTCCTCTTTTCCTAAAACTGGCAGACTGTTATTCCTGATCTCCGGGCAAGCAAAAGCCCTCGGACGACAGCTTCGCCCAAGGTCATTTTAAATGCAATGTGGCCGTAATGAAAGCCAGAACGTCATGCTACAGCTCAAGCGCCGCATGTGCATTGCTTCCAGTATGCAATATTTCACATTTTTGTAGAACCTCAACAAGCCCACTTCATTTTCACCTTTGCGCATCACGCCAGCAAGGGAAAGAGCAGTGGGCTTTTTATTTTGATCTATCATTCGGGTTTCCTCATGATCTATCACATGATTGTTCGCAAACAGACATAAGCCCACTGGATTCACCTCCTTACCGCAATCAAGGCGTATCCTTCCATCTCAAAACAGAGGATACCAGTTCTTCTACGTGGCCGTCTGAATTCTCTTATTATTCTATCATGGTTATATCTGGGAATCAATAGAAATCCGAGGAAATGTATCCATCCATGTTTTAGAAAAAAATGCGATTCAGCCAGAACTTTTTTGCATATTGCCCAGTTTCGCATGAAAGCTTCAGATGAAATCATCGATGGACAAAATGTGTGGTCATATAGTTGTCCAAGGCGCTGGAGATTACAGTCTGGTTGGATAGCCGCTCTGATGTAATGACAGGCGTCAAATAGAGAGTGTCTCCTCACGCGGAAAAGCCGGTTCATGCCGTCACATCAGTCAGGAGCTCTGACGAGGTATATCGCACAGTACTACATAATTTTTATTCTCTCCCTTGCTGCCCCTATTTATATATGAGTACAATCAGCATCCCGTCACTGCAGCTACCACCTGCTCCGGGTCAGGCTATTTTTGCGCTAAAAAGGCCCCTGCCGATCACATTTCTGTGAAAGACAGAGGCTTTTTGCCGTTAGGTTTCAATTCAGTCTGGGGAGATGGAATAACCATCTCATTCTACCGGGTCAGTGTCCCCTTCCAGATTTTTAACTACCCCCAGGGTGTCTGATATGGCGTTTTCCTGCTGCATTCTGGCGCATACCGCTTCGTAGATATGGCAGGCACCGGAGCAGGCAGCAAGGCACCCGGCAGCAGCCAGACCGGCGCGCCGAAACCTCCCAAAGCCAAGAGCAGCACCCGGCGGTGGGTATAGTCCTCCACCGTTTCCTCTGTGATGGTAGTGATGGGCTGCTCTGTATCCCCCAGAAACCGAAAGAAGCTCCTACCCTTTGCGGCGTAGAAATCGAGTGAGCCTTGGGAGAGGTTCTTGAGCCGGTTGTACTTTTGGAACCTTTCAAATGCCTGTTGGATGGTGGGGTTTTCCTTGGCAGCGGGTCTTAAATCACGGTTACGCACGAGAGAGACTCCTCCTTTTTTCGCGAAAAATCCCTCTCGCCCGCTCAGCACTTCCAGAAAATGGAACAAAAAGGAAAAGCCCAAAATCATTCGAATCAACGAACAATTCTGAGCTTCTATATGCCGCCGACGGGGGTCGAACCCGTACTCTGTCTCCAGAAAGGGATTTTAAGTCCCTCGTGTCTGCCAATTTCACCACAGCGGCGCAAACCCGGCTTACAAAGCCCTGCTGCCCTCTGGCTTGGGAGGGAACCGGGAATAACAGGTGTGAGGTAAAATGTCATCCAAATGACTTGCCGTCACTTGAAGTAACATGAAATTCAGCGATATTTATGATACAATAGTTTCCGTACTTTGTCAAGAAAAACCGCTTATTCGGTGCTGCTTACACCTTGCCGCCGTGCAGCTCGGCGTACATCCGGGAGCGGCACTCGGCCACTGCGGGGGTCATATTGACGTAGTGCTTGTGGGGGCACTCCAGACGCAGCTCGCTCTCCCAAGTTTCATCGGTGAGCTGCTTTGCAATATAGGCCTTCTTCTCCGCAATAGAGGGCAGTTCAATGGCCAGCTTACCGCCCAGAATATGCGGCACCAGCAGCGGACGCACAGCGGTGGGGGTAAAGGTGATGGTACGCTCGATGGCGTCCGAGTCCAGATTGACCATGGTGACCGGCTTACCGGCCTCGATGACCTCGCCGTCCATAGCAATCAGGTCACACTGCGCCTGACCGTTTTCGTCGTACAGACGCCACGGCATCTTTTTGCCCGGGATGATGGCCTTGCTGGCGGAGTCCGAGCACTTCATCTTGGGGGTGTAGCTGCCGTCCGGCTTCTTCACCGCCACCAGCTTGTACACACCGCCGAACACGGGGTCGGAGGCAGAGGTGATGAGGTTTTCGCCCACGCCGTAGGAGTCGAAGTGTGCGTGCTCGTACAGCTCCATATTGGCGATCTTTTTCTCGTCCAGACCGTTGGAGGCCACCAGCTTGATGTAGGGCTTGCCGGCGGCATCCAGTGCCTTGCGCAGCCGCTTGGAGCCGCGGGCAAGGTCACCAGAGTCGATGCGGGCGCTCTTGACGCGGCGGTTGGGGTCGTTGGGGTATTTCTCAATGAGATAATCGTCCAGCTTGATCAGGTTGGGCAGGCCGCTTTCCATAATATTATAGGTATCCAGCAGCAGGCTGACCGAATCCGGGTAGGTATCAGCAAAGGCCTTGAACGCATCGAACTCGGTGGGGAAAAACTCGATAAAGCTGTGCGCCACGGTGCCCACGGCCTTGACCTCTGCGCCGAACTTCATCTCGGCCAGACAGTTGGCCGTGCCGATGCAGCCGCCCAGCACTGCGGCGTAAGCACCATCGTTACCAGCGCTCTCACCCTGTGCGCGGCGGGTGCCGAACTCCATGACGCTGCGAGGGGTGTGGGTGTTCAGGCCGGTAACGCGGGTGGCCTTGGTGGCGATCAGGCTATGGAAGTTCATGGTCTGCAGCAAGTAGGTCTCGATGAGGATCGCGCCCACCAGATCGCACTCGATGCGCACCATCTGCACATGGGGGTAGCAGACCGTGCCCTCGGGCAGGGCGTACATATCACCCTTCCACTTGTAGGTGCGCAGATACTCGCAGAACTCCTCGCTCATGCCCTTGGTGCGCAGCCAGTGGATATCCTGCTCATTAAAGTGATAGTCCAGCAAAAAGCGGGTCAGCTTGCGCTGGCCTGCGCTGATGGAATAGCCCTGATTGTCCGGGTTCTTGCGGAAGAACATATCAAACACCAGCGTGGTATCCTTAAAACCATGCAGGAACAGGCAGTTTGCCATGGTAAATTCGTAAAAATCCACCACCATCGCGGGGTTATCGTAGTCCTCATCGGGGATATAAGGCTCAACCTTGATCTCGTTCATGAATGTTTTCCTCTCTATCTGTACCCGGCGTCAGTTCTTCCCTACTGCGCGCCGCCTGCCGCTTGCCCGGCAGGGGGATCTGCCGCCCTGTCATGACAGAGCGTTTCTATCATGATAGCACGATTTCCCTGCCTGTGCAAGTATTTTCGCGCAAAAAGACCGCTGCACAAACGCTGTGCAGCGGTCTCTGCGCTTATAACAAATAAATCAGGCTCAGCCGTTCATAATGCTGGGGGTGGCGTTCTTCAGCACAACGTCGTGGCTGCCGCCCTCCACGATGGAGGTGGAGGAAACAACGGTCAGCTTGGCCTTCTGCTGCAGTTCGGGGATGGACAGAGCGCCGCAGTTGCACATGGTGCTCTTGACCTTATACAAGGTGGTCTGCACGCCGTCCGCCAGAGGGCCTGCGTAGGGCACATAGCTGTCCACGCCCTCCTCAAAGCTCAGCTTGGTGGAGCCGCCCAGATCGTAGCGCTGCCAGTTGCGGGCACGGTTGGAACCTTCGCCCCAATACTCCTTCATATACTGGCCGTTGATGCGCACCTTGTTCGTGGGGCTCTCGTCAAAGCGGGCAAAGTAGCGGCCCAGCATCACAAAGTCTGCGCCCATAGCCAGCGCGAGGGTGATGTGGTAGTCATGGACGATGCCGCCGTCGGAGCAGATGGGCACATAGATGCCGGTCTCCTTGTAGTACTCATCGCGTGCCTTGGCGACCTCGATGACAGCGGTAGCCTGACCGCGGCCGATGCCCTTGGTCTCGCGGGTGATGCAGATGGAGCCGCCGCCGATGCCGATCTTCACAAAGTCTGCACCAGCCTCAGCGAGGAAGCGGAAGCCCTCGGCGTCCACCACGTTGCCGGCACCCACCTTGACAGTGTCGCCGTAGTGCTCGCGGATCCAGCCGATGGTGCGGCTCTGCCACTCGGAGTAGCCCTCAGAAGAGTCGATGCACAGCACATCCACACCGGCCTCTACCAGTGCGGGCACGCGCTGAGCGTAGTCGCGGGTGTTGATGCCGGCACCCACAACGTAGCTCTTGTTCTTATCCAGCAGCTCGTTGACGTTTGCCTTGTGGGAGTCGTAGTCCTTGCGGAACACCATATACACCAGATTGCCCTCGGCATCCACCAGCGGCAGGGTGTTGATCTTGTTGTCCCAGATGATGTTGTTGCAGTCGTGCAGAGAGGTGTTGGCAGGAGCAGTGACCAGCTTTTCAATGGGGGTCATAAAGGTGGTGACGCAGGCATCGTCCGGGGTGTGGTTGACGCGGTAATCGCGGGAAGCCACGATGCCCAGCAGCTTGCCATTGGGAGTACCGTCGGCAGTGATGGCAATGGTGGAGTGACCGGTGCGCGCCTTCAGTTCCAGCACGTCATGCAGGGTGGCAGTGGGAGCCAGATTGGAATCGGACACCACATAGCCGGCCTTGAAGCTCTTGACGCGGCGCACCATAGCGGCCTCGTTCTCGATGCTCTGAGAGCCATAGATAAAGGAAACGCCGCCCTGACGAGCCAGTGCAATGGCCAGCTTATCGCCGGAGACCGACTGCATGATGGCGCTGATCATGGGGATATTCATCTGCAGCGGGCACTCCTCCTGCCCCTTGCGGTACTTGACCAGCGGGGTCTTCAGGCTGACCGCCGTAGGCACATTCTCCGCAGAGGAATAGCCGGGGACCAGCAGATACTCGCCAAAGGTGCGGGAGGGTTCTTCGTAGAAATAAGCCATAATCAAACTCCTTTTCTCTTAGGGTGTATCTGAAAAGTCGAAAATTTAGCCTATTTCTACAAGCACAGCTAGATTTTGCGTTAAACAGCCTTGAGATCCACAAAGGATTCCTGCGGCTATTTGCCTTAAATCCCGCTTGTGCTTGCGAAATATTCGTCATTTTCTTTGTTTCCAGATACACCTTTAACGCATCCGATAAAGATCAGCATCAAAATCCTTCATGTTTGCTGCCTATAAATTGATTGTATATACTTTACCACAAAGCCCGCAAGAATACAAACCCCTGCCGCGCCAAACTTTATAATTGTCCTTTGCGGAAAAACAGACAATTTGCCAAGCGTTTTTAGGCATTGGTCATACTTTGATTTTTGAAGTATCACTTTTGCAGCCAAAACAGAGCTTACAGAATGCAAAAAAGCTCGTCCGAATCACCGGACGAGCCCTTTTGCACACGAAGCGGGACACTGCCTGTGCGGCGCATGGATCATAGCTGTGAAGGAGAACAGCCGGAGGAGGAGGATCCGCGCCCAGTATCCCAAAAACAAGAAGAAAAAGATTTCACACACAGCCTTGGGGCCTTGCCCTTGCTGTAACCATATTGTAACTCTTTTGAAACCGTTTTGCAATAGGGTATTGTAATTTTTTTGTAATTTATTTTGTTAACTTTTTATGTCCTGCACCGCCGGGCTGCCGCAAACATCATTTCCCTTTTTGTACCCGGTATGGTATACTGGCTTTGAATATGCTGCCACAGGCAGAAAAAAGGAGTTTAGGATACGGATATGAAAACAAAATTGGGTATTGTGGGCTGCGGCTTTCTGGGCAACATCGTGGCTGACGCGTGGAAGAAGGGTCTGCTGCCGGACTACGAACTGGTGGGCGTGACCAGCCGCACCCGCGCCTCGGCTGAAAAGACCGCCGCCAATGTCGGCTGCGCTGTCTGCGAGGACGTGGACGCGCTGCTGGCGCTTGAGCCGGAGTACATCGTGGAGGCAGCTTCGGTGGAGTCGGTGCGCGCTATGGCCATCCCGGTGCTGAAGCGGGGCGTGAATCTGGTCATTCTGTCCATCGGTGCCTTTGCGGATCTGGATTTCTACGCACAGGTCAAGGCAGCTGCCGTGGAGGGCGGTGCCAAGGTGTACCTGACCAGCGGTGCCATCGGCGGCTTTGATGTGCTGCAGACCGTCACCCTGATGGCACAGGCGCAGGGCTTGCCGGAGACTGCCGGCATCGAGACCCACACCGGTGCAAAGGGCTTCCGCAACACGCCGGTGTGGGCAGAGCACCTGCTGACCGACACCGAAAAGACCACCGTGTTCACCGGCAACGCAAAACAGGCCATTGCTACCTTCCCCCGCCGGGTGAACGTGGCGGTGGCTACTTCTCTGGCCACCACCGGCCCCGAGATCACCGGGGTGACCATGCACTCCGTGCCCGGCTGGGTGGGCGATGACCACTGCATCACTGCCGAGATCGAGGGCGTAAAGGCTGTGGTGGATATCTGCTCCTCCACCAGCGCCATTGCGGGTTGGAGCGCCGTCTCCCTGCTGCGCAATCTGGCTTCACCCGTCTGCTTCTACTAATACAAGGAGGAGTCCGTCATGTTTGAAAAGCTTGTTGCCATTGAGCCTGTCAGCCTGATCCCCTCTGCCGAGGAGGAGCTGCACCGCTACGCCAAAGCGGTGATACTGTACCGGGACGTACCCGCCAGCGATGACGAGATGGTGCGCCGCATTGGAGACGCCGATGCCGTACTGCTGAGCTACACCTCCCGCATGGGCAAGGAAGTCATTGCGCAGTGCCCCAACATCCGCTATATCGGCATGTGCTGCAGCCTGTACTCTGAGGAGAGTGCCAACGTGGATATTGCCTACGCACGCACCCGGGGCATCCAGGTGCTGGGCATCCGGGATTACGGCGACCGCGGCGTTGTGGAGTACGTTCTGCACGAGCTGACCGGCCTGCTGCACGGCTTTGGGATGCCCATGCTGCGGGACGAGCCGGTGGAGATCACCGGCCTGAAGGTGGGCATCGTGGGGCTGGGCGTTTCCGGCCGGATGATCGCCGATGCGCTGCAATTTATGGGCGCAGAGATCAGCTACTTTGCCCGCAGCGCAAAGCCGGACGCAGAAGCTGCCGGTATGACCTTCAAGCCCCTGCCCCAGCTGCTGGCGGACAGCGAGGTGGTGTTCACCTGCCTGAACAAGAATGTGCTGCTGCTGGGCGAAAACGAGTTTGCCCAGCTGGGTGCAGGCAAGGTGCTGTTCAACACCTCCATCGGCCCCGGCTTTGACTCCGCTGCGCTGGAAAAGTGGCTCGATCTGCCCGGCACACGCTTTTTCTGCGACACCCGCGCCGCAGCGGGGCCCGTGGCTGAGAACTTCTTTGCCCGGGAAAACGTGCGCTGCGCCAATGTGTCCGCCGGCCGCACCAAGCAGGCCTTTGTGCTGCTGAGCAAAAAGGTGCTGGACAACCTCCGCACCGCACTGGGCGAATAAAAAACAAGGAGTGTTTATCTATGAAAACTGCATTGACCATTGCCGGCAGTGATTCCAGCGGCGGCGCCGGGATCCAGGCCGATATCAAGACCATGACCGCCAACGGCGTGTTTGCCATGAGCGCCATTACCGCCCTGACAGCGCAGAATACCACCGGTGTGACCGCCATTTTTGACACCACGCCGCAGTTTCTGGCGCAGCAGCTCGATGCCGTGTTCACCGATATCTACCCGGATGCGGTGAAGATCGGCATGGTATCCTCTGCCCCGCTCATCGACACCATCGCCGAGCGGCTGCACTTCTACGGCGCAAAGCATATCGTGGTGGACCCTGTGATGGTGGCTACCTCCGGCGCAAAGCTGCTGCAGGACGATGCCGTGCAGGCGCTGACCGAAAAGCTGCTGCCGCTGGCTGAGGTGCTTACCCCCAACATCCCGGAAGCGGAGATCCTGTCCGGCATGACCATTGCCAACGCCGCCGACATGGAAGCTGCTGCCCGCACCATCAGCCAGCGCTACGGCTGCGCCGTGCTGTGCAAGGGCGGCCACCAGATCAACGATGCCGACGACCTGCTGTGGCAGGGTGGCACCGGCAAGTGGTTCAAGGGCAAGCGCATCGCAAACCCCAACACCCACGGCACCGGCTGCACCCTGTCCAGCGCCATCGCTTCCAATCTTGCCAAGGGGTACGACCTTGACACTGCCGTGGAGCGTGCCAAGGCCTACATTTCCGGCTGTCTGTCTGCCATGCTGGATTTAGGGCACGGCTCTGGGCCCATGGATCACACCTTCAACCTGAAGGGAGATTTTGTCCGTGACTGACCTGCCCTTCGTTTCGGCGCTGGTGCAGGCCGACCTGCCCGTGTGGGAACAGTGCTTACAGACCGAGTTTCTGCAAAAGATGGAAAACGGCACCCTGAGCGAGGACTGCTTTAAAAGCTACCTTGTGGAGGACAGCCTATATCTGCGGGAGTACGCCAAAATTTTTGCGTGGGGCATGACCAAGGCCACCACCATGGCGGCTATGCGCACTTACTATTCCCTGCTGTCCTTCGTGCAGGAGAACGAGGATCTGACCCGGCTGCAGTATCTGGAGCAGTACGGCCTGCGGGAAGCCGATATCCAGTCCCTGCCCCTGCGGCCGGAGAACCGCGCTTATCTGGACTGCATGATCGACGCCGCCCGCAACGGCGATGGGGAAGCCGAGTGCCTGATGGCCTGCCTGCCTTGTATGCTGAGCTATGGCTGGCTGTTCCAGAGGCTTTTGAAGCGCTCCCCCGCCGTAAAGGATACCTACTACGGCGCGCTGGTGCTGGACTACGCCAGCCCCGGCTACGATGCCGCCTGCCGCACATGGGCAGAACGCGCCGAAGCCGCCTGCACCGGCCTTTCGCCGGAGCGCGCCGCCCGCTGCCGCGCGATCTTCCGCGCCTGCTCGGAGCACGAGCTTCACTTCTGGGAGATGTGCGCCGCACCCCGGACGGATATTTAGTCTTTGATATGCAAACGACCCACTGCAAGTTTTATGCAGTGGGTCGTTTATTTTCAGCCTATTTACCCCTTCCGTCTGCTCCCGTTGGTCGCAGCCACCTTCCCCAAGGGGACGGCTTTTGTAGCAACGGGCAGCTTTCCGGCACAGCCATAAGGCGTCCCCTTGGGGAAGCTGTCGCCGCAGGCGGCTGAAGGGGTAAATACAAATCATTTTTATCGCAGCACCGAGAGTTCCTCAATGCCATAACGCTGCATCAGGGCGATAGCCGCCGGGGTGATCTCCTCGCCGCTGACCGCCACGGGGATGGCGGGCGGACAGGATACCGTAGGCATCGCGCACACCCGCCCCAGCGCCTTGTGCACCGGGACGCGCACCTGTGCGCCCAGCACCGCCTGCCGGATGGTGCAGCGCTGCACCGCCTGCTGCTGCAAGACGGCGAACTCCCCTGCCCGGTTCTCGGGGCGGGGCAGCCCGGCGGGCACCGCAGCCAGAAGCTGCTCCAGCGCGGTTTGCAGGCGCGTGTAGTCCTGCGGCGGGTTCTCCGGGGTGAACATCAGCACCACATAGCGGGGGTCGGCGTACTCGCATTCCATCTGTGCGCGGCGCAAGGATTCCGCCAGCGCTGTGCCGGTGCAGCCAAGGGCGGCGGCATCCAGCGTAAGCTTCATCGGCTCCTGCTGCGCACCGGCAACTGCCAGCGGCAGCGGACACTGCCGTGCCGCTGCGGCCTTGTTCAGGCTGCGGCGCAGACCTTCCAGCGCCGCGCAGCACTGCGCCAGCCGCCGGGGGTAGTCCCCTGCCAGCACCGCGTTGCAGGCATCCAGCGACTGCAAAATGAGGTAAGAGGGGCTGGTAGAGCCGAACAGCGCCAGCGCACCCCGCACGGCGGCTTCGTCCTGCACGGGGGCATCGTGCGCCAGATGCAGATACGCGCCGCCGGTGACCACCGGCAGGGTCTTGTGGGCAGAGTCGCAGCACATGGCCGCGCCCTGCGCGATGGGGTGGCAGTTCTGCGGCAGAAAGCGCAGATAGGCACCGTGGGCGTTATCCACGAGTAAAGGCACGCCCTGCGCCCGGCAGACCGCCGCCAGCGCCGGGATGTCCTGCACCCCGCCCAGATAATCCGGGCTGGTGACGTACACACCAAAGGGGCTTATCCCCTGCTGCGCCAGCGCGTGCAAAGCCCCGGTCAGCGCTTCGGCTGTGACGGGGCAGCTGCACAGTGCACCCTCTGCCTGCGCAGACGGCCAGAGCCAGCGGATATCAAAATCCAACAGCGCCGCCGCGTACAGCAGCGCCTTGTGGGCGTTGCGGGCAGCCAGCAGCACCGGGCGCTTGCCGTTTTGCGGTGCGCTTTGCAGCGCCAGAAACAGCATGGCGCGGATGCACTGGGACGAGCCCTCGGTGCTGTAATAGCTGTGCGCCGTACCAAACAGCCGGGTGGCGTTGGCTTCGCTTTCGGCAATGATGCCCTCCGGCGCGTAAAGCTCGTCTGCACCGCGGATCTCGGTGATATCCAGCGGCTCAAAACCTAAAAGGCTCTGCCCCTTGTGGCCGGGCATATGCAGCCGGGCGGTGCCGGACTGTGCATAGCTGCGCACAAAATCCACGATGGGGGTGGTCATGCTCATTCGCAGGCTTCGCCGTCGGCGCAGGCGTTGCAGGTGGAGCCCAGCTCAATGGGCACCTCGATGCCCTTGGCAGCCAGCTCCTGATTCTCGGCCACCTTGATCATGATGGCGCACTCCATGCGCTTTTTGAACAGCTCACAGCCGTACTCGTACACGCCGGTAATGCTGCCGGTGGCATGGTAGGAGTTGGCAGCGCAGCCGCCGGAGCAGTACAGCTTTGCCCAGCAGTCCTGACACTCCTTGCGGGCGTAGGCGTTGCAGTGCTTGAACTCATCCCGCACAGCGGTGTTGGTAACGCCCTTCCAGATATCGCCCAGCAGGTACTTGGGGTCGCCCACGAACTGGTGGCAGGGGTACAAGTCGCCCCAAGGGGTAACCGCCATGTACTCGGTGCCGGAGCCGCAGCCGGAGATACGCTTATAGATGCAGGGGCCGCCGGTCAGGTCGATCATGTAGTGGTAGAAGGTAAAACCTCTGCCCTCGCGGTCGCGCTTGATCATCTCCTTGGCAAGGATCTCGTACTGCTCCTTCAGGATGGGCAGATCCGCCTCGGTCAGGGCGCTGGGATCGCTGGGGTCGCAGACCACCGGCTCCATGCTCAGCTCGGTAAAGCCAAGGTCTGCCATGTGGAAGATATCGTTGGTGAAGTCGGTGTTAAAGTGGGTATAGGTGCCGCGCATATAGTAGTTCTTGTCGCCGCGCTTCTTGACGAACTCCTGGAACTTGGGCACGATGCGGTCGTAGCTGCCGTTGCCTGCGCAGTCCACACGGAAACGGTCGTTGACCTCCTTGCGGCCGTCCAGACTCAGCACCACGTTGTGGCACTCCTTGTTGCAGAAGTCGATGACGTCATCATCGATCAGCACGCCGTTGGTGGTCATGGTAAAGCGGAAGTTCTTGTTGTGGATCTTCTCCTGCTCGCGGCAGTAGGCCACCAGCTTTTTGACCATATCAAAGTTCATCAGCGGCTCGCCGCCAAAGAAGTCCACTTCCAGATTGCGGCGGGTGCCGCTGTTCTCGATGAGGAAGTCCATGGCGCGCTTGCCCACCTCAAAGCTCATCAGGGCGCGGTCGCCGTGGTAGCGTCCCTGCGAGGCAAAGCAGTAAGAGCAGCTCAGGTTGCAGCTGTGGGCAACGTGCAGGCACAGTGCCTTTACCACAGTGTTGCGGTTCTTGAAGTCAAAGGCCATGTCCTTATAGACATCCGGGCTCCACAGCTTGCCGTTTTCCTTCAGGCTGGTCACATCGTCGATGCACTGGCGCAGATCCTCCTCGGTCACGTCCGGGCGGCTGCCGTACTTTGCCAGCATGGCGGCAACGATCTCGTCTGCGGTATGCTCCGGGTACATGGCGATGACATCGTAGGCCACCTCGTCCACAACGTGCACCGAGCCGCTGCAGGTGTCCAGCACGATGTTATAACCGTTCAATTGATACTGATGTACCATTTTACACTCCATTCCAGATTACACAAAAAAATGCCGCCCGGCAAAGGCGGCATAAGGTTTGCAAAAATTACTTGTTGCTGTTCTCGCACTGCTGGTTAGCCACGCCGCAGGAGGTCTTGCAGGCGGACTGGCAGGAAGTCTGGCACTCGCCGCAGCCACCGGTCTTAACGCTCTTGGTCAGGTCACGAGTAGCAATAGTCTTGATACGCTCCATGATAGAAACCTCTCTAACTCTCAAAAATTTATCGCGCCGGACATAGTTCCGGTACGCTTTTATCTTGTAATAGGATATCACGCAGCGCGGCTTTTGTCAAGATTTTTTCGCTGACCGTTTTCACCCGCTCATAGGCTGGTAGCGGGTAAGCACCGTATGCAGCCCCAGCTCACGGGCGCGTGCCAGTAAGTACCGGTAACGGCACAGCAGCGCCTGCCGCTCGTAGATGCGCTGCTCAATGAGGTCGGTATCCACCTCCATATCAAACATCATCTCGTTGCGCTTCAGGCAGAACAGGCATTCTTTCAGTTCTTCTTCCAGTTCCGGGTGGTAGCGCTCGTGCTCGGTATCCCGCGGGACGCGGGGCGAAAGCAGGGTCTGGGCGTTTTGTGTGGTTCGTTCCGGCATAGGCATCCTCCTTCTGGTACTTTGCAAGGTTTTGTACCTTCCAGTATAGGCGGTGCGGTGCGCAGAATGTGCCGAAGCGTGGCAGTGCTCCGGCACAGATTATCCGGCGCTGCTGCGGCATTTTCCAAAAAAGTACAACTTTTTTCAAAATTATGCTTGACAACTCCGGGCTTTTCCCGTATAATAGCACACGTTGAGCGGCTCACCCCGCAAAACACAACAGAATATTGGGGATTTGCATAGTGGTAGTGCGGTAGACTCTGACTCTACTTGTGGGAGTTCGATTCTCTCATCCCCAACCAGAACAAAGCCATCTGAGGAAACTCAGGTGGCTTTTCTGTTTGTATGATTCCGCGCGGCGCAACGATTCAGAATGCCCTCCGCTTTGCTCTGGGCATTTTCAGCGGAAGGATTATTTTAATATTTCGCGTTTGTCGCACTCTGCGGAGTGCTCCAAACGCTATTTTCACAGGAGGGGCCGCAATGGTTAAAGAGCAGTCTAAATCACAAAATGCAGTTGACCTCTACGACCCCACTGGTGAAAAGGGGATTCAGAAAAGCCCGCAGGCTTTTCTGAATCCCGAATAAAAAAACCGATTCCGCTAATTATGCGCAGAGCGGAGCGGAGCGCATTTCCAATCGTTCGTACCCGCACACACAAAAACCGGGCAGCCCGCAGACTGCCCGGTTTTTTGCTATACCGTTGATTTTGCCTTAATAAAGAGCTTTCTTTTACAGAATAGTAATGCGGCCTGCGCCGTAGGGCTGCTCGTAGTCGAGCAGATAGCCGGGGTAAGCGGCCAGCGGGCTGTTGGCGCTGGACAGGTGCGGCAGACCCGCAGCATCCGCGCCGTCAAAAATCATAGCGTAGGTAGACATCACCAGATAATCCTCGGACACATAGTCCTTGATCAGTTCTGCGCCGTCAAACATGGCAAAGCCATCGCCCAGATTACGCAGAGTGTAGTTCATGCCGGCAAGCGCGTAGGTCTTGTTCGGATCCAGCGGCAGATAGCTGCCGGAAGCCTTATCGTAGATCTTCACGTTCTGCACGCGCGGAGTGCCGGTGGCGCTGCCGATCCAGACATTCTTCTCGTCGGTCTGCACGGTGTTGGGGATATCGGTGTGGATCTCGTAGGTAGCACCTGCCACCTGCAGGAAGCCGCCGTTCTCCTTGCCGCCCTCGCCTGCAAAGCGGGCTGCAAACTCCAATGCGTCCTGGATCTGCTTGCCGGTGACCGACATCAGGCAGGCCACGTTGCCAAAGGGGCTGACCTGCTTGCAGGTCTTGAAGGTCCAGTCGCCTGCGGGCACATCGGCGCGGATGCCGCCGCCGTTCATGATGGCCAGATCACAGTGCAGCTTTTCCACCTCGTTGAAGTAGGCGTAGATGCCGTCGGCCACAAAGTCGCCGAGGTTGGTCTCGGCAGAGCGGATGCGGCGCTTGCCGGTGGCAGGGTCGGAAACATAGAAATCGCTGTCGCCCACAGCGATCTTCTCGCCCAACATATCGTCCACGGTGTTCACCCAGCTGGTCTGCATGGCGGCAATACCTGCATCCATGCCCTCGTGGGTGGGGATGAGCTTGGTGGTGATGGTGCCGTCCGCAGCGATGGTCATCTCGCCAACGTTGGCAAAGTAAGAGCCGGTCTGGGTCAGGGTGACCGCCTTGCCGGAGGCATCCTGCACCTGCTTGTTCTCCATTACGGTATGGGAGTGACCGTCGATAAAGGCGTCAAAGCCGCTGGTGTGGGCAATGACTTCCTCACTGGTCCACGGAGAGGAAGAGGGGTCTACGCCCAGATGGCCCAGGCCGATGACCACGTCTGCCAGAAGCTTTGCCTTATCAATGGCCTTCTGCACGGCGTCATAGAGCTTTTTGCCGTCCTCGCCGCCCTGAATGTCGTAGATGTACTTGCGCTGTGCCTTGTCCATAAAGTAGGCAGGGGTGGACTTGGTAAAGGTCTCGGGGGTGGTCACACCCACAAAGGCAATGCGTCTGCCGCCGCGCACGAACACCTTGACGGAGGGCAGCACACGCAGGCCGGTGCGCAGGTCTACCCAGTTGCAGGACAGGTACGGGAAGTCCGCTTCCTTCATGATGGCCTTGGCGCGGTCCATGCCGTAGTCAAACTCGTGGTTGCCGGGGGTGGCGGCATCGTAGCCGGCAGCGTTCATCAGCTTGATGATGGAAGCGCCCTCGTCCATAGAGCCGTAGGCAGTGCCCTGCACATGGTCGCCTGCGTCCACCAGCAGCACATCCTTACCGGCGTTCTGGTAACTCTGCTTCAGGTCGGCAATGGCGGCGTAGGTCAGCTTGGGGCTCTGCTTGTCGATGTAAGTATGGACATCGTTGGTGTATAGGATGGTGACGTCAGACTTATCACCAAGCCAGCAGGCCGATGCGGCGGGCGCACCGATGGCCATGGATGCAGCGGCAGCGGTCACACCAGCAGCCTTTAAAAAGCTGCGACGGGAAATAAGTTGTTTCACAGGAAAACGACCTCCTTTTATTTTTGGCGTATCGCATTTGGGGCAGGCTCTTCCCTCCTGCCCTTTCAATAGCTCTAGCATAGCACAGAACGCCGCCGCAAACAAGCCGAAATCATTCTTTTGGCACAAATAATTTTCACGTTCTGCTTTATTTTGACACACATTGTACCATTTTTACACAAATCCTATACAAAAAAGACCTCCCCGTGCCCTGTCGCAGAGCAGCGGAGAGGTCTTTTTTAGGGGGGGATTCAGACCCGTTGCCGGGTCTATCGGAGGAGAGGAAATATCAGATGGCGTTATACTCCTTGAGGAACTTCTCAAGGTCGGTACCCTCGATCTTCTTCAAGGCTTCCTTCAGAGCCAGACGCGGGATCAGCGGCAGATCCATGTCGGTGATCTTTTTGCCGTCGCGCAGCTTCACGGTGGCATCGATCAGGGCGCGCACATCGTAGGTGCTGCCCCAGACCTCGGGCACACCGCGGTCAATGTTCAGCAGGGTGTACACGGCCTCCATACCGGTGCGCATGGAGTACTCGGTGGTAAAGATGGTATCGCGGGCGGTCTCGGCAAACTGGCCAAGGAAGGCAAAGTTCACAGCACCCTCGGGCACAACATCGGGACGGTCGCCCATGGCACGGGGCATGAAGAAAGCATCGATATAGGGCATCATCACAGGCACGGTGTTGGCGCTGTGCTCTGCCAGTTCCGCGATCTGATCCTCGGGCACGCCGATGTGGTACAGCCACTCCATGCAGATCTCGCGGCCGGTGCAGTCACGCATGGGCTTCTTGACGTAATCGCCGGGCTTATCGCTGAACAGGCCGTACACCCAGACGCACAGCTGGTTCTTGGGCTGATCCTTGAACTGCTGCTGACGGTTCAGCGTCCAGCTGAGCAGCCAGCTGGAGTCCTTGACGGTGACGATGCCGCCGGTGACAGTGTGGCCGCTGAAGGGGTCGCGCTTGCAGATCTTGCGGATATACTGGGGGATCTTGTCGTCCAGTGTGGTGATGGTAGCGCTTTCCCAGTTGCTCAGCTCCGGCTCGGAGCAGAACTTTTCCGGGTGACCGAAGGAGGGATCCTGTGCGGCGATCTTCTTCCACAGATCCCAGCCGTTGCCGGGCTGGATGGTGGGGTCGAAACCGGTGGCCTTATTCTGTGCGCCCACGGTGCAGCTTTCCACGCAGCCGCCGTTGGTGATGAACAGCAGATCGTTCTCAGTCAGGTCGATATTGGAAGTCTCGCCCGCGTGCTCCACGGTGACAGAGCTTGCCAGCTTGCGGCCGTTCTGGATATCGAACTTGACATCGGTGACCTTGGTGTTGTAGTGGAACTGCACGCCAAAGCTTTCCAGATAGCGCACCATGGGCAGGATGATGGACTCGTACTGGTTATAGCGGGTAAAGCGCAGGGCGGTAAAGTCCGGCAGACCGCCGATGTGGTGGATATAGCGCTTGAGGTACAGCTTCATTTCCAAAGCGCTGTGCCAGTTCTCGAAGGCGAACATGGTGCGCCAGTACATCCAGAAGTTGGAGTTGAGCACCTCGTCATCGAAGAAATCGGTGATCTTTTTATCCTGCAGCTGCTCGTCCGGGGTGAAGAACAGCTTCATGATCTCCATGGCGCCCTTATCGGACAGGCCGAACTTGCCATCGGTGTGGGCATCCTCGCCGCGGTTGACGGTGGCACGGCACAAGGAGAAGTTGGGGTCCTCCTTGTTCAGCCAGTAATACTCGTCCAGCACGCTGGCACCCTCGGTCTCCAGAGACGGGATGGAGTGCAGCAGATCCCACATGACCTCGAAGTGGTTGTCCATCTCGCGGCCGCCGCGCATCACATAGCCGATATCGTACTTGTAACCATCGCAGGCACCGCCCGCCAGCGCGTTCTTTTCAAACACATGGACGTGCTCGCCCTTCATCTGGCCGTCGCGCACCAGATAGCAGGCAGCGGTCAGCGCTGCCAGACCGGAACCGATGATATAAGCGGATTTATGATCCACGCCCTCCGGCTTTTTGGGGGTTGCAAAAGCTTCGTAGTTGCCACTGGAATAGTACATAAAAAAGCCTCCCTGCTTCAAAAATATCTTTTCACAGCCTTCATCGTGCTGCTCTCTATGGCAACAGTATACCCCGCAAAGTAAACTTGAACAACAAACAAACTTTGCCCGGTGTATAGATTTTTTACATCCGCCCTTATTTGCTGGAAATGCGTACAAATTGTGACATAAAAGCGCAGCGCAAAATCATTTAAAACACTCCCTCAAAAGTGCAATGCCGGGCAGCCCGCAGGCTGCCCGGCATTGCACTAATTTAAAATAATTTTCCGCTATTCATGCCCAGAGCATAGCGGCGGGCATTCAAAACCGTCCCACACAAAAAGAGAGCCGCCGCACAAAGGTCTGTGCAGCGGCTCTCCGGTGAGTTTAGTTCATCTCTTCCAGAGCCTTTTTCAGGTTCTTTGCGATCTGGTCCGGGCAGCTGGTGCTGCGGAAGCCGCACAGCGTACCATCCAGACGGGCAATGGCGTCCTCTGCCTTCATGCCGGTGAGCAGCTGGCAGATGCCTTTCAGGTTGCCGTTGCAGCCGCCGATGACCTCGATGGATGCAATGGTGTGGTCATCGTTCAGCACAAAGTTGGTCTGCTTGGAGCAGGTGCCCTTGTTCGGGAAGGAAAATTCCTTGCTCATGGTCTTTACGTCCTCTCTCTTTTACGTTTTTCGGCGATGGCGCGCAGCTGTGCTGCGGCTTCGTCCGGTGCGGTGCAGGTGCCGATGGGGTGGGGGTGCTTGTGGTTGCGGCCATGGAAGTCCGTGCCCGCAGTGGCAACAAGGCCGTACTGCTTGCACAGGGCAAGGCTCTCGGCGCTGTCCTCCGGACTGTTGCTGGGGTGGTACACCTCTATGCCGTCCACTGCGCCCTCTGCCGCCAGCTCCCGCAGCAGGGGCATACTTTTGTACACCGTGGGGTGGGCAAACACCACCGCGCCGCCGCTGGCTTTAGCGGTAGCCAGCACCTGCCGCACCGGCAGATACTCCGGCGAGTGCAGCACAATGCCCCGGGGGTTCCACCCGAACAGCTTGTGATAGGTCTCGCCGTAGATGCTGCCATCGGTCAGGCCCAGCAGTTCCAGCGCCTGCATCAGCCCGCTTTTGAACAGCACTCCGCTGGCCTTGGTGGTCTCCCATGCAAGGTCGGTGGTAAACTGCGGGTACAGCTGCTCCAGCTCCTTTGCGCTCTGCAAAGCGCAGGCGTTGCGGCGCTCCTTCATGATGGCGCAGTGCTCCTGCAGCGCCGGGCAGTCCACGTCCGGGTAGTAGCACAGCAGGTGCACCCGGTGCTGGCGCTCAAAATCGTAGCCGGTCAGCTCCACGGCGGGAATCAGCTCTACCCCGTCCTGCCCGGTGTGGGCGTAGGCGTACTGGGCGCTGAGCAGGGTGTCGTGGTCGGAAAGGGCGATGGCGTGCAGCCCGGTGCGGGCGGCGATAGACGCCAGCCGCTCGATGGGCACAGCACCGTCGGAGCAGGTGGAATGGATATGCAGGTCACAGGACATAGCGGGTTACTCCCTTAGTGCTTATAGAAATTGATCAGGCAGCCATCAGCCAGGATCTGGCGCTCGTCGGTGGTGAGCGGAGCCATGTACAACTCGAACTCCTTGACGGTATCGCCCAAAACGTAGGCCTTGATGCTCTGCAGATCGCCCTTGAGTGCTTCCCGCACATTGGGGATGAGCACATAGTCCCCCAGACCAAAGGGGGTAGCGCCTGCCAGCTGCAGGGGCAGCATACCCCAGTTGATCAGGTTGGAGCGGTAACGCTTGGTGGCGTACTCGGTAACGATATTGGCACCGGCACCCAGCACACGCTGGCAGCTGGCGGCCTGCTCGCGGGCAGAGCCGTCACCGGGCTTGACTGCAAAGATAGTAGAAGCGATCTGGATATCGTTCCAGTTCAGCTGCTCGCAGCCGGGCACGGCGTTCACCTTTGCCAGCAGGGCGGCGTCCCCTGCACCGGCGCGGCGGGCAGTTTCCTCGGCCTGCACGGCCTTGGCGCGGCTCACATACTCCGGGTCCTTGCGGCTGAGGGTGAACTCTGCCAGACCCAGCGGATTAGAGCGGTAAGAGGAAGTCTCACCGGAGGGGATCAGCTCGTCGGTGGTAGTGACGGGGTCGGTGATATAGGATGCCACCTTCAGCAGCAGGTTGTCACCCAGCGGTGCGATCTCCGGCCAGTCCTTGATGTTGGGGCCAAACTTGAGCAGAGTGTCGTAATCGCCCTTGCCAAAGCCTTGATACACACGGGTATCGTAGCTGGAAGCATCGTACTGGTACTCCGGCACGGTGGGATCGTAATCAATATCGGTGGCGGGGGTCAGGATGCCGCCGTTTGCGGTGGTGGCTGCAATGCTGCGGGCATCCATCAGTGCCACACCGGACAGCTGGCCGCTGCCGGGCTTGGAGCCCTCGCGGCTGGGGAAGTTGCGGGTGGTGTGACGGATGGACAGTGCGCCGTTGGCGGGCACATCGCCCGCGCCGAAGCAGGGGCCGCAGAAGGCGGTGCGGATGGTGGCGCCGCTGGCCATCAGTTCGCCGATGACGCCGGTGCGCACCAGTTCCATCATGATGGGCTGGCTGCCGGGGTAAACGCTCAGGGCGTAGTCGCCGCAGCCGCCGGTGTGACCCTTGAGGATGGAAGCAGCCTCGTAGATGCTGTCGTACAGACCACCTGCGCAGCCTGCAATCACGCCCTGATCCACACGCAGCTTACCGTTTTCGATCTTGCTGCACAGATCCAGCTGCACATCCTTGCGGCCGATCAGCTTCTGCACATCCTGCTCGCAGGCGTGGAGGATGTCCTCCAGATTTGCGTTCAGCTCCTCAATGGTAAAGGCATTGGAGGGGTGCATGGGCAGGGCGATCATGGGACGGATGGCAGAAAGATCCACCTCCACCACGCCGTCATAGTAGGCAAGGTCTGCCGGTGCCAGCTTTTTGTAGTCTGCTGCACGGCCGTGCACTGCCAGAAAACGCTGGGTGACTTCATCGGTCTCCCAGATGGAGGACAGACAGGTGGTCTCGGTGGTCATGGCATCAATGGCGTTGCGGGTATCCTGCCGCAGGGAAGCAATGCCGGGGCCCACAAACTCCATGACCTTGTTCTTGACGTAGCCGCTCTTGAACAGCTTGCCCACAAGGGCAATGGCTACATCGTGGGGGCCGCAGCCCGCCGGCAGACTGCCGGTCAGGTAGATAGCCACCACGCCCGGGCGGGCAACATCATAGGTGCGGCCCAGCAGCTGCTTTGCCAGCTCACCGCCGCCCTCGCCGATAGCCATGGTGCCCAGTGCGCCGTAGCGGGTGTGGGAGTCCGAACCAAGGATCATTTTGCCGCAGCCCGCAAAACGCTCACGCATATACTGATGGATGACTGCCATGTGCGGGGGCACAAAGATGCCGCCGTACTTTTTGGCAGCGGACAGACCAAAGCGGTGGTCGTCCTCGTTGATAGTGCCGCCCACAGCGCACAGGCTGTTATGGCAGTTGGTGAGCACATAAGGGATGGGGAACTTTTCCAGCCCGGAAGCACGGGCGGTCTGGATAATGCCCACAAAGGTGATGTCATGGCTTGCCATGGCATCAAACTTGATCTTCAGGTTCTCGGCATCGCCGCTGGTATTGTGTGCCTGCATAATGCTGTAGGCCATGGTGCCGGTCTTAGCCGTGGCAGCGGCAGCGGCATCAAAGCCCTTTGCTGCCAGTGCTGCGGGTGCGTTGCCGTCTGCGGGCACCCACTCTCCGCGCGCATAGTACGCACCGCCGGTGCTGCATCTGATCATATCCAACATCTCGATTCGCCTCTCTTTTTGTATTTTCCCGCCCGCCGCAATTGCGGGCATTGCCCCGGCAGTGCAGCTATTCATCCCGAAAACAGCTGTCCTCTTAGCCTTCACCCCTTGGGGGGGAAGGTGGCGCGCAGCGCCGGATGAGGGGTATTTCTTGGTAACAGCGCCCTCATCAGTCGCCTGCGGCGACAGCTTCCCCCGACCGGGGGAAGCCTTTAAGCAAACCAGCTTTTCAAAGACTTATAACCTCTGCCCTGTTACGGCAAAGCCGTATTTATTTGTTATTATAGCATGAAAGGGCGAAAAGAAAAAGCACTTTTTATGAACGTTCAGCGCGCATTTTCGACCGCTGCTTCCAGTGATTTTTCCTTTTGCAGTTTACGGAACACCACAAAATACGCCGGGATCAGGAAGAAGCAGGCAAAGAGCCATGCCACCGGGTTTGCGATGCAGGCGGCAAAGTAGCCCCACAGCGGCACGAACCAGAAGCCCACCATAGCGCGGGCGATCATCTCGGCCACACCGGCAAACATGGCAAGGCCGGAGTGCCCCAGACCCTGAATGGTGTAGCGGTAGATGATAAGCACCGCCAGCGGGATGTAGAACGCGCTGTTCCAGAAGATGAAGTCCTGCGCGTTGGCCATAATGGCGGTCTCGCCTGCGTCCAGAAACAGGCCGATCAGGGGCTTGTCCAGCACGCGCAGGATGAGGAAGGACGCCACACTGTACACGCAGCCGATGCCCAGTGCGGTGTTCACGCCGCGGTTCACACGGCCAAGGTCTTTCGCGCCCATATTCTGGCTGGTGTAGGTGGTCATGGCGGTGCCGATGCTCTCCAGCGGCACGCTGAGGAACTGCGCAGCCTTGCCGCCGGCGGTCTGCGCGGCCACGATATCGCTGCCCAGACCGTTCACCGCGCCCTGCAGCACCACGCTGCCAATGGCGGTAATGCTGCACTGCAAGCCCATGGGGAGACCCATGGCGCAAAGCTTTGCACAGTGCGGTGCGCTGATGCGGCCCTCTTCCTTATTCCAGCGCAGCTCCGGGTAGTGGCGCATGATGTAAATAAGGCTGCCGATGCCCGCCACAGCCTGACTGAACACGGTGGCAAAGGCCGCGCCGAACGCGCCCATGTTGAACACAATGATGCAGGCAAGGTCCAGCCCGATGTTCAGCACGCTGGCCACCAGCAGGAAATACAGCGGGCGCTTGCTGTCGCCCAGTGCACGCATTAGGGCGCTGGTCACATTATAAAGCAGGGTGAACGGGATGCCCGCAAAAATGGTGCGGATATACACATCCGCAAGGTCGATGATGTTGGCAGGGGTGTTCGTCCACACCAGCACCAGCCGGGTCATAGCCACCGTGACGATGGTAAGCACCGTGGCAAAGGCGATGGACAGCCACACGGTATTGGCGGTGTAGCGGCGCATCTCGTGGTGGTCGTGGGCACCGAAGGTCCATGAGATGGGGATGGAAAAGCCGCAGGCAATGCCGTTGACAAAGCCAAGCACCAGATAGTTCAGGCCGCCCACGCTGCCTACCGCTGCCAGCGCTTCCACGCCCACGAACCGCCCCACGATGATGGTATCGGCCAGATTGTAGAACTGCTGGAACAGACTGCCCAGCATCAGCGGCACAGCAAAGGCAAGCAGCAGCTTCAGAGGGCTGCCCTGCGTCATATCTTTGGTCATGGAAATATACCTCCTGCCAACACAAAAAAGGGTGGATGTTCGCATTTTTGCCGTGAAAAACGCCCTGCCGGAAAAGCGGCAGGACGTTGTAAGGATTCATGAGTGGTATTATAGCGGAGCAGCGCCGGTTTTACAAGACTTGGTTTGCATCAACATTTCCATTTTTTTGCGTAAAGAATTGGTGATTTTGCTCACTCCGCGTAGTGTGCCAGAAACTGTTTAGTGCGCTGCTCGCGCGGGTGGTCGATCAGCTGCTTTGCAGGGCCTTCCTCCACCACCACGCCGCCGTCCATGAACAGGATGCGGTCAGCCACATCCCGGGCAAAGTGCATCTCGTGGGTCACGATGATCATGGTGGTCTTGCGGTCGGCCAGCTCCCGCAGCACCCGCAGCACCTCGCCGGTCAGTTCCGGGTCAAGGGCGCTGGTAGGCTCGTCAAAGCAGAGGATGTCCGGGTGCAGTGCCAGCGCACGGGCAATGGCTACCCGCTGCTGCTGCCCGCCGGAAAGCTGGTGCGGGTAGTGGTCTGCCCGCTCCGAAAGCCCCATCTGCGCCAGAAGTTCCCGCGCCTGCTGTTCCAGCTGGGCGTGCACCGCCTTTTTGTTGGCGCGGTAGTCCGGGCGCTCCTTTGCCAGCAGTTCCCCTGCCAGCATCACGTTCTGCAAGGCGGTGTACTGCGGGAAAAGGTTGAAGTTCTGGAACACCAGCCCGAAGTGCAGCCGCTTTTTGCGGATCTCGCTCTCCCGCTGGGTGGCGGGGTCGGCGGCGTCCCACATGGTCTCGCCGTTCACCCGGATGCAGCCGGTGTCCGGCCGCTCCAGAAAGTTCAGGCAGCGCAGCAGGGTGGTCTTGCCGGAGCCGGACGAGCCGATGATGGCCAGCGCTTCGCCCTGCTCCAAGGTAAGGGAAATGTCCTTTAAGACCTTTGTATCTCCGAAATTTTTGCCAATGCCGGAGGCTTCCAGTAATGCCATATTCTTAAAAACCTCCTCAGCAGCGGAAATAATCCAGCTTCTTTTCAGCCCAGTTGAACAGCAGGGTGAGCGCGCCTACGAACACAAGGAAGAACAGCGCCGTGGAGAACAGCGGCCAGATCAGGCCCTTTGCGCTGTACTCCTTGGCCATCATGATGATCTCCTTGTTGGCGATGGTGTTTGCCAGCGAGGTGTCCTTGACAAGGGTGATGATCTCGTTGCCCATGGGCGGCAGGATGCGCTTGACCACCTGCAAAAGGGTGACCTTGAAAAAGATCTGCGTGCGGGTCATGCCCAGCACCTGCCCGGCTTCGGTCTGCCCTTTGGGCACGGCCTCGATGCCGCCGCGGTAGATCTCGGAAAAATAGCAGGCGTAATTGATGGCAAAGGCCACCACCGCCGCCACCATGCGCCCGCCGGAGCCGGAGGGCCATGGGTTATTCATGCCCAGCAGACCGGGGCCAAGATAAATGACGATGATCTGCAGCATCAGCGGCGTGCCGCGGATGACCCAGACAAAGGTCTTTACCGCACCGGACAGCAGCCTGCACCGGCTCATGGAGCCAAAGGCCACCACCAGCCCCAGCGGCAGCGCAAACAGCAGCGTAAGGGCAAACAGCTCACAGTTGAGCAGGAACGCGCCGGAAAGGCGCCCAAGGATCACAGACACAAAAACACACCCATCTATCGTTTTGTTTTACGCCCGGCTCAGTCCGCCAGCGCCAGCTCGTACTTCTCTGCCAGTGCCTGCATGGTGCCGTCAGCCTTCAGCTCGTCAAAGGCGGTGTCCACTGCGGCGGCGGCATCGCTGCCCTTGCGGAACGCCACGCCGTACTCCTCGGCGTTCAGCTCGTCCACGATTTTCAGGCTTGCGTAGTCGGTGCCCTCCCCGATCATGGCGTTGGCAAGGGTCAGATCCAGCACAGCGGCATCTGCCGTACCGGCAGCCACTTCCATCAGGCAGTCGGTCTGCACGCTCTTGGAAACATAATCGGCCTTGGCGAGGTTTTCATCGCCCTGAATGGCGGCTTCACCGGCAGAACCGGCCTCGGCCACCACGGTCTTACCGGCAAGGTCGGCGGTGGAGGTGTAGGCGGTGCCCTCCTTGACCACCACGACCTGTGCGTTCTTGGCGTAGGCCTTGGTGGTGGCGGTGTTAGCCATGATATCTTCGGTCAGGGTCATGCCGTTCCAGATGCAGTCGATGCTCTTGGCGTCCAGCTCCACCACCTTGGTGTCCCAGTTGATCTCCACGAACTCCGGCTCTACGCCCAGCTTTGCGCACACAGCGGTGGCAAGTTCAGTATCAAAACCGGTAAAGTTGCCGTCGGCATCGGTGTAGTTCATGGGCTCGTACACGGTGTAGCCGATGACCATTTTGCCCTTGCCCTTGATGTAATCCAGATCGCTGCCCGCTGCGGCAGAAGCCGAACCGGCTGCACTGCCGGAAGCAGAAGCCGCTGCAGAGGTGGATGCACTGCCGCCGCAGGCTGCAAGACTCAGTGCCAGAGCACCGGCCAGAAATGCACTTGCGATACGCTTGAGTTTCATATCTTTTTCCTCCCATAGGGGACGTTCTGCGTCCCGCTTCCCTCTCGATTTACCATTTTACCATGCTAAAGCGGTAAACTGTGGTTATAGAATAGCGCGTTTGCCGCCGTTTGGCAAGAGGAAACCTGTATTTTTTGCACAATGCACTGCTTTGCCCCGCCCATAAGCCCGCTTTTTGTGGGAAAGTGTGCATACCCCTTTCCGGCTTTGCGCCTGAGAGGGCAGCTGCAAATACCCCTTCCGTCTGCTCACTGCGTTCGCAGCCACCTTCCCCAAGGGGACGGCTTAACTCCCTCAGTCAAAGCCTGACGGCTTTGACAGCTCCCTCGGAGAGGGAGCCTCTGGCGTATCCGCAAACTTTGTGCCCGAACCGGAAACTTTACCGCCATGCCAAAGGCCCCATCCTAGAGGACGACTTCCCCCGCTCCGGGGGAAGATGTCGCGCAGCGACAAAAAGGGGAATCTGTCGCCGCAGGCGACTGGGGGAGTATCCGCAAATGCCCTCCCGTGAAAATGAGATAGCGGAGCGTCCGCAGACGCTCCGCTATCTCGAAATAAAAATAATTTTTCCGCTGATCATGCCCAAAGCGCACGCGGCGGGCATTCCAAATCGTCCTCTACTGCTCCGCCATGGCCTTCAGCGCCGCCTTTTGCAGGTCGGTGACCGAGATGGTGCACAGCGCCTTCAGGTCGGCATCCGTGCCGTCTGCGGAGAGTTTGCCGATCTCCACGGCATTTTTGCCTTTCAGGTAGCCGCACCAGCCTGCGCTGTGCTCGTACCACTCCTTGCCTAACGCGCTTGCGCTGCGCATTCCGTAGCGGTCGCCCAGTTCGTTTTTGGTGTACACCGGCTCACGCGGGGCAGACACCGTGCCGTCCGCGCTGACCGTCAGCTCCGGCTCGGTCATATCCCCGATGGCGCTGGTCACCCGGGCGTTCTCGTCCATAGTCACCACCGCCAGCGTGATCTTAGCCTGCACCTGTGCGTCCTTATCATCTGTGCCCGCAAGCCCCTGCGGCATTTCGGCTACCTCTACGCCCAGCTTGACCGTATCGCCCCGGGCAGCGCCCAGCACCTGCGCGTTCTCGCAGGCGCGGACAACAGCATCCCGGTAGCGGTCCACCGCAATGGTGCAGCCAGAGAGAAGGTCTGCGTCGGTGGATTTGCCGTCCGCATCCGTTTTCAGCTTTTTCACTTCCTCCGGGGTCTTGCCCTCAAGCCACGCGCCAAAGGCATCGGCCTGCTCTGCCCAGCCTTTTTTCAGGCCGGACACCTCTGCCAGCGGGTAGTCTTTCCCCTTCTGGCGCTTGGTGCGGGTGTCGGTAGGGGTGGTCACCTTGCCGGTGCCGTCCGCACTGACCGAAAGTTCCAGCTCGTCCAGCGTCACCCCCGCCAGCTTGCCGTCTGCATCCAGCAGCACGGCAGCCGCCACGGTGCGGATATTGCCCGCACGGTCTGTACCTGTCGCTTCGGTCAGAACCCCCAGTCCGGTGCGCCACGCCGCGCTTTGCGCCGCGCTGCCGCCCGCAGAGGTGCTGCCGCTCATCGAACCGGAGCTGCTGCCGGAGCTTCCCCCGCCGCAGCCGGTCAATGCCAGTGCTGCCGCCAGCGTGCAGCACAAAAACCAACGCGATGCCTGTTTCATATCGTCACATACGCTCCCTTTCCGTGCCTGCATTGCTAACGCAGGCTTTGGAGCCAGTATGCCCCGCCGTGCGGGATTTTATGAGCAGACGCTTACATTAAAGGACTGAGCAGCCGCAGCACGCTGTCCAGCACCGTACCGGCCAGCCCGGTGCGGCAGTCCGCGCACTGCACCTCCCGGCACTGGGGCAGGGTGCGGCGCACATCGTCCCGCAAAGCCAGCACCTGACTGTTTTGCAGCAGCAGCACCCCGCACTCGAAGTGCAGAAACATACTGCGGTAGTCCATATTGATGCTGCCCACCACCGCCGCGCGGTCATCGCTGACGCAGCACTTGGCGTGGAGGAAGCCCGGGGTGTACTCGTAGATGCGCACCCCCGCCCGCAGCAGGGGCAGATAGTACGAGCGGCTCAGCCGGAACACCAGCTTTTTGTCCGGGATGCCCGGCAGCACCAGCCGCACATCTACCCCGCGCTTGGCGGCGTTGCGCAGCGCGTCCAGCATTTCCTCGCCGATGGCGAGATAGGGCGTATAAAAATAAACGTACTGCTGTGCTTGTGCCAGAATATCCAGATAGACGGTTTCCGCCACCGGCTCTTCGTCCAGCGGGCTGTCCGCGTAGGGCTGCACCACCCCATCGCTGGCGGGCAGCACCGCAAGCTGCGGACGGAAGGCGCTGTAATCCTGCTCAAAGGGACGGAAAGCGTTCCAGAAATCCAGAAACATCACGGTAAAGTTCCACACCGCAGCGCCCTCGATGCGCAAGCCCGCGTCCTTCCAGTAGCCGAAGCGGGTGATCGCGTTGATGTATTCGTCTGCCAGATTGATGCCGCCGGTGTAGGCTACTTTGCCGTCTATCACCACGATCTTGCGGTGGTCGCGGTGGTTCATCACCAGCGAGAGCAGCGGCACCACCGGGTTAAAGGGGATGCAGCGGATATGCGCCCGCTCCATGCGCACCACAAAGTCCTTGGGCAGACCCAGCAGGCTGCCGAAGTCATCATAGATCAGCCGCACATCCACCCCCTGCGCCGCCTTGCGCCGCAGAATGTCCTCCACGCCCTGCCACATCTTGCCCTGACTGACGATGAAAAACTCCAGAAAGATGCTCTTTTCCGCTTTTTCAAGATCCGCCAGCAATGCCGGATACATGGCTTCGCCGCAGGAGAAATACCGGGCGGTGGTGTTCTGCCATGCAGGATAGCAGCCGTACTGGGTCAGGTAGCGGCTCACGCCCCGGTTTTCATCGCACAGCCCGGCAGTCTGCCCGGGCTGCTGGGCGCGGTCTGTGCGGTGTGCCTGCTCCACCGCCTGCATTTTGCTGCGCAGGCGGCGGGAAGGGCGCTTGTTGCCAAAGGCCAGATACAGCGCCCCGCCCAGCAGCGGCAGCAGCCCGATGAGGGCGATCCAGCCCACCTTATAGGCGCTGTTTTCGTCCTTGCGCACCAGATACAGAATGATCAGCAGGCTTAACCCGTTGAGCACCCCGGTGACCCACACCCGCGCCGTGCCGGTGGTGAGGGCAAAAAACACCCACGCCAGCCATGCAAGCTGCAGCGCCACCAGCACCACCGTGACCGTGATGCGGTTGAGGATGCGGTTGAAAAACTTGACGATGGGAAGCCGGAACAGCATACCATCTCCCCCTTTCCATGTTATCCCACTTTATATATAGGTAAGTATAGCGCGTTTTTTCACCCTTTGCAAGTTTTTGGTGTCGGGTACACCGGAATTATCCCTCATAAAAAATTCACCGGAGCGTCCGCAGATGTCCCGGTGAATCAAGATCCTATTCTATATTTTCTGCTCAGACGGTGGGTGCTTCGTTATCCTCGTAGCCCACCATCAGGCCGCCGTACTCCGCATAGTAGCTGCACAGCGCGCCGCAGGTGCCTACCTCCACCTTGGTCTCCGGGAACACGGCATGGACCATGTGCTTCAGCCGCTCCGCAGCGGCAGCGTTGCAGCAGTGGTCGATGTGCACCCGGCCGTTGGTCAGGCCGTGCGCCTTCATTTCCAGCACCATGCGCTCCAGTGCGCCGTGCTCGCCGCGGGTCTTGCAAATAACCTCCAGATCACCGGCATCGCTGGCCTGCCCGATGACCCGGATGCCCAGCATCCGCGCCACAGCAGCCACAGCGGGCTTCACGCGGCCATTGCGCGCAAGGTTTGCCAGAGATTCCAGCGCAAACAGCAGATGAGTGTGCTCATGGTACGCCCGGATCTCCTCACATACGGTATCAAAGGGCTTGCCGGCCTTGATCAGCGCCGCCAAACGCTCCACCAGCAGCCGGGACTCCGCACCAGTAGACAGGCTGTCCAGCACAAAGACCCGCGCGCCCTCGTGGCTCTGCTCGTATTCCTCGCCCGCCAGCAGCGCGGCGTTGTAAGCGCCGGACAGTGTGCCGGTAATGGTCACAACGTACACCTCGTCTGCGCCCTCGTAGGCAGCCATCCAGTCCGAGATGTTGGGGCAGGAGGTGCTGGTGCGGCCCTTATAGGTGCGCATCATCTCGGCCAGCGCGGGGGCATCCACCTCTTCGGTGTCCACATACTCCTGCTCGTCGGTCAGGATCTTCAGCGGCACGCAGGCAAAATCCACATCGGGGAGCTGGTACACATTTGCAGAGGAATCTACAATGATCTTGCTTTTCATATTTTTCTCCATTTTCAAGCGGCGCACGCCGCAGTCATTCCTTTGTCCGTGACCATCATATCAGTTTTTTAAAACCCTGTCAACTGCTTTCTCAAATTCTTTTACAAAGTTTTTATTGCCCGTTGACCAATTTTCCAAAATGCGGTATACTATTTTACAGGCAGAAGTGCTTTTGCGGAAAGCAATTGCCCTGCCTTTGCACAAAAACAACGTTCCTGCTTGCAAAAAGTGCAGGAGCATGAACGGAACAAGATACTATGAAAGCTGAAACCAAACTCCGCGTTGCGGCGTGTGCTGCGGGCTTTGCCCTGCCCCGGTACAACGATCTCCCCTCGGTAGGGCTGTATCTGGACCAGACGGTGCAGTTCGTCAACGGCTACTTCCGCAGCTTCTGCGGCGTGGAACTGACCCCGTCTATGGTAAGCAACTACGTCAAAAAAGGGGTGGTGGATCACCCCATCCGCAAAAAATACACCCGGGATCAGATCGCATCCCTGATGTACATTGCAGTCTCCAAAACGGTGCTCTCGATCGAAAATATCGACACCCTGTTCAAAATGCAGCGGGAGCACTGCTCCGCCGGGACAGCCTACGATATCTTCTGCGAGGAACTGGAGGCCAGTCTTTCCGTGGTGTTCGGCGGCAAGGCAGCCCAGCCGGAGACTACGCTCAATGATGAGCGTCTGCTGCTGCGCAGCACCATTTTTGCGGCGGTCAACAAAATGTATCTGGACTGCTGCTTTGATGCCTTGCGGCAGGAGCAGGCTCTGTGGTCGGATATCCTGCCAGATCTGGCGTGACAGAAAAGCCCGGAAGGATGCCATCAACGCCCAGAAGCGGGCGGCGTATGCGGCGAGAAAACTTGACTTCATAGGCGCACCGAAAGATTTTTCTGACAGTAACGGAATTGTTTCTATCAAAGCCTATCAAGTCAAAGGACATAACACCATTTTTACTCAAACAAACACGCAGGATGCCCAAAGAACAATTCAATTGATTTCGGACACATCTGCTGAAATCAAGCAGCTTCAGACTGTTCCTGAAATCGTCGTTGCCAAGGACATTCCCGGCATTGCAGCCTATGACCATGTTGATAATCGGCTGTATGTCAATGAGCGGATTTCAAACGCCGATTTCATCAAAGAACAGCTTTCCGACGGTTACTTTGTTGCTGAAAATGCCAAGGATATTCTGAAGCATGAAATGCACCACAAAGACCACTGGGATTATATCAGCGCAAAAGCCTTGACAACCGGCAAAAGCAATGATATTGTTAAGCAGGAAATTGAAGCGGATTTGAGGGAATATGTGCAAAATCAGATTACATCTGACCCGAAGTATGTCCGTAATACGGTCAGCGGAAATGCCGCTGTGAACCTCCAACGGTATAATTCTCTGAACGAATTAATTGCAGACGTATTGCTTCAAGCCGACAAGCAAACCGGAAAGGATCCAGAACTGTTGAAGCTGGTAGGTGATATGCTCCATGATGATTAGGTTGTCTGACGAAGATATCAAGCGCAGTGAATCCATGGACGAATGGTTTACCTTCGACAAGAACGGAAATTACGTTCTCCGTGAAGATACACCACCTGAAATTCGCAAAGTTTATAATTCACTCAAAGAAAAATATTCTTGGATTGAAAGTTAAACCACGATGCACGCGCACCGTGGTTTTTGTTTACCCATTTTTAGCACGATGCAGTTTGCACCGTGCTTTTATTGTATAACAAAAGCCACCCGAAAACTTACGTTTTCAGGTGGCTTTTTCTGGTGGACGGACTGCAACGCCGGACGAACGCGTGCTTGAAAATATCGCTGCATAGCGTCACTATTGTGCTTTCTATTTTACCGAAACGCATCCATCGCTAAATCATTTTGCAGATGCAGGAACAAATTCAATTTTAACTTTCATTCCCATTCCGGCTGCAAGCCGCTGTAGGGTACGAAGAGATGGGTTTGCATTGCCGCGTTCCAGTTTGCTGATGTCGGTCTGTGCAATACCCGTGCGCTCCGAAAGTTGCTTCTGGGTCAAACCGCTTTCTTTGCGGGCCTTGAGCATGGCTTCAATCACGGAAAATTCCGGGTCAAGTGCGTCCCATTCGGCCTTGAATTCAGGGTCTTTCATCTGCTCATTCAAAAAATCGTTGAAGTTTGTCATTTGGAATTCTCCTTTCGGGCAAGATAATCTGCGCGATATTGTTTTGCCAGTGTGATCTCTGAAGCAGGTGTTTTCTGAGTCTTTTTGATAAAGCCATTTGTAAGGATCACCTTTTTACCAACCACGAAGAAGTACAGCACACGGGTGATGTCTGAGCCAAATTTAGTGCGGATCTCAAAAATTCCATCGTCCAGTGCTTTGGAATAGGGTTCTCTTAAAAATGGCCCTTCTTCACGGAGCAGGGCGACTGTACGCAAAACCTTAGCCTGCATTTTCTTATCCAGACTTAAGATAAACTCTTTTGCAGGCTCGGAGCCATCGGCTTTATCGTAGAATTCAATTTCATATTCCTGCACGGCCGTACTTCCTTCAAATAGCGGATTTATCTCATATCCAGTATAGCGGATATATCCTCTATTGTCAAGAGCGTATCGCTTTACATATTCGTTCCTTTATAGGACGATAATGGCATTTTAAACCACAAAGGGAGAACACTATGACTTTCTGTCGATTTGTAGCGCCGTGTATATCTGCCGCAAAAATAAGAGCAAGCGCATCCGATACTGTCCAGAAGCAGGATCAAATACGCTCGCAATTTCAAAAACGAAATGTAACCTGAAATGTAACCGGTTACTTTTTTACAAAGAAAAGCAGCCAGAAATTAACAAAACTACGTTAATTTCTGGCTGTTGTTTGGTGGAGGCGATGGGAGTCGAACCCATGTCCGAAAAGAGCTCAGTGTAGGTGTCTCCGGGTGCAGGCGATCTACAACATTCCCGCCGCGCCACGCCGATCGTCAGGCTAGCGCTTTGGTAGCTTCATGAGTTCCTGCCGGTCCGCAAAGCTTAGGTCCGTTCAGGTGCTGTGTCTAAAGGACGCCCCGGCCCCACACGACACAAGAGTGGGCGGAACGCGCAGCACTCAGGCTGCGAGCAACTGATAATTATTGTTGTCAGTTAATTTTTTTGGAGGAGTTATAGAGCAGTTCCCCCACTGCTACCCGCTGCCCAGACCTCGCTCCCCCCGTCGAAACCTTTACGCCCCCTTATAAAGCACATCTTGCGATGTGCGGAAAGCTTGGTTTTCTGCGGTGAGCCGCAGTCTGCAATTGGAATGCTTAATAATACTTGCCGTTGGACTTCACAGCCCGGTCAATGGAGCGCTTTGCATCGCGCTGGGCGGCATCGGCACGCTTGTCGTACAGCTTTTTGCCCTTGCACAAGCCCACTTCCATTTTTACGCGGCCATGCTTGAAATAAAGCGAGAGCGGTACCAGCGTATAGCCCTGCAGCTTGCACTGCTGGTGCAGACGCCGGATCTCACTTTTGTGCGCCAGAAGCCGCCGGACACGCATGGGATCCTGATTGAATAGATTGCCGTGGTCGTAGGGGCTGATGTGCATCCCCTTTACCAGCAGCTCGCCGTTTTCAATATCCACCCAGCTGTCCTTCAGGTTGACCCCGCCGGCCCGCAGGCTTTTCACCTCGGTGCCTTTGAGTTCCACACCGGTCTCCAGCGCTTCCAGAACAAAATACTCGTGGCGCGCTTCGCGGTTGGTGGCGATGGTCTTGGTCGCCGGGCGCTCCTTTGTGGGTGCCATGCTGCGCGCCTCCTTTCTCCGTTCGGTTCGTTGTTTCAGTATACCATTTTTTCAGGGTAATGCAAGGGCTGTTTCTGACAGAATTGTAAATTTTTACAAACTCACAGCTCTCCCCGGCCGGAAAGCGCCCGGTACAGGGTGGTCTCGTCGGCGTATTCCAGGCTTGCGCCCACCGGCAGACCGGAGGCAAGCCGGGTGACCCGGATGCCCAGCGGCTTGATGAGCTTTGCCAGATACATGGCGGTGGCTTCGCCCTCCACGGTGGGGTTCATGGCCATGATGACCTCCTTCACCGTATCGTCCTTCAGCCGCGCCAGCAGCTCCTTGACGGTGAGCTGCTCTGCGCCCACACCGGCCAGCGGGTCCAGCAGACCGTGCAGCACATGGTACAGACCGTTATACTCCCGGGTGCGCTCAAAAGCCTGCACATCCCGGGGCTTTTCCACCACGCAGATCACCGAGGTGTCCCGCTTGGCGCTGGCGCACACCGGGCACAGTTCGGCGTCCGTAAAGTTCTGGCAGATGCGGCACCGGTGCAGCCGGGTGTGCGCGCCGCGGATGGCATCGGCCAGCGCCGCAGCGTCCTTATCCGACATACTCAGCACCTGATAGGCCATGCGGGTAGCACCCTTGCGGCCCACGCCCTGAAACTTGCCGAACTCTTCGATCAGCTTTTCCAGCGGTGCGGCAGTGTAGTCCATGGTATCTCCCCTTCCCGGCTCAGAGACCCGGAATGTTCAGGCCGCCGGTCAGCTTGCCCATCTCGGCTTCTGCGGTCTCGTCCACCTGCTTCACGGTGGCGTTGATGGCAGCAGCCACCATGTCTTCCAGCATCTCGATGTCGTCCGGGTCCACGGCCTCGGGCTTGATGGTGATGGACAGCACCTCGTGCTTGCCGTTCATCTTTACGGTCACCATCTCACCGGCGGCGCTGCCGGTGTACTCGGCGGCTTCCAGCTCGGCCTGCTTGCTCTTCATGTCCTCCTGCATCTTCTGAGCCTGACGCATCAGGGCGTTCATATCGGGGCGGCCGTAGCCTGCGGGCATTCTTGCTTTCATAATGGTATTCTCCTTTATTATAAACAATTTTTAGCGCTTTTTGCGGGCGGTATCCTCAATGCTGACCTCTAACCCCAGCTTTTCCAGCGCCAGAAGGGACTGCTCCGCATTGGAAGCGGTCTTTCCGGCGGTTTTGGGCTCGTAAGGGCCGATGGGCACCGGCACGCCGGATACCTCGGCGATCAACTTTTTGATCAGCTTCTGGCTGTCCTTGTTCACCCGGATAAAATCCCGGAAGGTCTTGCCGCCGTCGATCAGCACGCGGGTGCCGTCAAAGTAAGCCTTGGACTTGCGCAGATACATATACAGCATGGGGTCGATGCCTTCCAGCTTCTGCACGATCTGTCCCCAGTACGGGAAGGGGTTCGTGCCCTGCTGCGCCACGCTGCGGGGCTTGGTCAGTACCGGGTCGGCGGGGTGCTCCTGCACCGGGGCAGGCGGTTCCTCTGCCGCAGAAACCGGCTGCGTGGGCTCTGCAGGGGCGGGCTGTTCCGGCTGGCTGACCGGTTCCTCCGGCGGCGGTGCCTGCGGGGCAGGCTCGTCCCACGGCAGGGCGGCATCGCTCTGCTGTACCGGCGGTTCGTCCGGCATCGGCGGCAGCTCCTCCGCAGGGGCGGACGGGGCTTCCGGCGCGGCAGGCTGCGGAGAGGTCTGCTGCACGGCAGGGGCAGGTTCTGCTCCTGCTGCCGGGGTCTGGGGTGCAGCAGCTGCGGGGGCAGGCTGCACCGGGGCGCTGGCAAAGGGCTGCACCGCTGCCGCAAAGGGGCGGGGCGCTTCCTGCTGCGCCGCGCGGGCGGGGGCTGCCTGTACCGTTACCGCCTGCATCTGCTGGGGCGGCTCGGACAGGCTGAACAGTGCCAGTTCCAGCTCAATGCGCTGGTCGCTGCCGCGGGTCATGTGCTCCAGCGCCGTGCCAAGGGCGCGGATGGCGCGGATGGCTTCCCGCTGCCCCATCTCCGGGCCTTTTTGCAGGTACAGCGCTTCTTCCTCCGGCGAAACACCGGACAGCAGCGCCTGCCCGCCGGGCAGCGCCGCCAGCATCAGGGCGCGGTAGTGGGCGATCAGTTCCTCGGTCAGGCGCTTCACATCCACCGACTGCTGCCGCAACTGCGCCAGCTGTGCCAGCGCGGCGGCGGCGTCCTGTGCTTCCAAGGCGTCCGAGATGTGGAACAGGTAGCTGCGGTCGGTCACGCCCGCCATGCGGCGCACCACGTCCGCATCGATCTTTGCCGTGACACCGGCGCAGGTGTCCAGAATGGACAGCGCATCGCGCAGCGCACCATCTGCCAGACGGGCGATCAGCTCCGCGCCGTCGGAGGTCAGCTCCAGCTTTTCCTCCCCGGCGATATACTCCACCCGCCGTGCGATATCCTCCGGCCCGATGCGGGTAAAATCGTACCGCTGGCAGCGGGAGAGGATGGTGGCGGGCACTTTCTGGATCTCGGTGGTCGCCAGAATGAAGATAACGTGTGCGGGGGGCTCTTCCAGCGTTTTCAGCAGCGCATTGAAGGCCGCTGTGGACAGCATATGCACCTCGTCGATGATATACACCTTATACTGGCAGGCGCTGGGGGTATAGGCGGTCTCGTCCCGCAGGTCGCGGATATCGTCCACGCCGTTGTTGGAGGCCGCGTCCATCTCCACCACGTCCAGCAGGCTGCCGTTGTCGATGCCTTTGCAGATCTCGCACTCCCCGCAGGGGTCGCCATTTACTGGATGCAGGCAGTTGACCGCCTTGGCAAAAATTTTGGCGCAGGTGGTCTTGCCGGTGCCGCGCACGCCGGTAAACAGATACGCATGGCCTACGCGCCCTGCGGTGATCTGGTTTTTCAGGGCAGTCACGATGGCGCGCTGACCCACCACATCCTCAAACCGCTGGGGTCTCCATTTGCGGTAAAGTGCACGATACACGGCGATGCCTCCCCTTTCCCGGCCTTTGCGGCAAAAATAAAAGGACAGCGCTCGACGGGGTTTTGTCCCCGCCTTGCGTAACTCGGCATACGGATGCAGGCTTACTGAAACGCACGAACGCACTGCTTAAGGCTGCTTGGTTCCCCACCTGACCTGGTTCACAGCGAGCCCATCGTACAGGACCCGCATCCGTATGCCGAACCACGCAGCAGGCGCTGTCCGACACATCCTTGTGGATGCTAAGATATTGTACCATAAACCCCGCCGGATTGCAAGAGGGGGCAAAACAAAAAGGAGAAGCCCGAAGGCTTCTCCTCGTTTGTGCTAAAATTGTTTAAGACTGGCAAGCGGTGATCAGGCTCATCTTGTAGACCTCGTCTGCGTTGCAGCCGCGGGACAGGTCGTTGATGGGTGCGTTCAGACCCTGCAGGATGGGGCCGTAGGCAGCGTAGCCGCCCAGACGCTGTGCGATCTTATAGCCGATGTTGCCGGCCTCGATGCAGGGGAAGATGAAGGTGTTAGCCTGACCGGCAACCTTGCTGCCCTTGCACTTGACCTGTGCCACCTCGGGAGAAACGGCTGCGTCAAACTGCAGCTCGCCGTCCACAGCCAGCTCGGGATCCATCTCCTGAGCCTTGATGGTAGCGTCGTGGCTCAGTGCCACGGTGCCGCCCTTGCCGGAGCCCTTGGTGGAGAAGCTCAGCACAGCCACCTTCGGGTCGATGCCGAACAGCTTTGCGGTGCGGGCAGTTTCCACAGCCACCTCTGCCAGCTTGGAAGCGGCAGACACCTTGACCTCGCCGGTAGCCTTATCGACGGTATCGGTGTAATCAATGTTGACAGCGCAGTCGCCCATGGCAATGCGCTTCAGACCCTCTTCGCCGCAGTCGCGGTCCAGAATAAAGCAGGAGCTCACCAGATGTGCGCCCTTCTTGGTCTTGACCAGCTGCAGAGCGGGACGGATGGTGTCGGCGGTGGAGTAGGTAGCGCCGCCCAGCAG
>ENA-UEPS01000226-UEPS01000226.1-human-gut-metagenome-genome-assembly--contig:-NODE-226-length-51278-cov-19.205523_pt1 | contig 51278 bp, 45 predicted proteins | sample MGYA00242904_ERZ507924 | MGnify/ENA primary metagenome ERZ507924 (study PRJEB26167, sample SAMN06115422) | human gut metagenome | host: Homo sapiens | place: China:Sichuan | collected 2014-10-16...
GCCGTAGAACCTTCTGACCAGACCAGCAAAACCGTCCGACACGCCCCGCTCGTTTACCGGGTGGAGGAGATTGCCCAACTGTTGGCGATCTCCAACCGTGCTGCGTACAATCTGTGCAACACCACGAAAGATTTCAAGGTGATCCGCCTCGGTACCAGCATCCGGGTAAGCAAGCAGAGCTTCGATGATTGGTTTGCAGCGGTCTGAGGGAGGGAACATCTATGGCATCTATTCTCAGGCGCGGAGATTCCTACTCCGTTCGTTTCAAATACAAAGACCATGCTGGCCGGATCTGTGAAGGCTGGGAGAGCTTCAAAACCAAGAAGGAAGCGCAAGACCGCAAGATCTCGGTAGAGAAAGAACTCTTGGACGGTACGTTCCTCATACCCGATGCAATGACGGTAGCGGAAATGCTGTACAAGTGGCTTCCCATTCAGTCCAGCAAGCACAAGTGGGCACCCAAGACCTACACCCACACGGTAGCCATGATCCAGAATCTTGTCGTACCCTATCTCGGCAAGAAACAGATTCAGAAGGTTCAGACGTATGACCTCGAACAGTTCTACGCCACGCTGAGCCGGACACCGCGCGGACTGTATAAGCAGGGTGTCAAGCAAACGCTCACCGACAAACAGAAGCGGCAGTTTCTGACGGGTGCTTCCATCCGGGAAGTCCACGCCATGCTCAAGACTGCTTTTTCCTATGCCGTTGAGTGGGGTCTGCTCCTCAAGTCACCGATTCCGAGAGAAGCCCCGAAATCGACCTCGGAAGAACGTGCCATCTGGGACGAAAAGACCATGCTTGCTGCGTTGCAGACCATGACCGACCCTACGCTCCACCTTGCTGTTCATCTGAGCATGATTCTCTCGCTGCGTGTCGGAGAGATCCTTGGCTTGCAGCCGGGAGACATCGACTTCGATGCAGCGGATGGACGTGGGACCATCACGGTCGGCAGGAGCTTACAGCGCACCGAAAAGGCTGCACTGGAAAAGACCGACCCGAATCAGATCTACCACATCTTCCCCGACCAGCGTGAGGGCAGCAGCTCCGCACTGGTGCTGAAGAAGCCGAAAACCAAGAAATCCAGCCGCACCCTTTATCTGACGAGACCCTTGAAGGAGGAACTGCTGACTTGGCTGGAAAAGCTCCGTCAGGACGAGCTTGCCATGGATGGCAGGTATCGCAACTGCGGCCAGCTCTTCCGCTTGCCCAACGGTATGCCTGTTGCCCCGGAAGCCCTTTCTAAATGGTACCGCACTTGGCGTGCGGAGCACCCGGAGTTTGAGAAGATCGTGTTCCACGGTCTGCGCCACTCCAGTGCCACTTACCAGTTGATTGAATCCGGCGGCAACATTAAAGCCGTGCAGGGCAACACCGGTCACGCCACCACCGGCATCCTGATGGACACCTACGCCCACACGCAGGACAAGCCCCGGTTGGAGCTGGCTGAGAAGCTGGAAGCAGACTTCTATTCACAGGACATCGGTTCCCCCAAATCCGGCTCTGTGCCGGTAAAAGAAAATCCGCCGGACAGCATCCAGATCACCCCGGAAGGGATGCTGAAAGTTGTCCGACAGATGAACCCCGAGCAGCGGCGTGAGTTCACCCGCCTGCTGTTCGCCTGAAAAAAGTATGGAAAAAACGCTCACGATGCACAGAATGCAGACAATGCAAGGAAAAACACGGCTTTCCCGCCGGTGTGCAAAAAGTGTGCAAAAGTGTGCAGAGCTCCAGAAAATGGAAAATCCCACGAGGAATCTTGCGATTCTTCGTGGGATTTTGGTGCGCTCGAGGGAACTCGAATCCCTGGCCCTCTGATTAAAAGTCAGATGCTCTACCGGCTGAGCTACGAGCGCATATTCCGCAGCAAAACAATACTGCCGAATAATATTACCACAATTGACTGCAAAAAGCAAGAGCAGCGCCGAAAAAAGCGGAAATTCCCGCGCAAGCGCCCGGATTTGCGGCGGGAGAGATTTTCCGGCGCACAGCATTCGGCGGAAGCCGGTGCGCGCCGCCTATGACTGGGTGCTGCTGTGCAGCGTTTGCAGCCGGCAGTGCTCTGCCCCAAAACCGGTGTGCGGAGCATACCCGGCGGCGCACGCTCCCGTCGGGCAGAAAAAGCAGTGCGGAGCGGCAGTGTCCCGCTATTATATTTAAGGTACGATAAAATGGTGAAACCTAAATTCCGATAGTTGACAACGTGGTAAAATGTGGTACTCTTAGGGTACAAAAAAGCTTTTGAGGAGGGTTTTTATTATGGCTATGAAGATGGATCGCCGTTCCTTTTTAAAGACCTCTGCTGCGGTGGCAGTGGCAGTATCTATGACCGGACTGCTGGGCGGCTGCAGCGGCGGTGACGGCGGCACCGATCTGGGTGGCTTTACGGTTGCCGTGGGTGAATGGAGCGCCGTCCCTCATGATCAGGGTATGGGCACCGGAAAATCCTGGTATGCCGATTTCGCGGTGAAAGTGCGTGTTCACAATCTGGATAGCGTCAACGGCTTCAGCTTCCCTGCAAAATCCGTATTTGTGCTTAAGATCAATGGGCAGAAGGTCGCGCTGCAGGGCGGAGACCTGCTGAGCAACATCACGCTGGTCATGAAAAAGGGTGAGCGTAGAACGGGCATTCTGACCTTCCGGCTGGATGAGAGCCAGAAGATGCTCTATCAGGCAATGGAAGCACATACCGCAGAGATCAAGCTTACGGTTGGCGTTGACCCCACCGAGACCTATACCGCTGTTTATGAGGACTTTACCTTTAAAAAGGATACCGCTCTTGCGTAATTGAACTCAAACTGCCTAATACAGGAGGTGCATCGCTATGATCAACCGCAGAACATTTCTCAAGCTCAGCGCCGGGGCACTGGTGCTGACCGCCGCAGGGGCTTTGACCGGCTGCGGGGATACCGTAGTCGACAAGACCAGCGGCGTAGCCAAGATCGGTGATATCACCTTTATCTGTGCAACACCGTTTCTGGGCGGCGGCGATAATTTTGCACTGACCTATTGCACAGAGTTCACCATCCAGAACAACAGCGCTGAAAAGGTGGTCATCAAGCCGGAGGACATCACCTGCATCTTCCGCGAGTCAGATACAGAGGAAACGCTGTATTTCAAGCGGAACGAGCTGATCGCAGCGCCGGGACAGACGGCCGTCTACAATGGCTCGCAGAAGTTCTATCTGGAGACCAAGGAGCGCATCCCGGAAAAGAACAGTCCCGGCACCTATGAGCTGCGCGTGCGCTACAATGGCAAAACCGCTGTGTTCCTCTACGGGAACAACGGCAAAAACGTAACAGGCCGTGTAGAGTAAAACCCAATACATCCCGCCGCCGGGCACTTCTGGAAACAGGAGTGCCCGGCGGCTTTTGTTTTGTGCCGCATTACCTGTTCTTTACATTGGGGCTGGCAGTATGCACAAAGTTTTACGCACTTTTTGCACGTCCATGGTCGCGGCAAGGGCGGCAAAGCGGTAGAATAAGGCCGTTCCCAAGGAAAACACAAAAAGACAGTGCCGGGCGGGAGCCCGGAGTTTTAACGGAGGAAATTCTATCATGAAAAAGATCTCTCGTCGTTCGTTCCTGACCGTTTGCGGTGCAGCTGCTGCGGCTGCTGCTCTGACTGCCTGCGGCGGTTCTGCTTCTTCCGTATCCAGCACCGCTGCTTCTGCTTCCACCACCGCTTCTTCCGCTGCCGGGCAGGCAGCCGGCACCCTGAGCGGCAATGTGGCTACCGGCGGTTCTACTTCCATGAAGAACGTCATTGCTGCCCTGACCGAGGGCTTTGCCGAGGTCGAGCCGGGCGTCACCGTCAGCTACGACCCCACCGGTTCCGGCGCTGGCATCACCGGTGCTACCGACAAGACGCTGGACATCGGCCTGTCCTCCCGCGCCCTGAAGGACGACGAGAAGTCCGCCGTGGACGGCACCACCGTGGCGCTGGACGGCATCGCCATCGTTGTGAACAAAGACAGCAAGGTCGCTGACCTGACCGTAGAGCAGCTCAAGAAGATGTTCACCGGCGAGATCACCAACTGGAAGGAGGTCGGCGGCGATGATGGCGAGATCGTTCTGGTGGGCCGTGAGGCCGGTTCCGGCACCCGCGATGGCTTTGAGAGCATCGTGGACGTGAAGGACAGCTGCAAGTACGCACAGGAGCTGACCGCTACCGGCGCTGTCATCAGCGCTGTGGAAGCAAACCCGCTGGCTATCGGCTACGCTTCTCTGTCCGCTGTGGGCGACACCGTAGCCATGGTCACCGTGGAGGGTGTGGAGTGCAGCGAGGACACCGTGAAAGACGGCAGCTACAAGATCCAGCGTCCCTTCGTGTTCGTTACCAACAAGAGCGTCACCTTGTCTGAGCAGGCACAGGCCTTTGTGGACTTTGCCACCAGCAAGGACGCTGCCGACCTCATCCGCACCGCAGGCGCTGTGCCCGTGAACGAGTAAAAGGCGCTCAGGGTCAGCCCGGCTGGGAGTTCCCCCGCGAAATTCGGGGCTTCCAGCTCCCGCCCTATTGCCTACGGCAACAGGGTCCCACCCTCGGATCATTCGCTGGTGAAACTCCCGGCCGAACTGACCCGGCAACAGGATGGGACGATGATAAAATCAGCCCGCCGCGCCGGCCTGCCGTTTCTGCGAGCCGACGCGGCTTTTATAAAGGATTTCAGCTATGAACAAAAAATCCTATCTGCGCCGGGTGCGGCTGCCCCGCACCCCTGCCGACTGGCTGGAAGCGGTGATGAATTTCCTCTTCTTCCTGTGCGGAATGCTGGCGGTGTGCTGTGTGGTGCTCATCTCGGTGTACATGGTGGTCTCCGGCGTGCCGGCTATCCATAAGATCGGCCTGTTCAAGTTCCTGTTCGGCACCAAATGGGCGTCCACTGCGGCAGAGCCGCTGTTCGGCATCCTGCCCTTCATCCTGTCCAGTGTCTACGGCACGCTGGGCGCTGCCATCATCGGCGTGCCCATCGGCCTGCTGACGGCAGTGTTCCTTTCCAAGGCCGCAGACCCCAAGCTGCGCACCGTGGTGGTCACCGCCATCGAGCTGCTGTCCGGCATCCCCAGCGTGGTGTTCGGCCTTTTGGGTATGCAGGTGCTGGTGCCCGCCGTGGCCAAGACCTTCGGCAAGGCTTCCGGTGCCTGCCTGCTCAGCGCCATCGTGGTGCTTTCCATTATGATCCTGCCCAGCATCGTGTCCGTGTCGGTGACGGCGCTCAACGCCGTGCCGCCGGAGTATGAGCAGGGCAGTCTGGCGCTGGGCGCTACCGACACCGAAACATGGTTCAAGATCAGCATTCCGGCGGCGAAAAGCGGCATTGCCGCAGGCGTTGTGCTGGGCATCGGACGCGCCATCGGCGAAGCCATGGCCGTGATGATGGTGGCGGGCAACAGCCCCAATATGCCGGACAGCCTGTTCCGCAGCGTCACCCTGCTGACCACCGCCATCGCCAAGGAAATGAGCTACGCCGGCGGCTTGCAGCGGCAGGCACTGTTCAGCATCGCGCTGGTGCTGTTCGTGTTCATCATGCTCATCAATGTGGTGCTGAACATGGTACTGAAGGGAGGAAACCGCGATGAATAACGGCTTTTCGCCCTCCCGCCGGGCATGGAACCGGATGATGACCGTGCTGGTCTGGGCAAGCGCAGTGCTGGTGATGGTACTGGTTGCCGGGATCATCGGCTTAGTGCTGGTGCAGGGCATCCCCCACATCAGCTGGAAGTTCCTTTCCACCACCGCCAGTGTGCTGAAAAAGACCGACGGCATCCTGCCCGCCATCCTCAACACCCTGTATGTCATCCTGCTGACATTACTCATCGTATTGCCGCTGGGCGTGGGTGCGGCGGTCTACCTGACCGAATACGCTTCCAACCGGCGGCTCATCGAGATCATCGAGTTCACCAACGAAACGCTGGCCGGTATCCCCAGCATCATCTACGGCTTGGTGGGTATGCTGGTGTTCAGTCAGGCGCTGGGCTTCCAGACCTGTCTGCTGTCCGGCAGCCTGACGCTGGTAGTGATGAACCTGCCCACCATCATCCGCACCACACAGGAATCCCTCAAAACCGTGCCGCAGGGCTACCGTGAGGGTGCCATGGGTCTGGGTGCAGGCAAGTGGCACATCATCCGCACCATCGTGCTGCCTTGCAGCATCGACGGCATCGTCACCGGCTGCATTCTGGCGGTAGGCCGCATCGTGGGCGAAAGCGCCGCGCTGCTGTTCACCGCCGGTGCGGCAGAGGTGATCGCCAAGAGCGTGTTCAAGGTCTACACCTCCAACGGTGCCACCCTGTCGGTGCTGCTGTATCTGCGCGCCTTTGAGGACGGCGATTTCACCTCCGCATGGGGCATCGGCGCAGTGCTGCTGGTGCTGGTGCTGCTGATCAATCTGGCAGCACGTCTGGCGAAAACAAAACTGAAACAGAAGCAGTAAAAGATTGCAGATATTTGATAGCGGCCTCGCCCTCTCAGTCTCGTCACTTCGTGTCTCGACAGCTCTCCCAAAGGGAGAGCCTCTGGCGAAACCGAAAGCTTCGCATGGACTGCCAAGGCCTCTCACTTTGGGAGAGGTGGCATTGCGCAAGCAATGACGGAGAGGGCGAGGATGCTGAAAAAACGCGATCGTCCTATAAAATATGAGGTACTCTATGGAAAACACGAATGTGCCGGTGATATCGGCAAAGGATCTGAACCTCTGGTACGGCGACTTCAAGGCGCTGAAGAGCATTTCGCTGGACGTGGGCGAGCGGGAGATCACCGCACTGATCGGTCCCTCCGGCTGCGGAAAGTCCACCTTTTTAAAGACCCTGAACCGCATGAACGACCTTGTGCCGGGCGTACGCATCGAGGGCGATGTACGGCTGAAGGGCGCGGATATCTTTGCCCGCGAGATGGAGCTGACCGACCTGCGCCGCCGTGTGGGCATGGTGTTCCAGAAGGCAAACCCCTTCCCCATGAGCATCTACGACAACATCACTTACGGCCCCAAGCTGCACGGCGTGCGCAATAAGGCCGAGCTGGACGAGCTGGTGGAAAGCTCTCTGCGGGGCGCCGCCCTGTGGGATGAGGTGAAGGACCGCCTGAAAAAGAGCGCCCTTGGCCTTTCCGGCGGGCAGCAGCAGCGTCTTTGCATTGCCCGGGCATTGGCGGTCAAGCCCGAGGTGCTGCTGATGGACGAGCCCACCAGCGCACTGGACCCCGGCTCTACCATGAAGGTGGAAGAGCTGATGAGCGAGCTGAAAAAGAACTACACCGTGGTCATCGTCACCCACAATATGCAACAGGCTGCCCGTATCAGCGACCGCACCGCCTTCTTCCTGCTGGGGGAGCTGGTGGAAGTGGGCCCCACGAACCAGATCTTCAGCACACCCCGGGACAAGCACACCGAGGACTACATCTCCGGCCGGTTCGGTTAATGCAGGGAGGAACAAAGCAATGAGCATTCGCAAACAATACGACAGCGATCTGGAAGCCCTCAGGACCGCGCTGGTGGAGATGGGGCAGAACGCCGCCGAGGCCGTGGAGAACGCGCTGGAAGCGCTGTGCACCGCCGACACCGCAGCCGCCCAGAAGATCGTGCAGGGGGATGACCGCATCAACAACATGGAGCGGGACATCGAGCACCGCTGCATGACCTTGCTGCTGCGCCAGCAGCCGGTAGCGGGCGACCTGCGCCACATTTCCACCGCCATGAAGGTGGTCACCGATATCGAGCGCATGGGCGACCACGCCTCGGATATCGCGGAGATCATCCCACATCTCGTCACCGTGCGTAAGGAGAGAGACCCCGCCGTCAGTCAGGCCATCGCCATGGGACGCAAGGCCTACCAGATGATCATAGACGCCATGGATGCCCTGACCGCCGAGGACGAGATCGCCGCACGCCGCGTCATCGCCGCAGACGACGCCGTGGACTACGACTTCAACGCCATCAAGCATACGCTGGCACAGGAGATCGCCGCCGACCCCGCCAAGGTGGACGCCGCGCTGGATCTTTTGATGGTCATCAAGTATCTGGAGCGCATCGGCGACCACGCCGTGAACGTAGCCGAGTGGGTGCAGTTCGTGCGCACCGGGCGCTACAAGGACGAAAGTATGTTCTGATACTCACTCTGCCCTTTTGGGCGCGTGTTTTCCTTATTTTCTTCTGGAAAAGGCTGTCTGCCGTCTGGCAGACAGCCTTTTTCTGTGGGGGGAACTCCCCCAGTCGCCTACGGCGACAGCCCCCTCTGAGATGGGGCCTTTGGCATGGCGGTACAGTTTCAGGCTAAAGTGAAAGCTTGCGGTTTCGGAAACCACCCCTTCCGTCAAAGCCTGCGGCTTTGCCACCTTCCCCAAGGGGACGGCTTCAGTGGTGGCGGCAAAGTTTTCGGCATCACCAAAAGGCGCCCCCTTGGGGGAGCTGGCGCCGTAGGCGACTGAGGGGGTTCTCCCCCCTACAACGAAAATTGACTAAAAAATTTTTATCTTTTCTGCAATGTTTGCGGCGGGTGATTCGTATTCAGGGTATAAGAGCCCTGAAAGGGCTCCGCAGTTATCGTGCGGCGGGTGGTCCGGCTTCCCCCCAGTCCCCCGCCCGCCGCACCGTTACGGAGGACAGATACAATGATGGCAAAGCTTGAACGCTCCCCGCAGCAAGCCCGCATGGAGGCCGTGAGCCGCGATGCACTGGTGCAGGCGGCGCTGCAGGAGATCACCCAAAATTATCGTGAGGCCAGCCTTTCCAACGTGGCAAGGGCTTATGGTGTTTCGCTGGCGTATGTCAGCGAGTGCGTGCGCACCCAGACCGGGCGCACCTACAAAGAGCTGCTGCAAAAGCACCGCATGGAGACTGCCGCGCGGCTGCTGCGCCGCAGCGACCTGAATATCCAGCAGATCATCGCGCAGGTGGGGTACGAGAACACCAGCTACTTCTACCGCCTGTTCCACGAGCGCTACGGCCTGAGCCCCCGGGAGTACCGTATGGTGCGCACCGGTACTGCTCCCCGCCGCCCCAGCGCATGAATCCCCTCTTGGTTTGCTGCCCCCGACCGCCGTGCTGCCGCCCCGCGCACGGCGGTCTGTCTTTGCCGCAAAATGGAGAAAAATCTGGTGCTTTATGGAAAATTGTGTTATACTGAATAAAATGCACCCCGCGCGGCAGGGCGCGGGCGAGAGAGGATGAGTGGATATGTTTCGCGGAGCGGTAAGAGCGGATATGGCAAAGATCCTTGAAGTCTATGCCCGTGCGCGGGATTTCATGGCGAAAAACGGCAACCCTACCCAGTGGGGGGACAACTACCCCAGCCCGGAGCTGCTGGAAGAGGATATCGACACCAACCGGCTGTTCGTGTACATGATCAACGGCCGGATGCAGGCGGTGTTTGCCTTTGTCCTTGGCGAGGACCCCACCTATCAGACCATCGAGGACGGACAGTGGCTCAACGACACCCTGCCCTATGGCGCACTGCACCGGCTGGCTTCGGCGGGCGAGAGCAAGGGCGTGGGCAAAGCAGTGGTGGAGTGGTGTCTGGAGCACTGCGAGAGCCTGCGCGCCGATACCCACGCCGACAACAAGGTGATGCAGCATCTGCTGGAAAGTGAAGGCTTTACCCGCTGCGGCATCATCCATGTGGCGGACGGCACGCCGCGCATTGCCTACCAGCGGATGTCCCTGACCCAGAGCCAGCTGGGGTGAGCAGAAAATAGTTTTATTTGCAGTTCCGAAACGCCTGTGGGCGTTTCGGAACTTTTTTCACAGAAGGGGTTTGTATCCCCCCTTTTGTTTTTTCCTTCCATCACCTGTGCGTATGGTGGGGTGAAAAATTTTCGCCTTTCTGTACAAACGCACTGAAAAATTGTAGGATAAGAATGGAAAAGACGTCACTTTCACGCTTTACAGCTTTACCTAGATAAAGTAAAATAAGAACAGAAGCCTTTCATTCTATGGGCGCGGAGGATGCCGCGCCGGATGTTTTTGTGTATAGAGACGCCGGAATTGTGCCGGCGCAGGGAAAGAAACACGGGAAAAGGAAAGGAAACGAGGGAGCGAAATGGAGTTCAGTCTGGAGCATTTGCAGCCAAAGGAGCGTGCCTCCTTTGCGCTGCGCAGTCTGTACGAGACGGCAGGCTGCCGCAAGTACCACATGGGGCGGTTCGAGGAGTACAGCTTGTATCAGGAGAACCGCAGCTTTCTGTCGTCGGAGCAGGTCATCACCTTTACCGACCTCGATGGCCGTCTGCTGGCGCTCAAGCCGGATGTGACCCTGTCCATCGCCAAGACGGCGCAGCCCGTGCCGGGCGAGACGCTGCGGTACTACTACCACGAAAACGTCTACCGCCCCTCTGCCGAGAGCCACACCTTTAAGGAGATCTCCCAGATGGGTCTGGAACTGCTGGGCGCTGTGGGCGAAGCCGAGGTGCAGCAGGCGGTGTGTCTGGCGGCGCAGTCGCTGGCGGCGCTGGGCGCAGAGTGGGTGCTGGAAGTCAGCCACATGGGCTACCTGTTCGGCCTGTTCGATGCACTGGGCGTGCCGGAAGCTGCCCGGGCGCAGCTGCTGGAAAAGCTGCGGCAGAAAAATGCCCACGAGCTGCGTGCCGCCGCGCTTTCTGCGGGGCTTTCTGAAACGGCGGCAGACGCCTTGTGCGGGGTGCTGGAACTTTCCGGCGGCTACGCTGCTACCCTTTCCAAGGCGGCGGCGCTCTGCCGCACCCCCGCTATGACCGCCGCCGTGGCAGAGCTGACCGCCTTAGCGCCTACGCTGGGTCGGGCGGGCGGCAGCATCCGGTTAGACCTGACCTTAGCCGGTGAGATGGAATACTACAACGGCCTTGTGTTTCAGGGCTATCTCAAGGCTTTGCCCCGCCCGCTGCTGAAGGGCGGACGGTACGATTTACTGCTGCAAAAGTTCACCCCCGGGGCGGGTGCTATCGGCTTTGCGGTGTATCTGGACGAGTTGGACCGGCTGAACGCGATGCCGCCGGTGCAGCATCAGGACACCGGCAAGGTAATGCTGAACGTGGCACTGCCCAAGGGGCGGCTGGGCGACAAGGTCTACAATTTGCTGGCGGGCATCGGCTACGGCTGCCCGGAGGACTACAACGCCACCCGCAAGCTGGTGGTGGAGAACCCGGCGGCGGGCATCCGGTATTTTCTGGTCAAGCCCAGTGATGTGGCTATCTATGTGGAACACGGCGCAGCCGATGTAGGCATCGTGGGCAAGGATATCCTGACCGAGGCCGCCGCCGATGTGTACGAGCTGCTGGACACCGGCCTTGGCCGCTGCCGGATGTGCGTAGCCGCCCCGGCGGGCTATCTGGACGACCCCAGCCGCCCGGTGCGGGTGGCCACCAAGTTCGTCAACATTGCAAAGCGCTACTACGCCTCCATGGGGCGGGATATCGATATCATCAAGCTGAACGGCTCCATCGAGCTGGCACCCATCCTTGGGCTTTCGGATGTCATCGTGGACATTGTGGAGACCGGCACCACCCTGCGGGAGAACGGCCTGCAGGTGGTCACCGAGTTCATGCCCATCTCGGCGCGGTTCATCGCCAACAAGGCCAGCTACCAGTTCAAGCACCGGCAGATGGACACCATGCTGGAAAAGCTGCGCGACACCTTGCACAAGCAGGAGGAAGAAAAATGATCAGGCTGTATAATTTTGACGAGCTGAAGCCGGAAGAGATCCTGAACCGGGACATCCGCGCCGAGAAGAACGTGGAGGACGTGGTGGACGCCATTATTGCGGACGTGCGCGCCCGGGGCGATGATGCCCTGAAGGACTACGCCCTGAAATTTGACGGCGCGGAGATCGAAAACCTGCAGGTAACGCAGGCCGAGATCGACGAAGCCTTTGCGGGCATGGACCCCTATTTCCTCAAGACCCTGCGGCAGGCGGCGGAGAACATCGAGCAGTTCCACCGTCAGCAGGTGCACAAGAATTTTGTGATGAACGACCGCCCCGGCATTGTACTGGGGCAGAAATATACTCCCATTGAAAAGGCCGGTGTCTATGTGCCCGGCGGCACGGCGGCGTACCCTTCCACCGTGCTCATGGACGTCATCCCCGCCAAGGTGGCGGGGGTGTCCGAGATCGTGATGACCACCCCCGCCGGGAAGGACGGCAAGGTGAACCCGGTCATTCTGGCCGCTGCCGCCACCGCCGGGGTGACCAAAATTTTCAAGACCGGCGGCGCACAGGCCGTGGCGGCGCTGGCCTACGGCACCCAGAGCATCCCGGCGGTGGATAAGATCGTAGGCCCCGGCAACATCTACGTTGCCACCGCCAAGCGCAAGGTGTTCGGTAAGGTGGGCATTGATATGATCGCAGGCCCCAGCGAAATTCTGGTGCTGGCAGACGGAAGCTGCAACCCCGCGTGGGTGGCGGCAGACCTGTTGAGTCAGGCCGAGCACGACAGGCTGGCAAGCCCGGTGCTTGTCACCGACAGCGCAGCCCTTGCCAAGGCGGTACAGGCCGAGTTGGAGGTGCAGATCCCGCAGCTGCCCCGCGCCGCCATTGCCCGCGCCAGTGTGGACGACAACGGCAAGATCATCCTCTGCACCGACCTGCACAAGGCCATTGAAGCCTGCAACATCATCGCACCGGAGCACTTGGAGGTGTGCGTGGAGGACCCCTTCGGCGTGCTGAACGAGATCCGCAACGCGGGCAGCATCTTCCTTGGCCGCAACGTGCCGGAAGCGCTGGGCGATTACTTTGCAGGCCCCAACCACACCCTGCCCACCAGCGGCACCGCACGCTTTTCCAGCCCGCTGGGCGTGGACGACTTTGTCAAGAAGTCCAGCTTCATCTACTACACCCGGGACGCGCTGGAAGCCGTTGCGCCCCGCATTGCAGACTTTGCCGAGCGCGAGGGTCTGCACGCCCACGCCCGCAGCGTGACCATACGGTATGAAAAATAAAGGCGGCTCGCCCTCTCAGTCATCGCTGCGCGATGCCAGCTCCCCCAAAGTGGGAGCCCTTGGCAGTCCACGCAAACTTCATCTCTTTGCCAAGGCCTCTCCCTTTGAGGAAAGACTTCCCCCGGCCGGGGGAAGATGTCGCGCAGCGACAAAAGGGGGAGTGTGGCACGGCGTTAGCCGTGACGGAGAGGGCGAGGTCGTTCGCCATAACTGAATAAACCTGAGGAAACCATTATGAGTCGTTTTCTTTCCCCTGCCCTGTCCGCTGTCACCCCCTACACGCCCGGGGAGCAGCCGCAGGATCAGCAGTACATCAAACTGAACACCAACGAAAGCCCCTATCTGCCGTCTCCCCGGGTTGTGGCAGCCGTGAGCGAAGCCGAGGTGGAAAAGCTGCGCCTTTACTCCGACCCCGCCTGTGCCCAGCTGCTGCGCACGGCGGCGGCGCATTTCGGCTTGCAGCCTTCCCAGCTCATGCCCGGCAACGGCAGCGACGAGAACCTGTTCTTTGCGCTGCGGGCTTTCTGTGACGAAAATCACCCGCTGGCCTTTGCGGATATCACCTACGGCTGCTACGGCGTGTGGTGCGGTTTGCTGCACATCCCCACCCATATCATTCCGTTAAAAGAGGACTTCACCCTTGACCCCGCCGACTACCACGGCCTGCACGAGACCATCGTCCTCGCAAACCCAAACGCTCCCACCGGACTGTGCCTGCCCCGGGATGCCATCGAGGGCATTTTGCGCTCGAACCCGAACAGCATGGTCATTGTGGACGAAGCCTATGTGGACTTTGGCGGCGAGAGCTGCGTGCCGCTTATCGACAAATACGACAACCTGCTGGTGGTGCAGACCTTCTCCAAGTCCCGGCAGCTGGCGGGTGCGCGGCTGGGGCTTGCCATGGGCAATGCGGCGCTGATCGCCGATTTGAACCGGGTCAAGTTCAGCCTGAACCCCTACAACATCAACCGCCTGACCCTGAAGGCCGGGCAGGCTGCGCTGGAAGATACCGCCTACTTTGATAAGACCCGCGCCGCCATTATGGACACCCGCGCATGGACGATGCAGCAGCTGACTGACCGGGGCTTTACCGTACTGGACAGCCGCGCAAACTTTGTATTTGCCAGCACAGAACGGATAAACGGCGGCGAGCTATACAAAGAGTTAAAGAAAAATGGCATTCTGGTGCGGCATTTTGATGCGCCGCGCATTGATAACTGGCTGCGCATCACCATCGGCACGCCGGAGCAGATGCAGGCGCTGATGGACGCCGTGGACAAGATACTGGAGGTGTGACAATGGCAGAGCGCATGGTAACGCTGGAACGCAGCACCAACGAGACCCAGATCGAACTGACCCTTGATCTGGACGGCACCGGCCGCTACGAGATCGACACCGGGTGCGGCTTTCTGAACCATATGCTGGAACTGTTTGCCCGGCACGGACGGTTTGATCTGGTGCTCATCTGCCACGGCGATGTGCAGGTGGACTACCACCACACCACCGAGGATGTGGGCATTGCGCTGGGACAGGCCTTTGCCCGGGCGCTGGGCGAAATGCGCGGCATCTGCCGCTACGGCAGCTTCTACCTGCCCATGGACGAAGCGCTGGTGCTGTGCGCGGTGGATCTTTCCGGGCGGTGCACCCTGAACTGGGACATCCGCTGCCAGACCGAAAAGGTGGGCGATTTTGACGTGGAGTGCGCCAAGGAGTTCTGGTACGGTTTTGCCCGCAGCGTGCCCGCCACCGTCCATTTTGTGCAGTTTGCGGGCGAGAACACCCACCACATTCTGGAAGCCTGCTTCAAGGGCGCGGGTCACGCGCTGGCCGAAGCCGTGCGCATCGACGCGGCGCACCGGGACGAGATCCCCTCCACGAAAGGACTGCTGGTATGATCGCCATTCTTGATTACGGCGTGGGCAACCTGTTCAGCCTGCGTTCCAGCTTGCAGCAGCTGGGGCTGCAGGCAGTGGTCACCGCCGATGCCGCTGCCATCCGCGCCGCCGACCGGCTCATCCTGCCGGGGGTAGGCGCATTCGGGGATGCCATGGCAAAGCTTACCGCCACCGGCCTTGTGCCGGTGCTGAAGGAGCAGGCAGAAGAAAAGCCCCTGCTGGGCATCTGCCTTGGGATGCAGCTGCTGTTTGAAAAAAGCTACGAATACGGCGAGCACGCCGGGCTGGGCTTTATCAAAGGTGAGGTCTGCCCGCTGGGGCCCGACCTTGCGGACAAAGGGCTGAAGGTGCCGCAGATGGGCTGGAACGCCTTGCACATCGTAAAGGACGACCCGCTCTTCCGCTACATCCGCGAGGGCGAGTATGTGTACTACGTCCACAGCTACTACGGCAAAAACTGCGCCGAAAGTACCCTTGCCGTCAGCGATTATTCCATCCCGGTCACCGGTGCGGTGCGGGCAGGGCGGGTGTACGGCACCCAGTTCCACCCGGAAAAAAGCGGCGATACCGGGCTGCGAATTCTGAAGGCATTCAGCGAATTGTGAGCGGGAGCGCCCTCTCAGTCACCTTCGGTGACAGCTCCCCCAAAGGGGGAGCCCTTGGCAGTACGGCAAAGTTTCCGCTAAAATGCAAAGCCACCCCTTCCGTCTGCTCCCTTTGGTCGCAGCCACACTCCCCTTTTTGTCGCTCCGCGACATCTTCCCCCGGCCGGGGGAAGTCGGCCCTCAAGGGGACGGCTTTTGGCGGTAGCGGTAAGGTTTCCGGTCAAACCGCAAAGTGTGTGGCTTCGCCAGAGGCTCTCCCTTTGGGAGAGCTGGCAAAGCCGTAGGCTTTGACTGAGAGGGCGAGGACGCTAAAGGAGAAAACCATGCAATTATTTCCAGCCATTGACCTGCGCGGCGGGCAGGTGGTGCGCCTGACACAGGGCGACTACGACCGCATGACCGTTTACGGGCAGGACCCCTGCGCACAGGCACGCAGCTTTGTGGCCGCCGGGGCAAAAAATCTTCATGTGGTGGACTTGGACGGTGCCAAGGACGGCACTCTTTCCAACTACGACACCATTGCCGCGCTGGCAAAGCAGGGCGGTTTGTACATCGAGGTAGGCGGCGGCATCCGCACCGAGGAGCGCATTGAAAAATACCTCTCCCTCGGGGTGGGGCGCTGCATTCTGGGCAGCGTGGCGGTGACGGATTTTGCTTTTACCGCCCGGATGCTGCAAAAATACGGCGATAAAATTGCCGTGGGCGTAGACGCCAAGGACGGCTATGTGGCCATCCACGGGTGGAAGGAGGTCAGCGCCGAGCCGGGCGTGGCCTTCTGCAAGCGGCTGGCAGAAGCCGGCTGCACCGCCATCATCTACACCGACATTGCCTGTGACGGCGCGATGCAGGGCACGAACCTTGCCCTCTACCGCCAGCTGGCAAAAAAGGTGCCCGGGGTGGCCTTTACCGCCAGCGGCGGCATCTCCTCCGAGGCAGAGCTGCTGGAATTGCAGCAGATGGGCACGGCAGCCGCCATTCTGGGCAAAAGCCTGTACACCGGCGCGCTGGACCTTGCCCGCTGCGTGCAGCTGGTGCAGGACTGAGAAAGGGAACGCTTTATGATAACCAAACGCATCATCCCCTGTCTGGACGTGCGAGACGGCCGGGTGGTCAAGGGTACGAACTTTGAGGGCATCAAGGACGTAGCCGACCCGGTGGAGATGGCACGGCTGTACAACGCCGCCGGGGCGGACGAGCTGGTGTTTTACGATATCACCGCCAGCTTTGAGGGACGCGCCCTTTTTACCGACATCCTGACCCGGGTGGCGGGGGAAATTTTTATCCCCCTGACCGTGGGCGGCGGCATCAACACACTGGAGGATTTTGACCGGGTGCTGAAATGCGGCGCGGATAAGGTAAGCGTCAACTCCGGCGCGCTGAAGGACCCCGGGCTCATCCCCGCCGCCGCGCAGCGCTACGGCGACCAGTGCGTGGTGCTTTCCGCAGACGTAAAGCGGGTAAACGGGCAGTTCCGGGTGTTCGCCAAAGGCGGGCGTGAGGATACCGGCCGGGATGCGCTGGACTGGGTCAGCTGGTGCGCCGCCCACGGCGCGGGCGAAATATGCCTGAACAGCATCGACACCGACGGCGTGCGCAACGGCTTCGACCTTGAAATGCTGGACGCAGTCGCCGCCCGGGTGAATATTCCCATCATTGCCAGCGGCGGCGCGGGCAAAAAAGAGGATTTTCTAGAGCTGTTCCACCACAAGGGCATCGACGCCGGGCTGGCGGCGGGCATCTTCCACCAGAAGCTGCTGGGCATCCGGGAACTGAAGGAGTATCTGAACGCAAGCGGCGTGGAAATGCGGCTGTAAAAAACGCATAAAATGCTTGCATTTTTGTCTTGAATACGATAAAATACACAGTATCCCCATCCGGGGAGGGAGAACCGTCATGGAACTGAAATTTGATGAAAAAGGCCTGATCCCCGCCATCGTGCAGGATCACTACACAAAGCAGGTGCTCACCCTTGCCTACATGAACGCCGAAACGCTGGCGCTGACCATTGCCGAGGGGCGCACCGTGTTCTGGAGCCGCAGCCGTCAGGAGGTCTGGCGCAAGGGCGAGACCAGCGGCAACGTGCAGCGGGTGGTGTCCATTACCGCCGACTGCGACGCCGATGCACTGGTAGTAGAGGTGGTAAAGGACGGCCCCGCCTGCCACACCGGAGCAGAGAGCTGCTTTTTCAATGAAGTATACGTCTCCCCGGAGCTGAAACAGTTCAGCTGGCAGGGGCTGTACGAGCTTATTAAAGGCCGCAAGGATACCCCCACCGCGGGCAGCTACACCACCTACCTGTTTGAAAAGGGCAAGGAGAAGATCCTGAAAAAGGTGGGCGAGGAGTGCACCGAGGTCATCATTGCGGGCGAAAAAGAGGACAAGGCCGAGACGGTCTATGAGATCAGCGACCTTGCCTATCATGTGCTGGTGCTGATGGTCAGCGCGGGCATCACCGTAGAGGATGTGACCCGGGAACTGGAAAAGCGCCACGTGATCGACCACAAGGTCAAGCAGGAAAGGATGCAGTGAGAAGCCTATGGCAGATTACAGAAAATCCAGCGTGCATTGCCACTCTACCCTGTGTGACGGCAAAAATACCTTGCAGCAGATGGCGGGTGCCGCCTGTGCGCAGGGGCTGACCACCCTTGGGTTCAGCGGCCACAGCTACACAAAGCCCGACCGCGAATACTGCATGACCCCCGGCCGCACCGCGCAGTACCGCGCCACCATCGCCAAGCTGAAAAACGAGTACCGGGGCAAGGTGGATATCCTGTGCGGCATCGAGTGGGACCTGCTGAGCGAGGGCACGCCCAAGGGCTTTGATTACTGGATCGGCAGCGCGCACCATCTGTACGGCAAGAACACTGAGAAATACTACGAGATCGATTTCCGCCCCGAGGATCTGCGGGACTGCATCAATAACGATTTTGATGGCGACCCGCTGGCAGCGGTGGAAGCCTATTTTGCCGAGGTGGAGAAGATCGCCGCCAAAAAGCCGGACATTCTGGGACATATCGACCTTGTCAAAAAGCTGAACTCGGACGGCAGCTTTTTTGACGAGGAATCCCCCCGCTACAAGGCCGCAGCGCTCAGGGCGCTGCAAGCCGCCCGGGAGAACGACTGCATTCTGGAAGTGAACACCGGCGGCGTATACCGGGGCTACCGCAAGGACTTCTACCCCGGCGCATGGCTGCTGGGCGAGTGGAACAAGCTGGGCGGCAGGGTAATCATCACCGCCGACGCCCACGACACCGCCGCGCTGACCTTCGGCTTTGACGAAGCCGCCGCCGCCATCAAGGCCGCAGGCTTTACCGCCCTGGCCGTGCTGACCGTCAACGGGTTTGAAGAGCAGGAGTTATAAAAAAGCAGTTGCGAAACACCTACGGTGTTTCGCAACTACACAAATAAAATTTTTTTAAATCGTTTTATCACAAAAGAGGCCACTGCACAGTTTTTTGTGCAACGGCCTCCTTTTTGCGCGAAGAAAGGAACCCTATGACCCAGACGCGACCCCTGAAAACAAACCTCTTTAACCGAAATGCAGACCTGCTGCACGGGCCTATTTTCAAGAACCTGCTGCTGTTCATGCTGCCCATTCTGGTGTCCAATTTATTCCAGCAGCTGTATAATACCGTGGATACCATGATCGTGGGTAACGTGCTGGGCGATACCGCGCTGGCCGCCATCGGCTCCTGCGGGTCCATCTACGAGCTGCTGGTGGGCTTTGGCATCGGCATCGGCAACGGGCTTTCCATCGTGGCTGCGCGTTCCTACGGGGCGCAGGACGAGGATCTGCTCAAAAAAACGGTGGCCGGTTCGCTGGTCATCGGGCTTTGCGCAAGCTTTGTCATTACCACGGCGGGCTTTTTCGGCCTGCGGCCGCTATTGCAGCTGCTGGATACCCCCGCAGAGATTTTAGAAGATGCCTACCGGTATATCATCGTCATCGACTTGGGCGTGCTGGTGATGTTCCTTTATAACCTGTGCGCTGGGCTGCTGCGCGCTATCGGCAACAGCGTGATGCCGCTGGTGTTTTTGCTCATCAGTTCGGGGCTGAACGTGGCGCTGGACCTGTGGTTCATTGCCGGGCTTGGCATGGGCGTGCAGGGTGCGGCGGTGGCTACCGTCATTGCGCAGGGCATCTCGGTGGTGCTGTGCATTCTGTATGTGATGCGCCGCGTGCCGCTGCTGCTGCCCGCCCGCAAGCACTGGGCAGTGGGGCAGCATTTGTACTGGGAGCTGTTCAGCCAGAGCATCTCCATGGGGCTGATGAGCAGCATCGTGTCGGCGGGGTCGGTGGTGCTGCAATACGGCATCAACGGGCTGGGCACACTGACCATCGCAGGGCACACTGCCGCGCGCAAGCTGTTCGCCTTTACGGATATGCCGCTGATCTCCATGGCAAATGCCGGTTCTACCTTTGTTTCCCAGAACCGGGGCGCAAGCCAGCCGGAGCGGGTGCGCAAGGGAATGCGCACGATGTACCTATACTCGGTGGCGGTCATGGTGGCAGCGATGGTGCTGATGCAGTTCTGCGCCCGGGACATGGTGCAGCTGGTGTCCGGTTCCACCGCGCCGCTCGTGCTGGAAAACGGCGCACGGTATCTGGTGTGGAACGCGCCGTTCTACGCGGTGCTGGGGGTGCTGCTGTGCACCCGGTACGCCTTGCAGAGCCTTGGGCAGAAGGTGCTGCCGCTGTTTTCCAGTGTTATTGAGCTGGTAGGCAAGGTGGTCTTTGTGCTGGTGTTCATCCCGCGCTACGCCTACAACGCCGTCATCCTGTGCGAGCCCATCATCTGGTGCTTCATGGCGGCGTATCTCGTGGCGGTGTACCGCCGCGACGCCTTTGTGTATCCAAGAAAGAATCAATAAATAAACAAAAACAAGCACCGGAGCGTCTGCGGACGCTCCGGTGCTTGTTTTTATGATGTTTTTACCATGCGGAAGGTCTTTCCACGCTTAATGCAGTCCAGCAGCAGGTCGTATTCTGCGGGCACCTCGCCGATGACGTTCACCTTTTCGTCTGCGGGCAGGTCGGCGCGCACAAGCTGGATCTCGCCGGAATAGCGCCCGTAGCCGATGTTATCCATGGTCACGCAGCGGCGGCGGCGTTCCACACAGTTGTCCGGCTGCACGGTGCTGCCAAAGCAGGAGTAGAGCCGGGATTCCTGATACCGCACAAGCGTTTTGGGCGAGTCCGGGCGGCAGGTAAAGGTGCGGTCGTACAGCGTCTCGTAGCCGGGGCGCAGGGCGACCGGCAGGCAGAGCTCGCCGGTGGTGCAGAAGTGCCGGATATACTCCTGCTCCAGGGTGCTGACCTCCGGGTCGCCCGCAAAAATGCCGTCCAGTCCGTAGTTCAGCGCCAAATCCGCAAAGGCCGCTGAGGGGGCGGCGGTGCGGTGGGCTTCCAGCGTGGGCAGCCCCATATACAGCGGGCCGCGCAGCAGGGCGTCGCCGGGGATAAAGCCGTACACCTGCAAGCCCTCTGCCTGCAAAGCTGCGGTGCTCTCGCGCAGAAATTCCGGGTCAAGTCCGGTCTCCGGGCGGGGGTAGAAGTTGTGCATGGCGATGACCGTGCCGCCGCCTGCCGCCAGCTGCCGCGCCACCTCCGGGGTGGTGGTGGAGGCGTTGACAGCAACGGGCAGCTGCTGCGCAAGGGCGCACATCTGCTCCACCGAGAAGCCGTAGTCCAGCCGCAGACCCCACAGATGCAGCCGCTTTGCCAGCGCGGTCAGGTCGGCACAGCCGAACTGCCGGATGGTCTTTTCCGACACGTCTGCCAGAATGCGCCAGCCCTGCGCCGCCAGAAAATCGCACATTTCCTGCACGCGTGCGCAGTAAGCGCCGTCAAATTCTTCGCTGATATGCAGTGAGATAAAAACAGGCGCGCCGCCTGCCGCAAAAGCGGAAAGCGACGCACGCTGTTCCTCAAACTGCGTCAGATACACTGACCGTCCGAGTGTTTTAAGCATTGGCAACGTCCTCAACAGAGACCATTGCGTTGGTCACGATAAAGCCCATGATGTAGCAGATGACCAGACCCACTGCGTAGCAGCCAACGGAAGCAGCCACACCGTGAGGGCCGGCGGTCATGACGAACAGAGCCAGCAGACCGGAGGGGCCCCAAGCAGTAGCAGCCACCTGCATGGCCATGACGAAGGCACCGCCGAAGCCAGCGCCCAGACCGGCACTGATGAAGGGCTTGCCCATGGGCAGGGTGACGCCGTAGATCAGCGGCTCGCCGATGCCCAGCAGACCTGCGGGCAGTGCGCCGGTGATAACGTTCTTCAGGCGGGTGTTGCCGCACTTCTTAGCCTTGAAGTAGATAGCGACAGCAGCGCCCACCTGACCTGCACCAGCCATAGCCAGCGCGGGGTACAGGGTAACGTAGCCAAAGCTCTCCAGCTGCACGGAGTACAGGGCGACCAGACCGTGGTGCATACCCATAGCGACCATGGGCAGGAACAGAGCGGTGGAAACATAACCGGCAATGATGCGCACGATCAGGCTCTCGCTCATGCACAGCTTTTCAACCACCCAGCACAGCGCGGTGGAAACATAGCCGGTAGCGGGCATGATGAGCAGGATGTAGGGCACAAGGCAGAGGATCATGGTGATCAGCGGGGTGAACACGATATCCAGAGATTCGGGCATCCACTTGCGCACCCAGCGCTCGATCTTGACAAGGCACCATGCGCCCAGCACAACAGCCAGCACGCCGCCGCGGCCTGCACGCAGGATGGAATCCAGCGGCACAGTCTCGTTGAAGAGACCCAGAATGGAAGAGATCTTGTTGATGCCCTCCAGACCGGTGATCATGCCCAGCATACCGCCCAGAATGGGGGTGCCGCCGAACTTTTCGGCTGCGCGGTAGCCGACCCATGCGGTCAGGTAGCCAAGGAAGCAGGTGTTCATCAGACCCAGCAGGGTGCTGATGAGGGCCAGTGCGGGGATGTCGGCGTAGTTCGGCACCACCTGACCGATCAGGGAGTTGATGCCGGCGCACAGACCGGAAGCCACAACGCCCGGGATCAGGGGGATAAAGATATCGCCAAAGGTCTTGAACAGCTCCTTGACCTTGCTCTGCTTCTGCCCGGCCTTGACTGCGGCCTTGTTGGTCTGCCAGTCGTTGGCGGTGGAAGCGGCGGCGTCTGCCGGGATGCCCATGTCGCGGCAGATATCTGCGCACTTGCGGCACTTGCCGGGGCCGACCACGATCTCCACATAGCCGGTACGGTCGTGCACGATGCCCATTACGCCCTCGATGGCCTTCAGGCCCTCGTCGTCGATCTTGGCGTCATCTTTAACGCGCACCCGCAGACGGGTCATGCAGTTGGTTGCGGTGAGAACGTTGCTCTTTCCGCCGACTTTCTCCAGCGCCGCGCGGACCAGTTCTTCATTCGTCATAAGTGGGTCCTCCTTTAAAACAGGTGTATATCCGATGCGGCCTGTGCCGCTAAGGAACTTGGGTGTAAAAATGTGCCTTACAGCACTTCCAGCCGGATGGCTTCCCGCACATGGCCGTGTGCCCGTTCCAGCCGCCGGGCGGCTTCTGCGGCACCGCAGTCTGCCAGCAGCATGGTGATGGCGGTCTTTACGCTGCCGCCCGCTGCATCAATGGCGGCGCGGGCTTTTTCCCGCTCCACGCCGGTGGCGTCAATGACGATATTCTCGGCGCGGGTGTGCAGCTTTTCGTTGGTCTGCTGCACGTCCACCATCAGGTTCTGGTAGGCCTTGCCGGTTCGCACCATGGAACCGGTGGAGATCATGTTCAGGATCAGCTTCTGCGCCGTGCCGGACTTGAGCCGGGTGGAGCCGGTCAGCACCTCGGGGCCGCAATTTACCTCGATGGCAAGCTCTGCGGCCTTGCCGATGGCGCTGCCGACGTTGCAGGCAATGGCGGCGGTGTGGCAGCCCACGCTTTTGGCGTAGTCCAAACCGCCCAGCACATAGGGCGTGCGGCCGGAGGCGGCAATGCCCACCACAAGATCATTTGCGGTCAGGCCGTGGGCTTTCAGATCCTCAACAGCCAGCTCCCGGCTGTCCTCTGCGCCCTCCACGGCCTCGATGAAGGCCTTTTCGCCGCCGGCGATCAGCCCCACCACCATCTCCTTCGGCACACCGAAGGTGGGCGGGCACTCGGCGGCGTCCAGCACGCCTAAGCGGCCGGAGGTACCGGCGCCCATATAGAACAGCCGTCCGCTTTTTTCAAAGGATTCTGCCGCCCATGTCACCGCCTGCGCGATCTGCGGCAGGCACTTGGCAATGGCCAGCGGTACCCGGGCGTCCTCCTCGTTCATGACAGTCACGATCTCCAGCGGGGACATCTGGTCCAGCTGCATCGTGCGCGGGTTGCGGGTCTCGGTGGTCATCCCACTCAGATTCAAGCCCATATCCTGCACCTCCAGTTTCCGCCGCACCCCTTGCGGCGTGATTGTGACCAAAGTATAAACTTTTTCAAACAAAATGTCCACAAAAAGACTATTTTGTGGTACAATGTTTTATGTAAGCATTATTTTTGAAATTTTTGCTCACAAGTATGGCTTTTTTGTGCAGCTTGTTCAATCCATCCTGAAATACAACAGAGGTATCGATATGCAGAACGTTCTTTTACGCCTGCGGGAGGTGCAGCCCTCCCTCAGCAGCACCGAGCGGCAGATCGCGCAGTTCATTCTGGAAAACCCGGACGAGACCACCACCCTCACCATCCGGGAGCTGGCGCGGCGCTCCTTCTCCTCCCCTTCCAGCGTGGTGCGCATCTGCCGGGTGATCGGCTTTCAGGGCTACAAGGAGCTGCGCCACGCCCTGACGCTGGAGCTTGCCACCCTTGGTGAGAACGGCAGCCACCGGGAAAAGGACATCACCCCGCAGGACAGTTTGCAGGAGATCGTGGAAAAGGTGACCCACAAGAACATCCAGAGCCTGCTGGACACCCAGCGGCTGCTTTTGCTGGACGAGCTGGAACAGTGTGTGGAGCTGATCGCCAACGCCCGCACGGTGCTGTTGTTCGGCATTGGCTCCTCGCTGTGCGTGGCAAAGGACACCTACCTGAAATTTCTGCGGCTGGATAAGCCCTGTGTGGTCAACGAGGACTCCCACTCGCAGCTTTTGCAGGCGCGCAACGCCACCGCGCAGGATGTGGGCATCGTGTTCTCCTACTCCGGGCAGACCATGGAGATGATCCAGTGCATCAAGGAGATGAAGGCGGGCGGCGCACCGGTGATTGCGGTGACCCGCTACTACCCCTCGGAGGTGGCGCAGCTGGCCGACCATGTGCTGTATGTGGCCGCCAACGAGAGCCTGTTCCGCAACGGTGCCATGTCCTCCCGGCTTTCCCAGCTGAACGTGATGGATATCCTATACACCGCCTACGCCAGCCGCAACCACGAGGACACCATGCGCCGCCTGACCAAGACTCATATCTATAAGCCCGGTGACCCGGAGGTGCTGACCCAGCCGTAAAACAAAAAGCCGTCCCGCAGGGTACAAAAAAGGCGCTTGGTGAACGATCACCAAGCGCCTTTGCTCCCGTTGACGAAAGTATAGCGTTTTTTGCTGGTTCTTTCAATCCGAAAAGTGCAGCAACTTTTTCGTCAGGCAGTTTTGTGTTTTGTAAAGTGTTACAATGTTCCGCTTTGCTTTTTGTTGGTTTTGCCATGTCGGTTTTCTTGCCCTGCAAAAAGCCAAACGTGCAAATAGGGTGCAGAAAGTGTGCAGCCGCTTTCTTGCTGAATTCGTGCTGCTCTGGCTCATAACGGACATCGTCCGTTACCCTTTCTTTTTGTACCCGCAGTCGCAGTAGGGTCCGCCGGAGGCAAGGGTGTACTGCCGCACAAAGTCGGTCACGCCGCCCGCTTCGCTCATGGTATAGTCCAGATGGCACAGGGCGGGGGTCAGGTCGTACAGACCCAACTCCTTCATCAGCACACAGATGCCGCATTTGGTAAAGCGTCCCTCGTAGCCGCTGCCATCCGGGTATTCGTAAAATTCCATGTTCCACGAGTAAGGGTTGCGGTCGGCAGCTTTCAGAGTAGCGGCAGCTTTCATGGTGGCAATATCCTTTGGGGTAAATTTGCTTTTTCCGCTCTTGCGGCAGAACCACTGCATGGGCGCTGTCATCATGGATCTTGCGTAATAATCTGTCAGCCTGTCCACCTCCGGGCGCTGCGGCATGGAGAGAATGAACGCCCCGATCATGGCGCAGTTGACCAGATTCATTTTGAAGCGGTCAGCCTTTTCAAACTCCGGCAGCCTGCGGATGATCTGCCGGTATTGCGGCTTTGCCTTTTTGGTGATGGCTTTTGCAGTGTCTGCATCATAGCCCAGCACCGCGGTCAGCTGCTTTTGAAAGGAACCGGCAAACAGCGCCCACATTCCAAAGGGCATCCCGGCATACTTCATTGTCTGCCTCCAAACCCGATCTTCACGATCTGCATTTTCATTCCGTTGTCCCCGACCTTTGCAAGAAAGCGGAAAAAGCCGCTGACGGAAAGGTCTTTCAGGTCACTGTAACCTAACATATATCCCCTGCTGGACACCTGCAAACGGCTGTCCCATGGGGAAAGCTCGCTTTTTGCATCCGAAACCGCAAAATACGCCCCTACATCCTTGATTTTAGCCGTCCTGAGCCACGTTTTGGCGATCATCTTCACCGCCGTGCGGTTGGCGGCATCGAACACCAGCACTCCACCGGGAAACGCGTCTGCCATCCCCTGCACCAGCGCCCTGACCTGCTGGGTCAGAAAGTAATAGAACACCCCGGAGGCAAAGAACACCGCCCCGCCGGAGGCATCGATCTTGTCAAACCATGCGGGGTCTTTCAGGTCGCAGGGGATATTTTGCTCCCGCTCCCCGGCGGGCAGCAGCTGCTGCCGCAAGGCAATGACATCCGGGAAATCCAGATTGTAGATCTTGCAGCTGCCGTTGTCGCAGGCTCTGCCGGTGTTGTCCAGCCCGCAGCCCAGATTGACCACCGCTGCGCCGGGGTGCATTTTCAGGTATTCCCGCACCTCAAAGGCAAGGTCCTTCTGCCGCATGGCCACCTCCAGCGCACCGAACCGCTGCATCAGGCTGCGGGAGCTTTTCTCCGCCCCTGAAAAATCGTAGTCGATCTGGTCGAGCAGACGAACCGCTGTTTCATCCCGATAAAGGTTCGGGTACAGCTCCGTACACAGCTTCCGGGAATACAGCGGGAGGATCAGCGTCTCCTGCACGGTGTTTTTCTCGATTTTGTATTTCATAGGTTCCTCTCTCAGTAAAGAAAAATAGTCATCATTGCCGACAGCACCGCCGCTATGACTGCCATGCCTACCGTACGATAGGCACTGCGGATCGCTTCTTTTCGTCCTATGCTTCGTCCTCCTTACACTGTTTCACCGCTTTTGCGCTGTAACGCACAGCCAGCCCTTTTTATTTTTGTGGCTCTGAATCTTACAGAATCCTGCCTGCTCCAGATATGCTTTCAGGGCAGTATCCGTGTAGATGGTCATCCCATTGATGATCTGTGTCCATTTGTCGTCTTTTGCTGTTTCGCCGTTTGCTTCGTTGCAGATGAAAAAGACCCCGCCGGGTTTCAGCACCCGATAGACCTCTCTGAAATTCTGCACAAGTTCCGGCCAGAAATAGACCGTTTCAAAGGCGGTCACTACCTCAAACTGCTCCGATCCAAACGGCAGTTCTGCCACACTTGCCTGCTGCACGGTACACCGTCCCGCCGCAATGGCACCCGCATTGACCTTACGCGCTTTTTCCACGCTGACAGCCGAATAGTCGATGCCCTGCACTTTGCCTTTGGGGCACAGCTTCAACAGCGTTTTGATGTTCGCCCCGCCGCCGCAGCCGCAGTCCAGCACCATGGCATCCGGGGCAGGCTGCAAAAAACGCAGCCCCCACGATGCCATTGCGCTGTGGCCAAAGTTCATCATGGAAACCATGATCTTCCCGCCAAGACCTACGGGCTTGCGGGTGTTTTCAAAAAAGGACATAACGTCACCCTCTTTCTATTTACAGTTCACAATGCAATGCTTTTCACACAGTTCCTCGCATTGTAGTTAGGTAAAGCTAACTTTTTGTTCTATAAAAAGCCGCTTCTCAGCGGTCCTTCTGCCAAAATAATACGCCCTGCTGTTGTCTCTGTCAAGATGTTTAGGCGTTTTCGGAGATTCCGAAAGAGATTTCGTTATCGAAGTCTCCCCTCGCCGCATGAAAGATGCAAATCGTTTCCTGCATCAAAAAAATTCACCTCTGCAAACTTGTCTGTTTCTGCTTGACAACGCCCTGTGGGAGTGCTATTTTAATCCCACAGATTTGTTCTGCCTAACCATTTGAGGGGTTTTACCCCTGCATTTTTTGCGCAAATTGTTAGGCGGCACTAACCATTTTCAAAACTGAGATAGAGGTATGTTACAATGAGATTGAAAAAGGTATTTGCAGGTGCACTTGCGGCGGCTATGCTGATGTGTGCCGTGGCAGTTCCGGCCTTCGCTGCGGAAGGCGTGGAGCAGGAGAACTGCCTGTCCTCCAGCTATGTCCAGATGAACATTCCCTACGCCGACTTCTACAAGGCTGCCGGTGTGGACAACGCATCTGAGATCGATGCTGTTACCAGCGCCACCAAAAACAAGACCCGTGCAGGCAACCTTGCCGCCGGTTCCTACCACGTCAACACCGATGGCACCGACATCACCGGCGTTTCTTGCCCGGTCAAGGTGCTGACCCCGTGGGCACTGAAGAACGCAAAGCAGGTCACCGATGCCGACAGCTACGACATTACTGTTACCCTGAAGGGCAAGGAATCCACTACCACCTACACCGGCGCAGATGCTCTGTTTGAGAACGAGAGCTACGCTTACTACAAACTCAACGAGACCCCGGCCTACTACATCACCGCATGGTACAACCTGCTGAGCGGCAAGTGGGAGTTTGGCAAGGTCCACGCCACTGAGACCACTGTAGAGGGCACAACCGTGGAACTGAACACCAACGGTCACCACACCACCTACGAGATGAAGATCTCCGGTTTTGATCTGGACTACAAGACCAACAAGGTCTACGGCGTGGTGCTGACCACCGCCGACGGCACCGAGTATGGCCTGCATCACGTGACCAACATCTGGCACGGTACCAAGCTGGGCTTCAATGCCGATGACCCTTACTTTGCATCCATCATCGGTAAGACTGTTACTCAGATCACCTTCTACGCCGCCGATGGTGTGTATGTCCTGCCGGTCAACGTAGCGCTGTGAGGTCGCGGAAAGCTTCCTGATTTAGCGAAATACAGCACAAAACGGCAAGGCCGCCTGGCAGCAGGCGGCCTTGCCGTTTTGTAGCAATTTGTGTTTCTAGGAACATCGTTCGGAGTAGCCTGCGCCGCACAGCTGCTCACAAAGCAGTGCCAGCAGTTCGGCGTTGTCATCCACAATGAGAGACCTTGCGCAGAAAAGCCCCTGATTCGGGCAAATGTGCAAACGGTGTGCAGAAAGTGTGCAGCCGCTTTCTTACATAAAGAAAGAACGTCAAGTCTTACGATTTGACGTTCAAAATTTGGTGCACCTCCAGGGACTCGAACCCTAGGCCCACTGATTAAGAGAGCAAGCCGCCGGTTCGTCTCAAAAGATGGAAGTTTCGAGTCATCGTCATTTTTGAACAAGGCAACGTGATTTTTCACCCGGTAATTTCTGCACCCTTTGTCGGATTTTGCAGCGAAAAGCACCCTCTGCACGGTTTGAAACCGTGCAAAATCCGTGCAGAAACCGTGCACTTACTCTCCGACAAATAAAATCGCCCTATCCCCCACTGGCTTGACGGCATTGGTTTGAGTGACCGCACCTCAAGATCAGGCTCTTTACTTGCGAAAAACAGCCGATTGCCTGTGGAGCTTTCAGGGCAGACACCCGAACAGGAAGCCCTGTTTATCTTTCTTCTGCACTTTTCAGCGCACTTTTGCGGTATTGCAGGGGGCTTTGCCCGGTGGCTTTTGCAAAGCGGGTGGAAAAATTGCTGGCATCTCCAAAGCCTGCCTCCTGTGCAATCTCGCTGACGCTGTGGTCGGTGAGGACAAGCAGTTCCTTTGCCTGTGTGATGCGGAAGTTGACCAGATAATTATACGGTGTCGTGCCCATATACCGCCGGAACAGGCGCAGAAAATAGCTTTTGCTCATGTGTGCTTCTGCCAATAGGTCGGCAAGGCAAAGTTCCTGCTGGTAATTTTTGCGCAGGGTCTCCGCCGCCTGCAAAATGACCTGCCGTGCGCTGGTGGCTTCAGCCTGTGCAAGGATGCCACGGGCGCACAGGGCCAGCATCTCGTGGAGCGCCAAGCCGGTGGTCACCATGCTGTCCACGGTGCTGCGCTCCATCTGCGCTAAAAGCGTCTCAAAATATTCCTGCATCTTGACCCCGGTGAGCTGCACCGGGGTCAGTTTTTTGCCCGGCAGCAGCAGCGGTTCCATAGCGGCAATCCCTGCGCCGTCCAGATGCACCCAGTAATGATGCCAGCAGCTTTGCCCCGGGGCGGTACAGTAGCTCTGCGGCGTGCGGCAGTTCAGCAGCAGCGCCTGCCCGGTGCTGAGTACCACATGGCTTTCCCCCTGCTCGATCAGCCCTGCACCCCGGAGGGTGTAAAACAGAAGGTAGCTTTCTTTATCGGTGCGGGCGGTGGAAAAGTGCTGTCGAGCGTAAAACACCCCCGCCTCGGTGCAGTAATAGGGCTGTGCCAGCTCTGCTTCGCTGGGGGTGGTGCGCTTCCAAACGCTTTCCGGGGTCACATCCATGTTGTAGGTCAGCATTTTCCGATTCCTCTCTTTCTGTGTTCAGTATAGCGCACCAGCCTTTGCCGTGCAAGAGTAGACTTTTCACAAAAAAATGCGTCACCTTTGCGGATGGAATCGGCGGCATCATGGGGCTATACTGGTAGCAGTCAAAGCCACACAGAAGGCGCATTATGCACAAAAATTATCTTGCCATCGACATTGGCGCGTCCAGCGGGCGGCGCATTGTGGGATGGATGGAGAACGGCGTTCTCCGCACCGAGGAAGTGTACCGTTTTCCCAACAGCGTCCGGTGGGTGGACGGTCATCTGGAATGGGACATCGACAGCCTGTTCGTCCACGTGAAGCAGGGCATCCGGGAGGCCTTTGCAAAGTACCCGGTCATTGAGAGCCTTTCCATCGACACCTGGGCGGTGGACTATGTGCTGCTGAAAGACGGCAAGCCCCTCTCCCCTGTCTACGCCTACCGTGACAGCCGGACGCAGGCTGTGCTGAATGAGGTGCACAGCATTCTGCCGTTTGAAACGCTTTATGCACGCACCGGCATCCAATTCCAGCCCTTCAACAGCATTTATCAGCTGTATGCCGACAAAACAGCCGGGCGGCTGGCGCAGGCCAAGGACTTTTTGATGATCCCGGAATACCTGCTGTGGAAGCTGTGCGGCGTAAAGGCGCGGGAGTACACCAACGCCACCTCCACCGGGCTTGTGAACGCCCAGACCAAGGAGTACGACCCGGAAATATTGCAGGCTCTGGGCTTGCCGGAGGCGATGTTCCCCAAGCTCACCGCTCCCGGCACGGTGCTGGGGCCTCTGAAAGCAGACATCGCCGCCGAGGTGGGCGGGCAGACCAAGGTGGTGCTGTGCGCCACCCACGACACCGCCAGTGCTGTGGAGGGCATTCCCATGGAACAGGGGGATGCGCCGTTCCTCTCCTCCGGCACATGGAGTTTGCTGGGGGTCAAGCTGGCAACGCCCATCACCAGCCCGGAGAGCCGCCGTGCAAACTTTACCAACGAGGGCGGCGTGGGGTACATCCGCTACCTGAAAAACATCATGGGTCTGTGGATCATTCAGTGCGTGCAAAAGCATCTGGGCATCTCCTTTGCCCAGATGGTAGAGCTGGCAAAAACCAGCACCTACACCCGCATTTTTGATGTGAACGCAGCCCGGTTCTCTGCCCCGCAGGATATGCGTGCAGAGATCAGAGCCGCCCTTGCCGAGACCGGAGAAGCCCCGGCCACGGATGCCGACCTCATCAACAGCGTCTATCATTCGCTGGCGTACTGCTACGGGGAAGCATTCCGGGAACTGGAAGCCCTCACCGGGCAGCACTGGGATAAGCTGTACATTGCAGGCGGCGGCGCAAAGAACACCACCCTGAACGAGCTGACCGCCCACTATACCGGAAAACAGGTGGTGGCGCTGCCCATCGAGGCCACCGCTATCGGCAATTTGAAGATTCAGATGAGCATTCCTGAAGGAGGAACTTTATGAGCTACGCAGAAGCAAAAGCCCGCTACGCCGCCATTGGCGTGGACACCGAAGCAGCCATTGCCCGGTTAAAGACCGTGCCTATCTCCCTGCACTGCTGGCAGGGAGATGACGTCCGTGGCTTCGATACCGACCCCACCAAGCCCCTGACCGGCGGTATCCAGACCACCGGCAACTACCCCGGCCGTGCCCGCACCCCGGAAGAACTGATGGCCGACATGGACAAGGTGCTGTCCCTCTGCCCCGGCACCAAAAAGATCAATCTCCATGCCTCCTACGCCATTTTTGACGAGGAGAACTCGTGGGTAGACCGGGACAAGCTGGAGCCGAAGCACTTCAAAAAATGGGTAGATTTCTGCAAGGCAAGAGGGTTGGGCGCAGACTTCAACCCCACCTTTTTCTCCCACCCCAAGTGCGACCCGCTGACCCTTGCCAGCCCCAACGAGGAGACCCGGAAATTCTGGGTAGAACACGGTAAGGCCTGCATCCGCATCAGCCAGTATCTGGCAGAGGAGCTGGGGCAGCCCTGCACCATGAACATCTGGACAGGCGACGGCTTCAAGGACATCCCGGCGGACCGCAAAGGCCCCCGCGACCGCTACAAGGCAAGCATTGACGAGATCCTGAGCGAGCCTTACGACTTCAAGCTGGTAAAGCCCTGCATCGAGAGCAAGGTGTTCGGCATCGGTGTGGAATCGTACACCGTGGGCAGCGCCGAGTTTGCCCTGAGCTACGCCGCCTTCAACCGGGAAAAGTGCATTCCCCTGATGGATAACGGTCACTACCACCCCACCGAGGTGGTCAGCGATAAGATCCCCGCTCTGCTGGCCTTCTTCCCGGAGATCGCGCTCCACATCACCCGCCCCATCCGCTGGGACTCCGACCATGTGGTGCTGTTCGACGATGAAACGAAGGAGATCTGCAAGGAAATCGTCCGCTGCGGCGGTCTGGACGGCCGGGTGAACATTGCACTGGATTACTTTGATGCCTCCATCAACCGCATTTCCGCATGGACGGTGGGCTTCCGCAACGTGGAAAAGGCCCTGCTGTCGGCTCTGTGCGCCCCCCACACGGCACTGAAGGAGCTGCAGGACACTAACCAGTTTACCGAGCTGATGGTGCGGCAGGAGGAGCTGAAGACCCTGCCTTTTGGGGACGTCTGGGACGAATACTGCCGCCGGAACGGTGTGCCGGTGGACGGTGCATGGTTTGAGGAAGTCAAAAAGTACGAGCAGAATGTGCTGAGCAAGCGCATTTGAATGAGAGAGGTGTTTGAAGATGGGTATTCTGGATATTGATATCGTCAAAGGTTTTATGCGGATGTGCAACGATGGCTGGCTGCAGGGCTGGCACGAGCGCAACGGCGGCAACCTGACCTACCGCATGAAGGAAGAAGAAGTGGCGCAGTGCCGCCCCTTCTTTGACCCGCAGCCATTTGACATCACCTTTGGTCTTGCTCACACCATCGAAAAGAGTGCTGAGATCTACGTCAAGGTGCTCTCCATGGGCGGCGGCATCATCCGGCAGACCATCACCGACGATGACCTGCGTGCCATTGCCCACGACTTTGGCGTGACCCTGAACGAGAAGTTCCTTAACTGAGCTATTTCCCCCCATTTTTCTTCATCCTAGCAAAACAGGCATCCTGTCCGATACCGCCAAATGGTATCACAGGATGCCTGTTCTGCTTTATGTTTCCCGGAACTCCATAGGCGTTTTTCCGGTGACCTGCTGAAAGACTGCGCTGAAATAATTGCGAGTGGCAAAGCCAAGCTGCTCGGAAATTTCCCGGACGCTGAGCGTTGTGCTTTTCAGCAGAACCTTCGCGCGTTCGACCTTTGCAAACTTCACATAGTTCGTGACGCTCAGACCCGTTTCTTCCTTGAATTTATGGGTGAGGTAGTATTCCGTGTAGCCCACCAGAGCGGCAAGATCTTCCGCCACGATCTTTTTGTCCAGATTCATCTCAATATGATCCACACATTTCTGGATCTGCATACTGAGGTTGGGGTTCGTCCGGTGTTTGTGGACACGCCGAATGAAATCATCGTACATCATCATTGCAAGCGGGCTCAGTTCATCCAACGATTTTGCCGCTTCTGCCGTCTGAATGTAGCTGTCCCCCAGCGAGTACGCCTCCTCCGGGGAAAGACCGCCCTCAATGGCGGCACGGCACACCAGCGAGGTGAACACGATGATGGAAGTCTTACTCTGGCGCAGAACATCGCTGCTCTGCACCGGCACACCTGCGCTCATGCTCATACTGTTGGAAAGCGCCTGCTTGTAATTCAGGTCTCCGGTGCGGACCATTTGCAGCATTCCCTGCTCCGCCATCCAGATCTTATGCCGGTCATGGGGAATCGCATCGTTTTTCAGCCGTTCGTCCTGTGCTGCACTGCTGTTCACACTGCTCAACTCCAGCCGCTGCCCGGTCAGGCAGTAGTGCATCATCAGCAGATAGCGGTTCATAATAGTGTTTTGCAGGGTAGGAACTTTTTCAAGGGCTTTGTAAAGCTGGATCGACCATGCCACACTGATCTCCAGCTTGCTGTAATATTTCAGCCCTTCCTCGATCCCGCGCATTGTCACATCCTGATAGAACACCGGCCCGATGACCCAGACACGCTTCAGGTTTCCCTCTTCCTTTTCAAAGGCTGCGCCCCACAAAAGACCCAATGCCGTCCCCAAGGTAACGGGCACATCGTCCCGATCCCCATGCTCCAGCATCCGCTGTTTGCAGCCGAACAGTTCAAATGCACTGGCAAGAAATGCCTCGTCCGGGCAGTTGCTCCGCAAGAGCTTTCCCTGTGCATCATAGCACCATGTATATACATTTCCGCCGCACTGGACAAGCTCGGAAAACAGCATCATATTCTGGAGAACATCCATGCATAATCCCTCCGGCTCATTGATAGAAACAGTATATCATACTTCTGCCGTTTTTTCTACCGATGCCCGGAGCCAGTGCAGCAGGATGCCTGCGGAGATGACCGCAGCGCCCACGTCTGCCATCAGGTGCGCCGCCGCAATGCCCTGCACCCCGCAAAGCGCATTCATCAGGTACAGCAGCGGGATCAGCAGCAGCCCCTGCCGCAAAAGAGAGAGCACCACCGCACCACTTGCCCTGCCTACGGATTGCAGCAGACTGGTTGCCAGATAGGTCAGACCGATCACCGGGCTGCCCAGCACCAGATAGACCACCAACTGCGTCCCCAGACGGAATGCTCCTTCTTCCTTGATGAACATCCCGATCAGGGCATTGCGTCCGGCAAAGCTGGCCGCCCCGGCAAGAACACCAAAAACAACGGTCAGGAGGATCAGATCTTTCAAAAGCTGCTTCAGGCGCTTCGTATCGCCTGCGCCGTAGCTGTACGCCAGAAGCGGCTGGCACCCCATGCAGATCGCCATGGCGATCATGCTGATGATCATGGTCGTCTTGCCCGCTGCCGCCATGGCTGCGACCGCCGCCGTGCCGTGGGTCACCAGCAGCCGGTTGCTGAAGGAGGAGGCAAACCCTGCCAGCAGGCTGCTGATCCCGTTGGGCAGACCAATGGCCAGCATCTCACCCAGCATCTGCGGTTTTTTCAGGGCAGGACGGAGATCAATGGTCAGCACCGTGCCGTGTTTGACGATGTAGCGCAGATAGCAGCCCGTTGCCACAAGATTGCCCAGCACACTGGCAGCAGCCGCACCGCTGACGCCGAAGTTCAGCACCAGAATGAACAGCGGGTCAAAAATGCAGTTGACCAGCGTGCCCAGAAGATTGCCGATCAAGCCTTCTTTTACTGCGCCCTCTGCACGCACCAGCATCGCCATGCTGTTGGACAGGATAAAAAGCGGCGCACCCAGTGCAAGGACCTGAAGATACCGCTCTGCATAGGGAAAAAATTCTGCATTTGAGCCCAGCACCCCCAGCAGTGGCACTCTGCTCACCAGCAGACCGATGCTGACCAGAACGCCCAGAAAAAAGCTGCTCCAGAAGCAGAGCGAGGAGCAAGTCTTGCCCTGCTCGATCTCGCCTGCGCCAAAACAGCGTGCAATGATGGCGCTGCTGCCTGCGCCAAGCATGGTCGCTACTGCCGAAAGGATCGAAAACACCGGCCCCACAACGGAGACCGCCGCCACCTGTGCGGTATCGCCCAGACAGCCCACAAAAAACATATCCGCCATGTTGTACAGCACCATGACAAGGATAATGATAATGGAGGGCACCGCCATGGAAATGATGGATTTCCAGACAGAGCCGGTACGGAAAAGTGCTTCGTTTTTCATGGTTTCCTCCCAAAAATCAACCGCACGCAGGCAGAACGAAAGCCCCTGTCAAGGGAGCTTTCCGAGCTGCTTCGGTCACAGGTTGTCCAGCGCATCCAGCAGTGCTTTCAGCGCCGTTTCCGGCAGCCCCAGCATAGGGCCGATCTTGCCAAATGTCATGCCGTAGGCAGCTTTTGCCTGCTGGTTGTCGGCAAAACCGGGCAGATACTGCTCCACGATGGCTTTTGCGGTCTCGTTTTCCATCAGCGCTGCAATCGTGCTCTGGCTGTTCAGCTTGCCGCCGGTCAAAATTTCCGGGTGCTTCCAGCTGCTGACGCTCTGGTGTCCGGCAGACAGTGCGCCGTCCACCGGGATGGCTGCACCGGTGATGTACCGTGCCAGACCGCTGGCAAGGAAAAGTGCCAATGCAGCGCACTCCTCCGGGTCGCCCATCCGCTTTGCCGGACAGTCGGATGCAAAAAAGTCCATGGCCGCAGCCGGTGCATCCCCGAAAATGCTGGTTCTGGTGTAGCCGGGACAGATGGCGTTGACGGTAATGCCGTATTCTGCGTAATCCAACGCCGCTGCGCGGGTCATGCCGACTACGCCGAACTTGGTGGCACTGTACAGCGCCTGTCCACGCTGGGGCACAAGACCCGCCACCGATGCCACATTGATGAGGAATCCGCCTTCGCTGTGGCTCTTGAGGATGGCCTTGGCGCCGTACTTCATCCCGGCAAAGACGCCCTCGCTGTTCAGGGAGAAGATCTTCTCGTAATCCTCTACCTCATACTCATGCAGCGGTGTGCCGCCCATGCCGATGCCTGCGTTGCTGACAACGCCATCCAGCTTGCCGTAGTGCGTCACCGTCTTATCCACCAGTTCTTTGATGGCAGAAGCCTTGCTGCAATCGGTCTGGATAAAGATGGCATCGCCGCCCTTGGCGCAGATGCCGTCTGCCACAGCCTGCCCCTGCTCTGCACTGCGGGCTGCACAGACCACCTTCATGCCGTTTTCGCCAAAGCACTCGGCAATGGCCCGGCCGATGCCACGGCTTGCGCCGGTGACGATGGCCACTTTTCCGTTCACACTGCTGAAATCCATAAAATGCCTCCACTTGATGTTTCATTCTCAAATACTCAACTGTGAGTTGCTTATCCATCTCCATGGTGCTATAATAGCACTGCGCCGCAGGGGCTGCAATCAGCAGTTTCCGGCGTGTCCGGTGTTTAAGCAACGAATCACGTTCAAAGCGTTGGTTAAGCACCCTTTATGAAATCAATTGATGGAGGAATTCTATGGATATCCGGGTCAAAAAAACGAAGCGTGCCATTCAGAAAGCGTTTGTTGCCCTGCTGCGGGAGAAGCCGATTGAAAAGATCACGGTCAAAGAAATTGCCGAACGGGCCGAGATCAACAAAACGACCTTTTATTCCCACTACGAAACGCTGGATGCCCTCACCGCCGAAATGGAACTGCAAACAGTCCAGCTCGTCTGCGACAATATGGGCGGCGCACAGCAGCTGCTGGATGCGCCGGAGGCCTTTGTGCAGGAGATGTTTGCTTCTCTCCAACAGGCAACCGATTACCTCGGTGTGGTTCCGGCATCCGCGATGAACCGCTTTACACAGCATCTGCGTGATGCGATTCTGGAACAAATCAAACTCGCAAACATGGAACCATCCCAATATGAAAATGTCGGTGCGATCCTGATTTTTGTAATGAACGGTCTTTCCGGGCTTCTGAACACCGACGCAAAACTGGCACAAAAACAAATTGATGTAATCGCCGCCGTGGTTGCGGATGGTGTCCATGGTCTGCATCTTTCCCGCTGAGCCAAAACAGGCTGCAAGAAGCATCTTGATATGCTCCCCATAGAGTAGACACTCGAAATAACAAAAATTCGAGACTACACTATGGGGAGCATTATTATGTCAAAACGGACACCAGAAGAGATCATCCAATCTGTGGAGCGATACCAACGGGGAGAAACAAGTCAGGGAGCAGAAGCGAAACGGTTAGGCGTAAGCCAACAGACATTCCAGGATTGGATCAGGAAACACGAAACGTTTGGCATAGATGGTTTTGAACATACAGGGCACAGAAACTATCCACGAGAGTTAAAGAAATCAGCAGTAAACGCTTACCTCAGCGGAGAAGGAAGTCAGGCAGCAATCTGTAAAAAGTACGGAATTTCATCAAGAACACAGTTGCAAAACTGGATTAAGATGTATAATGGTCATAAGGAATTACGGCCCAGCAGAGGCCGAGGGAGTGATATCTATATGACCAAAGGACGGACTACGACATACGAGGAACGGATTGAAATTGTCAGCTACTGCATCGAGCATGGAAATGACTACACTGCCACGATTGAGAAGTACGGAGTGAGTTACCAGCAAATCTATTCATGGGTCAGGAAGTACAACGAGAAAGGCGCGGAAGGTCTGGTAGACAAGCGTGGTAAGCGTAAGGCCGAATCTGAGATGACAGAAGTGGAGAAACTGCGCGCCGAGAACCGGATGCTGGAAGCCCGAAACAGAAGATTGGAAACGGAGAATGCAGTGCTAAAAAAACTCAAGGAACTTGAAAGGAGGTGGCGCTGAGCGGAGTAAGACAGGAATATCTCTACATTTGTGTTCAGAAAATGCACGAAGAGGGGTATGCAATAACCGAGACTTGTGACATTCTGAACCTGAATCGTTCCAGTTATTATAAATGGGCACACCGAACCAAGAGCAGCAGCGAGCTTGAGAACGAGGCTTTGCTGCATGATATTGGCTTGATCTATGCCGAACACAACGGAACCTATGGCTACCGCCGAATTGCGGACGAGTATAACGCTACCCATGAAAAACAGTACAACCTGAAACGTTTTTATCGGTTGGTGCATATTGTCGGCCTGCTTGCTGTCATCCGCAGAAAGCGTCCTGCTTATCAGAGATCCACCCCCGAAGTAACTGCCGAGAATATTCTGAACAGAGAATTCACGGCCAACACCGTAAACGAGAAATGGTGCACCGATGTTACAGAAATGAAATATGGCTCTGAGGGCGGAAAAGCCTATCTCAGTGCCATTCTGGACTTGAAGGGCAGAGATATCGTTTCCTTTGCAATTGGCAGGCACAACAACAACCAACTCGTATTTGAAACCTTTGATTTGGCAATCCAGAAGTACCCGGATGCACACCCATTATTTCACAGTGACCGGGGATTCCAGTACACGAGCAAGCAGTTCAAGGATATGCTGGAAAAACAGGGAATGCGGCAAAGCATGTCCCGTGTTGGCAGATGTATTGACAATGGCCCGATGGAGGGATTCTGGGGCATTCTGAAGTGTGAAATGTATTATCTCAACCATTTTGAAACCTATGAAGAGCTTGTGGATGCGGTAGGACAATTCATTCATTACTACAACTACCAACGGCGTCAGCATCGTCTAAATTGCCTCGCACCTATGGACTACCGCAGTTTGCTGGATGCTGCATAAAAGAAAACCAGGACCTCCTATCTGAGATCCTGGAGAAAACTTTTTGTTTTTTCATCTGTCTACTTGACAGGGAGCGGTTCATCTTCCGCAGCCTGTTTTTTTGCTATTGCAGCTTATCTTTCTGTGTAACTACCCAGCACCCCAAGGCTGGGCTTTGCTGTCCGCTCCATCGTTTCGCGGTTCACGGCGATCAGTCCAAACTGCATGGCATAGCCCTTCTGCCACTCAAAGTTGTCCATCAGGCTCCAATGGAAGTATCCCTTCACCGGGATGCCGTCGGCGATGCAGTGCTGCACGCCATCCAGTGCCTGCCGGATAAATGCCACACGGCGGGTATCATCGGCGGTGGCAATGCCGTTTTCGGTCACGATCAGGTCACCCTTGAATTCCTCTGCCACCTTGCGAATGACGTGTTCCAGTGCCTGCGGATAGACCTCGTAGTCCATCTGGGTCAGTTCTGCGCCCTCCGGTGCCGGCAGCTGCCCCTGCGGGCCGTAAAGGGTGCGGGTATAGTTCTGCACACCCAGAAAATCATCGTCTTTGATATAAGGCAGATAATGGGTGAACTCCTCCTGCCATGCGGCCTCGGCAAAGGCTTCGCCGCCGGGCAGTGCCTGCAAGTCGTGCAGCGAGAGGGTCAGACCCACCTTGACCTGCGGGCAGAGGGCTTTGATGGCATCCCGTGCGGCTGCATGGGCACGCAGCACCAGCAGATCACCTTCCGGGGTGCGCTCGCTGACAAAGATCTTCGGCTGGGGTGTGCCGAACACCTGTGCATTCTCCATGGCGGCATACTTCATGTTTTCCATCATCTTCTGGAAGTTCATGCCCACCTGCACCGTGCCCTCGGCAGACTTTCCGGCCGATGCGGCATTTTGGGCAGCCTGTTCTGCCATCAGACGGAACCGCTTGGAGATCGCGGCCAGCTGCAAGCCCATATTGGCCTCGTTGATGGTGCAGACATAGCGCAGCTCGCTGCCCAGCTGTTCCATCACATAGGTCACATAACGTTTAAAATCCTCTACGGTGCTTTCGGTTTCCCAGCCGCCCTTGCAGATGAGCCATTTCGGGCTGGTGAAGTGCAGCAGCGTCACGATGGGTTCTACGCCATGCGCTTTGCAGCAGGCGATCACCTTGCGGTAATGCTCGATAGCTTCCGGGTCGAACTTTCCTTCCTCCGGCTCTACCCGTGCCCACTCGATAGAAAAGCGGTAGGCATTCAGCCCGGCATCAGCCAAGAGCTTGATATCTTCTTCGTACCGTTGATAATGGTCACAGGCAATGCCGCTGGGCTCCGTAAAGCTGGAATGGGGCAGCTGCTCCTGTGCCCAGTAGTCACTATTCGTATTGTTGCCTTCTACCTGATGGGCTGCTGTTGCAGCACCGATGAAAAAGCCTTTTTCAAATTTCTGCATGATGGTTCTCCCTTCCTGCGTGTTGCTTGTTGAGACTATTGTAGCAGACCTGTTTTGCCCCTATGGGACAATAAATCGTGAAGGCGGGCGCAAATTCACGCACCGCAAATTATTGCACGAATTTTTATCCTTAACTATCGTTTTTCATCCGGCAGTGGCTGTTGCATTCTGTTATTCTGGTGTCAGAAAAAGCGGAACTCAGTTCACACAAAAAGGAGGAAAATCATTATGTTCCAAAAGAAACCCAGTGCCAGTGAAGTAGACGGCGTCCAGTACCGCCGTGCAAAGCTCTGGCAGATCATCTGTTACGCCTGCAACGCTTTTGTGGGCATGAGCATCTATTCCCTGATCGGTATGGCCAGTTATTCTGCCAGCATCGGCTACGGCATCACCACTGCAGCCGTCGGTCTCATCCTGATGCTGGCCCGCATTCTGGACGGCTTTACCGACCCGATGCTGGCGTTCATCTACGACCGCGTCAACACCCGTTTCGGCAAGCTGCGTATTCTTCTGATCAGCGGCTACCTGATCGAGGCTGTCGGCCTGCTGTGTATGTTCAACCTGTGCTCCAGCAAGGGCTTCGGCTTGCCGGTGTTCGTTTTGACCTACATTATTTACATTATCGGCTATACCGTCACCAACATGACCGCCCAGACCCTGCCGGCTATTATGACCAACGATCCCCGCCAGCGTCCCACCATCGGTGTCTGGAGCACTGCGCTGAACTACTTCGTGCCCATGGGCATGAGTATGCTGATCTACACCGTCATCCTGCCCAAGTGCGGCGGCACCTTTAATCAGGACTTCCTCAGCACGGTCTGCACCATCGTGCTGATCATTGCCGGCATCGGCACCCTGGTCGTCTGCGCCGGCATCTCCGCCTACGATAAGCCCGAAAACTTCGAGGGCACCAACAAAAAACACGAGCCGCTGAAAACTGCGGATATTCTTGAGGTGCTCAAGCACAACAAGCCCCTGCAGTGCTACATCGCCTCCAACGCTTCCGATAAGCTGGCACAGCAGGTAGGCAGTCAGGCCATCATCAACACGATGCTGAACGGCATCCTCATCGGCAACATGGGTCTTGCTACCACCCTTGGCGTGATCAGCATGGTGCCTTCCATCTTCTTTGCGGCCTTCGGTGCAAAGTATGTGGGCAAAAATGGCAGCAAGAAGGGCATCGTGACCTGGACCTGCGTCAGCATGGCCATCGCCTCTGTGCTGTTCCTGTTCTTCATCTTTACCGACACTCATCAGATCGGTGTGATCGGCAGCTGGAACATGATCGTTTACGTCCTGCTGACTCTGCTGCAGAATGGTTCCATGATGTGCATTACCACCTCCAACACTTCTTACATGGCTGATACCATTGACTACGAGCTGGACCGCAGCGGCCGCTATATCCCGGCTGTCGTTTCTGGTACTTACAGTCTGGTGGACAAGCTCATCACCTCGGTGGCTGCTGTCATCGCCACCGGTGCGGTCGCCCTTCTGGGTTACACCACCACCATGCCCCAGCCCACAGATCCCTACACCAGCGGCATCTTCTGGATGACCCTTGCCATCAAGTTCGGTCTGCCCATGCTGGGCTGGGCCATCACCCTGATCGCCATGCTGGGCTGCCCGCTGACCAAGGAAGAAATGGTCAACGTCCAGAAGCGCATCGCAGATAAGAAAGAAGCCCTTCGTCATGAAGTAATTGCAGAACAGATGCAGTAACACCCTGCAAAGACCGAAAGGGCTCATACGCTCTTTCGGTCTTTGCTGATTCCATCCATCTATTATAAAGGAGTTTTTACCATGAGCAAGACCATCCTGTTGAATCAGAGCGACTGGCATTTTACCAAGGAGAACCCCGGCATCCCCACCGCTGTTATGGGTGAGGCCATTGCTCTGCCCCACACCTGGAACGCAGTGGACGGTCAGGACGGCGGCAACGATTACTACCGCGGCACCTGCTGGTATACGCTGGCCCTGACAAAGCCCGCCATCCCGGCAGGCGGCAAGGCTGTTTTGCAGCTGGACGGCGCAGCTATGACCGCCGCCGTCTACCTGAACGGTGAAAAGCTGGCCGAGCACAAGGGCGGCTACTCCACCTTCCGGGTAGACCTGACCGACCACCTCAAAGAGGAAAATCTGCTGGCCATTTCCGTGGACAACCGCGACAACGACACCGTATATCCCCAGAAAGCCGATTTTACCTTCTACGGCGGCATTTACCGGGATGTGACCCTGCACATCGTCCCGGCAGAACACTTTGCCCTGCCCGCTAATGGCGCACCGGCACTGAAGGTGACCCCCATCGTCACCGACCTTGCTGCCAAGACCGCCGAGGTCACCGTGGAAGCCGCCGTGGTGGGCGCACAGAACGTGACCTTTGCACTGGAGGGTCAGACCCTCACTGCCCCGGTGGAAAAGGGCACCGCAAAGGTTGTTTTCACGCTGAACAACGCCCACCTGTGGGATGGCGTGGACGACCCCTTCCTCTACACCGTATCTGCCAAGCTGGACAATGGCGAGGAGACCTCCGCCCGGTTCGGCTGCCGCAAGTTTGAGATCGACCCCCAGAAGGGCTTTATCCTGAATGGCAGGGAATACCCGCTGCGCGGTGTTTCCCGCCATCAGGACCGTAAGGGTGCGGGCAATGCCCTGACCAACGAAATGATGGAGGAGGACATCTCCATCATTCTGGAAATGGGCGCCAACACCATCCGGCTGGCACACTATCAGCACGCACAGTATTTCTACGACCTGTGTGATGAAAAGGGTCTTGTCATCTGGGCAGAGATCCCCTACATCACCATGCACATGACCAACGGCCGTGCCAACACCCTGACCCAGATGGAAGAGCTGATCGTCCAGAACTACAACCACCCCTGCATTGCCGTGTGGGGCTTGTCCAACGAGATCACCGCTGCTTCTGCTGTCAACGAGGATCTGCTGGAAAACCACCGTCTGCTGAACGAGCTGGCGCACAAGCTGGACCCCACCCGCAAGACCACCATGGCAAACGTGTTTATGCTGGAGACCACCAGTCCCATTCTGGAAATTCCCGATGTGAACAGCTACAACCTCTACTTCGGCTGGTATCTGGGCGAATTGGAGCAGAACGACGAGTTCTTTGACAAGTACCACGCCGATTACCCTGACCGCTGCATCGGCTTTTCGGAGTACGGCGCAGATGCCAACCCCCAGTACCAGAGCAGCCACCCGGAAAAAGGCGACTACACCGAGAGCTACCAGTGCGTCTACCATGAGCATATCGCAAAGATGATCGCCGCTCGTCCTTGGCTGTGGGCGACCCATGTGTGGAATATGTTTGATTTTGCCGCCGATGGCCGTGACGAGGGCGGCAAGCACGGCGAGAACCAGAAGGGCCTTGTCACCTTTGACCGCAAGCTCAAAAAAGACCCCTTCTATCTCTACAAGGCCTATTGGAGCAAGGAGCCGTTCGTACACCTGTGCGGCAGCCGCTATGTGGACCGCGCCGAGGATGTGACCGAGATCAAGGTCTACTCCAATCTGCCGGAGGTCTCGCTGTACAAGGACGGTCAGCTGGTGGAGACCCGTAAGGGCGACAAGGTGTTCACCTTCCAGCTGCCCATCACCGGCAAACACAGCATTGAGGCACGCTCCGGCGAGCACAGCAGCGTGATTCTGGTGAACAAGGTGGACGCCCCCAACCCGGATTACGCTATGGACAACCGCAAGAACGTGACCAACTGGTTTGACGGCGAGCTGGACGAAAGCTGCTGGTCGGTCAAGGACAACATGGCTGCCGCCACGGCAGACCCGAAAGTTGGTCCCATCCTGAAGCAGATCTCTGATAAAGCCGCCGCTGCCCGCGGAGATGTTGCCGCCGCCGTGAAGGACAACCCGGCTCTGGTGGCGATGATGGAGCGTGCCATGCGGCGGATGACCATTGAATCCATGCTGATGCAGGCCGGCGCTTCGGAAGAGGACATCAAACAGCTGAACCGTGTATTGCAGGGCATTTCCAAGGAGTGATTCGATGAAACAAACCTATTGTAACCCCCTTGATCTGGGCTACCGTTACCAGCACATGAAGGAAGGCCCCCGTACAGCAGGTTTCCGGGAGGGTGCAGACCCCACGCTGGTATCCTTCAAGGGCAAATATTATCTCTTTGTTTCCATGTCGGCAGGCTTCTGGTATTCGGACGACCTGCTGCACTGGGATTTCCATGCAGACCCGGATCTGCTGATCTACGATTATGCCCCCGATGTGCGGCAGGTGGGCGATTTCCTGTACTTCTGCGCCAGCCGCAAGGGGCGCAACTGTCCCATCCTGCGCACCGCTGACCCCCTGACCGAGCCGTTTACCGAAGTATCTGCGCCCTTTGCTTTCTGGGACCCGGATCTGTTCTGCGATGATGACGGCCGGGTGTACTTCTACTGGGGCTGCTCCAATACTACGCCCATCTACGGCGTGGAGATGGACCCGGACACCATGACCCCCATCGGTGAAAAGCAGGAGCTGATCTTCGGCAATGAAACCGTACTGGGCTACGAACGCCCCGGCAACAACGGCATTGTGGACCGGGAAGCCAGCGTGCTGTACCAGTCCATGAAGCAGTTCTATAACCCGGAAACCGGCAAGCTGGATCTGCCGCCGCAGATGGCAAACATCCCCGGCCTGAGTGCCGAAAGCCTGACTGCCATGTTCAACGCCGTGGGCAAACCCTACATTGAGGGTGCCTTTATGACAAAGCATGACGGCCTCTATTACCTGCAATACGCCTGCCCCGGCACCCAGTACAACACTTACGCCGATGGTGTATACACCTCCAATTCTCCGCTGGGGCCCTTTGTGCGGCAGGCATCCAACCCGTTTTCCGCAAAGCCCGGCGGATTCATCACCGGCGCAGGCCACGGCAGCACCATTGCCGACCGCTATGGCAACTGGTGGCACGCCTCTACCATGCGCATTTCCGTCAACTATGACTTTGAGCGCCGGGTGGGGCTGTTCCCTGCCGGGTTCGACAAAGACGGGGTTCTCTACTGCAACCAGAACTTTGCCGATTACCCGCACCGCATCCCGGCTGGCAAATTCGATGCCGCCAGCCAGCAGCCGGAATGGATGCTGCTGAGCTACAAAAAGCCGGTCACGGCTTCCAGCACTGCCGAGGGCAGCAGCCCGGCACTGGCAGTCAACGAGGACTGCCGCAGCTGGTGGAGCGCCGCCGGTACAGAGCCGGGCGAATGGCTCTGCGTGGACCTTGGCAAAGAGAGTGATATCCGCGCCATTCAGGTAAATATGGCAGATGAAAAGCTTGTGGTGGACTTCCCGGCCGACAGCTACGGCGATACCCGCAAGACCCGTCACATCGAGACCCGGCCGCAGATCTCCCATTACACGGTAGAGACCAGTGTGAACGGAGCAGACTGGACGATTTGCGAAACGGTTGCCCGGGAGTGCTCCAACGGCTACTACGAATATGCCGACGGCATCCGCGCCCGGTATGTCCGGGTGACCGGCGGCGAACTGCCCTATGGGCAGGCACTGCGCATCAGCGGCCTGCGGGTGTTCGGCAACGGCGAAGGCGCAAAGCCCGCACAGGCAGAAGCCGCCGGGATTCGTGTGGATGCACTGGACGCAAAGATCAGCTGGCAGCACATCGAAAATGCACAGGGCTGCAATGTCCGCTACGGCATTGCGCCCGACAAGCTCTATCTGAGCTGGCTGGTCTACGATGCAGACGAAGTGACCCTTTCCACCCTGACCGCCGGGCAGGAATACTACATCTGCGTGGACAGCTTTAACGAAAACGGCATCACGCCGGGCAAGACATTCAAACTGGAGGGGTAAATCATGCCCATCAAAGCCGTGCAGCAATTTATGCTGGGCACTGTACTGAACAACGAACAACAGGCGAAAGAAACCCTTGCCGCCATGAAGGCCGCCGGGTACGACGGCATTGAACTATGCGGATTTATGATTCATCCCATAGGCTTTGTGGTAAAGCTGCTGACCAAAGCCGCCGGAATGCCGGTGGGCAAGGGCGGCAATCTGGACTGGCACAAGCTGGTGCAGGAGGCAGGCCTTCAGGTGGTCAGCCTGCACACCGACCTTGGCAGTCTGGAACGGGATGCCCATGCAGTGGCCGAGGAAGCAAAAAGTTTTGGCACGGAGTATGTGGTCATCACCGGGATGTACCGCTTTGATTATGGCGATGAAACCACGATGCACGAACTGGCCAAACGTCTGAACAAGGCGGGCGAGACCCTGCAAAAAGAGGGCATCCACCTGCTCTACCACAACCACAACTGCGAGCTGCGTCCTGTGAACGCAGCCAAGCGCGCTTACGATATTCTTTTAGAGGAGACCGATCCGGCCTTCGTCAACTTTGAGTTTGACAGCTACTGGTTCACCGAGGGCGGTGCAAACGCCTTGGCGTGGATGCAGCGGCTTGGCCCGCGCATGAAGCTGTGGCACATCAATGACCGTGGCACCCGCATCACCGGCAGCGCCATTACGCCCATCCTGAAAACAGACAGTATGGAGCTGGGCACCGGCAACATGGATCTGGACAGCCTGATGACACAGGCCCTTTCCGTGAATGTAGATGCCATCATTCTGGAAAGCCACCGCAACTGGGTGGACAATTCCCCTGTTAAGAGCTTCCAGCTCAGTGCAAAATACCTTGCACAAAAATTCTGATCTGCCATTTTCTCATCATTTTCTTCTTCATTACCCCCATAAAAGCAACGCCCCGCGCCGGTTACTCCTTCCGGTGCGGGGCGTTGTGTTTTGCGGGGAATATTTTTGCGTTACAGGGTATGGGTTCCCGGCTGCAAGGTCAGGTTTCTGCCATCCGGGAGGATAACTTCTGCGGTCAGATTGCAGGGAACGGTGATGGTGTAGGTCACGGCATCGCCTGCATACTGCCAGCCGCTTTCAATGCGCCCCACCGGGGAATCGTACACCGCTTTTGCCCAACCCAGTGCAGTGTCCGGGGTGGGGGCAATGGTCAGGGTCTGGCCTTCCAGACAGATGCCGCACACACCGCCGAACAGCCAGCCGCAGATGGCACCGTAGGAGTAGTGGTTCAGCGATTCACTGGGGTGTCCGGCTTCATCGATGCCCGTCCACGTTTCCCAGACGGTGGTAGCGCCCTGTTTGACCTCATAGAGCCAGCTGGGGGCGGTATCCTGCAGCAGCAGCTTGTAAGCGGTGTCGGTGTGGCCGTGCTCCGCAAGCACTTTGCACAGGAACGGCGTGGACAAAAAGCCGGTGTTCAGGTGGCAGCCGTTTTCCAGCACCATCTGGTTCAGCGTATCCGCAGCGGCTTGGCTCTCAGCTTCATCCAACAGACCGAATGCAATGGCACGGACATATTCACACTGCCGGTCGGATGTGATTTTTCCATGATCTGTAAAGGCTGCATGATAGGCAAGGCGGGCTTTTTCCGCTGTGTCACGGTACTGCGCTGCGTCCTCTGCCTTGCCCAGCGCCTGTGCAATTTCTGCCAAAAGCCGCCCGGAATAAGCCAGATACGCCGTACCCACGCTTTTGCGCGGGTTCATCATCGCCTGCATGGGGGTAATGCCCGGCTCACACCATTCGCCGTAGTCCAGACCGTTCAGGACGGTATACTTGGCGTATTCGCCGTTCTGCTGTTCCTCGGTGGTCTGCTGGGCGCGACCCAGCAGGAACGCATACCACTTCTGCATCATCTCGTAGTTGTCTGCCAGGATCTTGCGGTCGCCGGTGCGCTGATACAGCGCATAGGGCACCAGAATGGCGGCATCGCCCCAGCCCGCCGACATACACAGCATGGGGGTCATATAACCGGGGCGGCTGGTGGGCGGAGCAATGTTTGCCATGCGTCCATCCGGGTACTGGTTCAGGCGGCATTCTGCCAGCCATTTTTCCACCACCGGGTAGCAATCCATCAGGGTCAGACCGGTTTCAATGAACACCCCCATGTCGCCCGTCCAGCCGGCACGCTCACGGGTAGGACAGTCGGTGGGGATATCGCAGAAGTTGCCCTTCTGGCTCCATACGCTGTTTTGCACCAGCTGACCCACATCCGCATTGCCGCACCCAAAGCTGCCGGTCACCGGCATCTCCGAATAGACGGCATGGGCGGTAAACTCTGCACCGGTCAGGTCGATGTCCGTTTCCACCTTTGCGTACCGGAACCCCATGATGGTAAAGCTGGGCTTATAGTGGTTTTCGCCCTCTTTGCAGATCAGTTCCAGCATCTGTGCCGTGCCGCCCTCTTTGTGGCGGTTCCGATCCTGAAAGTTCTCCTGCGTAAAGTTGCCGTTCTCGTCCAGCGTTTCGCCGCAGAGCAGACGGAGTTTCTGTCCGGCATGGGCAGTCAGTTTCATCTCTACATAGCCTGCCATATTCTGCCCGAAATCCAGAACCGTTTCTCCATTGGGTGTGCGGAACAGCCTGCCCGCAAAGGCTTCCTGTTCCCGGATGGGCACGGTGTTCATGCCAATGAGGGGGAGCGTGTTGGGCGCAGTCCTCACGCCGTGCCAGCCGGTCAGTTCTCCTTCCAGCCGGGCATCGTACACTTCGCCCTGCTGCAGATCGTTCTGGCGGATGGGGCCGCACTGGGTTGCTTCCATGGCATCATCCGAAACGCAGACCGCCTTGCCATCCACTTCCAGCTGGAACAGGACAGCCAATTCCTTGCCGAACAGGTCGCGGTCACCATCCACGCCGGAAGTGCTGCGGTACCAGCCATCGCCCAGCGCGATGAGCAGCTCGTTTTCCCCCTCACGGACAAGCGCTGTCACATCGTAGGTCTGTACCCCAAGGTGCTTGTCTGCGGTAAAGCTGCCGGGAGCAAGCACCATATCGCCGACCCGCTTGCCGTTCAGCCATGCCGTATACAGACCCTTGGCGGTAATATACAGCCGCTTGCCTTCTCCTGCCGGGGCGGTGAACACCTTGCGCAGATAGCTTGCCGGACGGTGGGGCTGATACGGCTGCGCCGTGCCTTTGCCGGAGACTTCCAGTGCAGCCTGCTTCTGCTCCCAGTTGGGCTTTGCAAAGGCGTTGATTGCATCGGTGCAGTCGATATCTGGTTCTTCCGTTTCCGGGCAGACCCACACGCCCTGCCAGTCGGCAAAGGGCAGACCCGTTTCAAAGACGGCTTCGCTCCACGCACCGGGCTGGTCGTTTTCATCCCACAGCCGGATGCGCCACTGTCCCTGCGTCTTGGGCGGCACAGGGGTGGGCGTTTCGGTGTGCATCACACTGCTCAAGATCTTTCCGCTTGCCCACAGCGTTTCAGCTCCGGCGGTCATTTCGATTTCGTAGGCGGTCTGGCGCACGCCTTCGGCGCACTGCCACGATAAAAACAGCGTCCCGGCATCTATGCCGAGAGGCTGGGTCAGATGATTCGTTTTCAGGTTTGTTGCTTGCATCATCCACATCTCCTTTTTTCCGTTTGATCTCTGCTCTTATTATAGAGGGAATCCCACGGAATAAGGGTGCAAAAATTTGTGTTGCCGGTCAAAAAGTCGTGCTATTTATGATAATCCAAAAAATTCATCTTGCTTCACGATTTTTCATCCGTACTGTCTGCGGTTTTCCTGCGATGCAATCATGCAGCCTGCATCCACTGGATGCAGTTCACGGGTTTGGGTGTTCCCCAACAAGTATTTTGCAGAGCAAAAATGGTCTTTGTATATGCACACCCGGAGTTCCCGCGTATCGTGTTCCACGGTCTGCGCCATTCCAGTGCAACCTATCAGCTGATGATCTCCGGCGGCGATGTGAAGGCCGTTCAGGGCACCACAGGACACGCTACGGCAGATATGCTGGTAAACACCTACGCTCATATCCAGCAGTCCTCTCGTGTAGAACTTGGGAAAAAGTTTGAGGAAGGGTTCTATGCCAAACAGGAAAGCCCCAGCCCGCAGGCTGTAAATGCCGCAGGCGAATCGACCATCTCTATGACCGCTCTGCTGGAACTGCTGAAGAATGCAGACCCCGAAGTAAAGGCGCAGCTCCGTCTGGCTCTGCTGACCTGATGCAAAATTTACCACGCATTTCAAAGCAATTCCAGCTTATGCAGAGGATTCCCGCGAAAAAGCCGACCGTGCAAAAACCGTGCATTGACCGTGCAGACCCCGATTTTTCGGGGTTACATAACGAAAAAGAGCGTCGAATCAAACGATTCAACGCTCTTTTGTTGGTACACCTTGCGCACACATATCCGAACTTTTCTCCGCTTTCACAGCTTCCCCGAAAGCGACCGTTTCCGTACCTTCCTTATAATTAAAGGTAATGAGAACCTTATCATCGTAGAGATAGATGGCATTGATGAAGGTATCCACCAGTGCCTGCCGCTGCTCCGGCTGGGTCATATCCAGCTTGCGGAAGCGAAGCAGCCAAAACCGGACGAACTCCTCTTTCATCTTTGGCTTAGCCAGCCGTTCCTCTGCAATGCGGGCTTGCAGTTCTTTTCGCTGATCTT
>ENA-UEPS01000231-UEPS01000231.1-human-gut-metagenome-genome-assembly--contig:-NODE-231-length-50511-cov-5.949360_pt1 | contig 50511 bp, 75 predicted proteins | sample MGYA00242904_ERZ507924 | MGnify/ENA primary metagenome ERZ507924 (study PRJEB26167, sample SAMN06115422) | human gut metagenome | host: Homo sapiens | place: China:Sichuan | collected 2014-10-16...
CTTCCGGGGCCTTCACTGGCACAACCTGCTCAAGACGCTGACCACGCTGTGCAATGCGCTCGAAAAGGTCGACCCGCGAATCGCTGAGATCGGGACGCGGGTGTACGAGCGGGCTGCGTAGGGAGGACAAGATGGAAACACTCACCGCCGACGAGATGAGCGAACGGCTCGGCATCAGTCGGGAAACATTCCGTAGAATTTGGAAAATATACCCCCATATCCCTGTAGGACGCGGAAAAACGCTCCGCTCCGTCCGCTTCCTTTGGGATAGCGATATACTCAAAGAGGTTTCTCATGTCCATCAGGAAATACAAGACGAAGAATGGTATGCGATACGCGGCGGAAGTGTTCGAAGGAGGGCAAAGAATCGCGTACCGGGGCGGATTCTTGAGCAAGATGAAGGCGCTCGAATGGGAATCAATCGTCAAGAAATCCGCAACTATGCCCAAACGCTTGGCCTTGTATGAGGTTTCGGCTCTCTATCTTCAAAAACGCGAAGGAAGATGCAAGAAGAACACACTCATCTATAAGAAAAGCGTTCTTCGAAAGCTAAACAAGTTCATCGGACCTAAAACCGAATTCTCAACTATCACAAAAAACGATCTGGAAGCCTTTCTTGAAGCAGCCAAGGAAGCCGTGAGCGCAAAATCCGCGAACAAGTACCGTATCGAGTTATCAGCGCTTTACTCATGGGCCGCACGAGAGGGGTACGTTCCGGTCAATATTGCGCGCCAGACTGAGCCTTTCGCCACAGTGCAGGCCGTGAAATATATTCCACCGAAAGGTGACGTTGCCAAGCTCATGTCCTGCGCTACAGGGTTCGAGCGGGATTTCCTGCTCTGCCTTCTCCATACGGCGGGGCGCATTTCCGAAATCCGCGAAATGGCGTGGGAAGATGTCGATCTGGAAAACAGGACCGTCCGGCTGTGGACAAGCAAACGCCGGGGCGGGAACCGGGAATCACGCACGATTGCCATGAGCCCTACATTATATAGCGTGCTGTTCCGTCTCTATGCCTTACGCGAAAATGAGCGGTTCGTTTTTGAAGCCCCCGGAACGGGTCTTCCCTATCCGCGCACCACGCCGCGCATCAAGTACCTTATGAAACGCCTTTGCGAGAAGGCGGGCATACCGTTCTTTGCGGCCCACAGCCTGCGCCACTTTATGGCTACCCATCTTAAAGACCCGCGCCGGGCGCAAAAGGTGCTTGGACACATGAACATCCGCACCACAGAAATCTATCTGCATGACCTTGGCGTCGACAGGGAGGCCGCAGGCATTTTTGAGGACATCACGCATGGAATCACGCATGAAGGCGATTGAGGCACGAAAAAAGGGCTTGTTGAATTTCAACAAGCCCTTGAAATTTATGGCGGAGAGGGGGAGATTCGAACTCCCGGTACCTTTTGAGTACACACGATTTCCAATCTTGTGCATGGGTATCTATGCATACGCATTTAGCTAAAAACAAAGGATATTACGGTACAAACTGGTATACACCAAACATCTACACAAAGTAAATCACGCATAGAATCACGCATAGAAAATCTCTCTCCCATAATATGCCTCATCAGGGGCAGAACATGGGAGGGGGATTTTTTTGTGTCTTCAATCCGACTTTTTCGCCACGAATCGGATCTCATCTCGATGTTCCGGGAGCCACCTGCACTTATGCAGGCACCACCACGGCGTGATGATGAATCGACCATCGGCTTTTGCTTTCCTGTCGGGATGTGCCCCAGACACGGCACAGTCGAGTGAGCACAGCATCAACGCTTGAACACGTTCTCCGTGCGGGCAACGCAAGTTTTCCTCTTCTTCGGGCATCGGTAGCGGCATGGTGTCTCTCCTTCTTTGGAAAGGAGGATATGGAATAGGCTCGCGAGTGGCAATATCTAACGACTGGTTACGGAGTGGACTTTTACCCGCAACTCCGGCGGCGACTGCCTCCCCTCCCTCTCGCTCTCATAACTGCTTTTGCAGTGTTCCCTCTGCCAGAAGAACAGCCCGTCCACCACGCGCCGGGGCCATACTCTCACCCCGTCCCGCGCCCAACGGTAACAACGGCTGCTCAATGTTTCGTCGGGCCAACCGCCGAGCAAGGCGTTGATGAGCTGGTCGACCGCGATCAACGTTCGCTTTCCGTAGGTCATGCGGCTTCAACCTCTTCCGGCGTGGTCGCGGCCTCCACCGCCGCCTTGCGTTCCCCGCCGCGCTGCATCGTCTCGTTCTTGTGCTTCATGGCCCCGCCCGCGTAGAGCGCGAGGAAGCCCGATGCGTCGAACGTCAAGCGCTCAAGCTCACCGCCCGGCATGTAGGCGTTCCACGTTACGGAGTCCGGCAGGCCCGGCATTCCCGATTGCTTCATCAGGCAGACGTTCGCCGTATCCGCAAAATTCTGCTGGTCAAATGCATCATAGCTGAAATAATAGGTCACCCCGTCTACGGCATAGTCGAATCCGGAAAGGATGGCTGCGGACGTTTCCGCGTCTATCTGAGCCTTTTTTGCTATTTTCAGTTCCTCCAGCGTCGGCTCGGGCACCGCGACGATCTCAAACTGTCTCTCACCGTCAACCGCGTCACGTTCGACGATATAGGCCCGCTGCGTGCTGTTGCACCAGTCCGCGGCTTCAGGCGGGTACACGCCCTGAAAAACTTGTCCAATATGAAATTCCATATTACCTCCCAATGGCGATCCAGTGCTTGAAGACCGTTCCCGTTTGGGTTCCTGCCGACATGTGCCCGAGGGAAAAACCTGTGGTCGTCACACCCAGGGGCACCGTGATTTGTTCAATTCCTGACGATTCAGACGTTGTTATGACTATCGGTATCGTTGAAAACGGCTCGGCAAAAGTAACTTGCTGAGTCACATCGCTCATACCCGAAACACCGCCGTACTGGACTTTCAGCCCCGCTTTCGTCAAAAAGCGTCCGTTTCTCCCGGAATTGTAGAAGTTTTCCGGGAAGAAGTACCACCCGCCGTTTACTTCGTGATCAACGACTTGATACCCGTTAACTGACGGAACGGTCACATCACCAGTCAGTATGCCCCCAGCAAGTTTCAGATACGATTTCAGGTTTTCTTGGACATACACGGTGTTGGCGATATTATCAGAAGCGTCGCTGAGATCGGGTGTGGGAACGTGCGAGATGAACTTCCCAGTCTTGTCAGCTCCGATCTTGAGCGTCTGCCATCCCCCGGAGCCACCTTTCACAGACGTATTCACCGCAAGACCGACGAGCATACTGCCATTTGCGTAATTTGTGGATTGCAGGTTTGCATAGACAACCCCGTTCGCATCGACAAGATAGAGCGCGTCATCAACTTCGTCAGCGCTCGGCGTGGAAGCGACATGAATATTTCCGGGTTTGCTCCTAAGTGCTCCGGTGAGCGTTCCGCCAGACAGCGGCAACCTCTCGTTTGCCGCATCGTAGGCAGACTTGACCGCCGTTGCCGAGGCCGCCGTCGTTGAATCGGTCGTGCTTACGCTGTTCGTCAGTTTCGCGGCGAGAGTCACGTCAGCAGAGAGCGGCCCGCCGCCAGTGAGCCCCGTTCCGGCGATGACCCGCCGCGAATCTGGAACAAAGTCGCCGGAGACAAAAGATTCAAGCGAAACCCAGTACGCGCGGTTTGCTTGCTGTGCAGGGTCTTTTGCTCCAGTTCCCGATACATCTGGCCCGGAAGGTTGCAACGCGATGTACTCGACATCATCACTTCCTTTGACATGAGAGCCCGCGATATAGTTCAGCGTAGCTTGCCACGGGTAGACGCATCCGGATTGTTGGAAAAAGGCGTGTTGACCAAGCAAGTTGAAAAGCGCGTTCATCCACGCTCTTTCAACCATGACGCCGCCCGCGTCCGGGTCGACCTGCGTGATGAACGGAAAGAGATCCCGGAAAGAAGGAATACCTTGACCTGTCGGGGTCGTCTCAGGGATCTGCACGGTATCCGCTGCATATCCCAAGACGTTGGGCATGATGCTAGGAGTCGAGGGAATAGGCATCTACAGGGCCTCCATACGGCTGAAAAACGCCGTTGTTGAAATTCTGACCGCCGGATCCGGCGAAACCGAAGGTATGTTTCGGGATGACTTGATAGACGTCATAGCCGACGCCCGCAGGCTTTGGGGGAACGTCATCGCGCAGGAGAAGCGCACGCTCGTATGGCTGGAGCTTGAAGCCGATAACGTAGCGTATTTTCATCGTTCCGACATGCACGACGGCAATATGACCGCGATCCGAGAAAAGCCAATGAACGATCTTGTTCAAATCTAGGAGGCTGCCGTCGGTGATGTTCGAAGCTGCTTTCATCCAGATCAAAAGATGATATGCGTTATCTTGAAGTATGAACGTGTTCGATTTGCTCTCATATGCAAAAGGACCGTGCCCAAAGGTGCTGAGGTTTGAACCGGAGAAACCGAACGGCTTGATGTCCGTCGCCTCTACTTCAAGCGTACGCGGAATGGCAACGATGCGCCCCCACACGTCAAGCCCCCATCCGACCGCCGTTTCAGGGTCAAAGACGGCCTCATAGAACGCCGCAATATCAGCCGTGGGCTCAATGGCGGTATTCATCGATTCGATGAGCGCCAGCAACCGTTCAGAGTTGTCGTACTGCGAAAGTATCGTTTCGCGCCAGTTATCCACGGCCCGACCTCGTTTCGATGATAGTTACAGTGACGTTATCGGAGACGAGCGTGGGGGCTTCATCTATATTGATGGTGATGTAGTCGCCCCATGTTGGTGGGGAGCCTTCGCCGACGGGCGCCGCGATTTCGATACTCACCAAGTCGGTGACACCCGTTCCGAGCACGGCTGAATAAAAGCGGCTTGCATACACGGTATCCCCGATATGAACGCGCTGACCCGTATTTCCGCAGGCGTCGGCGGTTTCTCCGTAGAATTCGGCGACAACGGCAGTTTTGATGAGTTCTTCGACGTTGCTCGGCATTGAGGCATTTTTGCGGATAGTCACCTGAATGCCCACCGGGAGCGATTCCGGGCGCTCAAAGAGTACCGTCTCGACCGCTCCGGTTACCGGATCAGTCACAGTGACGCTGGTGTTGCCGTTGTAATCACATCCGGCTGAACAACGGGCGTAAATTGACTCAGCAATATCACTATCCGTCGCGCTGCCGACGACCGCAACATAGATTGAGTGCGGCTTGAGCGTGACGCCCTGCACTTCAAGCGGCGCGCTGTTTTTGTTCTCGCGCACACAGACATCAAGCACGCCATCCAGATCGCCGACGTTGGCATAGACGGCGGCGGCAACGCTCCGGGCGTTCTTCGCGACGCTGGCGTAGCGCCGGGACTCGAACGCGGCCCGGCTCTCGACGTTTTGCCCAGTAATCCCGGCTTCATTGGTGATCGTGTCCCATCCGGGGATGGTTCGTACAATCGTAGTCACAGTTCCCTGCCGGATTTCAATAGGCCCCGGAACCTGACAGGCAAAATCAAGGATAATACTGCCGGATTGGGGGATCGTCCCTCCCGTCTGACAAACCAAAATGTTCCCGTCCGCATCTTTTGCAAGCGCCGGGGCTTCGCTGCCGATGCCGGGGATGACGGTGCCGGGAAGCCCCGTACAGGTACAGGGGACGACCGTGGAGCGTGCGGGCTGCCTGGTCAGAAAGTAAATCTTGGCGAGCGCGTCTTGATAGATACCCTCCGCAGTCTCGGGGTTGAACATATTCGCGAGGAACAAAAGTTGGCTGTTCTTGTCCTGCACGATAGCCGTTTCTGAGGCAATGAGCTGTCCCTGCGGCGTAGCCGGATCCGGGTTCAGCCGATTGTCAAAGGCTGCCTGCCAGTCCTGTTCCACAGCATCCCGGACGGTTGCGGTATCGGGTACGACCGGGCCGTTTTCGGTAAAATTGATGCTAGACTGTGACATCTGCGGTTTCCCCCGTTTCCGTGGTGATGCGGATTGTTCCGGTCAAAACGCGGCGGTCAAGCCGGGAAAGCTGCGTATTCGCCTGCGCTACGCCGGGGACCTCAAGCGCGCGGGCATTCGAGCGCGCCCGCACGAGCTCGGCGGGAGGGAGGGACCCAAGCTCACGCATGAAGTACGGTATTCCGTCTTGCTGCGCGTAGTACAGTTCTCCTTGGAATGTGCGTACATACGATGCGACATCCTGCACGATACGCATAGTCCCCCCTGCCGAAGCAAGATTGCCCCCCACGGAGAGCGTCAAATCCCACTGTTCATCAAGACGTAATGACAGGAGCCCCGAATCTACCACTTCGGCAGATGATTGCACTTCATCACGAATATTAGACAGTGCGCGGATATTCAGAACCGCTCGGAAATTCATGAAGCCCCTTCTTCCGCTTTTACAGATTCAGCAAGCCGAGCCTGCGCAGCGGCGACAAGCGTCGCTATGTCCCGCCACTCTCCATCGCCACAGAGCACGTAGTTGGCTTGCCCGGCGGCTGCGGGCGGTACGAGGCCGCTTGTCCCGGAGGTAGATGCCGTCGCGCCCTGCATCTCGGGTACGGAGATGATGCCGTTGGTGACGCGAATGCCGTCACCAACTTTGTTTCCTGAAAGCAACTGTTGCCAAGCGCTCCATGTCGTTCCTGTCGAATTTTGAACAGTCCTCCACGTAACCGTGCTACCGGATATCATGATCTGAAAGATGCGCCCATTCTGTCCCAAAGTACCAGCTACAATAAGAGAACCGATGGAAGCTCCGGAGATATTGAGAGGCAAAGAAGGACCGTTAGTGGGATTCCCCGTTATTCTATAGTTTCCCGGAGTTGTAAGCGTATTAAAGTCCAGATTTGGCATCTCTTTAGCATCTCCAATCTGTCCCCGCGCACTCGCCAGATCCCCGAGATCCCCACCAATCGCCACATCTTTCACGGTGATCACGCCGCCCGCGTCGGCCTGCGTGGTCTTTCCGTCGACAAGGTTTGATGCTTGAGCTCGCTCGATCGCCTCGTTTGCAGTGATCTGTGCAGCTATTGCGGTAGACTGTGCTGCGTCTGCGGCTCCCTGCACTTGCTGAAAGAACCGTGTGGTTTGTCGCTCGAATTCGCTGCCGGACAGCGGTCCTGTAGGCGGCTGGTACTGAAAATCAGGCATAACACCCCCCGTTACTGTGGTTGTCCGGATATGCCGGAACCGGGCTCGACCCCGGTATGAACATGGGTTTCCAAGACCTTACCGTTGCTCTCAACCGTCCCTCCCGCGTTCGTGAGTCCACCGGAGAACCGGGCCGGGCCGCCGTCGCCCTGCGCCGTACCCGTCCACGTGAGGCTGCCGTTGATGCGCACGTCGGCGTTGATGGTGAGGCCATTTTCCGCCGTCAGGACGGAAGTTTCCCCGTGCATCGTCAGTTTGGCCACTCCTTCGATGGTGACGCCCTCGTCGTCGACCATGACATAGCGTTCCGGCGCGGCGTTCAAGAAGCCTCCGAGATAGAAGCCGTCGCCTTTGCTCATGGCGCGGGCTGACCCCGGATTGACGGTCCCATCCACTCCCCGGCTCTCTTTGAGCGATTCAGTGTCGCGCATGGCGTAGACGGCGAGGCCGATGTCCCCCGGCTGCGGGTCGATGACGAGGGCATTTTTTCCGCCTTGAATACGCAGGTACGGGAGCTTGAAGAGCACGCTCTGCTCCTGCGCCTTCTGTTCGCCCGTCACGAGGTTGACGAGAGGCTGCACGTCGACGAAGCCCACCGGGGAGACGCCCGAGCCGGAGACGGCGACCACGCGAACGGGTTCCGCCGTTGCGATGCGTCCGAGCATCTGGCTGATCATGAAGTCCTGCGCGTTGTACTCGCTGGAATTTGTCGAGAGGCCGCGTTGTCCCTGCATTATTTCTTGTCCTTCTTCGGCTTCGCGCCGGGATAGCTTGCCTTGACCTGACTCACCCACTGCGTTGCGCCGGGATAGCCTGCCTGCAATTTGTGGCTCAGGCTCACGACCTGCCAGAGGCCTGATGCGCGAGGGACGATGCTCTCGATGCGCACCGGGCCGCCAAGCTGGAGCTTCGGCTCGTAGATGCCTTTCACCGTCACGCCCTCGTTATCGAAGCTCGGATAGCCAATCATGCCACTTTTCGCGGACCAGACGGGCGTCGAGCCGCCGTCATCGCTGCGAAGCGTCGCAAGTGGGGAGATGACCATCTCGCCATCGTCCACGATGAGGTCAATACGGGCATCGTGGGCAAGCTGCTGCGCCTGTTCCATCGGGCCCCCGACGATAGCGACATTGCGAAGGGAAACGGACACGCCTCTGTTGACGAAAGCGAGCCCCATTTGCTTCGCAAGCCCCTGCATGAGCGTGGCAACGTCCTGCGAGCCCTGCGCCGTCAACGGCGGCACGGGCGTAATGCTGGCGACGTATCCCGTGATGCACTCAATATCGAAAGAGGGATCAGGGGCGGAATTGAAGTTCGGGACGGCGCTCACGATATCGCCGGAGAATGCTAGCGACATCCCGTGCTCTTCATCGCCCGCGTACACGGCAATGCGGTTTTTCGACGCCTGCAACGGCTTGAACGCCAGCGTCGTCAGCGTCTCCATGTCCGCCAATGGCATGTTGAAAATCTTGACCTTGGCCTTGTTCTTCTCTTTGCCGCCGGGTTTTTGGATGTCCACATCCATGCCGAGCTGGATAACCTTCGTGTTCGCACCTTGCCCGGTAACCGTGTTGAAGCCGCCCTCGGCGAGCGTGATGTGCGCTTCAAGCAGCTTTTTGGTGAAGCTCGTGTTCACAGCGTTTCCCCTTCTTCGACATAAACGAGCTGGAATCGGTCGCCGAGGCCCGACCAGTGCGGATCCTCTTCGCCTTGCATATCGACAAAGTAGAGCTGCCCCCGGAAGGCGAGATAGTCGTACAGCTTCAAGCCGACGAGGTTACGGCAGATGACCCCAGACCAGATGACCGTCTGGTCGACAGCAAGGTCGCAGTACAGGTTCACGCCTCGGGAGATGAACCGGAGGGTGCAGTTCTGTTCCCCAAGCACAATCTGGAGGCTCTGGTTCGGCTCCTGTCGGAGCGGTACGGTCATCATCCGAAAATCCCCTCGCCTAGCTTTTTCAGTGTGCTTTTTTGCGTCGTCTGCCCCTGTTGTTTCCCGGCATCCGTGGTGCTTGCGTCGGTCGGATTCTTTGCCTGCGCCTTACTGATTGGCTTTATCGTTTCGTTGCTGTACTGCGGATCGACCTGCCGGATCTCTTGCAGCATGAGCCCTACAAGCAGCCTGTCCACACCGTTTTCGGCCTTGCGGTCGTAGTCGTAGGAGACAAGGTTGTAGTCGAGAAACGTTTTTTCCGGGGTGACGATGCTCACGAGGTCGGTGCTTTCCGCCAGCTTGTCCAGCGCCGTCAGAAACGCCGCAAGCTCGTCGCTCTTCCCCGTGCGGCCCAGCACGACCGATATCGCCGTGGGAGAAGCGACCTTGTTGTAATCCGCGAAACTCCCTTTCTCGACGGGGTTGGAGCTGATTTTGTTCTCGGCCTTGATCGAGCAGGAAAAGAATGTGTCGAAGTCGAGGGCCTTGGCGCCGTCTTTATCGAAAATCGACCAGTTGCCGGGCTGTCCCGGTGGGAGCGCGCCGAATGCCATGTCAGTACCCGAATGCGCTGTCTGCTTGCGCGGTTTGATTACGAAGTGCCGGAACCACTCCTTGGGCCATCCCTTCCGCATCTGTAGCCTGCGTGTAGACCTTGACCTCACCCACATTGGTGGTTGACGTCATCTGACGCGAATTGTTGACGTTGCTCACGCTTCCCGGACGCGCATCCCCGGCGCGCACCTGCGGCGGCAGAATAGACGGGCGGACATCACTAACCCGCATCGAATCGGCGACGCCGCCGGGCTTGGCCTCGGCCTTCGTTTCTTCCGGGCGCGAAGACTCATCGCCGCCGAGCCAGTCCTTGATCCAGTCGGGAAGCAAATTGTAGAGCTTCTGGGCTACCCAGTTCAGCATTTCGACAAGCATATCGTTGATTTTGGAGATGCCTCCCCAGATCGTTTTGAGGGCTTCGATAACGCCTTTTCCGTCCAGCGTAAGAACGGAGTTGAAGAGCTTGGCGACCCCCGAAAGGGCATCCCAGACGCCCCCGAGGATATTTTTGATGCCTTCCCAAATAGCCTTGAAACGGGACCCGATTTCGTCGCCGGTTCCGAACATCGCCCAGAGCCCGGAAAGTGCGGATTCTCCGCCGTTGATGTAGGTAATGAGATCGTCGACAACTAGCGCGATTGCGCCGATGGCCGCAATCAACGGCGTAAACGGGGCAATCGCAGCCCATGCCGCCGTCGCCATCGCGGTCAGGGCCGGAAGCATGAGCGTCGTAATGACCCCGGCCAACGCCGTAAAGAAGACGATCACGAACTGCTTGTTTTCTTTCACCCACCCGAGGAGGTCGCCGAGCAGGTTCGTCAAAAACGTGATCGCAGGGGAGACGGTGCTGGCGAAAAGGGCTGAGATGGCCTCCCATGCGTCATTGAGCCGCTGCTGCGCCTCCCGTTGCTTCTTCGCGTTTTCGATGTCCTGCTTGCTGTAGATGGCTTGAGCCTTCTGGACTTTCAGAAGATCCTCAATCCCTTTGCGGCCTTTAAGAATGAGCGGGATGGTCTTTTCGTCGAAGCCTATCTGCGTGAGGATTGAGGTCGCTTTCTGGCGGTCGATTTTTGACGTGGCGTCGGAGAGACGAAGGAGTCCTTCTTCAAAGGAAACGGCCTTCCCTTTCGCATCCGTGAAGCTCACCCCCAAGTCTTTGGTCGCGTCTTTGAGCGGCCCCGAGTCGTGCAGGATGAGATCCTGCATCCAGTCGCCCAGATCCATGAACCGGGTCGAAAGCTCCTCGGCGTCAACCCCGGCGGAGGCTGCCGTCCTTTGCCATGCCTGCCAGTCTTCAATGCTCATGCCGAGCGCGTCCGAAGTCTTCTCAATAGCCTGAGCCTGCTCGTAATACTGCGCTATGGAGCTTTTCAGGATGGAAACGCCGCCGATGACGGCGAGGGCCTGCGCTGCCACGCTCTTGAGCCGTTCAAAGCCAAACGCGCCTTTGTCCGCCGCGTCTTCCAGCGAAACGCCCAATCTTTTCGCGGCGGCATCTAGGGCCTCAAGACGTTCTTTTGCCGCTCCGGTGCGGATAAGCTCCTCGCGCATCCGCTGATACTCTTTCGTAACCTCACTTATTTCGCGGCCTTTTTGCACGGCTTCCTCAAAAGCGGCCTGCAACGAAGAGGCGGCATCGGCAGACTGGCCAAGTCCTTGGGCCCCCTTGACGCCTGCGTCATATGTCGCGCGCCCCGCGTCAACGGCTGCGGCCTGCACGCCGTCCAGTCCTTTTTGGGCGTTCTGCACCTGAGCTTTGAAAGCCCCTGCGGAGAGGATGAGGGAAACGACGAGTTCACCTGCGTTCATTGAATCTGCTCCAGAGGCGTTGGTTGTGGCCGTCCACGGCGATGATTTCCATCAGCTCGTAGGCATCGGACAGGCCGTACACTGTTTGCATTTCGTGCAACGTCGCGAGGTTCCGGCTTACCGGGATGCCGACGCATCCGGGGAGGTTTGCGTAGTCCCGGAGCCCGAGGGGTTGAAGATCTGCGACAGGCGGGAGGTCAAGCCCTCGCCGCCATGCAAAAAATCCAGACAGACGGCGATAGCCTCCCAACGCAGGCGGTAGATCGTGCCCACATCCTCGACATGGGCGTCGAGGTTTTGCGGGGTAAGCCTGATGACGTCATCGGGCTTGCCGGGGTTCGGGACGCGGTAAATTTGCCCGAGAAGCTCGTCATAGAGCGGTTCGGCCTGTTCCCACCGGAGCCCTGAGAGCCCCCGGAGCCCGGCGGAAAGCAGCGCGGTGGTGTTCGATGACGCTGAAAGCGTTCGGATGTCGGCGGGCATCTCGGAACCGAAGACGGCGAGCAGCGCACGGGCGGCCCATTTTTCCAGCTTGGTGACGGGCATTTCCTTGACCTTGAAGGTCTTCCCGGCGTCGCGGCCCTTGTCGATGGCAATGAGCTTTTCGTTGAGCATGACGGCCTCCACGGTTTAAAGCGGACTCGCGGTCCACTGGTCAAAGGTGATGACGAAGGCGCTCGCCTGCAAGGTCTGAGCGGCGTTGGGGCTGGACTGTACGGAGGTGAGGCCGCCCCGTTTCCCGGTGATCTTCCGGTTGATGCTCGGCATGGCGAACTCGGCATTGCAGAGCATCACTTCCCGGGCGGTTTCCTGATACGTGGCCCAATCTTCCATGATCTGGCGGCTGGGCGAGTCCGCAGCGAGGGTAATCGTAACTTCTTTGTTGGTCGGGACCCAACCAAAAGAGGTATGCCCATCAACGCCCTTTTCCGCGACGACTGGGGTATTCGTGGCGACGCTGACCATCGCGTCGGTGCTGAACCCCTCGATCTGCACGGGACTGTCGTAGAGCCCGGGAACCGTCAGGAAAAGCGTGCAATTTGCCGCTGTAATCGTCATGTTGCCGAAGTTGTCAGCCATGTTTTACCTCATCACTGAATGGCCGTGGCGGGCATGACGATTTGCTGCACGCTGCCGCCGTCCATGTAGTAAAATTTGCATTCGGGGGACTGGCGTTGTCCGCGTACGGTCGCGCCGGGGTCCTTGACCTGCATATACCAGCCCTGCGTTTCAAGCGTCTGGGAAACGTCCAGCCCGATTTCCGCGAGGAGCTGCACCTTTTGGGTGTTCGAGAGGGTCACGCCCGTGCGGATAGCCCCGAAGTCGAGAAAACGCGTGATGGTGTCGAGGCAGGCCGTACGGATCATGCCGTAGCCGCTCTCGTTGTAGGGGATGCACTTTACGGCCTTGAACAGGTCCAAAAGATTCAACTGGAGGCCGTCTTTAATGGCGATGGCGTCAAGGTACGTGTCGAGCCAGCCCCATTTGCCAGAAACCTGCCCGTTCTGGAAAAACTTGAACTGGCTGGAGGCCGTGGCGAAGTCCGCATAGCAGTTGTAGGCGTTGGCGATCAGCGCGTCATAGTTCTCGTCGTTGTCGCAGGTTACGGCAAGCCCTTCGCCCTGCTTGAATGCGAAGGTGAGCCGTCCGTTCGTCTCTTCAAAGTTGATGGAGGCCGCCGTGCCCATGACCCACGCGGCGAGTTCAGGCGTGTTGAACACGGGAACCGTCCCGTCGAGTTCGAGCACCTTGGCAATCTGATACCCCGCCGAGGCTGTGGAGCCCGCGACCTGCGCGGCGTTGTCGGTATCCCACATCACATAGACAAAACGGGTGTCATACCCGGCGCACCATTGTGCGAGCGCGATCTTATCGTCAAGTTCGGGTTCCCAGACCGTCCCGAACGTCACCCAATCGCGGGCGTACAGGAGCACGTTGGTCATGCAGTCGGGGAGCGTCTGGCCAGCCATGCCTACGGACTGGACGGCACCGGACTGTTCGGTGAGCAGAAGCAGCGCGCCGAGGTCGGTCCCGGCTTCCGGCGGCGTCGGAAAGGCCACGGCGGAACTTGCCCCGGTCGTCGGGCTGTCGATCTGGAACGCCCCAGTCTGGCTGGAGTACGTCACCTTCGCCCCGGTCGCGCCCGCCGTCGTGAGCGCGGTCTGGATCGCCTCCGCAACCTGCGAGAAGCTGGTTGCAGCGGACAAATCCACGGAGGAAAGCGTGTGCGGCGTGTTGTCGATGGAAATAACCATCGCGCCGTTGGTGACGGCCTGCAACACGGCGATATTGCCCGTATACTTCGCGCCGCGCAGCCATGCGCCCACGGCCTCGCCGTTGTACCGGGCAAAGAAGATCTTGTCCGGGAGGCTCGTCGTGTTCACGTAGCCGGAAAAGTACATGGAAGCCATGCTTGCCTCTTCCGAAAGCGATCCAAAGTAATTCGCCACAGCCTGCGCGCTGGCGAACTGCACGACCCGGCCTGCGGGCAAAAGCTCGGACTGCGAAAGGATGAGCCCGGCGAAGGTCAGGCCCGGCGTGCCGCCCTCGATGATGCGGGGGATGATTTGAACCAGTTTGTCGGCATTGACGCTCATTGCGCCCTCCTGTGTTTGCTATGCCAGCGGATGCACGGAAAGTTCCGCGTCGGTAAAAGTATCCATCTCAACGTGTTCAACGCGGTTTGCCTGAATCAGTACATTGAGCATAAAGCGGGGGTTGTACTGCTCGTCACCTTCCGCCTGTGTCATGTCCTGCGGGTCTTCGACGTACAGGGGGGCAATCCCGTACGTCTGGAGGAAGCGGCACCCCACGCCGTCGCGCAGGAGCGTTGCGAGCGTTTGGGCGCGGTCGGCGGCGGTCGGCCCATAGACGTCGAGCTGTACCCGGCGGCGCTGCGGCTGTACGATGGCTGTCCCGCCGCACTCCGTTTGATGCAGGTTCGTCGAGAGGCGCGTCATGGTCATGGGGGTAACGAGCACGTAGCTTTTCGTCTTCGGCTTGCTCACGCGGTTGACGTAGCCGCGCACAACAACGGCGGAATCGCCGAGGTAACGCTTACAAAAATCGCCGAGGGCCTGCACGAGGATGCCGTCACTCATCGTCTCCCCCTTTGGGCGGTTCCGTGGCCCCGACTTCCGGCGGCGCGGTTTCCCGGAGCTTCACGCACCGGATTTTCGTCCAGCCCGCCGTGGGATTCCAGCGCTCCAGAACTTGATCTACCTGCCACTCGGCGCCATCCCAGTAGAGAAGATCGCCGCCCTGCTCCGCCGGACGATCAAGGGCCGACCAGTCCCCTGAAAGATAAAAGTCGTGCCAGATCGTGTTCTGGCGCTGCTGCACGAGGAATTGCAGCGTTTTGTCGGCGACAGGCTGCGGCTGCGCCATAACTTCCACGGCGGGGGCCCATGCCGGGACCTGCTCATACTGCGCGGTTATGGTGAAGCCTGTGGAGACGAGAATCACGACCGACTGGAAAGGGTTCACGATGCTGATAAGCGGACGCACAAGTTCATGGAGATTCATCTTTTGACTACCTCGTAATCGATGGACTTGAGCAGGCTTCCGGAATCGATGAGCGTCCCCTTTCCCGCGCCCTTGGCGTTTTTGCGGCGCTTGGTGGATTCGGCGTTGTCCGGGGGCATATTGCTCTTAATCGTCGCCTGAATGTCGTCTGCCATGCGGCGTCCCACAAGCCGCATCGCCTCTTTCGGCGTCCGTCCGGCTTCCAACGCTTCCGCGAGGTTATCGCACCATGCATCCGCCTTGGCATCGAGCGTTGAGCGCAGGAAAGGCCGAGAGGGGATGGTGACGGTGTGGGCTTTGACCGTCGCATCCTGCGCAAAATCGCTTTTGCCCTTCTTCACGAACCGATTCCCGACGCTGCCGTCACGCTTCCGCTTGAAGTACAAGGTTTGCGTCCGCTCAGGGATTTCGATTGTTGCGCCGTATTCGTTGTACGCCGCATACTCCGCGACTGGGGTACCGCCTTCTGCCCGTTTCGCGTTCTCAAGGACCCCGGCCTTCACTATGATATCGGGAGTGATATACCGCTTAAGCAGCTTTTCGAGTTCTCCGGACACCATTACCCCCACGGATGCCAATACCGGGCGGCATAGTAGCGCCCGCCTACGGCATAGGGCTGGATGGACTGCCAAAAGGTCTGTCCGCACGGCGTCTGCGCGTAAAAGGCTTTCCCGGTGTTCTGGGGCACGGAGAAGCTGATGCTGACAGTTCCTTCCGTCGCCGAGGCCACTGGCCCGGCCTGCCCCATCGGCCACAAGGACAGCGTCGCCAGATGGCAGACGAGGAGGTACAGGAGCGTCTTGCGGATCATGATGCCGTGGGCCGGATCATAAGGAACCGGGGATGAGTTTGTGTTGTCCAAGAGCAGACAGGCAACGTCGAATGCCTGCCGAAGCTGTGCATCGGTCAGGAGGGGCTGCCCGGTCTTCGGATCGACGAAGCGCGGATAGGCCTCCCGGAACTCCTGCGGGTCAAAGACAACAACAGCCACGGTTTAGAACCCCGCCTTGCTCTGGAGCGGTTCGGTCTGCGCCTTGGGGTCGTTCTCCACATCCACGGGCTCCAACCCGTTGCGCAGTTCCGCCCTTTCGTCGGCCTCGTCCACGGCGTCGGCCTTGCGCGCCTGCGCGAAGATGAGCCCTGACTTGAAGATTTCCATGTGCGGACCATAGGTCTTTTCAATGTATGCCCAATCGTCGGCGTTCACCCGCGTCAGTCCAAACGCGCCCACGGGCAGCACGCCCTTTTCCTTTCCGCGCAGGCTGGCGGCGTTGCCTTCGATGAGCACCTTGCGTCCGTCGGGCATGGGGAACGTGATCCCGGTCGTCCGGTTCAAGGCGACCATCACGGTATCCGTCTTCGTCGCCTGCGTTGTTTCCGGGGCGGTATTCTTTTTGGGTCTGGCCATATCTCTGTATCCCTCCGTTGTTTTGGTCATCATGGCAAAAGAGCCGGGACGAAATCACCGTGAACAAAGTTCGGCTATGCAGCACGGCGAAGGCGGTACTTGCCCAGCATGTTCAGGTCGTTTTTCAGGGCCAGCCGGAAGGCTTCGATCACGTCGACGTGGTACGCCTTCACGCTCCCGAAACGGCTGTCCTCGATTTCCCGGATTTCGTAATCCATACGGCGGGACATATCGGAAAGCTTGCGTCCCGCGACGGAGTACGCGGCTGGCGTATCTGCGAAGATGTCAAGGAACCACGGGATGCCCTTCACGGACTTGTAGTCCCTGCCCCGCCCAAGTTCGTTCTCAAGAGCCGCAGCCTTGCGGACGGCTGCGGAGGCGGTTGCCATCGCGGTGGCCTCGCGGCGTGAACCGATTTCGGCCTTGGTGCGGATAGCCTCGTCGCGCTCGGCTTCGATGCGCCTGATGGTGTCCTGCGCGACCAGCACGGCGCGGGCAAGGATGGCTTCGGGCGTATCGTCCGGCTTGGCTATCAGGTAACCGCCCACCTTACGAATGGAGGGGATGACCTCATGTGTCACCCACCGCTTGAACGCCTTGGCTTCGGGCTTGCGGGAACGCAGGATGAGGGAATACAGGCCCGGTTCGGAAATAATTGTCATTTCCTGCTTTCCACCGGGGGTGTCCATACTATGGACGCCCTTTTCATCCTCATCCAGAAGTGCAAGGCTTGAACGAGGGTTGCCCATTTCAAGAATATCGCACACGTCTTTCGCCACGAACCATGGTTGCACCTTGCGCTCAACAACGCGAAGGGAACCGAACTTTTCATGCTCGAAAAGAGCCAAGGGGGAATTTTCCATCGCTGCACCTCCATAGTGTTTTGGAGATGATGCAGCATGGCGGCGTGGGGGCACACCGTGAACAAGGTTCGTACAGGCAAAAGAAAAGCCCCTTTCGGGGCGGAGGGCGGCGGCGGTGGATTTTTGGAACGGCCTATGCCATGATAGCCTCATCTATAATAAGGGGGATGATGTATGGCTACCTACATCAAGTTTCTGGCAGGGGACTACGGGAAAGAAGAATATATTTACATTAAGAATAAAAACAAGTTGCGTTGCTCTTCAAAAATGTTTGGAGCAAAGGAACTTTTTCTTTCCAGTATTGCCTCTTGCGAAGTAGCCAATGAAGAATCGGTCAAAAAGCTCGGCGGAACTTTGGGAGGCGCACTTGTCGGCGGCGTCTTGCTTGGAGGCATCGGAGCGGTTGCGGGTGCGGTAGCTGGAGGCAAGACGACTGAGTCTACCGTCATTATTGAGTTCAAAAATGGAAATAAGGCATTGGCAAAGGTGAATAGCCCCATGATGGAGGTTATCCGCGCACACCTTTTTGATGACCAATTGGCCCAAGAGCGTGGAGAACCAAACCCGCTTATACATCATGAACGTTCTCAGACGCCCCCTAAAAAAATTGCCCTTATCATTGGAGTGCTGATAACAGTAGTGCTAGCCGTATTGTGGCTGAGTTGTGCCCTCCAAACGCCGCCCAATACGAATGGGGCCTTGTTATGGGGAATCCTCACTATCCTTTCCGGACTGTATTCTTGGAAAACCTATAAGAAAATATATAAATCTTAATATATTAACTTGAATCCGAACAGGGAGAGAGGACCATGGATTTTTCGGAAAGAATTGCTGAATTGTCGAAAAAGGTAAAGAATCTGGGAGATAGCCTCAAGACCGAAGAGGCCACGAAAAACGCCTTGGTGATGCCTTTCATCGCGGCCCTGGGATACGACGTTTTCAACCCTGCGGAAGTCGTGCCCGAATTTTCAGCCCCCATCGGCGAATATAAGGACGCCCGCGTGGACTATGCGATTCTTGTGGACGGCAAGCCTATCCTTCTTCTGGAGTGCAAGGCTTTGGGCACGTCTCTCGACATGAAGCACTGCAACCAGCTACAGCTTTACTTCCACGGGACGGAAGCCCCCATTGCCATCCTGACGGACGGCAACCGTTACCGGTTCTATTCTGATCTTGAAACAGCCAACAAAATGGACAGCAAGCCCTATATGGAGTTCGTCCTTGACGATATGGACGAAATGTTGCTCCCGGAACTGCGCAAGCTGGCAAAAGGCAAGTTTGATCGGGATGCCTGCATGAGCGCGGCAAACGAACTCAAGTACAACCGAGAGTTCAAACGCCTCATGTCCGAACAAATGGAAAAGCCGCATGAAGATTTCGCACGCTTTTTCATCGGCCAGACGTATGATGGACGTATCACGCAAAATGTTCTGGATCGCTTCACTCCAATTCTTACCGCTGCGCTTGACCAGTTCATCAACGACCGCATCAACGACCGATTGAAAAATGCCATGACGCAGCAGAAACCGGAAATTGTAGAGATAGAGTCCGAAGATACCCCACAAGGAAAAGAGCAGGATTCGCGTATAGTCACCACCGAGGAAGAAAAAGAGGCGTATTACCTTGTCAAATCGCTTCTGATGGGCACCGTTGATCCGGGGCGCGTAGCCATGCGGGACAGTATCAGCTACTGCTCCATCCTTCTTGACGACAACAGGCTCAAGCCTCTGTGCCGCCTGTATTTCAACGGAAAACAGTGGAGGGTCGGACTGTTTGATGGGGAGAATAAGGACGCAAAGGAAGACATCGAAAAACTGGAAGATATTATCCCCTTTGCGGATCGAATCCGGGCTACGGCCTTGAAATACGATAACAAGTAAAACTTTCCAACGTGGCGTTGCCCGCCAATGATGAAGAACATCCAGATGCGGGCAATGCCACTGCTTTTCTCTTTACATTTTTCGCGTTTTGTGCTGTCTTTTTTCTACGGTGCTCATCACACCAACAGTAGGCGGACAACGCCACCCGATAGTATGGCTCTTTTTGTGCCCTTTTGCCGAAGTCAAGACTCTTTTTGACTTTGGTTTTCTGCTATACTTGCATCTTCCTGATGCCGGGTGTCCCTGATATGTCCAAGCGTAAGCTAAAGGCAGGGAGCCGCTCCTACTGGCGGTGATGAACACCCGGCATCGTCATTCATCGGCGATGCCAACTCTTAACAGTAGGAGTTGGTTATGTCTCATTCTCTTTGCTTCAACGATTTCACTTTCTCCCCCATAACTCGCGGCAATCAGCCTTGGATTCGCGCTACAGAACTCGCACGAGCTCTTGGGTATGGACGCGAAAATCAAGTTTCGCGTCTTTACCGAAATAACGCCGATGAATTCACGCCAGACATGACGCAACTAGTTGAAATTACCGCACAGCCCCAAAACGGGGCTGAGGGTCGCGCCCGCATCTTCTCACTTCGCGGCTGCCACCTCCTCGCGATGTTCGCCCGGACTCCGGTAGCAAAGGCATTCCGCAAGTGGGTGCTGGACGTCATCGAGCAGTACGGCGACAGGGTGCCCGTTGCCGAACCTGTGACGCTCAACGACGAGCTGATCAGTGCGGCGGAACGTGCCGAGCTCAAGCTCATCGTAGACGCCAAGCTCTCGACATACCCCGCCGCCGTGCAGGGCAAGGCCCGCGCCGAGATATGGGCGAAGTTCAACCGTCACTTTAGGATTGCCGAATACAAGCAGCTTCCCACTCGGCTTATGCCCGAGGCCCGCGAGTTCCTGCTTTCCGTCCGCGTCCGCGCCATCAATGCCATACCCACGGCGGAATCCGCGATTCCGTACCCGTCGCTTCCCGTCGCATCGTCACTATACCGCGACCGCGTGAGGGAGCTTGAACGGCTCGAACAGGATTGGATGGAACTTGCAGTCCTGATCCGCGACCGCGCTTATGGACTGGAACGAGACTTCCGCCGAGTGACGCAAGGAACGTATCCCGAACTGCTCCGGCATGTATCGCCATCCGGGAAGACGCCCGTTGACGCGCTTATCCAGCTCATGACAGCCCCAACCTACACCGCCCGGCAAAACCTCGAATCCGCGCTTGATGATATGCGTCTTGCCATCCGTGCCGCGAAGACGGCAAACAGGTTGATGCTAGGATAGCCCTTGACCCCGAGCACGGGAATGGCTATTGAAAAAAGGAAGGGCGGCAAGTGGTGACACACCTGCCGCCCCGTGGGACACCCTCCCGAGATTGATCATCTCAAGTTTGCGCCCCGGTTGGAGTTCGCACCTCCTACCGGGGCAACTGCGTTATTGGTTCAGCATGAACCGAATCACCACAGCCACAATGACGCCGCCAATCACTTGGACAGCGACGTCCCGGAGGAAGTGTCGCATGGAGTACCCTCCTTTCAGGAGAGTGCCCCACAGCGGTTTTCTATCCTTTCCCTATTCCCTTGTCAAAGAACGACTATCAGAACACCGAGGCGCATTTCTGCTTACTTTTTGCATGTAGAGGACAGAAGTTATCATTACTGAGCAGAGCCCAAAGATGTAAAGAAAGCCCCAACCGTTAAACAGGCGGTTGGGGCTTTCGCATGGGGGGAGGATGGGGCTAAGCTCCAGTCATTTGGGCAAAGGCAAAGGGCATGAGCACGATACCGCCGTAGGTGGTGCCGACGAACTTCTGACGGAAGCTGGAGAGGTCGGGCACGACGCGTCCAGCACGCATCTTTTCTCCGAAGGCCAGCGTGCCGGATCGCTGCCCGTTCACTTCGGGGGCGATGAGGAACATGGTTTCCCCGGCGGTCATGCTGTGCAGCTCGGGGACGGTCACGATGTCAATGCGGGTGAAGTACCGCTTCAACATATCCAGCACGGACACGTTGAAATCGGTAGCCGCGCCGAGGCGAACGGCCAGTTCGGGGGAGAGGCAGAGCTTGAGGGGCGTGTCTTTGTCAATGAGGCCGCTGGACTGCTCGGAAAGCTGCGCGAACAGGGCGAGGACGTCATTGTAGATCTGCACCGTGGTCTTGTCGGCCCATTTCGTGGAGCCGCCCGTGCCCGTGGCCCCTGCGGTGATCGCAGCAGGGAGGTTCGGATCGTTAAGGATGCCGTAGATTTCCTTCCCGGCGACGCCGAGCAGGTAGAAGCGGTTCTGGTCGATGTCGATGACGTTGGCCGCCGCGCGCTGCTTGGAGGCAGCGAGGTTGACTTTTGCCGTGCTCGACATGTCCACTTCAAAGTCGCCGTAGGTGATGGACGTCTGGAAGACGTACTGCACGCGGGTCTGCCATTCGGAGTTCACGCCCGAAGTCGTGCCGTTGGCATAGTCGGAATACGGCTCGGTCTTTCCGGTCATTTCGTCGACGCGCCATTTCATGTACGGGGTCGTCCAGTCGCCCTTCTTCTCTTCGCCGAAGATTTCGCGGGCGCGCCGGGGCGCGGTCAGGATTTCGATGACCATCGGGTCGATATACGCCAGAAGCTCGGCGGGGACGGTCGTGTTCGGAGTAGTGATGAGCGCGGCGTCCTGCGCAATGCGGGCGCGGTTCTCCGGGGTTGCCCACATGCGGGCGCCCGGGAAGATAAAGCCGTAGCGCTTGGCCTGTTCAAAAGTCGGATTCATGTAGTACCTCCTACGCTCCGGCGGCGGCTGCGCCGAGGTTGGTGCGGGCCTGTTCCGCAGTGGTTGCGCCAGTTCCGCCGTTGGCCACGCCGAGCGTTCCGGTGGCGTTGCTGAAATCTTTCTGCATCAGGTTCGAGGTGTCGCCGCCGGCTCCCGACGCTGCGGCCTGTCCCCAATTGCTGATGATGATCGGTTCCCCGATTTCGCCGGGCGTCTTGACGACCCACCCCGTATCGAGGTGCGTCCCGTCGGGGGTCCCGGTGCTGATGGAACCGTCGGCGGTGGAGGCAAGGACGGCCTGCCCCACCGTGGCCTTGGTCGTGGAAACGGCCCAATAATCACCCTTCACGGCTACGGTAAGGTTCGAGCCTTCCGGGACGGTCAGGGTGCCGTCAGAGAAAATTTCATAGTTCACGTAGTTGATGACGCGCTCCACGAAGCCGAGCACGGCTGTGGCGGTGCCCGCAACGTTGGTGGCCCGCGTGTTGTCGATCACGCCGGAATCCACGACGGGGAAGACGAAGCGCCCCACAGGGAGGGCCACCGCCGCCAGAGGGTTGAGCGGGGTGTAGATGCTCTGGTCGGGCGTCGCTTTATCGCCAGCAACGCCGGGAGCGACGGAGAGATTGACTTTGGACTGCAAAGGCATGGGTGCCTCCTATTCGGCAATGCTGATGTTGGAAAGCCCGGCGAAGCTGCCGGACATGCGCCCGACGGGGGCCGCGTCACGGGCGATGGAAGGGGCCGCCTTCTGCTTGCGGAGGATGTCGATCATGCCGGGCCATGCCTGCCGGGGATACTTGCGGGGATTCTCCCCAAGCTGCTCCAGCGCGTAGCCGTAGACGTCGGACGCGGAGTCGAATGACAACGGGTCAAGTTCGCCCACCAGCCCGCGCACGTCGCGCACGGCACGGGTGAGGTTCCGCATATGCTCCTGCGCTTCGGCGACTGCGGATGCCTTGATGCGGGCGGCGTCCATTGCGGTGAGAGGACGCGGACCACGGCGGCGGAATGCCCTGTCCTGAGCGGTTCCCTTGTCGTCCGGGGCTTCATCTCCGGTCGCGGGGGAATAGGCGAGATCGGCGAGGGAGTCGGTCAGCTTCTTTTTCTGCTCCGGTGTGAGGTCGGGGACGGAATCGAGGATGCGCTTAATGGCCGCGTCCTTGTCCTCGTCCTTGCCGAGTTCGCGGCGTTCGCCCTCGGATTCGTGTTCCCGGTCAAGCTTGCGCCGTTCCTCGGGGTTCCGGATCAGCTCCTCACCGTACTTGACGCCCTCGGCAAAGGCTTTGCTCTCCTGCGGGTTCTCAGCGTCGAGGCCGCAGGCATCCATAGCCTTTTTCATACCCTCGGACTCATGCTCGCGGTCGAGCTTCCTGCGTTCGTCCGGATTGCGCTCCAGTTCCTCGCCGTATTTCACGCCTTCGGCAAAGGCGCGGGACTCGGCGGGGTCTTCCGCATCAAGCCCGCAGGCGTCCATAGCTTTCTTGATTTCTTCGTCCATCTCTTCCTTTTTCTCCGGCTTCTCATCACCCGTGGCCTTGGAGTAGGCCAGATCGGAGAGGGAGTCCGTCAGTTTTTTGACGTCCTCGGGGTCGAGTTTGGCGGACAGTTCACCGATGAGCTTACGGATTTCCTCCGCCTTGTCCTCGTCTTCGGTGATATCCACGATTTCGCCAGTCACGGGGTCGACCTTGTGCAGGTCGATGATGGCCTGCGCAAGCTCCACTTCCTGATTTTCGATGTCCGGGTTGTCGTCTTGCGCGCCCCGGAACCATTTCTTAAACGTGCCCATAAGCGTTCCTTTTTTCGTTGAAGTTGGATGAGAATCCGCCACCACCACGTCCGGCCCGGCCCGCCCTTCTTCGACCAGCGCGACGTGGTTGCCTCGGATGTTCCGCATGATGAAATCGTAGGGGGTGCCCTCGTAGCTGCCCGGCGTGAAATCCGGGTCGTAGCGGTAGGCGCAGGAGAGTTCCCGGAAGGAACCGTCTTCGATGGCGTCGATGGCGGCCCGATCCCACACGGTCAGCGGCGCATCCACATACGGCGGGTTCCAGACCGCGCCCGTGCCCACCGCGCCCACGCGGGTGAGCTTCTGCGGCTCTTCCGCGCTGTCGATGTGGTGCTCAATGTGCAGCGGCAGCCCGGCCCATGTCTCAAGCGATGCTTGAAGTTCTTCCGGGTCACGAAGCCCGTAATAGACAGCCTCGGGGTCAAGCCCGGCTTCCTGCCAGCCCGGAATCTCCCGCCCGTAATAGGGGTTCACCGTCGCTTTCGTGATGTGCGACGCCCCGACGTGCAGGAAGCCGTTCTCGTCGGTTTCCCGCTGTGAGGGGGCCGCGTCGAAGGTGAGAGTGGTATTCATCGCTTCGCCCTAAAGTTTTTGCCCATCATCCGGCAGGCCTCAACGCTATGTCTGCGCTCGTAATCCATAATGGGATAACTGATATGAGGCGGGAGAGGGGCATTCCTGAATTTGGGGTCGCTTCGAAATTCCCGCTCCTCGAAAAGAGCCAACCTGTACTCTAGGGCCTCAACACGTTCTCTTAGTGCTGCTACATCGTCTTTACTGCTTTCCCAGAACATTGTTTCTCCTAGTCCCCGAACTCGGGGATTACCGCTCTGTACGTGCATTGGCACCCCGGAAGCTCACCGCAAAGCACTTTGCGCTTCACGTCAGAGTCGTAAAGACCTTCCGTGATGACGAACTTTTTCCCATTCATGAGCTGGTGGGTATGGCGGCTCGTTTTCTTTCCCGGCACATGTACCCAGATGCCTTCGGTGATGCCGAGTTCCTTGTCCTGTACCCGCTTAAGGGCCTCGGTCGCCTTGTTGGACTGGTCGCGTGCGATAAATTCTGCCCGGCGCCGGGTGATCTCGTACCGCTTGTGCAGTTCGTCGGTAAGAAAGGCCACGTCCCGACCCATGCTGGCGGATCGCTGTACAAGCCCCGTCACTTCCGTAAAATAGTGCTGCGGAATAGACTTGATGAGGTTGACATTTTCCTCGAAGAGAGCCCGCGCCACGTCGCTCATGGCCCTGCTTCCCTCCATCCTCACAGTGAAGCCCGCATCTTTGAGGGCCTGCCTCATGCTGGCTTCCGTGCGCCGCCTCGTACTGCCCACGAACTCCCGCGCAAAACTCTCCGCGCTTTCCTTCCACCGCTTCGTCCAGTACCGGAACAGGCTCTTGAGGCGGTCTTGCAGGTCACTCGCCGGGGACGCATCCTGTGCTATGCGGGTTTCCTGCTTCCTGTACTCGGCGCGCAGCCACCACACGACGGAACGCTGCATCTCGTCGAGAAGCGACACCAGCCGCTTCCGGTATTTCGCCCGGATGCCGGCGTTGGGCTTGATGGCGCGGATGACCTTAGCCATAGACGGCCCCTGCCTTGTCCACGTCGTCGATGTCGGGCATCAAGCCCCCTTCCCCGGCTTCCGGCAGGGCGTCGGGCATTCCGTTGCCCTGCGGCACTTCCGCCGGGCCTATGTCGGAGAAGCCGCTGTCCGGGTCACTGGCAAGGGACTGCCGGGCCTCTTCCTGAGAGATGATGTCCCGATCCATGTAGACGGCGATGGTGTCGGCCTTGGTCTTCTGGAGCGTCGCAAGGGCTGCCCTGTCCTCTTCGCCGAGGGGCGCGAAGTCGAAAGTCACGGAAGGGTCGATGGTTCCGCGCAGGTAGAGCTGAATACAGTCGAGCGCCTTCTTGATGCCGTCGCGCAGGACTTTCTCCTGCTGGCTCCTGACATGGTCGTAGTAGTTGCGGATGTCCGATTCGCCCGTGGCATTGAATCCGGACGGGCTGATGCCAAGCAGCTTGACCGCCGGAGTGCGGTTCAGGGCGGCGAGGATTTCAAGGGACTGGCGCACGATGTCGGTCACGCCTGAAAGCGGGGTTTCCAGCTTGACCACGTCTTCCGATTCTTTGTCGACGGCAAGCACGCCATCATTGGTCATGGTCTGAATCATGTACCGGATGCGGGTATCGATCTGAGCGGTGCCCCCAGCTGAGTACAGGATGTCTTCCATCTTCGTCTTGAAGACGGTCAGCGAAAACTTGGTCAGTAGCCGGGCTTCGGCGGCGCGGCATTCCTGAAAATGCAGGACGTAATCCCAGAGGATCTGCGCCTGCGGGATGCCCAAAAAATTGTAGGCTGGACGGAGCAGCACCGGGCATTCGTTCGCAACCAATCGGATGAGGCGCGAGGCGTGTACCCGCTGTCCGAGCACCCACCACCAGCGCGGGCGGAAGTAGTCCGGCTCAAGCGGCGAAAGGCTGTTGTAGTCTCCGGGGAAGACGTTCACGGGGTCGATGACGACGAAGCGCAGCACGCCGCCGGGCCTGAGTTCGGCGGAATACGGGCTGACGTTCAGCGGGCGTTCCAGCTCTTCCCCGACTGCTCCGGTGTCGATGAAAAGGAAGGCCCCGCCCTCGTACCCCACAAGCTCGGTCGCCTCATGGAAAAGGCGTTGCAGTGCGAACCTCTTGCACGCCTGCGCAAGGTCGGTGAGCAATGACTCGTCGCCGCCCTCCCCTTCGCGCTTGAACTCAATCCATGCTCGTGTCATGTCGTCGGATACCGTCTCGACGCAGGCACGGATCAGGCCGTTCTGGGCAAGGTTCTGGAGGACGCCGTAGCCCATGAATTGCGGCGCAATCCCGACCCCAAGCTCAAGCGAGTGCTGGAGCAGGGAATAGACGCCGGAATCCGCAAGCCGCGCATCCATCGCAAGCTGCACCTCTTCGGGCGCGCCGAGCGTCTTCGCAGGACCGTACAACCGGCTGATGTCGTCGGGCGTAGGTGGCAAAGACTGAGCAAGGCCGCCGCGCACGTCCGGGGAGAGATTCAGACGGCGCGACGGTTGCACTTGAGGTATGGAGGTGGCGTGTCGATAAGTGCGCTTCTTGCTCATGTGCCCATAATGCTACGAGCCAAAAAGAAAACACACCGTGAACAAGGTTCGGGGGGCTTGGCTGTGGGACACCTTTCATATTGTATCAATATAGATTAATCTATATATACATGGATACCTTTAGGGAGGTATCCGCATGTACAAAAGCATCATGGTGTTTCTGCTGGCCGCGCTGGTTATGACGTCCGAGGCGCAGGCCGCGGGCAACGAATGGAACGATTCGTTCAGCAAGGCCAAGAAGACGCTGGAACGGCAGGTCTATTATGACCATCGGATCACGCTCTACTGCGGGGCGGCGTTCGACGAGAAGAAGAACGTCACCCTGCCGGAGGGTTTTACTGCCGCGAAGCACGAGAAGCGGGCCGGGAAGGTGGAATGGGAACACGTGGTCCCCGCCGAGAACTTCGGGCAGGCGTTCGCGGAGTGGCGCGAGGGCGACGCGCAGTGCGTGGACAACAGGGGAAAGGCGTTCAAAGGCCGCAAGTGCGCCGAGAAGGTCAGCCGGGAATACAGGCTCATGCAGGCTGACCTGTACAATCTGTATCCGGCCATCGGCGCGGTGAATGCCCTACGCCAGAACTACAACTTTCAGATGTTGCCGGGAGAAAAGCCGGACTTCGGGAGTTGTGAGATGAAGATTGCGGACAGAAAGGCCGAGCCGCCTATCAGATCAAGGGGACAAATTGCCCGGACCTACAAGTATATGGCCGACGCCTACGCCCCGCGCTACCGCATGAGCCGCCAGCAGACGCAGCTCATGGACGCATGGGACAAGATGTACCAAGTGGATGCGTGGGAGTGCACACGGGCCAAGCGCATCGAAAAACTGCAAGGCAACGAAAACCCCTTTGTGAAGGGGCCGTGCCGGGACGATGGGCTGTGGTAAACGGATTGCGTAAAACTACCCGAGTAAGAAAAGCCCCCGTTTCCGGCGGGGGCCCTGTTTGCTAGTTCGCTTCTGCGATTGTTCTGTTTGCCGCCCGTGCCGAGACGATAGCCAGCCTCATGCGCGACAGTCCGGCGTCAATCCAGTTGTAGGCATCGTATGATTGAGACGCCAGCGCGTCGATAAGCCTATCCTTGGAACCGGGCTGTATCGCAGGAATCATGCCGAGCATGGCGGCGTAAGCCCCTTGGTTCAGACGAATGTATTCGGCGTTGAGTTCGGAAAGGCGGGAGCGGGTTTCCCCGGCGAACTCCATGAACTTGGCTTCAAGGCGTTCCAGCTCCTTCACCCGATCGTGGTAGACATTGGATGCAGGGAGCGTGGGGGCAGGCGCGGGAGCAGGCACAGCGGGGAGAGCGTCAATCTTTGCCTGCACCCACTGAATGGCCTCCTTAACCTGCGCTACGGTCAGGGCGTCCACAGAAGTGACGCCGAAATGGGCGTTTACCTGCGCACGGGCCGAGGCGTAGTGAATCGGGGCCATGCCCACCCATGTGTTGATGATGGCGGTAAGCGCCTTACGTTCCGGGTCGGTACGCTTGGAAATGGGAGAAGGGGCAGGAGCGGGTTCTGGACGGGCAATCCGGAAAAACGTTTCTTCCAGAAGCTCAAACATATCCCACGCTCGATCAGAGTTGAGCATCTTGGCATGACGGGCCGCCCCGCGCTCAGTCCAGAGGGTGAGGGAACGAGAGTTCTTTCCAATCTGAACTGAGTTACTTTCGGTAACTCTGTTCTTGAACTCTCTTAAATCATTACCGGAAAGAGTATAATAATGTTTCCCTTCGGTGAATCTTGCCTTATTGCAGGAAAAGTTCTTACGAATGGAAACAGCGTCCACTTCATACGCCTGCGCAAGCGTTTCGGTGGTAACAACGGGGACGCCTCGATGGGCAATCTGGGGGAGGGAAACGGAAGAAGAAAGCTGTGACATGTGCCACTCCTGTTGATTGAAGTTGGCACCGCCTAGGAATGACGATGCCGGGTGTTCCTAACTCCCAACAGGAGGAGCTGGCCGCCTTTGGCTTGCGCTTGGACATATCGGCCACACCCGGCAACAGATGCTTTTATAGCAGGAAACAGAAGACAAAACGAATCTTGACTTCTGAAAAGGGCACAAAAAAAACGCCTGATGTCGGTGGCGGAGTCCGCCTGTTGTTGGTGTTAGGAGCACCGTGTAAAGACAACGCCACAAAACGGGGGAAATGTCAAGGGAGGGACGACGAGAAAGGTCTACCACTTAGGCGAGATACCAAGAAGAGCACACGCCTCACGGGATAAACAATCAATACTATGGCGGGTCAAACAATTCTTGATTTCATTTATTACTTGGGTAGGGATAGAAAATTGTATCACCGCTTTTCCCTGAGCAATGAGAGCCGCAAGCTGATCCTTACCTACAACATTGACATTCCGTTGTAGGTCAACCCAAGTATCCTTGACGAATCCATACTTTCCCGCACGGATAAGAAAACGCCGCGCCGCTGGCTGACAACCAGTGTTGCGAGAATCCTTTCCTTTTGACGTAACAATGAGCAAGAGGAGAGTTTCTTTTTCGGGGTCTGAAAAAACGATGAACAGTTTGTCGGCATGTCCACCGTTGGCAAATTCGTAGTCCGGAAAATAGAGAACATCGCCGAGCTTCATCCAGCCTGCCCCATAAGCGTTTCAAGAAAAAAAGCGTCATCCCGAACTTCATGGATATACTCTTTTTCTTCTTCATCGAGGCCCTCAAGAGCAAGCTCATAGTTTACGATACTTTTTTCTCCCTTGGTCTTGATTGTCACATCCCATGGATCATTAGAGGCATGGGAAGCTTTAACGACTAGATAAGCAGGCAATCCACGGAACATCTCGGAAACGGCCTGCATTTCCTTGATTTCGCGAAAAGTAAAATAGGTATCTGAAAACTTGGCTTTGGGCAGCGCGACAAGCTTGATTCCGGTAGCTTCGTCACGCGGATCTTCTTTGGTTGGAACGATCTTGACAACAGACTTCAAGCCAAGGTGACAGTCCTGCTTTTCGTGCAATTCCCGCCACACATCGGCGGGAACTGGGCCGAATTTCCACGCCTCATATGTCTGCCCTGTAAGCGATTCTCCACATGCTCGATATAGCCTAAAATCGAGATAAAACAGAAGTTTCATCAGCTTGGTGAGGCCGACTGTCTTGTCGTTTTTTACGAAGTAGAGGACGGCGTTTTTGAGCTTTTCACGCCTACGCTCTTGATTTGTCATGAAATGAGATATGGCTATGCTTAAGAGTTATGTCAAGAAGAAAACCTTACACATGACTTCAAATCCCCCCGATGCGCCTCAGCCCCATGCGCGGCTGGCGCAGTATCCGGGTGTCGATGCACATGGGCCGCTTGGTATCGAAATCACGCAGGGCCTGCGTTGTGGCGTCCACTTGGTCGTCGTGGGGCGCACCGGGGAACTGCGTCAGTTCCGCGACGTACTCCCGTGCCCACGGGCAATGCTCAGGGTGCGGGAGCAGGACGTTCCCGGCCTCGAAGAACGTGGTCACGGCATGGGCCCGGGCCGTCTTGCTGCCGTCCGGCTCCACGGGGATGATACCAGGCACAGCATGTTTCAGCGCGTCGATAACCGCCGGGCCGTTGGCCTTATCCTCCACCAGCTTACGGGCTGCGCCGGGCCATTTAGCGGCGAGCGCCCGGAACGCGGCGACCGTATCCGTAAATCCCATGCGCCGCCGGACCTGATCGAGGAGGTAGCGGTCGGCCCCCTTGCGGCCCCACACCTGCCCCACAACAAAGTCGGTATCGTCTCCGTCTTTGAACGTCATATCCCACGAGATAAGGAGCTGGTCGAACTGCTCTGGCAGATCTTTGGGGAGCCAGAAGCGCAACCACTCGGATTTGAAAATGGCGCCGCCGTCGGGCGTAGGCCGCTGCTGGTACAGGGCCTCCCAGTCGCGTGTGCCGAGGGCTTTCTTAATGGCAAGGAGCTGGCTCAGCGGGTAACGTTCCGGGTGCAGGGCTTCCCCGGCCTTACGATGTGGCTCGTCCGCCGTGGCGATGGCGGGGAAGTCCACCACACGCCAGTGGTCGCCCTCCCCCCGTGCGGCGGCCTCAAGCAGCCGCCCTGAGAGGTCAGCCATGTGCCAGCGAGTGTTGATGATGAGCACCCCTCCACCGGGCGCGAGGCGCGTGTATAGCGTGGACGTGTACCAGTCCCAGACGTTCTGGCGGATGGTCGGGGAATCGGCGGATGCCCGGTCCTTGAATGGGTCGTCGACGATGACGATATGGCCGCCCATGCCCGTGATGCCGCCGCCCACGCCAGCGGAACGGTAGCATCCAGCGTGCCCCACTACCTCGAATATATCCGAGTTGCGGAGGTAGGAGCCGTTCCCGACGGTGCGGATGTTCTTGCCATAGAGGGCTGTTCCCGGGAAGAGTTCCCGGTATTCCGGGCTGTCGATGACGCGCTGGACGTCGCGGTTCATGCGCGAGGACAGGTCGGCGGCGTAGCTCGTTGAAATGACGGATAGATCAGGATAACGGCCCAAGGCGTAAGCCGGGAAACGGCGGGAGGCCAGCTCGCTTTTCCCGTGGCGGGGCGGCATGGTCAGCATGAGGCGCGGGGAACGCCCGGCTACGACATCGGCAAGGAAGGCGTCTAGCTCGGAACAGATTTCCTCATGCACCCATCCCATGCGGTAGCCGGGCATGGTGTAGCGCACGAAGGCCGCGAGACAGCTACGGGCCAGTGCCTTCCGGATATCGGAAAGGATGGCGGGGCTACTCATGATCCGGCGTTTTGAAGGCTTCCTTCGTCAGGCGAAGCAGCTCGTCCGGGGAAAGGTGTGAGAGATCCACCGGACGCTGAGATAGGGAACCGTCGGATGAAGTGTGATCCAAGGCGGTCTTGTCCACGATGCCCCACGCCTTGCGCTCTCCCTCCTGCCGGATCTTGATCGTCTCGGCGGTAATCTTGGCGAGCTTGGCCTTGTCGAAGCTGCCTTCGGACAACGCCTCATCCATAATGGACTGATGCCGATCCCACTCCCGCTGGTGGCGGGTGATGACGGCGGCCTTGGCTTCGGCGGCGCGATCCAAGGCTTCGGCCTTTTTTTGAGGGTTGCAGCCTGCAACCACGCCCGCAACCTTGGCCTCTGCCATGCGGTTCACGGTGCCGGAAATATCCTGCACCCAGCCTTCGGCCCGGATGCGCTTTTGGATGGCCGTCCGGCTCACACCGTACCGCTTGGACAGATCGGACTGGCTCGCCCCTACTTCGTACTCGGCACGGATGGATTCCCAATCAAATCGTGCAGCCATCGTCGCACCCCCCGTTTGGCCTGCGTTCTTCCTGTTCTCTCAAAAAACTTTCATGCCCTCGTTTCTCCTCTTCCTCGGGCCTCGTACTGTGCGCCAAATCATACTCCCAAGGGGCCCTTTTCCTCTTCAAATGCGGACACCGGTGACCGGTCTGATAGGACACCGGTGGCCGGTCCACTCTTCCAGTACTCTTTCCAGAACCAGCAACCAAAACCGAGGAGCGTCCGGTTGCCACGGAGACGAACACTCCGGAGGATACGAGCGCAGCAACGGCCCTGCGCACTGTTCGCACAGACACGCCGCACTCCTGCGCGACGGTTTCCTGCCGCACGCGGATTTTTCCGGTCCGTTTGTCCATGTGTAGGGCGAGCACCATACCTACAAGCTTTTCCGTTGGAGGAAGTTCTGCCTGAAGAAGCTGACGCTGGAGCGCGTAGGTGTCCATTCATGCACAGGGCATTCTCAAAACATCCGGCCCACAATGGCACCGATGCAACCGCCAACTCCCGAGAGGGCGGTTATGATGGCGATGGCCGTTGTCCTGCTGCCCTGCCGCTCCCCGCGTTCCCGCGCGCACGTCTCGGCCATAACCGAGATATGATCCTCAAGATCCCGAATGCGTTTTCCATGGTCGCGGAGTTGCGTGAGTATCGCGTCGTCAAGCCGCTGGTTGAGCGCTTCGAGCAATGCCTCAATGCGGGAAAGCCGGGATTCGTGGTCCAGTGTATGCTCCATCAGCTTCCAGCCTCAACGCTCTTGATCCACAGGAGCAGGTTCCCGGCCTCTCCTGCGGGCAGGTGCACCCACTCGCCGGGCTCGGTGAACGTCTCGCCGCCGTAGCGATATGACCAGCCGTCAGTCACGACGGCCCCCGGCGTCAGCGGCGCCGGGCTTGTCGCGGCGGTCGGTTCCGCCACTGTGCTGCACCCACTCGCCGCCAGCGTCATCACGCACAGCAGCGCGATCAGCCTCGCGGCGTTCGCCGTACCGTTGACGCAGCCACAGCTTGAGGAGCCCGGCGAGCGATGAAAGGAACTCAAGGACGGCCCGCACATCACTTCCCCGTCACGGCCTTGACTTCGGCCTTCACGGTTTCGGACTTGCCGTCAGCCACGGCACCCCTATTCTGCCCAAAGTGTGCGGCAAGGGCGTGCGTCCAACGGTAGAAGGCGGCATAAAGCCCGGTCAGTTCCTTCGGCACGGGCATCCATACGGTGGCCACGGCGCACAGGCCGCACACGGTCATGACCACGCTCAGGGCGGTGACGAGCCACGCCGCATCGGGGTACTGCGCGGAAAGGCTCATCAAGGTCGAAAAGATGAAATCAATCACGGTCGCTTCCATCAGTACTTGCCTCCATGCTGGTAGAACGCCACGTCACGCGGCTTGTCGGGGTCGTTGTCCACATGGATCCACGTCGGAGCCAGCTCGACGCGCCGGAATCCGGCCTCAAGCAGGGCTTGCAGCATGACGAAACGGGAATGGGAATCCACGCAGCGGATATCCACGGCGTAGCCGCGAGTGTGCGCTGAGGTGGGCACACCACCGACCGCCCTGTTGTGTTTGGGGCAGCGGTAGGCGGAAGAAAGGGGGAACGGGATGCCCGCCAGATCACGGGCCTCGTCGAGCATACGGAGAACTTCGGGATCCATATGCTCGATCCCCGCCCCGCATCCGTCCTTGCATCGGAACTCATCGGGTGAGAAATAACGAAGAGGAAGAACAGCCATAAAAAATATCCTCCTGCGTCCACTCTCGCACAAGAGAATAGGGGGAGGACACCGTGAACAAGATTCTACAACAGCCGATATTGCTGCTGTGGTTCCGGGTTCCCGCAAAGCTGCTTTTTGAGCCGACGGACGTACCTGGTGGTCACGCCAAGGGCTTCGGCGATGGCGTCCGGCTTCTCCCCTGCTTCCAGACGGGACAGGATACGTCCTTTGAACGGTTCACCACGGCGCAGGTTGGGCACGACGATCTGCATCCCCCCAAATTCTGTACAGAGGGCCGCCATACGCTGCCGACCAAGCAACTCCAGAAGAAAACCTGTGGGCTTCCGGGGGATAAAGTATGAACGTCCACCGCACTGTGCGCAGAGGATGACCGCCCCCACGTCACCGATGGCCTCTGACAGTTCGAACTGGCTCACCCACACGTCACTCATGAGCACCAACCTTGTGTTCCCCAAGCCATAGCCGCAGTGCGGTCACAGCTACATCGAGGGCTTCGTCGCGGATACGCTCCGGAGTTTCGTGCTCAACGGCGTATACAAGCTCACGGTACTCCTCCCCGATAACGCCGAGCGCATGGTATTTGCCCTCCGCGAAAACAGGGTGCTTCCCGCGTGCTTCCGACAGCCGCTGCATGAGTGCCGCAAGAGCCTGTTCACCAAGTATCGTGATGTCGATGTTATGCACTGGTAGCCTCCTTGTGGGCGTCAAGCTCGTCGGTATAGGCACAGACGCCGTACCCGTGATGAGTTGCCCTGTCGCAGTCGTGGACGGGGTAGGCGTAGCGGATCATGAGGAGGCGGCTAACTCCGGTGTAGGCTGTGATGGCCTTCCAGCCGAGCAGCAATTTCCGTTCATTCATTGCGCTTCCTCCTGTGTGTACACGGCTACCTCCCAATGCGGGACTGCTGCGTAGCATTTCGAGCAACGCAGGGACACCACCTGCCTGTCGTCGCCCCAGAACCCGGTGCGCGACATGGCGTCTTTGAGCTGCTTTGCCATGTTGTCTAAGTCCGGTTTCTTCGTGTGGGCGATTTCGCCGCGCAACATGGCCTCTCGTTGTTTTTTCGGGATCGATGCGGGAATCGGCATCCCCGCGACAAATTCGAGCACGAGAGGTCCTTCTAGAGGCTTTTTCGGGGCGCGCGCAGAAAGGAGATCGTCAAGCACGGCTTCCGCGCTCTTCTGCCCGGCAGACTTGTAAGCCACGCTGTGCCCACAACGGACGGTGTGCCGGACTCGGGCCTGTGCCGTGGGCGTGCAGGACAAGGTGAAGCGTAAGACCGTCATGACGCCGCCTCCCTGTTGTCCGAGGTTCTCGGCTGTTTTAAAATGCGCCACACCTGCCGTTCGGAAAGCCCGTGCAGCGTGGCGAGCCTGGCGACAAGCGCTCTTTCACTCAGCCCCTTGCGAGCCAACTCGTCCCGCTCGGCGTTGATGTCCATGTCCCGTGCGCGGATCTTCGCCCGGCGCAAAGTGGGGATATAGATTCTCGTACCGCCATAGGTGTGCAGAAAGTCGGAAAGGGCATCCTGCCCCAAGAAGGTGCACAATTCCCGAGCTAGCCGCGTCTTCCGGCTTTTGGCGGGAATAATAAGAGTTATACCCGCGAAGCGTTCAATCATGTGCCGGACAAAGGGCTTTCCGAAACGGTCGGACATGTCTTGCAGTGTTTCCGGCAACGATTCTTCCCTGTACGTGCTCATCACACACTCCTTTTCGTCAAACACCCCTGCACACGCTCCGGGGCCGAAGATTTCACAGTACCGTGGGCACATCACAAATCGTTTTCCTGTACCGCAGGACGTCCGGCCCATGCTTCACCCTCGGTAAACTCAGAAAAAACTTTTTCGAAACGCAAGAACGATGCGCCTGTTCCCGTACTGCGGGATTTCCCGACGATGCATTTCACGTCAGGTCTGGCATTAGCCCTATCCAGATCGCGGGTGTGCAGCAAAAGGATGATGTCCGCGTCCTGCTCAATCGCTCCAGATTCTCGGAGATCGGAAACACGGGGTTCCCGCTTGCCTTCTTCGCTTGAGCGGTTAAGCTGAGAAAGCAGGAGTACAGGAACTTGCAGATCAAGGGCCATTTGCTTAAAGGAGCGTGACATCTCCGCAACTTCTCGTTCTCTGCTGGTGCTTTTCTCGTCAGGATGCAAAAGCTGGAGATAGTCCACTACGATGAGCCCTAAATCCTTGATGCCCCGCGCCAGCCTGCGGACTTCGCGGGGGCACATGGGCACAGTTGACTTTTCCACGATGGACAAGGGAAGGGCTTCAAGCTGCCCTATGGCGGCGTCAATGGCTCCACGGATCTGCGGCGTGACGCCCATCCCTTCACGAAAAAACCGTCCGTCGATACGCCCTACGCGGGAGATGAGACGATGCCCAAGGCTTTCGTCGCTCATCTCGCATGAGACAAAGAGCACACCCATTCCGCGCCATGCGGCACCCAACGCCACATTTGCGGCTAAAGCCGTCTTTCCAAGTCCGGGACGAGCGGCAAGGACGATCAATTCCCCCGGCATGAATCCCCCACGCAAAACGCTGTTCAAGCTTTTCCACGGAGTCTGAACCTTGCGCAGCGATTGCGGATTATCGAGCTTTGCCCGAATGCGGCCCATGAGGTTCGACATAGTTACGGATTCCTGAATCCCTCCCGAAGCTTCAACAAGCTTGCGGGCACGGTCAGCGATGTATTCGGAGTCCACGCCGTAAACCGATGCTTCCGCAGCAATTTCGAGCAATCCGGCATGGAGTTCCGCCCGGCGATGTTCATCGGCAAGCTTTCGGGCCAAACTCTCGGCATGGCCTTTCAGCCCCCACGCGGACGTAGAAAGTTCAGCCATGCGCGCCATATCCGGGGCGGGCCAAAGTTCAGGATCTTTCGCCCAACGCGATTGCATCTGCGTTGCCAACGCGGTGAGATTGGGACGTTGACCGGACTGACGGAGCAAATCGAGAGCCACGGCAAGCGGCGCAGCTTCCGGCGTCACAAAACAACCTGCGGGGCAGATATCGAGTACATCCCCAAGCAAATAGGCATCCCGGTTCATGCCCGAGAGAGTCGCGGCAATGACGCTGGACTCAAGCTGTGCACGGGCTTCCGAGGCCATGACGGGCTTTGGCGCAGGAGCGTTCTGCCTGCGGGCCATGATGCCGCGTTCAAGCGTCTGAACTGCCATTTCAAGCCACCTCCCGATTGTCGTACTTGCCTTCAATCACGCCCATAAATCCGCTTGGGGACATGAGCTTGTCGAAATCCACCCGGTACACTGTCCCATCTCGAAAAGCCTTTTTTCCAGTGAGAATATCAGACCGGGAAGCCCTTGCAAACAGCCGCCGAAAGTAATCCAGCCTTTCGGCGGCGGAGGTGTCCCTGTTCAGCATTCGCAGCCTCTCTCCGGCCTCTGTCCATCTGGCCTTCATTGCCCCCTTGCGCTTTGCGTTCACGATTGCAACTCGGGGATGCTCCGGGAAAGCCTCGTGATACAGGCCGACAATGGCGTCATAGGGGCAGGCTGGCGAGGCATGGGCCTGCCGCTTTTCGCCGGGCTGGGAGGCGTCGGCGTCTTCGGCGTCGACAACTACCCCGTCAGGGGTAGTATCTTCTTCTAGGCTTGGTTTGGTTTGGTTTGGGGCATTGCTTAACGATGCGTCCAGTATGCTATTAGCATAGTGTAAGCATAGCTCACTTGAATCATTAGCATTGCTAGTTTCATTTTTTGGCATACCGGAGGCATTCTTATTGCCCCAACGAGCATCGGCAGCCCTGCGCGCACGATCCTTTCGTTCTTCTTCTTTGCTGGCATATTCTTGATGCTCACACCAATCATGCAACGCATAAACTCCATCAGTTTCGTCTATAAACCGCAGATCCACGAGCGTCTGGCAAAATTCTCCGGGTTCCCCATCCCACTTCGCGGCAATTTCCACATCCTCGCAGTCTATTCCGCTCAACACGCCGTTTGAACGATTTTGAGCCGTCCAAATCCAAAGCCGTTGCAGGCAGATAACAGCACCAACACCAAGACGTCTCTGGAGCTTGACCGTCTTCGGGTGATCGAAAAACTCCACGGAAAGGCGGATGTCATTGTTCATGCCTTCTCCACCTTTTCGAGGCTCGCTATCTTATCGCGCTCGACTTGAATCTTTGCATTGATAGCATCGACAATACGCGCCTTGATTCGGAATAGGCGTTCGACCTTCTTGAGCGATTCAATAATTATCGGATTGACTTTACTCTGCGATTCCATCATAATTACTCCGTTAGTTTAGTTGTTTTGATTTGGCCCGGTGTTCCCGCATCGGGCCTTTTCTTTTGCCTATGCCGATTCCTGAAACCGCTTTTGTCTGGCCTTTTCCAGATTACCCCGCATTCTCTCGCGTTGCTCTTCTGTCATCACGCGGGGTTTCCGGTTCGGATTTTTCCCGTGGCGGTACGCGTACAGCGGGCAGTCTTTGATCTGGCATCTATCGGCCTCGCTTCTATTCCCACCCGAGCACTCAATGCACTTGGCACGGATTGCCTTAACTGGCGTAAGCGTTTTCTGTTCTTCCATTTTCCTTCCCCCCTTCAAGTTTCACTTCAACAATGTCCGGCCTCTTCTCGCAGTACAGGCGGCAAAAGTTCACGTCTTTGATGAACCCATTTCGAGCCGTCCACGTTGGGACTCCGTATTCTTGCGACCAATCTGCGAAGCACAGGACGCGGCGCCCATCACGGTGAAGCCGACCGTGAAGGCAGGGGCCCGGCCCTACCAGTCCCATTCCATCCCCCCGGATCTTCTTCCGTGAAATTCGTATGAGGGAAGCCCCTCAGCGTCGGATCCTTTAAGCAGCTTTTCCCAGCATTGAGGGCATCTGTAGTCAGTGATCCACCGCCCACAGCTCTTGCCGGCAACCCCCGCGCACAGATGCTTTCCCTTGCGGGGGTCTGCCTTGGCTGCGCTTTTTTTTGCGAGATACGCTTCCCGGCTCAAGCCGCTTTGCGCTGCGCTGGCACAGATGCGGGAGCAAAAACGCGGGTTCTTGCGGTTGAGGGGATTGAACTCCTTTCCGCAGCATTCGCACTTGGCCTCTTTTTTCTGGGTGGCGGCAATCTGGCACTCCTTCGAGCAGTACCTTGCCGAATGCTCGCGGCTGGGAGTCACCTCAAACATCCGGTCGCACTGTTGGCAAATCAGGATCGGCATTCTCCCTTCCTCCCTTCATGCTGCACAGCCGTCTCCGTTTCCATCAGGTCGATGATCAGGGCCCCCAACAGCTTTGCCCGCACCTTCTGCGGCGCATTCCTACGTATGGCCCTTTGCAGGTCTGCAAGACGCTCCACATCATCGAGCTGTTCGCCTTCCACGCCCTTGTCAGGTTCCGCACACATCGGAAGAAGCGAAAATCCGAGATCCGCCGCAAGAAGCTGGAGGGCGGACACGTCGCCCGTCTGATGCATGATGAACGCGGCCTGTTCCAGCCCGAGCTTGACGGACGTACGATCGGCGTAGGGATTGAGGACATTGCCGAGACTCGACGGAGCCATATCCATTTCCGCCGCCATTGCCCGGACGCCGCCGGGATACTTCTTCACCGCCGTCTGTACGGCTTCGATAACGTGTTCAAGTGTGGGGATTGTCATCATTTCACCGTTCATCCTGTTTGTGTGCCGCCCTATTCTGGAGGGCATGGAACTTGTTCACCTACTCCTCACCCTGCGCGGCCCCGTGTGGCGCATCCGCATCCTGATCCATGGGGATCCCCGGATACGCTGGCGGGCGTATCGCGTCGCGGAGTACCCGACGCCCGAGGCCGTGGTCCGGCGGTGCGCAGAGGGGCTAGTCACGGTCAAGCCAGAAAATAAACCCCATGAGGGCGAAGAAGGCCACCTTCACGGCGACATCAGGCCAGTCCATGATTCACCTCTTCGGGTTCGCTGGGAGTGCTGGGGGCGGCTGGAGGCCATAGGTCGGGCCTGAGAGATGAGAGGGGGATACCCAAAAAACGATTATAACGAATGGCAGCTTCAGGGCTTATAACGCGATGTTTCTTGAAATGCCTCCACACCGTCACATAAGGAAGCCCTGAGCGTGCGGCCGCGTCAGTGATTGTGAAGCCGTAAAAACTAGGGTGGGAAAGTTCGTTCTTCATGAGAACTAAATACCAATAGGTAAAATTATAGTCAACATAATTTACCTATTGGTGGTAGCAATTCTTTTTTCCAGCTGGTAAAAAATTTTTATGGATATTTACGCTGAATTTTTGGCCTTACTGGATAAGGCCATCGCAAAATGTGGAAACGCCAAAAAACTAGCTGAGGCTCTTGACGTTCACCCGAATCTTATCACTCGCTGGAAAAAAGGTGAGCGTGTACCTACTATTACATCAATACAACCTCTTTTAGATTTTCTTGGTGTAGGGTTTTCCGATCCAACCGTTACCCAAAGTAAAGAGGTCTGCTTTGTTGACGCGCGTATAGCCCCGGCTGGGGACACGCTCCCCCCTCCCCCGGATGAAGACTACCTCGCCGTTCCCCTTGTGGAAGAAGTTGGCGCGGGGCCCGGCATCATTCCGCAAAATGAACTCATCTCGTGGTTCCTCGTCTGGCGTCACCAGCGGGCCATTCAACACAAGCGCGATCTGATCGCCGTCATGCTCGGAAAGCATTCAACTTCGATGGTTCCCACGCTCAAGCCGCAGGATATTGTGCTGGTGGATAGGCAGGATAAGGACGTGATGAACTTTAAGGGAAGAATCATGCTTGTCCTCGATCCCGCCGACGGCAGCGGAAAGATCAAGCGCGTGGCAGCGGAAAACCAACCGAAGAAAAAGGATTATCGCATCACCTACTATTCGGACAACGCCGCCGAGAATCCCCCCGAGGTCTACAGCCTTATGGAAGACTTCGAGGGGGACTGGAACAAGGCCATCGTCGGGCGGGTTGTATGGGCGTGGAGTGACGTGAGCTGCAAATAACCGTGGAGAGCCGCATGTATAAAATCTATCAGGCTGGCCCCCTTTTCTCAGATGCGGAACGGTCGTGGCACGGTAAACTTTCCGAGCGACTGCGTGCAGCAGGGCACTCTGTGGTCTGGCCGGGAGACTTGCTCACCTCAGACCAAATCAAAGCCGCTGGCCCGGGGGCAATCTCCCTTATCTTTGATACGTGTCGAAACGCCATTGATTGCAGTACCTGTGTTGTCGCCCTGCTTGACGGCACTCAGGTTGATGACGGCACGGCTTGGGAAATCGGGTACGCCTACGCCAAAGGGCTTCCTATCTTTGGTATCCGCACCGACTTCCGCCAAGGCGGAGATACGCCGTTTAACCACATGAACAGTATGATTGAGGGTTGCCTGTACGGTCTTGCCACAGATATTGACGGGCTTTTGCTGATGATGTGTGCGGCCTCATGTAACAAATGAAAATCCCCGCCGGAGCGGGGAAAGGTGAATAATGGAAGAAGAAAAGGACTTCTTGCTCAAAAGATATGAGTATACGCTAAAAAACTTCACGGACAGTAACCAAGCCATGATTGATTTTTCAAAAATGGCGCTGCGTGGAACCATGCTATTAAATGGTGCTGCCGTAATTCCTATTGTATATTCAAAGGTTGAATATTTATACTCTTGTGCCATTGTTTTCGGTATCGGAGCACTTCTTTCGGCTTGTGCAACATCTGTGGCATATCTAACCCAATGGATAATCACTTCGCACTGTGATCAGGCATTCATCTATTATCCATTTAGAGTTTCATCCTTATCCCCGGAAGAAGACAGATCGGTACAGAGGGCTCACACATTGCTGAAGTTTCTTCTCCCGGTTCGCTTCTTCGCAATGATTCTTGTTGCTGGTTCTCTATTCGCTTTCGGTTTTGGTCTAATTGAAGCGAACACTGCCATATCATCGATGCAGAAAAAACAAGAACAAACACAACTAGCCCTGCCAGAACAGCAAAAGATACAAAAAGAATCCATTTATCCTTTACCATAGAAAAATCCTTTTGTTTTAATAAGCTAGTTAATTTCTTATTTTACGCCCCTCCTCGTGAGGGGCTTTTTTGTGCCCTATGGGACGTGACCGCCGATGCCTTCATGGTGTCGGCGGTATTTTTATACCTCATATTTTACCTATTGGGAATTTTATTCTTGACCTATTTTTTACCAATTGGTATTGTAGCTTCACGACGAACGGGGAAGGCGAACACGGCGCGGCAACGGCCCGCCGAAAGCTGGAACCGGACGGAGGAAGCCCCAACAAGTACGAGCTCGGCAAGCGCAAGCCTTTGGGAGCGGGAAGCACGCGACGGCAGGAAATGGGGTGATGTGAAGACAATCAGAGCGAAGAAGCCCCCCATTGAGGCGTTGTACCCGGAACTCCCGGCAAGGCGTCCAAACAAGGGCTGAGCATACACGGTTACGACACAAAGATCGGGCCGTGAAACGTGATGAAATACGAATTTTTACATCCGGGCGGTCAGTTGACTTTCTGACGATTCACCGCCCCGCATGAAAGGGAGCGCGAGAAATCGTACTCCCGAACCGTGCGATAATACATTCAGGCCGTGCGCTCCCATGCAGGGCTAAGCCCGGCTGGGCGCAGCGCAGTTTGGCAATCCAAAACAATGCAAGGAGTTTTTATGTTTAACATCCATGTGACCATCGAGGGAACGACTCCCCTCCTCATGAACCGTTTCAGCGAAGAAAACGAGGTTAAGGTTTCCTCCGGGGTGTCCAAGGTTGCCGTAGGCACCAAGGGGACGCCGAGAGAACAGGCTGAAAAGAAGGCTTACAAGGATTCCGATGGGATGCTGTATATCCCCGGCCCAAACATCTTCGCTTGCATCATCCAAGCTGGGAAATACCACAAGAACGGGAAATCCAAAGTCACAACGCTCAAAAGCAGCCTGATCCCTGCGGGTATGGCCCTGAGCGAAATCGTCTGTCCGCTCGGCACAAAGGATTTTGAGGTGGACAGCCGCAGCGTGGTCATCCCCGCTACCGGGGGCCGCATCATGGCGCATCGCCCGCGCCTCGACGAATGGAGCCTGAGCTTCACCCTTGAAGTTGACGAGGACATGTTCTCAGCAGAGTTCGTCCGCCTTGTGGTTGACGACGCGGGCCGCAAGATCGGCCTGGGAGATTTCCGCCCCGACAGAAAGGGGCCATTCGGCAAGTTCGTCGTCACCGGATGGAAGGTCATCAAGGAAAAGTCGGGACGGGCTGCGTAGAGAAAATCTTCCTCAAGGAAAGGCTGGGCCGGGCACGGCGGGGCGGGGCGAGGCTTGGCTGGGCGAGGCTATGCATAGCAAGGCAAGGTTACCAAAGGAGCCGGGACACTCCCGGCTCCGAACGGTATCCTTGAAATACCATGTGTCTCACACCGGGTATGGCAGTGCGGTGTGTGGCGCGGTACAGCACAGTGTTGTGTGGCTCAGTAACGCCATGCGCAGTTTGGTAGGGCTGTGCATAGCGAGGCAAGGTGTGCGCGCCCCGGCGGGGATTGGCCCCGTCGGGTGCTTGCCTTGAATCATCGAATCCCGGAACTACGCCGGGCTTTTTCATTGATTCCGGGACTGCGGAACGAATTTCAAAACAGAGGAGAATGTCCATGATGCAGTTCATCGTAATTTCGCATTCGGAAAGCGGCCCATTGGTTGAGGAGTTCGAGACGAAGACGAAGGCGGTAGACTTCGCGGAGGCTGTAGCCAGTGATGGTATGCCATCGACCATACTCATGAGAATTTCCGAGATTCCCGCAGTTTTGCCAGGACGCGAAGACTTCGGCGTCCTCCCCGGCATCGACTTCCCCGCAACACTCCACCCCGCTTGGTAAAGCGCCTAGCCCCGCACTTGCCCCGGATTCCGGGGCAGGAAACGGGATTGGGACGCCGATCCGAACTTCAACGCAGGAGAGAAGTGTATGAATATGACTATGACCATATCTCACGCAGACGACTTTACACGTAGCCATCCTGTGCTCACCGGGAAGCGCAAGGGCACAACGCTCCGGGAACGTCTTGAACGTATCCGTGACACGACAAGAAAGGCCAGCGTGCGCAAGGCAGCGGAACAATGGCTGAGAAAGACGGAGGTGGCGGCATGATTTCCAACGTCTACATGAAGCACGCCAAGGTATCACTGGAACGGCCTAAAAAGGTTGACCGGGCTAGAGTTGCTGCGGTCATCATCTTTATGTCTGTCATGCTCGGTATCTGCATTCTTCCACAGATCTTGTACGGGATGGAGGCCATGCGATGAAACCGGAATGCGACATGTACGACGCGGAGAGGGAAGGCGTAGACCGCACGATTCCCGATGAACCCGAATACCACGGCCCCCAAAAGGGGCCTTTTTAGTTCCCGGAAACTCCGGTGAAAAGGAGATTGATATGTTCAAGAAAGCAGAAAGGAAGCAAGCCAAGCTGAGGCTGGCGCTTTCCGGACCGAGTGGAAGTGGCAAGACTACAGGCGCGTTGCTTATCGCAAAAGGTATTGGTGGGAAAATAGCAGTTCTCGATACCGAACGCGGAAGTGCTTCACTTTATGCGGATTTGGTGGATTTTGATGTTGTTGAACTATCTCCCCCGTATACCCCAGAACGCTACATAGAAATTATTCATGCAGCCGAGAAGGAAGGATACACCACGCTGGTTCTAGACAGCATCACACACGAATGGAACGGTCAAGGCGGTATTCTCGAAATCGTGGATAAAGTAGCTAAAACAAAGTTTAAGGGGAATTCGTATGCAGCGTGGAATGAGGGAACTCCCCGACACCAAAAATTCATCGATACCATGCTTGCATCATCCCTGCATATCATCGCTACAATGCGCAGCAAGGCTGTTTATGTTGAAACAGAAAAGGGTAACGGGAAAAAGAGTATCGAAAAACAAGGGTCTTCGCCTCAACAACGCGAAGGGCTTGAATATGAGTTTACAGCCGTACTTGATATTTCCGTTGATGGTCATCTTGCTTTAGCAAGTAAAGATAGAACTCGCTTGTTTAAAGAACCTCTTGTGATTACAGAAGATGTAGGAGTAAATTTACTTAAATGGTTGCAGGATGGGGTTGAATACCATGATCAGACTCCTCCTCAACAAAAAAGGCTATACCCCGATTCAGTCGATTTTGAAGGGGTAACCGTTGATGTGATGAGTATGAATTCCAGAGAAGAGCTGGAAGCATATTGGAAAACCGTAGGGGTTCCCGAGAATCACAAGGACTATTCACGGATAGCAAAAATCTTCTCAGACAGAATGCAGGCTATAAAGGGCATTATTCCTTTAAGTGAATTAAAACTGAATAAGCTTGATGAAGACTATAATTGTGGAGATCGTGATGCTCAATAAAGTTCAAATCATCGGCAGACTCGGGCGTGACCCCGAACTGCGTTACTCGCAATCCGGATCTCCCGTTTGTACTCTGAGTGTTGCCACCGATGAGGGGTACACCGACCGGGATGGAAAGAAGGTAGACCGGACGGAATGGCACCGTGTAGTGCTCTACTCCAAGGCTGCGGAAAACTGCAACCAGTTCCTCAAAAAAGGCTCCCTTGTATATGTGGAGGGCAGCCTGCAAACTCGCAAATGGCAAGACCAGCAGGGGCAAGACCGTTTCTCCACGGAGATCAAGGCGCAGCGCGTCCAGTTCCTCGACAAGAAGGACGGAGGAAAGCCCAGTTCATCTGAATCTTACGGCATGGACAATGTGCCCTTCTAGGAGGTGAAACATGCCGACCTTCAATGAAATTCAGCAGGAAATCGCCGGGATGCTTTCCATCCCCGACGAGGAACTGACTCCGGAACAACGCGAGGCTATGGACGCCTATATGGATGAACTCGCCAAAGTCGAAGCAGACAAGGTGGATGGGTTCGGGCAGTTCTTGAAAATCCAGTCGGCACTTGCCGAAGCTTGCAAGGAAGAGGCGAAGCGACTCGCAGCCAAGGCGAAAGCCGCAGAATCACGCCTTGCATGGCTCAAGGAACACTACACCATCGCACTCAGGGAAAACGGACTCAAGAAAGTATCCGGCAACGCCTACACAATCAGCGTTCGGGAAACTGAGGCTGTAGCGGTAACGGCGCAAATGGAAGAACTTCCCGAACTGTACCGCCGCACAAAGACGACAGTGGAGCCCGAAAAGGGGTTAATCAAGGAGGCGCTAAAGGGCGGATTGACCATCCCCGGCTGCGCTCTGGTGAAGACATACAGCTTGCAAGTCAGATAACCACCCCGGCCCGGCTCACCACCGGGCCTTTCTTTTACCATAAGGAGAAAGAGCCATGAGCAGCCCTCTCGACATGCGAACCATGAACAACGGCGGCGTGGTCGAAGCCGTCAACATCGCGCTTGCCAAGGTCGCGGACAACATCGCGGACGTGAACACGCCGCCGGACAAGCCCCGTACCGTCACCCTCAAGATCACCTTCAAGCCCGACGAAAGCCGGACGCTGATCGCATCCAAGGCGGTCGTGACGACCAACCTCCAGCCGCAGGAACCGCAGACCATCCCGGTCGTGCTCGACAAGCTGGACGGCGCGCCCATGCTGTTCGAGTCCTTCACCGACAACCGCCCCGACCAGTACCGTTTTGACGGCACGTCCCCGGCGGAACTCAGGGGAGGCGGCAGCGTGACCGTGAACGTCACCCCGTTCAAGAAGGCTGAGGAACATCTCATCAACCAGTAACCGAAGGAAGAAATCACATGGAAATCAACAGAATCGAAGCTGACAGGCACCTCATCGGCGTAGGCCGGGAACTCGAATCCCTTGACGGCAAGGCCAAGGCTACGCTTCCCGTTCACGTCACGGAAGACGGGTTGCGGTTCTACAAGCCTGATATGGAAGGGGATTGGACGCGGCTCCTTGATGCCACTCAGGACACGCTCAAGGTGTGCACCTTGCAGGCCGTGGTGGACTACCTCAACCAGAATCCAGACGGGTTGGACCTCGGCAAGATTCTTGTCCACGTCCACGATGTGACGACCGTGAATATCATGTCTGTTCCCTTTGGGGGCTGGAAGCAGCGCACCATGTACATGCAGGCTTACGCCGTCATTCCTGTCCACCTTTTCGGAAGCTGGACCTCGCCTGACGAGTTCGTCCCCTATCTCCAGTCCTGCTTTGTCCCCTCGGACGATCTCGATGCGCTCATCAAGATCAGCGGCAACCTCGTGGACACTTCCGAAGTCCGCGTACAGGACGACGGCGTGTCGCAGGAAGTATCCATCCGGCAGGGCGCGGCACGCAAGGCCGAAGTCCCCGTACCGTCTCCTGCGGTCGTCTTCCCGTTCAGCACCTTCGCGGAAGTCGCGCAGCCCGCGCACAAGGTCGTGTTCCGGCTCCAGTCCAGCCCGCTGGCCTGCAAGCTCATCGAATGCGACGGCGGCGCGTGGAAGCTGGAAGCCATCGCCAACATCCGCACATGGCTGATTGAAAACCTACCCGAAGGCGTCAAGGTTATCGCGTAGCACCCCCACGCCACGCCCTCCCCCCGGCGGGGCTTTTCATACCCCACCATCATACTGGAGAACATCATGAACACTGTTGGCGAACTGATTTCTGAACTGGAATCCTTTCCCCCTGAAACGCCTGTCGTCCACCACGACGACGAGGAAGGCAACACGGTATCTAAGGTTTCCATCGGCTTCATGACGGACGGAGACGGCGACCCCGTGTGTGTCATCCTCTTTCCTGGCGAAGAGATTGAATGACGAAATGGGAAAGGCGGCTCACTCTCGCGTGGGTCGCCTTCTTTCTTTGGACAATCTGGATGGTGTGCAGGGGCGCGGCTGCATGAACAACGCGCGGGGGTGAAATATGCTGACGGAAAAGGAAAAGAGGTGGCTGGAGTTTCGGAAGCACAGAAAGGCACCATGCGGAGATGAAACGCATCATTGCGTAGGATGCATGGTAAAGTATGGGTGCTCTCTCACTCCGGATTGGATAGACGCCGCCGAGTTCGAGGCGAGAGTGTCACGGTGTATCGCTGAAAATGCATCAGAACTAGATATGATATCTAATAACTTGCAGTTCCTTGATGGTTTCAAAGCCAAAAGCCTAGCGTGGTACATCCTGCGGGAAGCGCGTATCGCCGTTGAAGAGGAGATGGACAATGAGTGAAACCTCCCTTGAATCCATTATGCAGTGCTCAAAAGAGGCAATCGCGCGGGCGTATATGTGCCGGGCATATGTGACAGTTCCCATCGGGAAATGTCCCGACCCGTATTGTCGGGTGAGAGGATGCAAAACATGCGGACGGGTAACGCCTCAAGCTTGGGAAGAAGTGTTGAACAGCGCGCAGGAGAAGAAGGATGCCTGAACCCCAGATCGTAATCGTGGTCAACTCCCTCACGGAAGCCCACAAGCTCGAACGGGAACTTGTGCGGGATAGGCAGAATGCATGTGGCTACAGGCCGCGTCAAAAGGATGAGTGCAGGTTTTGCAAGCACGTGGGGCGCTACTCCAGCTACACATACCAAACAACATACTTTTGCGACCTGCACAATTTCTGTGTGGCTGCACGCGGGATATGCAACGACTTTGAAACAAACATGCCGGGGGGAGTGAACCAATGACAGCGCAGGAGTGGTTTGACGAGCTTGAACGGCTGAGTGAGGCGGCAACACCGGGGCCGTGGGATGTAAATCAAAAGAACTTAACGGTATATGACAATTATGGCGATTCTGTTTGCGATACGCAGCAAACCCACAACGCACAGAACAATCTTGCCTACATCGTCGCGGCCTGTAACGCTGTGCCGAGGCTGGTTGAGATGGTACAAGCCATGTCTTCCGTTATGGCCGGGATACCGGACGTTGAATTAACCCCGGATGAAATCTTGTGGGACTTCTTTGAAGACACGGAGCCGAAAGAATGATTACCACCGAAGAACTCGCCCGGATGCGGGCTATCGCAGAGGCAGACAAGAACGGCGCGGACGGCAAGGCGTGGGACGAGGCCATTACCCCAGACATCGTGATCGCGCTGTGCGACCGTATCGAAAAACAGCAGGACGCGCTTAATCTCGTTGACATGGCACTTTCCGCAGTTCGCAGTACCTTGGAGCGATACAAATGAGCATATCAAAAAAAGAGCGCGACCAATGGCGCGAAAGATTGGCATCACCATACACATGCTTTGATGCGGCCCATGCGGACTTCACCATCCGGCTACTTGATGCACTGGAAGAAGTCGAGGCGGAGAAAGAAAGGCTGGAGCTGGAGGCGGATGTCCTCAGCATATGGCTTGCAAACGCATATATCGACATTGATTTACTGCCCGAGATCGATTCTGGTGCGATGAATCCGCCATTGCCGGAAGATGTACGGGAAGCCGCACGCGAGGCTGCTAGAAAAGATGAACTCCAAACATGAAAGAAATGCCGCAAGGGTATGGGCATTGGCAGAATTGCTTGCAATCTCTGGCGGATGTGAAGGATGTAATCTCAGGGGACTGCACAGTTGTCAGGATATCGTATCCAGAAAACTGTGCTGGATCAAAAAGGCCGATGAGATGATTAAAAGGCGCAAGGCCGTGGAGGAAGGGAGATGAACACCACAGTACAAAAAGCCATTCACGATGGGATGAAAGCGACTGGGATCACACAAACTGAACTAGCTGTTGTCTTACGCAGCAGAGCGCGTGCTTCCGAGATTATTAATGGGAAAAGGGATCTAAGGAGGACTGAACTGCTTGTACTTTCATATCTGCTCCATATCCCGCTTGAAACGCTGATGCCTCCTCTTAGTGAAGAGGATAAGCTGCATATCGACTCGCTCATTGCTTGGGAGAGAAAACTTCAAGAGACAAGATATATAAAAAAAAGAGCTTCTAAACGGAGTAAGAAATCATGTCCGAAGAACTGACGTTGCTACCGTGCCCGGCGTGCAAAAATACCAATGTGGTCCTGAGAGCATATACGAGAGCATACGGGTTCTGTCCAGCGTGCGGGATGTGCGGCCCTTGCGCTCCAAAGGTCGACATGGAATATGCTGTCAAACAATGGAACGCCCTGTCCCGAGCGCTGGAGTGGACGACAGAGCCGCCGAAGGTTCCGGGGTGGTACTGGTTCAAGGATGAATATGGCATACGCATCGCATGGATCAAGCATGACTCTCGTAAAATGAACGAATTATATGCCGTGATTGGAGGTATTGGTAACTGGATGTCCAATTTGCACGGACAATGGGCTGGCCCCATCCCCGAACCGAAAGAACAAGGAGGACATAATGGATAGCTGGACGTTGTGGAGCGAACAGCGCCCTACGGATGCCAAGATAGTATACCGCTGGCGTATCCCCGCACAGAAGATTCTGGGGCTGGTTATGCAGCCGGAATGGTCGGATAAAATCTTTTCCCCCCTATGCCAACCTGATATTTATTGTCCGAGTTGTGCGAAATGGGACGGGTGGAAATGGCATATACCCAAAGGACTAGAATGGCGCGTTGCGTCGCCGGATGAGCCGGAAGGGGAAAAGGGAGTCGTATGGGGCGGCCTTGACTTGCTTCCATGTCCATTCACCGGGAAACTTCCGACTGTAATCTACCATGGTCGATATATCGGGGCTCCACCATACCATGCAGAATGGCTGGACATAGCATCGCATATTGTCAGATCTATCGGATGGCATAGCGCCAAAGATATGCGCGACGCATGGAATATGAGGTATATACCCGAACCCCGCGAACCGAAGTAGCCCCGAAAGGGGCTTTTCTTTTTCTGGAGGAGAACATGCGAAGACCCATCAACCCCGTAATCCCGTACCCGCACGAGGCCATCCAGCACACCCGCTGTGTTCTGGCCCTG